>ERZ772772.2740-NODE-2740-length-10324-cov-2.905833_pt1 | contig 10324 bp, 13 predicted proteins | sample MGYA00511484_ERZ772772 | MGnify/ENA primary metagenome ERZ772772 (study PRJEB29015, sample SAMEA2737913) | human oral metagenome | biome: human oral; feature: human-associated habitat; material: dental | place: China | collected 2088 ... | reverse complement strand
CGTAAAATACAGCTTTATCCCTTTATCCTGCAAAAAAGGTAAAGCAGACTGCTCGCCTTCCTCAAAATGAACATGCAGAGGCACTTCCATCTTTCCAACATCAGGTAATTCCCATTTTTCTGCTGAAACATTAGCTGTCAGTGATACCGTAAATATCACAGATAATATACTAAGCCATAATCTATATCTCATATTTTTCCTTATCCGTTTCCCTTCCCCATTATTTTCTGCAACTTAGCCCAAGTATCTCGAAGCCCGACAATCCGATTGCACACAATCTGTTTTTTTGTACTGTCTTTATCAATAATAAAATATCCCTTGCGTAAAAACTGAAAACGGCTTCCCACATCATATTCCTTAATTACCGGTTCAGCCTTACCATTCATTACTACAAGTGAATCTGTATTCACCTTTTCCATGAAATCGCGGCCATCATCTACATCATCCGGGGAAATCAGATAATCATACAGACGCACTGCCACATCAACTGCTGTATCAGCATATACCCAATGAAGCGTCCCCTTCACTTTACGATCTGCACCGGGTGTTCCACTGCGTGTATCAAAATCAACCGTGCAATGAATTTCTTTGAGTTTACCCTTTTCATCCTTAATAAGTTCATCACAGTGCACAATGTATGCCCCTTTAAGCCGAACCTCCTTTCCCGGTGTCATACGGAAAAATTTCTTCACCGGCGTTTCCATAAAATCTTCCCGTTCAATATAAATAGTTCTGCCAAAAGGAACCTGCCGTGTTCCCATAGTTTCCTGTTCCGGATTATTTTCAATCGTTACATATTCCATTTTATCTTCAGGATAGTTCGTAAGAACAACTTTAACAGGATCAATAACAGTCATAATTCGAGGCGCCTTAGTCTTAAGGTCTTCACGAATACAGTATTCTAAAAAAGAAATATCTACTACATTATCTGCCTTAGCCACACCAATCAATTCACAGAAGCGTCGTAAAGATTCCGGCGTATATCCTCTTCTTCTGATGCCGCTGATAGTTGGCATACGGGGATCATCCCATCCGGAGACAACACCCGATTCTACCATCTTACGCAGTTTACGCTTACTCGTAATCATTGTAGTCACATTCAATCGCGCAAATTCAATCTGCCTCGGTTTTTCCTTCCCGTCAAATGCCTGAAGACACCAATTATATAAAGGGCGTCTTTCCTCAAATTCCAACGTACAGATAGATTGGGTAATTCCTTCAATAGCATCAGAAAGAGGATGCGCAAAATCATAGAGCGGATAGATACACCATGTGTTGCCTGTACGGTGATGTGTAGAATGGAGAATCCGATAAATAACCGGATCTCTCATAACCACATTGGGTGCCGACATATCAATCTTGGCACGAAGAACCTTTTCCCCATCTTTATATTTCCCATTCTTCATTTCCTGGAATAACTGCAGATTTTCTTCCACACTGCGGTTACGCCATGGGCTTTCTTTACCGGGATGTAAAAAATCACCGCGGGTATCATGAATTTCCTCGCTGGTCTGGTCATCTACATAAGCCAATCCCATACGAATCAATTTGCAGGCAAATTCATAAAGTTGCGGAAAATAGTCAGATGCATAATGTACGGGTTCTTTCCATTTGAATCCGAGCCATTTTATATCTTCTAAAATCGAATTAACATATTCGACCTCTTCTTTGGCAGGATTGGTATCATCAAAACGTACATTAGTTTCACCATGATATTTTTCACCAAGGCCGAAATTAAGGCAAATACTTTTCACATGTCCAATATGAAGGTACCCATTAGGTTCCGGAGGGAATCTTGTTAATACCCGTCCATTTTCATATACATTATTAGCAATATCCTTGTTAATCTCTGCTTCGATAAAATTGGCCGCTTCTTGTCTTTCTTCCATTACTTATCCCTCTGTTTACTTCTAAAATCAAGAATGATTTCAATAATTGGCACAAATTCATTCTACCATAGATACTATTTTTGTGAAATAAAATATGAATAACTCACTTACTTTTATGTTATAATAGCCATAATTCTGATGGGGATATAAAATGTTCAATATTCTTAGTATTTATCGTATTTTTTAGAATTTATGCTTATACAGATTGGAAGCCACGTGGAAGCCACAGCGTAATCCTGTGTCAGCCGTAGACGTGACATGTTATAATATTTTCAGAACTCAAAAACAGAGTATCTGTTTTTACGGGATCAATATCATTTGATATCGATCCTATTTTTTTTATTATAAAAAGAACGGGTATTTCACCGCTCTTATTTTTTATAATTCTATTCCTATTTTGATTTTGCAATACTAATTCAAAATATTTTTTATAAATTATTTCTAACATTAAACATAAACAGTTTACAAATAAATTCAGTAGTTTTCTTAATGGCCAAGCCGCACACAAAACAGTAAAGTTTACAATATTAAAATTATCAATATTTATAAGCATTCTGACAGACGAAAAATAAAAAAGTCAGTATTTATCGAATGGCCATTGCAATAAAAAAAGCAGTAAGGACGAAATATCCTTACTGCTCAAAAACTTATTTTTACTATTTATCACGACAAAACCAGACGCGAAACACAATCATTGCTCTGTGATGACTCGTAATTCCGGGCGATAATTTCCATCCTAAATATATCCGCCATCGATAACGGCTGCTAATCGGCAGCGTGCAGTATAACATCCAGTGATTTCTTGACGACGCATAATATAGTTCATGTTTGCCGGTTTTATAGTCCGCATAGACTTTAACGCTGCCGGGCGGGATATTACAGCCGAACCACTCAAAAGCAAAGCCATAGGCGCAATTGCGGTAAAGCCAGAAGACACGGCAACAATACCGCTTAATGCGGTCAATTAACGGCAGCGGCGCTATGTTAATACTGTATTTTTTCCAACGGTTATATTCCGGTAAAATATGCCGCTCTACACGGTAATATTTGTAAAAGTCGTACCTGATGATCCTCGGAGCATATTTTGTCACGCAATCTTCAGAGTCCAAGCTGTCATCCCACGTTTGCCATAACCGCAATACCCCCGGCAATTCGCCGTTCTGGTCAGCAAACAATACGACAATCCAATTCGTGAGATAGCAAACAATCATACAGACAAGTTGCAAAGGAGCGTAAATAAACCACTTCATGCCATCACCTCACCGCTAAGCCTGCGAGCAACCCACCGGAAATTAAAATCCACAAATTTCGCTGCCGTGTTTTAATTCGGATTTTCCGTTCCGCCTCTTTCTCGTACTGATTTAAGTATTCCTCGGCTTTCTGTAATGATTTCTGCGTCTGATCGTTCAATTGCCGTGATATTCTCAGCTGCTCGTTGACTGTCTGTAATTGCTGCTGCGCTTCGTTTAGCAGCGTCTGCTGCTCGGTCAATAGCCTCTGCTTCTCGCTGTTGTGACTCTCCAGCGTTTGTAAGTTCTGTTCTAACTTCGTCAGCTCCGTGCTGGAGATTTGATACATCATCTCTGCCTGCACAGACGAACCAGACAATGACGGCAATAAGAATAATGACACCAACAATAAAAATAAAATAAGCCTGTTTCTTCTCATACATATTACACCCCTTGCTCTAAGTAATACTGCGCTTTTTCGCGGATAATATCTCCGCCGGTGCCGTACTCATCCCCAGTGTGCAGGATTTGTAAATCCCAGCGACAATCGGAATCGCCACTGTACAATCCATAACCGTCCTCGTCTGCCGCCTCGCCATGCGTCATAAAGTGGTTATAATCAATCGGATTCTCGAAGACTTCTGCAATCACCGCCGTCATTTGCGCCAGCGTTCCAATCTGTGCTTCTGTCGGCGCATATTCGCCCAAATCTTTCGGCGTTCCGTTATAGCAAGCACATAATGCAATAGCGATACTGCCCGTATTCCTGTGCCACGTAGCAGACGGTGTTTCAGTAATCGGGCGGGTATTTATGATCTCTCCGTCACCGTCTATGCAGTAGTGATAATCGTCAAACGTAGTAAAGTGACGCCCTGCCGTCCAGTGATAATATGTTCTCATTGGGAACGGGAATTGATAAAAATAATCTCGATTTGCAGTTAATTCTTGTTTAAATTCAGATATATTCATTTGTGTTCCTCCTTTATCGGTGGTATAATCGGCGGTTTCGACTTCTCTTTTTTTGCCTCTTTTTCAGCCGCGTCCGGTCTGCCGTCATGGTTCTTATCAACCAAAAACACTGAAACAAAAGTAAAAGCCCCGACAACTGCCGGAGCTGTAAACTCTTTGAAAAATGAAATTAAAAGCGGTGTATTGGAGACGCCTGTTCGCCACCAATCATGTAACCATGCCGTCAATATCATTAAAAACAATATGATAAGTCCAATGCCGTATACATAGACAATCTGCATTGACGTTTGTATTTTTTGACGCGCAGTAGGCAGATATGACACAGCTTTAGACCACAATGCTTTTAACTTTGCCTGCATACTACCTCCTAACCGATTTAATAAATCTGATAAAAGCGTGTCCGATTTTAATTATTTCTGCGTCCAGCATATTTAATTTTTCAATGATGGACGTTATTTCGCAAAGTACCGGAATGATCAAAAATGCGAAAGAAACAACGTAATCAAATTGCCAACCAATGATCTTAACGTCCGGCAACAAGAATGACAGTACGGAAAAAGCAAACAGTACGGGGTACTGCACCGCCATTTTTAATACTAATGCCGTCCGCAGCCCTTTGCTGATTAAAAACCTGCACTTGCTGCCGTTTGGCAGCGTAACAGAACCCCAGCCGTACCAAAGGAAGGTGGTAATAATGTTACACAGAGTATAACTCTTACCTGTGGTTTTTAAGTAGTTGTTGCACTCAATAGCTATCCGCAACATGACATCTGTAAACAGTAAAGCCAGCGTGAAAAGTATCGTTCCAATAATATCGGCGGCTGCATTTGCGGGAATGGCGTAATCAAATCCGCCTGTTATCTGCTGATATACATACGGTGACGTGATAATAATTTCATTCAAAATGACACCTCTATTATTTGATTACAGGGATATGGGTGCTGTAAGTGATTTTCTTTAATGCTTTCAAGTCTTTTGCCGTCTCGATAGCATTATATGTCGCCCGCCATTCTGCCCGTGCTTTTTTCATCGGATCGTACTGTTCGGCGGTTAAAACACCCTCGATGAATTTCGTCACGTTATAGTCCGTATCTGACAGTAACTGTTTTAACTCAGCTAATTCGGCGGCTTGTAAACGAGCATATTCGATGGCGTCCAACTCTTCCTGCGTAGGCGGCAGCGGTGCCTGCAGCTTACCGTCACGATATTCATAATTACCGGCAATGGACTCTTGCCATTCTGATTCTGTCTGCGTAATATGAATAGCATCCGGATATTTGGCTTTTGCTTTTTCCGTAAGTTCTTCTATTGTTTCACCGTGAATACCGACAGCAAAAGTTGTTATACGTAATCCAGTTTTCTTCGAATAGATAGATATGTAGTTTTTATCTTCCATCTTTCTAACCTCCTTTACTTGCCAATAGCAATATACTGAAAGCCCGTTTCACCGCTATAGCCAAAATCTGGATGGCGACGCCATATTTTAAATTTAGTATTTGAGGTAGGATAAAAAGCCAATGTATACGCCGCACTACCAACATCATTACCAACAAGAATAAAGCATGAATTAGGAAACGCTATCGGATAAGAAGCTTCAAACGGAGTATCTGGACTTGTTACAGTAGATGGAATCGATCCGTGTCCCCACTGTACAATCAAGCCGTTAGCCCATTTAATATAACCACTTGAGGGATTTAGCAAACTTGCCACAATTCTGGCATTTTTAATTGTTTTATCCAAATCTAAAGGAATGTTTATATTTTGCGTTCCGTCAAAAGTTTTTTCATATCCAGTTATAAAATCACCGACTATTTTAATAGCTTTTGCTGTATCCAGTTTTTTTGCGGCAGCGGTCGTAGCATTTGCTACCCATGCCGTGGTCGGGATTTTTTTACTATTGTCGTCTTGCGGGATTTGTAAATTAGTTCCGGCTCCACCAGCATATTCCGCCCAGTAATTTCCATTGTCATCTTGAACTACCCGCAGGTCAGACCATCCCTTGTTCACAACTCGATGACGTAACTGTATATTTTGGTTGTTTTTTTGACGAATGATGTTAATTTGCCCTATCAATTTATCATTTTTATCGCGCGCCATAACGACAATTTCTTCATTTTCTCCGCTTCCGGTCGCGGTTGAGTCTATACTTGTTGCATTTTTTACATATTTAGACTCATTGATTAAGTCTCCGGTCAAAGTACCCCCGGTAAGCGGTAAATAAGTAGTGTCTATCTTATTACCCGCCGCATCGTTAACGGCTTTTTCAGATTCTAAAACTTTAGTAATTACTATGTCTTTCCCTTCAGAACCGTCAAACCATACAGGTTCAGCATGTACTTTGCCTGTAATCCCAATTTTTCTTGGAACTTTTAATCTGGTTGCCGTTGCTGCGTTACCTGATATGCCCGTTGCGTGAGAATTAGGATTCGTATTATGCGTATCTAACGGTACTTTAGCAAATTTATTTAATGCATTACTTAAATTTTTGGACAATAACTGTGCGTCTGCATCATTAGCGTCAAAATCCTGACTTTGAATAAAATCGGCAACGGCTTTCCCGATCATACTAACCTGCCGATACAACTTATTATGCATAGCCGAAGACGCTACACCGGATTGAACGCCTTTTTTTCTTTGTGTGTGATTTTCATAATCCGCATCGGACATAATGTTAGTTTTTGATTCATCAAAAACCTTAAAATTATTATCAGCCATTTGACCATTCTCCTTTTTCGTAACCGGCAAACGTCGCCGTGTCTAAATCGTAGGCGAATAACGGATTCGCGGAAATCTGCATATTAACTCTGACACCCTCGGGCTTCGGTATGATGTAGCCAAGTTCAATCATTTCTTTTAACTGCGGATCGCTGACGCCGACAAGCGATACATCAATTGTCATATCTTGATTATCACGAATTGAAATAGCGATATTCGGCAGCAACTCTTTCCACTTATCTTGTAATGATTCGATGCCGCCATCCCAATTCATTTTCGCAATCGTTGCGTTTAATAATATTCGGTATAACTCATCCGACAATATACTGCTTGCGCCGTTCTTCGCATTAAACGGCATTACCCGCGATCGCCCGAGATACAAGCCAATAGTATCAAGTTGCGTCCCTGCCGCTGTATTGATATTAAATGCATCCGGCATATCAAATGATATCTGCATCGGATCGTCAGTGTAACCGAGCAACAATTTCATCATTTCCGCATATTTCGGTTTGTTACGATGCTCCGATGTGATGCAATCTAAATAACCTTCGTATAACGCCATGATTACACCTCTTCAGCTGTGACCGTGCAGGAATTATATTGCGCCACCTGATTAAACGATATCGGTATATTAGCAACGGTCGGGTTACTGCCCGCAATACCTAACTTCACTTCGACGACACTAAAAGTTGGGTTCGTGATGTCGGCAATTGCCCGTGCCGCAACCGCCCAGATACTCGACAAGTAAACGGATTGTCCAATGGCTAAAATTGACAGATAATACTTGACGTAATTAATAATTGCCGCCTCGACTTCTTTTGTGTAGCCGGTTAGTTTCTTGACGCGGATGCGAACGTCAATTTTAACATATGCTGGGCGGAAGAATTTAATCTTCGTCGCTACATTTTCAGCATTGAACACATTAATAGCCGTAGTACCGTATGTCCCGCACCCCGGAGATTTCCGGAGATAGATTGCTTTTGCAATTTCCGCATCCGCCCCACCTTCGACGATGGCAGAAATCGAATGTCCGGGAATGCCGTGACTGTCCGTTATATTCGTATCATTCTCCAACACAGAATAACGTGTAACACCGGAAACAGCGGCGATCGCGCCCTTTGTCGATTCGATAACCGCCTGCGACGGATTGGCAACAGAGATAGTCTGTCTTGCCCTCAATTGCTTGTCCGTTTCCACCGGCCGCCCCAATACAGCCTGCTCTTTATTCGTAACAGATACCCAGCCTTTCGTCGGCGTAACAATACCCGTGACTGATCCTGCCGGTGCCCCGACGGCACCAATCTTTTTACATGTAGCGGTGATTGTAACGGTTCCCGCGTTGCCGATATTGACAACGTACGGTAATGCCCACTGTACATCGTTACTATCCCGCACGACCCCCCTAACGACCTGCGTCCCGGCATCACCGGTGAGTGTGACTTGTACTGTACTGTATGATGCCTTCTTGCGCGTTAGTCCGTTGATTTTCACGAGCCCATCTAATGCGGTGCCGATTGCGGTTTTCGGTGACCGGTTATTATAATCCAGTTCGACCGCCTGAAACGTATCATAGATTTTTAGGGCGAAAATGCTAATCATTTGATAGTCCTGACTGTCATTTCCGAGGTATATGTCCTGTCCGTAAATCTGCCGGAAATGATCTATCATATCATCCCGGATATCGTTATATGTCGGATAATGATATCCGGACGCATCTATATACGGTTTAAAATATGCCATTACATTTTCACCTCCGATAACTGCACTTTGCCATAGTCTGTCCTGACGGTGCAGGAGAACGTGTACTGCCGAGTGTCACCGTTCCAGTACGAATGAAATTCAATAATGTCCTGTACATGTTCGGTGCCGGTGATACGGTCACGCAGGAGTTGTTCAGCCGCCTTGATGTCGCTATGACCTAATATTTTCTGCCAGAGTGGCAGCCCATCATTCAAATCTTCCCACCATTCGGCGAGAAATAACAGCAGTCGCGTTTTAATCGCCTGCGCGCAAGCCTCCCGATCGGTTACATAGTTCGCCGATCCGGCTCCGAATGTATAGTCGCCGTTTTCGTCCAATCGTCTGTATTTCATCGGGGTGCCCCCGTGCTTCCACCACTGTCTCCGCGGTGAGTATGCGTATTCATGTTGATTCCCCCTGCCTTGAGCGTACCGGTAACTGTATGGTTTCCTCCGGTCTGAGCGTTGCCGGACGTTGATAAATTGCCGTTAATCTGTACATTCGCATTTATCGTGACCTGCCCCGGCCTCAAATCAATGAACGTCCCGCCATCTTCCGTCCTGACCTGCACGGAATCGCTGGAATATCCCGGCGCCGTATGCACCTGCGACCGAAACCCGACAATTGCCATGCCGTCCGATAGATCGTGCCTGCGACGTTCGACCTGATTTTGCACACCGCCGGATTGCCACCACGCATCGATGCAGGAATCGGCAAAAATCACCAAGCATTCATCACCCGGCGAAACGGGCAGCGTAATGCAATAGCCGCCGCCGGAATATATAAAAAATGGAACGTTAATCAATATCGGTAATTCGACCCATTGATACGTTCCATTTATTTCTATTTTTTCCCGAATGGTCGGCTGCACAGATACCGTCTGCGCCGAATAATTCACCTCGGTCACAATGCCGGGAATCGCAACACGAAGAGTGCGAGAAAAATCACTCCGCTCCCGTCGCGATTTATCCAAATTCCCTGCAGTTCGACTTTCAATTGATATCATGACCTCACCGTCCCATCTGCAGAATCAACCATAATCGGAAGCCCGGATTTTCCGTTTCTGCCGATTCCTATAATTTCCGTCAGCCATGTTTCGCCATGCGTATCACCAGAATGCACCAGCGAATAGACCTCGTATTCACCGGTCGGATCGAATCGGGTGTTCTGATCAGCAACCTTGCCGCCTGCCGGTGACATATTCGGTTTCATCATTTGGCCGGTATCAACCGCCGTCCGCTGAATAATATCATTGTCAATTTTAATTAAACCATGAATCGTGACGACCGGATTTAATAGCATGCGAATACCAATGCCGTCATCAGTATATTCCGGTGTCCCGACCAATCCTGTTTGCGGTGTAAGATATAGACATTTATCATCTGGGATCGGGTCGGTATATTTTCGGACTTCGAGCTTACCATTATCGACTTGCACGAACGAATCAGTGGTGCGCGCCTGATCATCCAATATATCTGCCGGATAACCAAAGCATACTTTGCCGCGCGGCAATGTTGTTTCCGGTAAATTTTCTGATACATGCTCGATTTCAATTGGATAATATGCCAGCTTGGCCGTCGCTTCGATGACATCACGAGGATTACTGCCCGCCGCCAGTGTAGTCCGTATAAAATTACCGCCGTAAAAGTTCTTGCCGTCAGCAGCTATGATTTCAAGCCGATAATTTATACCGTCTTCACGGTTCCGGAAAACCTGTATAATATCGCCATTAAATATCAACCCGTACTGCGCCACATACCCAGCTTCAAGCTGGGCATGAAA
>ERZ772772.2739-NODE-2739-length-10326-cov-9.265213_pt1 | contig 10326 bp, 19 predicted proteins | sample MGYA00511484_ERZ772772 | MGnify/ENA primary metagenome ERZ772772 (study PRJEB29015, sample SAMEA2737913) | human oral metagenome | biome: human oral; feature: human-associated habitat; material: dental | place: China | collected 2088 ... | reverse complement strand
ATAGTGGAAATATTCCACAACCATAGTGGAAATATTCCACAACCATAGTGGAAATATTCCACAACCATAGTGGAAATATTCCACACATAATAAGAATAATATATTAATAATAAATATTAATAATAACATAATAAAAATAAAAATTAAGTAGTTGTTATTTTAAATAGCGCATGCGCGAAAATAAAATTTATAATTATTTAAAATTTAATTAGAGCAGATTTCAAAAATCTAGCCAGTAGGAGTTCAACATGTGGTTAAAAAATACAAATTAAAGGAAATTGATCATTTTTTAAAAACTGAAAAAAATTTTTTAAATGTTGTTGAGTGTCACTTTTTAGAATCTGCCTCAAGAGAAAATTTAGGAGTAAATTCAAATAGAGTAGGAAACTCAATAGAGAGTTCGTTAATAAAAAAAATGGAAGACCCTGAGTATGTTAAAGCAAAATTAGTTATTGATAGCATTAATGAATTAAGGTCAAATTGTAATGCCATCGAAGAAGACTTATTGTATTATTGGGCACAACGAGATATGAAATACTTCGAGATTGGACGAAAAATAAAATACTCACAATCATACGTGAAACAAAACCTTTTGAGACTAAGACATTCATTAGTTGCAATTATGAACAAAAAAGTTGCAATTATGAACAAAAATATTGGTGGTGATGGCAATGAATAGTGTTGAACCGATTCGTAATAAAGACGATATACAGGCAATGAAAGACTATTTGAAAGAATGGAACGAAAGAAATTATATGCTATTTCTCTTCGGAATAAATTCAGGACTTAGAATAAGTGATATATTGCAGCTAAGAGTTAAGGACGTTAGTGGCTGGAGTGTTAGAATTCGAGAAAAGAAGACACGGAAAGAAAAAAGTTTCCGAATGACACCAACGCTAAAAAAAGAGGTAAGGGAATATGTTAAAGGTAAACCATTACATCACTTTTTATTTCAATCAAGGAATGGGAAGAATAAGCCATTAAGCAGACAATCAGCATATCTTATTTTGAAAATAGCTGCTGAAGAATGCGGATTAGAAAGTGTAGGTACTCACACAATGAGAAAAACATTTGGCTATCACTTCTACAACAAGTACAAAGATATTGTAATGCTAATGGAGTTATTCAACCATGCATCACCTGCAATCACTAAGAAATATATCGGAATCAAACAAGACCAACAAGACTTAGCAATGTCAAGGTTTGGACTTTAATTTTTATTAAAAATATCAACTTTACATAACGGGCAAAACGCTAGTTGATTAAAAAGAGGTGGTAAAATGCTTTTAATATCAAGGAATTATTAATTTTATTGAATTATACAAAATATAAGATATGACTAGTTCAAGCACCGAAAGAGGGGGATAAAATAACAAAATATGAAGAAAGTTAGAAAGACTTTAAAAAGTTCTCGTTGGAGAAAATTCAGAGAGAGGATTTTAAAGAAATATAATTATTTATGCCAAGAATCACTAAGATACGGATTAAGAGTTGAAGCAGAAATGGTGCATCACATATTCCCTGTTTCAGAGTATCCAGAGTTAGAGTTCGTTAGTTGGAATTGCCTTCCTCTAACAAATAAGATACACAATACATTTCACGATAGAAATACAAATAAAATTATCGGTGAAGGTCTAAGATGGCAAAGAAGAAGAGAAAAAGAATTTAAAGAATTTTACAAAAATAAGGAGATAAAAAAATGACAGAGAAAATAATAAATTTCACAAACAAAAAAATAGCCAAAAACTTAGGAGGATTTTTAGCGAAGATAGTGTATCTATCATTAATGATACCAGCAATACTTATTATTGGAACATTAGTTTGGTTTGTAGAAGGATTACAAGAAAGAATGGGGTAGAAAAAATGAATAAAGCAGTAAGTATAAGTGAAATGATAAGCGAAATCAAAAAACAAATGAAGTGGTCTGATGCTATATTGGCATTAGAGATAGGAGTAGAACCAAAGAATCTCAACGCATGGAGAAAAGGAACAACTCCAAGGCTGCCAAATTATAAAAAATTAAAAGGAATATACGATTCTCTAAAGGATAAAAAAGGAATACCAGATAATACCACAGAGAAACTTCAGCAGTTAGAAAAAGAAATAGAATATCTGACAACAGAGAAGAATAAAGCAGAAAGACGTATAGCAAACATAAATCAACTTATCAATAACTTAAAGAAAAAGCGTGAAAAACTAATTTCTTAAAGAGGTGCATAAAATGAATTTTAAAAAAATAAATAGATGGATTTATATATCACTAGGATTGTCGATTATTTTCGTTGGTGGAATGCTGGTAGGAGCATATCACAGTGAAAAGACATTAGAAAAAGTGGCTAATGAAAATTTAAAATTAAGAAACGAAAATATACGATTAAAAAATAACTTAAATGATCTAGACGAACTGCAAGCAAAGTTAACAAAGAAAGTAGCAGAACTAGAAGGAGTAGGGGGATAGGAGATGACAAAAAATAAACTACTAGATTTAAATAACCACTTATTCGAAGCATTGGAGCGTATTAATGATGATAGTTTAGAGGGTGAAAAACTACAGGAAGAAATGGCTAGAGCTAAAACTATAACTCAAATAGGAAATACTATAATTAATAATGCAAGTCTAGCGTTAGAAGCTAAGAAATATAAAGACGAGTTTGGTAGAGGAGCAACGTTGCCGTTGATGATTGAAAATGGAAAATAGAGGATGGTTTAAAAAAGGTCATAAACCTAATGAGACAAGTTTTAAAAAAGGAAACATACCCTGGAATAAAGGTTTAAAAGGATTTATGGGAGCAAATAGAACTAGCTTCAAGAAAGGAAACTTACCTCATAATACAAGAGAAATGCATTCTGAAAGATTAAGCAAAGATGGATATATTGAAATAAAAGTGGGAAGAAATAAGTGGATAGGAAAACACAGATATATCTGGGAACAGCACTATAAAAAGAAAGTTCCAAAAGGTAAAGTAATTATTTTTCTTGATGGAAATAATAGAAATTTTGATATAGATAATTTAAAACTTATATCCAGAGGAGCATTATTAATTCTGAACAGGAGATATAAGCACATCTTAAAAGATAAAGAATTAATGAGATCGTGTGTTGACTTGAGTGAGTTAATTTACAAGATAAGTAAGAAGAAAAAGTAGGAGGAGAAATGGATATTGTAGACATATATTTAGAATGTGAAAATTTTCAAGAAGCAGTTAGAAGAAGTGGATTACCTGCATATGTTGCACATATAAAATTGATAGGTAGTGGAGTTCTTAAACTTCAAGACAAAATAAAATACGGAAATAAATCTAATATATTAGGAGCTAAGGCAGAAGAATTATTTCAAAAATATGTACCTACAGCAATAGATGCTAATAGATTATATAGGACGAATAATCCAGGATTTGACTTTGAATACAAAGGCTTAACAATAGATGTTAAGTATTCATCTTTGAGGAGAAAAAGCAAATCTCCGCACAGACAATGGAGTATTAGATGTAAAGGAGATAGAGATTTCATTGTAGCGTTTTTAGAAAAGAAACCTAATTCGGAGTTAAACGAACCTATAATTCTAATAATTCCTTATGGAATGTTAAGTTTCGAAGCAGAGGACACTTTGCACTTTTTTGAATCCAGCGAGATTTTTAAAACATATCAAGTATTGCCAGAACAGTTAATAGAAATACTTGAGGATTATGCAAATCTAAAAGAACAGGGGTTGATTTAACTTGATAGAACATAACAACAGAGAGATTGCCAACAAGCATGCTGAATATATTACTGGTAAAGAATTAAGGCAATATGTAGCAGAAAAAGTAAAGAAATACGTCGGTGAAAATCCTAGTGTATTTGATGGGGCTATTGGCAGTGGACAACTAGAACAATATATCCAACCTAGTAATCTTGTAGGTGTTGAGATTCAAGAACTAGCTTGTAAGACGTTTGAGCAAAACAACAAATTATTTCCTAACAGAGAAATATTCAATATGAGTTTTTTCCAATTTAACGAAAATATAAAAACAGATTGTGTGGTTATGAATCCACCTTTTTCACTCAAATTTAAAGAGCTTCCTGAAGAAGATAGATTGAATATTCAAAAGGATTTCCCGTGGAAGAAAAGCGGTGTAGTAGACGATATATTTATTTTGAAATCATTAAACTATACAGACAAATTCGCGTTTCATATTTGCTTCCCTGGAATAGCTTATAGAAAAACCGAACAAATGATGAGGGATCTAATCGGAAATAGATTAGTTGAAATGAATTTAGTATATGGAGCGTTTGAGGATACTGCTATTTCAGTATTAATGCTTATAATCGCAAAAGAAGGTAATTACGATGGGGTTCATAAAGAAATATATGATTGTAAAAGTAAGAAGGTGTTACATACCGAAATTTCCGATAAAGAGGATGATAGATGGAGTAGTCCGTCAATTCCTTTAGTTAAAGAAATTGTAGATATAGATGCTATTAATTCTAGTTTAGATGAATTAGTAATAAGTAGGTTGGAGAATCACTTAAAGATAACGTTAGGACTAATTAGAGAGTTTAAAGCTGACATTGATTACTTAGGATTTATTGACAAAGTTGAGAGTCTTTGTCAAGAATACAGATTAGCTTACAACTTTGGTGTAAATACATTTGGAAAATATTAGGAGGATAAAAAATGTTACAACCGAAAGTTTATATTAAGAATTTAGATTTAGTATTGCCAGTAGAAATAATTAATTTCCATGAAAAAACAGTTGAAGTTTATTTAAATGATAATGCAGACTATGTGCCGTTTGATTTTGATGAAGTGAGATTTTTAAAAAACACTGGATATAAAGATAAGAACGGCAACTGTATCTGTGAGGGTGATATAGTCAAGTATCATGACGACGGAAAAGACGAAGATTTAAAAGGTGGTATCTTTGCAGTAGTAAAAGAACATGGAGGAACATCTTATAATTTAGAAGATAACGGATTTTATATGGATAGTTTAAGAAATTCATATCAAGATATAACCGTCATTGGCAACATATACGAAAACAAGGAGTTGGTGGAGTGATTAAATATTACACAAATGACGGTCAAGTTTATTTTGAAACAGGAGAAGATGAACCAATGAACAAAGAGCAAAAAGTACAAGAATTAAACCAAAAAATAGATAAATTAAAGGAAGAATTAGAAAAATTACAAGAGAAAACTTATGAGGTTAGCTATCCAAAAGATGGAGAAAAGATATATTTTATCAATCCGTATTCCAATTCAATCCAACACTGGAGTTTCAATAATTGGAATGACAGTATTAAACAGTTATACAAATTAGGAATATTATTTGATACAAAAAAAGAAGCCGAGCAATTTTTAAAAGAACAAACCTTAATCAAAAAAATTAAATGCTGGACTAAGAAACAGCAAGGGGATTGGCAGCCTGATTGGAGCAATACAAATCAACCTAAATATTATGTTGGTGTAGACCGTTTTATCAAAGAAATAATTTGCGAATGTTGTTGGGGATACGATAAACTCTCTAAACTACCTTGTTTCAAATCACAAGAAATAGCTCAAGCGTGCATTGATGAGTTTGGAGAAGAAATAATAGAGGTGTTTTGTTAAATGCAACAATTAATAAATAAAAAAAGAAAATTAGAAGGAGTGTTAAATTCAGAAATACCATTCACAATAGAGGGTTTAAATAAAGAACAAGTTTATCTAAATGAATTAAAAGGTTTTTTAAAAGCAAATATTATAAAATGTATACACATAGAAATAAAGTGGATAGATAGTAGGTTAAAAGAGTTAGGAGTTGAAGTGTAATGAACGAATTAATGCAAAAAATAACAGAACAATTAAATATTAGTATAGACAAAGCGCCAGAAGTATATTCAAGCTTAAGAGGGCAATATATCTTTTGGGAAGTAGCATCAACCATAAGTGTTATATGTGGGATTATTATATTTTCAATAATGATGTATATATTCATTTTTAGTGATTTTAAAATCAAGAAAAAACATTTAATAATACTAATTTGCATAGGTATTATCAGCACTATCATTCTAGTTGTTTCTCAAGTGCTATTATATATATTTGCACCAGATATAGTATTCCTTAAAGGAGTATTCACAAATGCTAATTAACTATGAAAAATTAAAAAGGTACATATACAGAAAAGCACCAAGTACTAAACACTATTGCCATAAGTGTTGTGGAGAGTTAGACTATTGCAATGTAGAAGAAAATGTATTCTGCATAAGATGTGAGGATTGCGGAACTCATACATTAGTTGAGGAGACAAATTGGTACAATGCCATTAGAAAGGTTGAGGAGAACAATAATGAATTTAATAAAATGCACAATGAGTAATAAAGAAAAATTATATTTAAATGCAGAAAAGATAACTGCAGTTTACGAAGCAGAACTACTACCAACTAGAAGTGTAGTGGTAGTAGAAAATCAACACTTTCACGTTACAGAAACAATAGTTGAAATTCTTGCTATGATAGGTGAGAATAAAGGATGTGAAAGTTAGTGTTATTTACTTTTGATAAAGAATTGATAAAAGCGCTAAAACGTAGAATATATGATTTTCCCAAAAAAGAAGTATTAGAAAAAGAAATATACAAACTAAAAGAAAATACTAGAAATGTATTAACTGATACGGAGATTACAGATTTAGAACATAAGTTTAATATGGATCTAAATAATTATATAAAAGTATTAACTACACCTTCAAAATACAAAGTCCATCAAGAACGCGTAGATAACAGAATCCATGAAATATTAAGATTACTATCAGACAAGTGGAACTATGGATATAAGTGGGAAAAAGAAATTAAATCTATTTATCTATTTGACAAAGAAAAGAATAAGTTGGAATTACATTATGATAAATTCTACATCTATCACCAAAATGAAAGATTGGTCAACATGTGGGAAAATTCAGATAAAGTTTTAGATAGATTTTTTAAAAATAAAATCAAAGGATAGTCAATAGACTATCTTTTTTTTAAAAAAAATTTCAAAAATATTAAAGTTTGTCCAAAATGTCCAAAATGTCCGTTATAATTAGTAATATAGGGAAAATAAAAAAAATTGATTTTCTCTAAAAAATAATTTTTAATTTTTACCCCCCCGCATCAAAAATTTTTATTTTGATGACTTGGGAACCGGGGAAGGGAACTTCTTCCAAAAACGGAGGTCTCAGAGAAAAAGGGGTGTAAAAGTCGACAGAAGAAAAAAAGGAGTTGAGATTTTTGGCCAGACCACCAACTAAGAATTCTTTTGAAAAAAATACAATCAAACAAATGAAGTCCTTGGGAACTTATCGAGATGAATTTAAACCGATAATTGAAATCTATGCAGGGCTTCTTTTTCAATATCATACTTACGTGAAGGCTCATGAAGAAAATGATTATCTCGCAATGGAAGAATATACAAACAAAGCAGGGGCAACCAACATGAGAAAAGTACCATTAATAACAATTATGGAGACTTTGCGGAAAGATATAATTTCCTACTCAGATAGATTGATGTTAAATCCTAAAGCACTTGGCGATATCGTTACAGAAGAAAACGATTCACCTATTTTAAAATTCTTACAGACAGCTGGGAAAAAATTATGAAAAATTTTGACAGAGCAAAAGCATATGCTAATGATGTTATTTCCGGAAAAGTAGTTGCGAACAAAGAACGCATTCAAGCTGCAGAACGTTTTTTAAAAGATATAGAATCAGACAAGTGGGATTTAAGAGAAGATATTGTAGATTTCGTGGTTACATTTATAGAAAATGTAATAGTCCATCTACAAGGGGACGATATGAATGCGGTAAGTATAAGAAACACACCATTGAAACTACAAGAGTGGCAACATTTCATAGTTACTAATCTGTTCGGATTTAATATCAAAGGTAGTCGTGAACGACGATTTAAAGAATCATTTATGATGTTACCACGAAAAAATGGAAAGACAGCATTTACCGCTGCACTTACACTTGCAGGTTCATTGCTTGATATAAAAAGTGGGAGTAAAGCATACATTGTGGCTAACAGTATCAAACAAGCACTACAAGCATTCGGATTCATAAAACACAATACAGATAGATGGAAAGACAAACGAATAAATACAAGAGATAATAATCAAGAACATTCTATTACTGGAGATTACGGAGTAGAAGGTTCTTTTTATATTAACGCGTTAGCCAGTGATGAATCTAGACTAGATTCATTAAACGGAAATTTTATTATTATTGATGAAGCACATGCAATGAAAAATTCTAAAAAGTACGGATTGATGAAAAAAACAATGAGTGCTTATCGAAATAGATTATTATCTGTTATCAGCACTGCTGGAGATGTACCAAACGGATTTTTAGCTAACAGATTAAAATATTGTCAAAAAATATTAGATGAGACAATAACTAACGATGAACTTTTTATATTTGTTTGTAAAGCAAATCAAGATAAGGAAGGGAATCCAATTGATTATTTAGATCCTAATACTTTAATCATGTCTAATCCATCTTGTGGAGTTACCATCTCGCTAGAAAGTTTAATGGCGGAAGCAGAAGAAGCACTTAATGATCCCCAGACTAGAAATGAGTTTTTCAACAAAACATTAAACATTTTTACAAATTCAATGAATGCTTACTTCAATGTTGATGAATTTATCGACAGTGATTCTAATTTTGATTGGAGTATTGAAGAATTGGCCAAACTACCAATTAAATGGTATGGCGGTGCTGACTTATCTAAATTACATGATTTAACGGCCACTGCATTATACGGCCAATACAAATACAAAGGGAAAATAATTGATATTGTAATTCCTCATGCATTCTTTCCGATTGTTGCCGCACAAAAAAAAGCCAATGATGATTCAATTCCATTATTCGGTTGGAAAGAAGATGGCTGGTTAACAATGAGCAATACTCCGACTGTACTGTATGACGATGTTGTCAATTGGTTTGTCAAAATGAGAAACAAAGGATTTAAGATTGCAAAAGTTGGATTTGATAAAAAGTTTGGTAGAGAATTTTTTACTAAAATGAAAAATAAAAAATTCAACATAGTTGACCAACCACAATATTTTTGGAAAAAATCTCAAGGATTCAGAAGGATTGAGGTCAAAACCAAAAATAAAGAATTCTATTATTGTCATTCAGAGGCATTTGAATATTGCGTAGGAAATGTTCGCGCGATTGAAAAAACTGACGATATGATTCAATTTGAAAAAATTGACGGAGACGGTGGGAATGCAAGAATAGATATTTTTGATGCAGCTGTTTTTGGAGCAGTCCAAATGCTAGAGGATATGGACAAAAACCCTAATATAATGAGCTTTTTCGATTAAAAGAACAGCCATTTAAAAGCCGTATAAACGTTCTATTATTTTCGGCAAGGTAATTATACCCTAGAGAACGAATATAGAGCGATTTAAACGGTTTACATAAGACTAAAAAAGGAGGTAAAAAAGTTTGGGAATTATAGATAAGTTTTTTAAACGGAGTTATCAAAATTCTAATGGTGTTGATATAAAAAAAGTGAATCAAGATAAATTTGTAGAGTATATTTTCCAAGAAGGATATCAGCCATTAAATAAGAATCCAGATGTGATTATTGCAGTTGATAAAATAGCAGACTTAGTATCCAGCATGACTATTCAGTTAATGGAGAATACCGAAAAAGGTGACGTTAGAATTAAAGATGAACTCGCAAAAAAAATCGATGTAGCACCTTGTAAGTATATGACAAGAAAAAGTTGGCTTTACAAAATAGTAAAAGATCTATTGTTAGACGGTAAAGGAAATTCAATTTTGCATATCGAATATGATACCAAAAATGACATCATAAAAAATCTTACACCTTTTCCTATGAAAAGCGTTGATATCATACCTAACGGAAATGATTATTATATAAAATATAACGGAATTAAGTATTTGCCAGACGAGGTAGTTCATTTCGCGATAAATCCAGATACAGACGAACCATACAAGGGAACAGGATACGAAGTTGTATTAAAAGATATTGTTCAAAATCTTAATCAAGCAACGTTAACCAAAAGAAGCTTTATGAACGGAAGAAACATGCCTAGCCTAATTATCAAAGTTGATGCGAATAATGACGAGCTTTCTTCAAAAGAGGGGCGCAAAAAGATATATGGAAAATATATCGAAACGGAAAATGCAGGAGAACCTTGGATAATTCCAGCAGAATTATTGGAAGTACAGCAAATCAAACCATTAACGCTTAACGATATTGCGATTAATGAATCAGTAACTTTAGATAAGCAGACAGTGGCAAGTGTCATAGGTGTACCACCATTCTTTCTAGGAATAGGTTCATTTAATAAAG
>ERZ772772.2733-NODE-2733-length-10335-cov-9.783560_pt1 | contig 10335 bp, 5 predicted proteins | sample MGYA00511484_ERZ772772 | MGnify/ENA primary metagenome ERZ772772 (study PRJEB29015, sample SAMEA2737913) | human oral metagenome | biome: human oral; feature: human-associated habitat; material: dental | place: China | collected 2088 ... | reverse complement strand
CGCCCACTAAGAAGTTGCTTGCGCGCAGATTTTCGAGCGAGCTTGCGACGTCCGGACGGTGCAGGATCACGTCGCTTGGGATTCCGCTTGGAATCTGCGGCGCGCTAGGCATTTTCGCGGCGATCTGCGGCGCGCCGCGTAAAATTTCATCGTAGCTCTTGCCCGTTAGGATATTTAGTGCGGTCTGCGCCGCGGAGAGCTGATTTTGCACGCTTATGAGGCTTGCCTCGGCACTTTGCACCGCAGCTTTAGCTTGATAAAATACGATCTCGCTAACCGCGCCCGCATCGAGCTGCTTTTTGCGGTAGTTTTGCGTATCTTGATAGCTTTTTAGGCTATCTTTTAAAATTTTCTCCTGCTGCTTTAGTGCTAGTAGCGTAAAATAGGTCGTCGCAACCGTGCTTGTGATCGTATTTTTGGCGGTTTCGTAGTCGTATTTCGTCGCATTAAATCGAGATCGCGCCGAATCTACGCTGTTGCGCACGCGCCCCCAAAGATCAATCTCGTAGCTTAGCACGGCGCCGATCTGATACGCGCCGTGGGAGTTGCGATCGGGCTGGTTGCCGAAATTATTTTGGCGCACCGCGCTGCCGCTTAAATTTACATTCGGCAGGTACTCAAGCTTGTTTAGTCCCAAATTTACGCGCGCGTACTCGACGTTATTCAGCGCGGTTTGCAGGTCGGAATTTTGCTCCAGCGCGCTTTGGATCAGGGCGTTTAGCTGCGGATCGTTGAAACTTTTCCACCACTGCGTGCTAACGTTAGTGCTTGCGTAATCCGCCTTAAAGCCGGTCTGCTTTTGCGGCGTGACGGGCTTGAAGTTGCAGCCGCAGAGTAAAATTCCAAGCGTCAAGGCGCTTAAAAGAGCGTTATTTATTTTCATCGTTCACCTCGTTAGTTTGGACTTTTTTGCCGCGTCTATCAAGCCAAGCGTTGAAGCTTTCGAGCAGGTAGAAAAACAGCGGCACGAAAAAGATCGCGATCGTAGATGCCGCGAGCATGCCGCCTACGACGCCGGTTCCTAGCGCGTGGCGGCTAGCAGCGCCTGCGCCGGTGGCGATAACCATCGGAAGCACGCCGAGGCCGAACGCAAGGCTCGTCATCACGATAGGGCGGAACCTCATCCTGGCAGCCTCTACGGCAGCTTCTGCGATAGGGCGGTGGTTGTTTAGGTGCTCGTTCATCGCAAATTCCACGATCAAAATCGCGTTTTTCGCCGCCAGACCGATTAGAAGTAGCAAACCGATCTGAAAATATATGTCGTTGTTTAGCCCACGGAAATATGTAAATACGAGCGCACCGAATACCGAAAACGGCACGGCGGTAAGCACGGCAAGCGGCATGAGCCACCTTTCGTATTGAGCCGCCAGGATCAAAAACACGAAGATCATTCCAAATACGAATGCCTGCGCGCCCTTGCCCGTCTCGCTGACCTCTTGATACGCAGAGCCCGACCAGCCGATCGAATATCCGCTAGGAAGCTCCTCTTTTATAACCTCTTGGATCGCGGCGATCGCTTGACCCGAGGTGTAGCCCGTATTTGGCTCGCCCATAATTAGCGCGGCCGGAAAGGCGTTAAATCTATTAACGGAATCCGGACCCAAAGAGCGCTCAAGCCTCACTAAAGAATTTAGCGGGATCAGATCGCCGCTGCCGCTGCGGACGTAGAGCGATTTTAGATCGTTAGGATCGTCTCTGTAGTCTTGCGTAGCGCGGATATAGACCTTGAATGTGCGACCCATTAGGTTAAAGTCGTTGATGTAATACTGCCCGATGGTAGAATTTAGCACGGTGAAAATGTCGGCTATTCTAACGTCTAGCATCTTTACCTTCTCTTTATCGAGATAGAGCTTATACTGCGGGAAATCGGTATCCAGCGTCGTTCGCACGAGTTTTAAAGCGGGATGTTGGTTAGCCTTGGCGGTTACGCGATCCATATCGGCGCGAATTTCATCGTAGCTCTTGCCCGTCGTGCTTTGCGCGTAGAGCTCAAATCCGCCCGTAAGCGAAAGACCCATAATAGGCGGCGGCGTGACGACGTAGGTCATCGAGTTGCGATCCGCGCCATAGAGTTCGCCGTTTAAGGCGGCGGCTATGGCGAAGTTGGAATTTTCATCGCCCGGGCGCTCTTTCCAGTCTTTTAGCTTTATAAAAAACGCTCCGCCGTTTTCTCTAAGGGCTCCTGCTAGCATATCGTATCCCGCGATTTGGGTTATGTCCACGATGTTGGAATGCTTTTTGACGATACTTGCAATGAAATTTTGATCGGCTTCCGTCCTAGGCAGAGTAGATGCCGACGGAAGCGTAGTCATTGCCATAATCGAGCCTTTGTCCTCGTTAGGCACCAGGCCGGTAGGGGTAATTTTAAGAAGCTCTATCATCGCATAGATGATGATGCCCACAAAAACGAGGCTGATTAGTACGTGGCGCAGAACCATGCCGACGCCCGCCGCGTAAATTTTAGTCGAAGCGCTAAAAAGATTATTAAACCATCTTACGAAGAAAAACGGCTCGGATTCCTTTTTTTGCAAGATCAGGGCGCAAAGCGCGGGCGTTAGCGTAAGGGCTACGAAGCCCGAAAAGCACACCGAAGCCACAAGCGTTAAGGCAAATTGCCTCTGCATAACCCCCGTAAAGCCCTCCATAAACGCAACCGGCACGAAAACCGCGGAAAGCACGAGCACGATCGAGATGACGGGCGCTACGATCTCGCCCATCGCTTTCGTGGTGGCTTCTTTGACGCTTAACTGCGGCTCTTCGTGCAGAATTCTCTCTACGTTTTCGATTACTATGATCGCGTCGTCCACGACGATGCCGATAGCTAAAATAAGTGCAAAAAGGGTGATTAAATTTATAGAAAATCCGAAGGCGTAAATTCCGATAAACGCGCCGCAGATCGACACGGGGGCGGCGAGCGTCGGGATGATCGTAGAGCGGATATTGCCCAGAAACATATACATAACCAAAATAACCAAAATCAGCGCTTCGATGAAGGTGTGTATAACCTCCTCGATAGAGACCTTTACGAAGCTCGTCGTATCGTAGGCGACGCCGTAGGTCAGCTCGCCCGGGAAATTCGGCTTAAGCTCGTCTATGCGCTTATTTACCGCTTCGACTACGGCTAGGGCGTTGGCGCCGCTTTGCATAAATATAAGCACGGGCACCATCGCCTTGCCGTTATATTTACCCGAAATATTGTAGCTTGCGCCGCCGAGTTTGACTTCGGCGACATCTTTTACGCGCAAGAAATTTCCGTCCTTCTGCGCGCGTATGATGATATTTTCAAATTCTTCGACGGTTTTTAAACGACCCTCGGGCTTGATCGCATAGACGTAGGGATTGCCTAAGTTCATCGGCTGCTCGCCCATCTTGCCTACGGCATATTGGCTGTTTTGCTCGCTTATCGCGGCGATTATCTCGGCGGTCGTAACGTTAAATGTCTTAAGCAGCTCGGGCTTTACCCAGATCCTCATCGCATAGTCTTTAGTGCCTAGCGCCTGAGCCTCTCCGACGCCCGGCACGCGCTTTAGCTCATCTACGACGTTGATAGCCACGTAGTTTTGCATCTCCACGACGTCCATCTGCTCGCTAGGATCGTAAAATGCAAGCACTTCGAGCATCGTACTGCTGCGCTCGGTGACGGTTACGCCGTACCTGCGCACCTCGTCGGGAAGCAGCGTAAGAGCTGGCGTCACGCGGTTATTTACATTGACTTTCGCATCATCGGGATCGGTGCCGATCTGAAAGTATACGTTGATACTAACAGAGCCCGAGGAGCTTGCCGAGCTTTGCATATAGATCATATTCTCAACGCCGTTGATCGAGTTTTCAAGAGGCGCTGCGACGACGTCGGCGATCGTTTGCGCATCCGCGCCGCTATATGTAGCGTTTACGACGATTTGCGGCGGCGTAAGCTGCGGATACTCCTCGACGGAGGAATTTTTAAGAGCCAAAACGCCCGCGATTACGATGATGATCGAAACGACGCAGGCAAAAACGGGGCGGTTGATGAAAAATTTAGAAAACATTATTTCCCGCTTTCCGCATTGCTCTGAGATGCTTCAGGCTGTCCCGCTACGTAAGGATCGGTGCTTGCGGGTACGGGAGTTACCTTGGAGCCTACGTTGATCTTTTTAAAATTATCCAAAATGATCTGATCGCCGTCCTGTAGCCCGCTTGAGATCGTCGCCGTGCGGGTATCTTGCGCCGAAATTTTGACTACTTTTTTAGCGACTTTGCCGTCTTTCACGACATAGACTATGGTGTTGCTAAGATCTTGCTTGAGCGCAACTTGCGGAATTTTAAAGCCGTTTTTCTGATAAAAGCCCTCGACGCTTACTTTAGTAAAAATTCCCGGGCGAATTTCTAAGTTTGGATTTGGAATTTGAGCCTTGGCGCTGACGGACGCGGTGTTTGTATTTATGACGCTATCGATGAAGCTTAGCGTGCCGTTGTAGTCCTTGCCGCCGAGATTTATGCTTACCTGACGACCCAGCTGCTTCCACTGCCCGTTTTTTAAATTTGCATCAAGTTCCAGCCTATCGACGTCCGTGATGCCGAATTCTACGTCGATCGGATCAAATTTAGAAAGCCTAACCAGATCCTCGCCCACGTTTACGTATGCGCCTACGTCCTTTTGCGTATCGCCCGCCATACCGTCAAAAGGCGCGGTCACGAGCGAGTGATCAAAATCTATTTTAGCGCTTTTAAAATTTGCTTCGGCTACCATAAACGCGGCCTTTGCGGTGTCGAAATCCTTTTGAGAGATCGTATTGCTGGCTTTTAGCGCCTTGGCTCTTTTGTAGTCCGCCGAGGCGTTTTGCAGATTAGCGTTTGCGCTGTCAAACGCCGCTTGGTAGCGCGAGCGGTCGATCTCGTAGAGCACGTCGCCCTTTTTGACGCTGTGCCCCGGCTCGAAAAGCTGCTTTTCGATAGTGCCCGAAACCTGCGGCTTTAGCATTATCTCAAGCTCGCTTACGGTCTGTCCGTTAAATTTCAAAATTATCGGCACGTCGGCGGATTTGGCGGTAAATACGCCTACCGGCAGCGCGGGAGCCTCGCCGCCTTGCTTCGCGCCTTTATCTTCCTTTTTTTCGAAATAGGAGCAGCCCGAAACTAAAAACGCTGCGAAAATCAAACTGGCGACTTTTTTCATGTAATTTCCTCTAATTGGGTTAAAATTTTGTATTTGTAATAGTTATTACGAAACGAACGTAGATTATAATAAAAACTACATAAAGAAAACTTAAATTTAGCCCGTAAAATAATCTACCGAGTGGAATTATAGCGGAATTTCGATATAATCGCGCTAAAATTTTAAAGGCTTTTTATGAGAAAAATTCTTACTATCGCGGGTTCTGATAGCGGCGGCGGCGCGGGCATCCAAGCCGATATCAAGACGATCAGCGCGCATAAGATGTTTGCTGTGAGCGCCATTACGGCGCTTACGGCGCAAAATTCGCGCGGCGTATTCGGCGTGCTGGACGTTCCGCCAGATTTTGTAGAGGCGCAGCTGGATGCGATTTTTAGCGACATCTTTCCGGACGCCGTTAAAATCGGAATGATCTCCAATGAGGGGGTTGCCGAGGCTATCGCAAAGAGCCTGAGCAAGCACGGCGCGAAAAACGTCGTTTTAGATCCCGTGATGGTCGCTACTAGCGGCGGAGTTTTGATGAAACAAAGCGCGCTGCATGCGCTAAAATACGAGCTCGCTCCCACTGCGGAGATTATCACGCCCAACGTGCGCGAGGCCGAGGTTTTGGCGGAGATGAAAATTTTAAGCTTAGCCGATATGCGCGCCGCAGCGGTTAAAATTTCGCAGTTTTTCGGCGGCGCGATTTTGATTAAAGGCGGCGATCTGACGGCTGCGAGCGCGGCTTGCGGCGCGGCGGAAACGGATACGGCGGAAACGAACGGGGCGCGAAATTTTAAAGCTTTTGGGCGCGAGACGGGCGAAAATGGCGCATGCGAAAATTTTGCCGGTTCGACGAAGAGCGCGGAATTCGCGAGTGAAAATTTTACTAGTGAAGGCGGAAATTTAACGGCGGGTGCGAAACCGTCCTTTGAACAAAATTTATCCGTAGCGCCTTTAGATGCGGGCTTTGAGCCGAGCGGAGAGAATGCGGATTTGAGAAATTTCGCAGTCGATATTTTGTATGAAAACGGCAAATTTTATGAGTTTTCCGCGCCTAAAATTTCTACGCGTAACACCCACGGCACGGGCTGCACGCTCTCAAGCGCGATCGCATGCGCGCTGGCGGCGGGACTTAGCTTGCCTGCGACCGTTGCCCATGCCAAGGGCTTCGTACGCAGGGCGCTTGGCTGGAGCGAGCAGATCGGGCACGGATGCGGCGCGATAGATCATTATTTCACGGTCCAAGATCCCTTCGGCGCGGACTTTGGCGGATCTTGCGCGAACGAAATCAAAATCATCTCTCGAGACTAAAAGTTCAAGCGCTCGTTGAAATCCCTGCATTCGTAAAATTTCAAAGCTCCGCTGCTATTAAATTTAACCTAGCGGCACGAGATCGTCCGAATGGCTTGTCGCGACTTGTGATAAACGGCGGGATTGCGCGGCTAAAAAGCGTGCACTACGGGGATGTGCGTACTTAAAATTTTAGTTGATTTTTAGGCATCATAATCCGCGTAGAATTTTAAAGAATTTTTGAATTTTATTGTAGGGTTCGCGTTGCAAGTTAGGGCTTTGCTTATTTGCCTTATGCTACAGCTCTGCTTCGTGGCATTGTTAAATTTGCGTTATTTCTTATAGGTCTTTATACGCGAAAAAAGTGGATTATAAATATAAACTAGTCATTCATTCACTGCTCGCGTTGCTCAAGGTAGATGCATCGCATTGTATGTCCGACCATTGCGCTATACTTGCCGCAGCATTGCGACACCGCTGCGAATTCGCGATCCATTCCTTTCGTCTCATATTTGCTGAGTTCGCTAAAATTCCAAATTTTCTAGCAAAAGAGTTATAATGGCTAAAATTACGTAAATTTAGGAATTTAAAATGCGCTGCAAAAAAGGACTACTACTCTTAATCATCGCCTCGGGGATAATCTCTGCTGCAGATAACTGGATCGCATCCCTACTGCTGCCTAGCATCGCAGATACGTTTGAGGTGCAGGTAAGCGCCGCCTCCGCAGTTTTGACGGCATATCTGATCCCCTATGGCTTACTTCAGCCGGTTTACGGACATCTTAGCGATCGCTACGGCAGAGGTAAAATTTTAATTCTGCTAATGCTCTTTTTGGCGATATTTACGCTTCTTTGCTCCACTGCAAAAAGTCTAGCGTGGCTTGTTTTATTTCGCTTTTGCACGGGATGCGCGGCGGCGGGTATAATCGCCGTCTGCCTCGGCGTTATAGGCGATGCATATGACGAGAAGGATAGACAAAAAATCGTAGCGATATTTCTGGGTTCGGTATTTTTAGGGCAGGGGCTGAGTGCGGCTTTAGGCGGATGGGCAGTGGCTAGATTTTCTTGGAGGGAGATATTTTTAGCCTTTTCTGCGCTGTCTGCGGCATCTTTCGTATCACTATTTACGCTAAATTTCAAAGATGCTCCGAAAAGCGGAGGCGAAAGTTTCGTAAAATCCCTAGCTAGCTTGCGCGGCGATGCTGCGCTTTTGAGAAGCTATTTTTTGGCTTTATGTAACGGCGTAATTGTGCTCGGGGCGTATTCATTCATAGGGGCTTATCTGCTTAAAAAGCTGGGCTTGAACTCAAATTTTGCCGGAGCCTGCCTTATGCTTTACGGCGTCGCTTGCTTTTTGGCAGGAAACGCTGCTAGATATTTAAAAGAGAAGTTGCCGCTAAAAGAAATTCTATCCCTCGGCTTTTTGGCGTCCGCTTCGGCGCTGTGCCTTTTGGCGAGTTGCTTCGCTGCCACTGCATATGTAGGGACGTTTTTGCTGGGATTTGGCTATGTTTGCGCGCAGTCGGTCCTAGCAAGCGCAGCGCTTCGTTGCAGCTCCGCCAAAGGTCTATCCTCTGGGATCATAGGCACGGCGATATTTTTCGGAGGTGGTATCGGTACTGCCGTAGGTGGCAAGGCGCTTGAATATTTAAGCTACCAAGGGCTGTTTTGCGGCTTTGCCGCGTTAGCCGCCGCGCTGCTGATTTTTTACCGTGCAAGCTTTAAGGGCACGCGTGAAATTTAATGCTCCGCAACAATAGCAAAATTTAAAATTAAGCACACTTCGCTGCCGAGAAATTTCCTAAAATCATGCTATTTCAAGGCGTCGCATTCGGTATCGTCGTAAATATCGCAGTGCATTGCATCACGCTGCCGCTTTTAGGACTTACACCACCGCTTTTTCAGCTTCCGTGGTATGAGTTTATTTCGGAATTTTTCGGGCACACGGTTTGGTTTTGGGCGATCGAAGTATTCCGCCGCGATCTACGAAATCGCGTAACGGGTGAACCCGATCCCGCGGACCGCTCGGGCGCTTCGCTCTTCTAGCTAAATTTGGAATTCCGCCCCGTTTAGTGCGGAATTCCATCATTTTTTATAAACGCAGTAAAATCACGATAAATTTTTATGTTAAAATTATGATTAATAAAATTTCAAAAGGAGCGGCAATGAAATATAAAATTTTAGTTGCAATCTTTACGGCTGCTCTGGGCTTACAGGGAGCGCTTGCGAGCGATTTTGACGAGCAGGCTTGCGCGGCGCTAAAAGGCGCAAAAATTTACGATACAAAGATTAACGAAGCGATCTGGAATCAAAGCGGCGAAATCGGCGCCGATAAGATGTCTGCGCTAACGGGCGGAGCGAAAAAGACGCTAAAAGCGGAGCCGCACTGCATCGTGCGCGGTGAGATAGCCTCGCGCACGGGCTCGGACGGCAAGCATTACGGCATAAAATTTGAGCTGCGCTTGCCAGGCGACTGGAACGGCAAGCTGCTATTTCAGGGCGGAGGCGGTTTGGACGGCTTTGTAGCGCCTGCTCTTGGCGCCGTATCTATCCGCACTAGCACCGCAACGCCCGCGCTTATGAGGGGCTATGCGGTAGTTGCGACCGATTCGGGACATCCTACGCCTACGCCCGAGTTTGGACTTGAGCAGCAGGCGCGGTTAGATTATGCATATCAGGCTATCGGCAAGGTCGCGAGTGTCTCAAAGCAGCTGATTTTTGCGGCGTATAAAAAAGCGCCAGCGCACAGCTACTTTATGGGCTGCTCAAACGGCGGGCGCTCGGCTCTGATGGCGGCGCAGAGGTATCCGCTGGAATTTGACGGCGTAATTGCGGCAAATCCGGGTTTTAGGCTTTCGCGCGCGGCGATCGCGGAGCAGTGGGATAACCAGCAGCTTATGAAGATCGCGCCTAAAAACGCCGCAGGGGATAAAATTTTTGCAAACGCCCTTACGCAGGAGGATTTGGATAAGTTAAGCAAGGCGGTTTTGGATAAATGCGATGCGCTAGACGGGCTAAAAGACGGAATCATCGGCGCTTGGGAGCGTTGCGAGTTCGATCCCAGCGGACTTGATCTAGCTAAAGAAAAAATTTCTGCTATAAAGGCGATATTTAACGGCGCAAAAAACAGCAAGGGCGAGCAAATTTACAGCGGCTGGTTTTACGATGCCGGGATAAATCAGCCCGGCTGGCGCATGTGGAAGCTTGGCGACTCGCAAACGACAGAGCCAAATGCTAGAAATATCGTGCTCTCGAAGGGCTCGATGAATTATTATTTCTTGACGCCGCCGCAACCGGAGTTTGATCTGATGAGCTTTGATTTCGATAAGGACGTAGAGCGAACGTTCGAGACCGCGGCGATAAACGATGCGATTTCGACCAAACTCGATAGCTTCCGCGCTAATGGCGGCAAACTCATCATCGTAACAGGCGTCTCCGATCCCGTATTTTCGGCGATGGATCAGCGCGATTGGTTTAAAAAGCTAGTGGAAACGAACGCGGACGCGGACGAATTTGCGCGATTTTTTGCATTGCCTGGGATGAATCACTGCGGCGGCGGTAACGGCATCGATGATGTCGATCCGCTAAGCGCGCTTGAAGCGTGGCGCGAGCAGAGAACGGCTCCATCTAGCCTGCTAGGCAAAAGCACGAGCCGCGCGGGCAAACAGATCCCTATCTGCGCGTACCCAAAAGTGGCTATCTACGTGGGCGGCGACGAAAATAGCGCGAGCAGCTTTGAGTGCAGATAAAATTTATTTAAAGGAGTAAAGATGAGAGGTAAAATTTTAATCGCGGCCTTTGCGGTGGCGCTTTTGTGCGGCTGCGCGGCGCACGACGCAAAGCTAGGCAAGGATACGAGCGCAATGGATAAGAGGGGCGAAAGCGCGGCTGCGGACTGCGGCGCTAGTGAGG
>ERZ772772.2731-NODE-2731-length-10336-cov-11.715981_pt1 | contig 10336 bp, 10 predicted proteins | sample MGYA00511484_ERZ772772 | MGnify/ENA primary metagenome ERZ772772 (study PRJEB29015, sample SAMEA2737913) | human oral metagenome | biome: human oral; feature: human-associated habitat; material: dental | place: China | collected 2088 ... | reverse complement strand
CCGAGGCCCTCGAGCGACTCCGGCGCAGACACCGCATGCATACGCTTGCTGGTAATTGGGTGGGAAGCAACGAGTGCCATGTTGCCAACACGGGCGACTGGCTGCTCATATGGACGTCGGATGACAAGGTTGCCCTCATGGAGTGCACAGGAACCCACGATGAGCTGTTCCGCTAGCTAGGCAGCTCGACTTTAGAGGCATCAATCTCGCCGGATATGAGCTTGGGAAGCAAGGAATCACGTACTTGTTCGAGACGGGCTGATTCCAGTTCATTGTTCTTTATCTCGTCATACATGGGGTCGGCCAAGGAGCAGAATGCACCGATTTCTTTGTCTGAGGGATTTGGCATAGGGTAACTCATGGTTGCTTTCGGCTGAGTTCGTTGCCGACTGCCCGTTGAGCCTGTCACGTGTGCAAGAAAGAACTCATGAAACTTGTCCGAAGCTATGGCAGTGGCATAGAAGCTCTTACGCTCAAGATTGAGCGGCTTGTAGACAATGAATTCGGTCGAGCACACGGGGTGATCCGTAGCGCATGCCGGTAGCCAGAGCCTTTTGATCGACGGATTTAGCTTGGAAATGAGGATGCTGTCGCGATCAACGATGTACTTGTTGCTCTTGATTCTATCAGCTGGTTCGATCGTTGGCCTGCGGTTCGCGTCGTAGGCTGGGATGCTGTAGTGCTCCCATATTTCTCCTGCGTGTTCCTGTGGCTTCAGCGACTTCGTTGAGATGCACAACACGTCCCCTAGCTCAATCCTCGATTTCTCATGACCAAAGCGGCTGGCAAATTCTACCCTCAACAGCTCTTCCAAATAGCCATTTGCCTGCATAACCATGGTCCTTGAAAAGCATCACGTAAGACGTTATACTGACAATGTTAGTACGTATGAGAGCGAGGATAATATGGCTGCTTCATCGGTGACAATTCGCGTCGACGGTGAGATCAAAGAGGGCGCTTCGCGCATCGCCGAGCACTTCGGCTTTGACCTATCTTCGGTCACACGTGCGTTTTACATGCAAATGATTCGAGAGAACAGGATTCCGCTGAATCTTTCCGATCCTGAACCCAATGAGGAATCGCTTGAGGCTATTCGCGAGACGGAGGAGATGATCCACTCCGGCACAGGACAGAGCTACGCCACTGCTCACGACCTCATTCAAGCAGCGCTTGCATGACAGGACGTCTTAAGACAAAGTATGCTCCTGCATTTAGCCGCGATTTGAAGAAGGCTGCGAAGCGCAATTGGAGTCTTACAGACCTTGAAGCTGCCATCGGTCTCGTGTTGGACAACACTGTCGAATCGATGAACATCCTGAGACAGCTTAACGAAACAGCTCGTCGTGAGTACCGGTACGCTGTATGAAGGCGATATTGCCGCCCACTCGCCATATGAGCAGCCAGTCGCCCGCATTACAAACGTGACACTCGTTGCTTCCCGTCTAGCTACCGCTCAGCGTGTGCATGCGGCGTCTCCGATGCAGCTCCTCCAGTGTCTCGGGCGTGTTTTCGACGATGAGATCGATTACCTCAGCCAGTGGCGTATCATCGATGTGTTTCTTACGCAATCTCCTTGCATCACGTATGAAGGTATTCGTGAACTGGGTTTTCAATCTCCCCATGGCTAGGCCTCATAGGCAGCATCCAAGAGTTCACGGCCCGAGGAATACGAGCGCCCTGTACCGCCCCTTGCGATGAGTTCCTCCGTTTCGCGAATTGCCTCAAGGCTCTCGTCATTGGGCTCCTCGTTGCCAAGGTCCAAGGGGATGCGATGCGTGCGCCCCATCTGCTTCCAGAAGGCGCGCGTTACCGACGAAAGATCAAAGCCGTAGTACTCTGCGACTTGTTGGGCTGCAATCTTGTCCTTCTCTTCACACCTGATTGTCATGGTCGTCACGGGACACCTCCTTGTGTACTCCTAATGGAGTTCTATTGCACTACAATGTGAAATGGCACGTGTACGGGTAGCTAATCTGCCTCTGCCAAATTCCCCAGACAAAGAAATCGGTGCATCCTGCTCCTTGGCTGACCCCGTGTATGACGAGATGAAGAAAAAGGACAGGTTCGCATGACGAACTGTTTCGTTGCAGGCCCTGCCTGTTTAACGAATCCGCTGCCATCAAGACTACCGTCGCGATCATGGGGCGCGTCGACTCGCTGGCTGACCTTCCGGAGTCGGGACGCCGCTCGACGCCAGGCGCATCATCCATCCGCCGTATCGTTTCGTCGCATCGGGACACTACCTCGCCTTCTACCGCGTTAAGAGCGGCTGCGTCTATATAAGGTGGCGATATCATGCTGAACAGTTCGTTTCGCACGATCATCAAACCAGAGAGAAGATCCGATGGCGACATACATACCGAGGGTCTTCGACTCGGCGCTGAAAAACAAGCTCGCCTCAAAGGGTGCGGTGCTCGTCGAGGGTCCCAAGTGGCGCGGGAAAACCACGACGTGTGAGCAGGCGGCGAGTGGCGTCGTATACCTGCAGGACCCAAGGACGTGCGAGCAGAATCTCAGGCTGATACAGCTCGATCCAAGCTTTTTCTCAAGGGCGAGACCCCAAGCCCATCGACGAGTGGCGGGAGGCCACCGAGCTTCGGGACACAATGCGTTTCGAGGTGGACAAGCGCGATGAGTTTGGTCAGTTCATACTGACCTGATCAAGTGTACCCCCGACCTGAGCAAGGCCTACCACTCTGGCATCGGGCGGATTGGCAGGATGCGCATGCGCCCGATGTTCTTGCTTGAGTCGGAGGAGTCCAGCAGAGGGGGTCTCGCTCCGCTCCCTGTTTGACGGCGGACCAGTCACCATCGCAAGGAGCAGACTGACCTTGGGGGGCGTCGCGTTCCTCACGTGTCGTGGAGGTTGGCCCAAGGCGGTCGGCCAGCCCAGGGAGTTTGCCCTGCAGCAGGCCCCGGACTACGTGGACGCCGTCGTTGAGTTTGACATCTCGCGGGTGGACGGCGTGAGGCGCGACCCCGAACGAGTGTGCATGCTCATGCGCTCGTACGCCAGGATGACCGCCTCGCAGGGCAGCTACGAGACGATGCTGCGCGACGTCAAAAAGTCGGGGCTGTCGTTTGGAAGGACCTCGTTCCTCGAGTATGTGGCTGCCCTCAAGAGGCTATTCGTGACGGACGATCTGGGGTGGAACCCCAACCTCTGCGCCAAGGAGGACATCCGCACCTTCCCGACACGGCACTTCGTGGATCCATCCATAGCCACGGCGGCGCTCGGTGCCGGCCCCGGGGACCTGATGGGCGACCTGAACACGTTCGGCCTCGTGTTTGAGAGCCCGTGCGTAAGCTCTCAATCGGAATACGACGTAAAAATTTGCGTCGCATTTGCGTCGGAAGCGTCGTATGATTCCTCTAGGATGCGGGGAGGGTGATCATGAGAGAGAGCAGACGGCTGGAGTTCAAGGAGCAGTTCTCAAATACGTTCCTGAAGACGGTAAGCGCATACGCCAACTACGGGACGGGGGAGGTGCTCTTTGGCGTCTCGGACGATGGGAGGACGGTGGGCTTGGAAAACCCCGAGCGGGACCGCCTGAGGATTGAGAACGCCATCAACGATGGGATATTCCCACGTCCGTACTTCGAGATCACCGAGAACCCTCGAACGAAGGTCGTGACGCTGCGAGTTCCTGAGGGGGACGACAAACCGTACCTCTATCGGTCAAAGGCATATAAGCGCAGCGATACCTCGACGGTCGAGGTTGATGACCTTGAGCTTAAGAGGTTGGTGCTGGAGGGATCGAACCTGAGCTTCGACGGACTCAGGTCACGCAGTCAGGACCTATCGTTTGGCATACTCGAAAGTGCCTTGGAAAAGGAACTGAGCATCAGCACATTCGACGATGACACGCTCAGGACCTTGGGACTTCTTACCGTCAGGGACGGATTCAACAATGCCGCAGCCCTGCTCGCCGACAAGAATGCGTTTCCCGGGGTGGACCTCGCCCGCTTTGGGGACATCAATAGCATCCTTGACAGGGAGACCCATAGCGGTGTCTCCGTTCTACGGCAGCTGGAAGCCGCGCTGGAGATGTTCGATCGCTACTACAGCTACGAACGAATAGAGGGCTTCAAGCGGGAGCGGCACGAGAGGGTTCCTCGCGAGGCCTTTCGAGAGGCCGTTGCCAACGCCCTTGCCCATAGGACGTGGGACGTAGGCGCCCACGTCCGGGTTTCTCTGTTCCACGACAGAGTCGAGGTGGCATCGCCTGGGGGTTTGCCAAGCGGGATGACGGTCGATGACTATCTCTCGGGAAACCTCTCCATTCTGCGGAACCCCGTTCTGGGGGGTGTGCTCTTTCGACTCAATGTTATCGAGCAGTTTGGTACGGGGGTTCGCCGCATCAGGCGAAGCTATTCGAGAGTTGAGGCCCAGCCGCGGTTCGTCGTGACCGATGGGTCGATCACGGTTATCCTGCCAACTGTGGACGGCGCCTTCGAGCTTGATGACGAGGAGAGGCAGGTGCTCTCCCTCTTTGTGCCGGGACGCGTTCTGTCGAGCGGCCAGATCGTTGAGTCAAGCGGGTTTGGCAAGGACAAGGTCCTACGGGTGCTAAGGCGGCTCTCTGGGAAGAACCTCGTGCGCGTTCAGGGTTCTGGTCGCGCCACGCGCTACATCAGGGCCTGAGTAACGTGGTGGCGTGATATGATGGCGCTCGGTCGCATGAGCAGCCATCCGGTGGCGGGCGTGATCACTGGCAGCATGTTGATCTCATGTCTGTAAGATGCCACTACCGGTTTTGACCACTCATCCATCTTTCGCCGCGTTTAAAGCAAACATCCGGCCATAGTCGGGGGTATGACATGCTTCATGTGTAACTTCCCAGAAGATAGGTGGCAGACGTGGTCGAACCCAGATGCATTACTTTGAGAAGCATCCGATAGCTTGACCGGCTCGCCTTGTTTTGCGAAAATGAACCTGTGACGGGAGAGATTCTGTTCCTGCCGTCTATTAATGTAACCTCTTGGAAGTAGATACCCCGTTATCAGGGGATTTTCGAAACCAAGAGGTTTTTTTGGAGGTTCTACTGGTATGTTTAGTGAAACCACGGCCATTCTCGTTGACGGAGCCTTCTATCGGAGACGTTCCTATTATCTTTTTGGAGAGAAGAATCCAAAGCAGCGGGCAAACGAGCTCGTTCAGTACTGCCAACGACATCTTAAGGGAACGAGCGAACAAGAAGATAATCACTTGTATCGTATCTTCTACTATGACTGTCCTCCGATTAGAGGGAATCTCTATCATCCGTTGTTGCAAAAAGCCATTCCAATGGGGAAATCGCCAACATACGAATGGTCAACCGCGTTTTTCGGAGAATTGGCCAATAAGCGCAAGCTTGCGTTAAGGATGGGACAGATCCAAGAGCGTGAATCAGGGTTTCGTGTGAAGGCAAAGAGCATGAACAAGTTGTGTCGCGGTGAGATTAGAGTAGATCAGCTGACCGAGAGAGACTTTGAACCAGATTTCATCCAAAAGGGAGTCGATATGCGTATCGGCCTTGACATTGCCTCTCTTGCATATAAAAGACTGGTTAGTCAAATTATCTTGATTGCTGGGGACAGCGATTTTATTCCAGCGGCAAAGCACGCTCGTCGCGAAGGCATTGATTTCATACTCGATCCGATGTGGCAATCGATTCGTATCGAGCTAAACGAACATATTGATGGCCTGCACTCCTGTACGGCAAAGAACCCAGACCCAAAAACAGAGCCTTTGCACACTGGGTATCATTAGGGCAAGTATTCCTATCTCACAATATTACCTGACATGAACAGAAGAGAGTAAGGCATCTCATGAATCCTTAGGCTCGTGAGCTGTCCTGTTGAGACGTTTGACGTCTTGTGCGGGGTCTGGCGAGGGCCGCCACCTCATCCCTCTCGTGCTAAGCTAGTGAGCTGTCGGCCCGCACCATCGCTGCGGGTTTTCAGCAGGCTGTTCTGTTGGCCGCGCGCGCTCAAGACACGAGTGCCAACACGTGCCCACAGGACTCAGAAGAAAGCGAAGCACCATGGAAGAGATGCCAAAGACCTATGACCCGCAGGCAACCGAGCCCGAGCTCATCGAGGCATGGATGAGTGCGGGCTGCTATCGGCGCTCCAAGGGCGTCGGTGACTGCACCGTCGTGATCCCGCCCCCCAACGTCACCGGCATCCTCCACATGGGCCATGCGCTGGACGACTCCATCCAGGACAGCTTCATCCGGTACAATCGCATGCGCGGCCGTTCCACCCGCTGGATCCTCGGCACGGACCACGCCGGAATCGCCACCCAGACCAAGGTGGACAAGCGGCTCAAGGAGGAGGGCGTCTCTCGCCTTCAGATTGGCCGCGAGAGGTTCCTTGAGGCCTGCTGGGACTGGCGCCGCGAGTACGGCGGCACCATCGTGAACCAGATCAAGCGCATGGGTTGCTCCATCGACTTCGAAGACGAGAAGTTCACGATGAGTCCCGAGTACGCCAAGGCCGTACGCAAGGTCTTTGTGGACTGGTATCATGACGGGCTCATCTACCGCGGCAAGCGCATCGTGAACTGGTGCCCAAGCTGCAAGACGGCCATCAGCGACGATGAGGCCGAGTATAGGGGCGAGAAGGGTCACCTCTGGTATTTGCGCTACCCGCTCGTGGAGCCACAGGACGGCATCGACCATGTGACCGTGGCGACGACGCGTCCCGAGACCATGCTCGGCGACACGGGCATTGCTGTCTCGCCGTCCGATCCCGACAAGCAGACCTTCGTCGGCAAGACTGTGATGTTGCCCATCGTCGACCGCGAGATTCCCATCTTCTCCGACTGGCATGTGGACGCCGGCTTCGGCACCGGCTTCGTGAAGGTGACGCCTGCGCACGACCCCAACGACTACGCGATGGGCCAGGCCCACGACCTGCCCCAGATCAATATCTTTGACGAAAGCGCTCACGTCGTGGACGGTTATGGTGAGTTCTCCGGCATGAGCCGTGACGAGTGCCGCGAGGCCGTCGTCGCCTGGTTCGAGGAGCACGGCCTCCTCGAGAGGGTCGAGGAACTCGATCACTCCGTCATGCACTGTTACCGCTGCGATACGGCGCTCGAGCCTTGGCTCTCGGAGCAGTGGTTCGTGGCGGTGGACAGGCTCAAGGAACGCGCGACCGAGGTCGTGCGCAACGGTGAGGTCACGTTTCATCCCGCACGTTGGACGGACACCTACCTCACTTGGATGGATGGCCTCAAGGACTGGTGTATCTCGCGGCAGCTCTGGTGGGGTCACCGCATCCCGGTGTTCTACTGCGAGGACTGCGGCTGGCTGGACGCCCTCATGGAGGATATTGACGTCTGTCCCAACTGTGGTGGACACCACGTGCGGCAGGACGAGGACGTGCTCGACACCTGGTTCAGCTCGCAGCTCTGGACCTTCGCCACGCAGGGCTGGCCCGATCACCCAGAACAGATGTGCGGCCACCATCCCACGAAGGTCCTCGTGACCGCTCGCGACATCATTGCGCTCTGGGTGGCTCGCATGGTGATGAGCTCGCTCTACTTTACGGGGGAGGTGCCGTTCCATGACGTGTACATCTATGCCACGATCCTCGCCAAGGACGGCAGCCGCATGAGTAAGTCCAAGGGCAACGGCGTGGATCCCATGGACCTCATGGAGAGGTATGGCGCAGACGCCATGCGCTACAACCTGCTCACGCTCATCACCACCAACCAGGACGTGAGGTTCGATGCCAACATAGACAAGAAGACCCATGCGCTTATTGACAGTCCCCGCACCGAGCAGGCCAAGGGCTTCGTGACCAAGGTCTGGAACGCGAGTCGATTCGTCCGGATGAACCTCGACGGGTATGTGCCGGGTGCTCCCAAGGCCGAGACGCCCGAGGACGCCTGGATGCTCTCGCGCCTGGCGCGCATCGTGCGCGAGTCCACCGAGGCGCTTGAGGCCTATGGCTTTGGTGACTACGCCCGGAACATCCAGTCCTTCTTCTGGAACGAGGTCTGTGACTGGTATATAGAGCTCTGTAAGGGACGCCTTCTGGACGGTGGGGGAGCCGAGCGCCTGCAGGTCCAGCGCAATCTGGTCTTCGTGCTTGACGTCTCCCTGCGCCTGCTGCATCCCGTGATGCCCTTCGTGACCGAGAAGGTCTGGGATGCGCTTCCGGCATCAGGTTTGGGTCGTGCCGCTGCCGACGGCGAGGGGGATGCCCGCTTCCTCATGCTTGCGGCCTGGCCCGAGCCCGCCGACTTTAAGACGTTTGTGAATGATGTGGCCGAGCATGACTTTGAGCTGGCCAAGAGCCTGGTGTCCGTCGTACGCTCCACACGCGCGCGGTACCGCCTCTCTCCCAAGGAAGAGCTGGACGTGGCTGTGCGTGCCTCCGTCGAGGACTGTGCCGTCCTCGAGGCACAGCACGACTTCATCTGCGGGGTCGGTCGCGTGGGTGCGCTTACGGCGAGCGTGGGACAGCAAAAGCCCGAGGGTGCCGTATCGGTCGTAGACGGGGGCCTTGAGGTCTTCGTGGTCGTGGGTGGCCTTGTGGACCTTGCGGCCGAGGTGGCGCAGCTCAGAAAGGGGCTCGCAAAGGCCGAGGGGGAGCTTGCCGGTGTGACCAAGACGCTTGGCAACGCAGGCTTTGTCGCCAAGGCGGCGCCTGCGATCATCGAGAGGAAGCGAAGTCAGCAGGCGGAGTTGGAGCAGACCGTCGAGCGGCTCAAGGTGCAGATCGCGGATCTGGCGTAAGTGGCCGAGTCACTTGTGCGCCGTGGTGTGCGACGAGGGAGTCCAGAGGAGTCACAGTTTGGTCGAGCGAGGGGTGCGACCATAGACGTCCCGCAGGCAAAGTCGGCGCTGAGAAAGCGCATGAGGGCACTGAGGGCGTCCCTTCCGGACGCCGGGCGCGCCGCTGCCGACGCCGCGATCGCGAGGGGGGTCTTGGGCCTCTCGGCGTATCGTGCGGCTGATGTCGTCCTCTCCTACCTCTCGATGAGAGACGAGGTGGAGACTCGCGAGATCATCCGTGATGCTTGGGTGAGAAAAAAGGTGGTCGCCCTCCCATACTGCGTACCTCACACGTGCGACCTGCGCTGGTTTCGCGTGGATCGTCTCGACGGTCTGGTGAGGAACCGCTTTGGCGTCGAGGAGCCCGACCCGGTGACGGCCGTGGAGGTCGATTGGCGCCAGGCTGCGGTACCCGTCGCCCTCGTGCCCGCCCTGTGCATCGACGATGAGGGCTATCGCTTGGGTTATGGTGCCGGCTTCTACGATCGTTTCCTCGCGGACTTTATCGGCGTCTCGATAGGGCTATGTCGTGCGGCGCAGCGAGTCAAGAGCCTATGTGACCTGGGGGCCGTCGGTGTCTTCGACCGGCCTGTGGACATCGTGGTGAGTGGCTGATGGATCAAGGTGGCAGCTGTTATCAGTGGGAAGGGGAGTTCCGCAGATGGGAGACAACATGTCAGACATCAAGATCGCCCGGGAGGCCCATATGTTTCCCATCGCCAAGGTGGCCGAGAGGGTCGGCCTCGATCCGGCGTGGCTCGAGCCTTACGGAAGCCATAAGGCCAAGCTCGACGTCCGAGCTCTGAGGGACCTGTCTTTCAAGGCCAGGCTCGTCCTCGTCACCGCCATCAATCCTACACCTGCCGGTGAGGGCAAGACCACGACCTCCATAGGTCTCGCAGACGCCATGAACCGCCTTGGACGCAAGACCATGCTGGCCCTACGTGAGCCGTCTCTTGGTCCCGTCTTCGGCGTCAAGGGCGGGGCGACGGGCGGGGGACATGCCCAGCTTGTCCCCATGGAGGACATCAACCTGCACTTCACGGGTGACCTCCACGCCATCGCTGCCGCCAACAACCTCTGTGCCGCCCTGCTCGACAACCACGTCAAGCAGGGTAACGCCCTCGGCATCGACCCTCGCCGCATCGTCTGGAGGCGGTGCATGGACGTATGTGACCGTCAGCTCAGGAACGTCGTCGATGGGCTGGGCGGTATCGCGGACGGCGTGCCCCGACAGGACGGTTTCGACATCACCGCCGCCTCGGAGGTCATGGCCGTCCTCTGCTTGGCCGCTGACCTTATGGACCTCAAGGCCCGTCTCGGTCGCATGGTCATCGCCTATGGCCACGACGGTAGGCCCGTCACTGCCCATGACATCGGGGCCGATGGTGCGATGGCCGTCCTTCTCAAGGACGCCCTCAAGCCCAACCTCGTCCAGACGCTCGAGCACAACCCCGCCCTCGTGCATGGCGGACCCTTCGCCAACATTGCGCACGGCTGTAACTCGCTAATCGCGACGACGACGGCCATGAGGGTTGCCGACTTTGCCGTGACCGAGGCTGGCT
>ERZ772772.2728-NODE-2728-length-10344-cov-9.279425_pt1 | contig 10344 bp, 8 predicted proteins | sample MGYA00511484_ERZ772772 | MGnify/ENA primary metagenome ERZ772772 (study PRJEB29015, sample SAMEA2737913) | human oral metagenome | biome: human oral; feature: human-associated habitat; material: dental | place: China | collected 2088 ... | reverse complement strand
AGCACGAGAGCCTGGATGAGATCATCCTAAGCGCGCTTAATTGGGAAAAGAAGCTTTAAGCGCGGCTTTGCGAGGCTAAATTTGAGCGGCTTTTTAAATTTTGCTTGCGGCGCGGCGCGCAGCAGATCGCCACGCGGAATTTTACTGCTTGCCGTCTTAAATCCTTGCGCGGCGCACGGAATTTCACAGCGTGTTTTATCTGCGCGCGCGGCGTGCGGCAAGGCTTTGCGGTCGGTTGCAAGCCTAAGCTTAAAACAAAATTTCGGCTTTGAAATTTTAAATCAGGGCTTAAAATTCCGCACTGCGCTCGCTTTTTTCGGACGAAATTTTCGTTTTAAAATTTGCACGCGCCGTAAATTTAAAGACGGCTCGCAAAAAAGAGGTTGTTTGGCGTCGCCCATAGCCGCGATAGCGGCTGTGCCGGCGTCGTCTGCCGCGACGCTGCCGACAGAAACGTTACCCGCATTAGCGGCACTTCCCGTATCGACGCGAGCGGAGGCGTCGGCGCTTGTGCAAATGCAGACAACAGTGCAGGCATCAACGCCGCTATCTGCACAGATACAGGCGCGAGTGCTGGCTAAATTTAAATCGGTAGAATTTAAATCGACAAAATTTAAATCAGCGGCTTCTCAATTGGCGGCCGCTAAACGAGCAATCTTTAAATTTATGAAATTTACGATCTTTAGTCTGGCGGCTCTTAAATTTAAAAATAGTCCGCTCGCACAAAGGCGTGCGCTTGTTTAAAATTTTAAACGCAGACGAGTCCGCGCAGCGCAAACTAGGCGTCATTCTATCCTACGCAAACATCCTAATATCCACGATTTTGGTGCTTACCTACACGCCGTTTTTCCTACGGATGCTGGGAGAGAGCGAGTTTGGGCTGTATTCGTTAAGCGCCAGCGTCATCGGCTATTTGGCGATTTTGGATCTGGGTTTTGGCAACGCGATCACGGTCTTTAGCGCCAAATACGTAGCAAGCGGCGAGAGCGAAAAGGCGCTGCGCCTGCACGGCACGATATTTAGCGTTTATCTGGTGATGAGCGCGCTCATCTTGCTTATCGGCGCGCTCGTGATCGTCTATGCAGACGCGATCTTCGGCGCGAAATTAAACGGCGAGGAGATCCGCAAGATCCGCATAATGTTTGCGCTTTTGAGCCTAAATTTAGCCGTGAGTTTTCCATTTAGCATCTACTCGTCAATCCTCACGGCGCACGAAAATTTCGTATTCATCAAGCTTATCGCCATCTTGCGCACGCTTTTGCTGCCTGCGATCGCGGTGCCGGTGCTTCTTTTGGGGCATAAAGCGGTCGCGATCGTAGCCTGCGCCACGGCGGTAAATTTATTCTGCGTCGCGGCGGATTTCATCTACTGCAGGCGCAAAATCGCGCCGCGCATAAGCGTACGAAATTTCGACGCGGGCGTGCTGAAGCAGGTGTTTTCATACTCGTTTTTCATCTTTTTAGGGATGATCGTCGATCAGGTAAACTGGAGCGCGGATAACTTCATCCTAGGCGTAGTCGCGGGCACGACGGCAGTCTCGCAGTATAGCGTCGCGGCCATGATAAACTCCACCTTCATCACGCTTTCGGTCACCATCAGCGGCGTGATGCTGCCTAAAATTTCAAAGATGGTAAGCGCCCAAAGCAGCGACGCCGAGCTTACGGCGGAGTTTATAAAGATCGGCAGGCTGCAGTTTTACGTTATCTTTCTGATCTGCTCGATGCTGATAATTTTCGGGCGCGAGTTCATCATTTTATGGGCGGGCGCGCAGTATGAAATTTCATATACGATCGCGCTTATTTTGGTTATCCCCGTCTGCGTGCCGCTCATTCAAAATTTAGGGCTTTCGATCCTGCAGGCGAAGAACAAATTCCGCTTTCGCGCGATCGCGGCGCTATTTATGACGTTTTTAAATATCGCCGTTTCCATTCCGCTAGCCAAGCTCTACGGCGGCGTCGGAAGCGCGGCGGGCACGGCGCTATCGCTTGTTTTGCTAAACATCGCTTTAATGAACTTTTACTACCATTTCAAAATCGGGCTCGATATGGCGAAATTTTGGCTAAACATCGCTCGCATGCTGGCTCCGTCGCTTTTGGCAGTAGCGATCATTCTGCCGATAAATTACGCGCTGAGCCTAAGCGGCGCTGCGTATCTGCTTGTCTGCGGCTCGCTTTACGTAGCGATTTTTACGTTTATCGCCGTAAAGCTCGTGATGAACGACTACGAGCGCGCGATCTTCGGCGCCGCGTTAGCCAAGATTAGGAGCAGATTATGAGCTTTAACGTCGTAAGCGAAGTCGCGTCCAAAAACTGCTGTATCGGCTGCGGCGTCTGCACGGCGATCTGTCCGCAAAGCGTGCTGCAGATGCACCTAGCGCCTAGCAGCAATTACGAAGTGCGGCAGATCCCGGGCTGCGACGAGCGGTGCGATCTCTGCCTCAAGGTCTGTCCGTTTTATCAAAAGGACGGCTTTGAGGACGCGCTAAATCGTAAAATTTACGCCGATCTACCCAATCAAAGCGGCGATTTTGCGAAATTTTTAAATACGTACGAGTTTTATAAAAAGGATGAATCGCAGCGCCTTAGCTCGGCCTCCGGGGGTGCGGGAAATTTTATCTTTAACGCGCTTTTTGAAAATGGGCTGATCGATTATGCGATATGCGCTCAAAGCGTGGATAGCGCGAGCTTTTCTGCTTCACAAAGCACGGCTATGGTGCAGGATGCGACCGAGCCGCAAAGCACGTCCGCGGAGCAAAATTTTAAAGAGGACACGCTTCAAAATTTTAAGGAGCGGCAGGACGCGCCTCAAAATTTAGAGCAGAGCCCCGATACGCCGCTATTTAAATTTGCCGTGATTAAAAGTGCGGGTGAGCTTGAGCGCACGAAAAAAAGTGCGTATTATCCGCTAAGCCTTGATGAGGCGCTAAAATTTATCGCCGCACACGACGGCGCTTACGCGATCAGCGCGCTGCCGTGCTTTGCGAAGGCGCTGCGGCTCATCTGCGAAAAAAACAGGCGGATCAAGAGCCGCGTGAAATTTATCATCGGGCTCGTCTGCGGGCAGAGCAAGAGCGCAAATTTCGCCCGCAAGCTCGCAAACAACGCCTTCGGCGAGGAGGTGAGCCTGGCGAGCGCCGATTTTAGGCACAAGATCGCGGGCGCAAGCGCGATGAGCTTCGGCTTTAAATTCAAAGACGCGCTCGGACGCGAGGCGGTGGATGATCGCAGTAGCAGTGCCGAGCTCTACTGGTCTTCGCGCGCATTTACGCCGCTTGCCTGTAACCGCTGCGTCGATGTTTTCGCAAAGTGCGCGGACGCGGTGCTGATGGATGCGTGGCTAAGCCCGCAGGTGGGGGATTTTCGCGGCAGTTCGCTAGTAATTACGCGCGATGAAAGGATCGATGAGCTGTTTAAAAAGGGCGGCGAGTTTTGCGAAAGTATCTCGCCCACGCTCGTGCAAAGCTCGCAGCAAAGCGTGGTGGATACGAAAAATGAAATTTTTTACGGCACGAAAAATCCGCTTAAAAAATACATTTACAAGCTGAAATTTGAGATCCAAAACGAGAGCGCAAGGAGCTTTGAGTGCGACGATTTTATCGCCGTGCGGGTTAGAAAGATACGCCGCGTCGCGCGGATTTTGGCGTATTGCGCTACGGCAAAATTTCTGCTAGGCAAGCTAGCGGGCAAGCTTAAAAGGAAAAATGGATGAAAGTTGCGATTTTTACGCTACCTTTGGTAAATAATTACGGCGGAATTTTACAGGCTTATGCGCTGCAGCGCGCGCTTGAGAGCTACGGCTTCGAAGCGCCCGTGGTAAATTTAAAGATCAGGCAAAGAGGCCTTTTTTCGCGCGATTATTTGAAATTTTTGCTCGCGAAGCTGATCTATTTTAAAAAATACAAAAACGCCGAATTTAGCACGCTACGCTACTACGCCGACACGCAGCGATTTATCGCGCAAAATATCGAAACGACCCGCGAAATTTACTCGCCCGCGGCGCTAAAGCGGCTATTTGAGCAGGAGAAATTCGGCGCTTGCGTGCTCGGCAGCGATCAGGTCTTCAATCCGCCGTATTTCGATGCGTTTGAAAACGACTTCTCGCTGGGTTTTGCGCCGCAAGAGTGTATCAAAATCGCCTATGCAGCGAGCTTTGGCGGCGAGAACTTCAAAGGCGCGCGCGATTTAGAGCTTCATAAGGCGAATTTGGCTAAATTTAAAGCGATCAGCGTGCGCGAGCGCAATGGCACGGCGCTTTGCGAAAGCGTGTTTGGAATTTCGGGCGCCGCTTTCGTGCTCGATCCTACGCTTTTGGCGGGAAGAGAGGTTTTTGAAAAATTTATCTCGCCCGCGGGCGCGGCAAGTAGCGTAAAACCGAGCGCCGCAGAGTTCGCGCAAAGTGACGCAGGCCGCGCGGAAGCGGACGACGTGCAGATCGCAATATGTGCCGCGTCGCAAGAAACAAAAGCTGCAAAAATACGCGGCGCCGCGCAGAATTTAAACGGCACCGCAGCGGATATTGCGGATACGGCTTTTTCGGCGCAGGATGCCTGCGAGAATGCCGTTTGTGGGGCAAACGCCGCGCAAAAAGGGCAAATTTTTGCCTACATTTTGGATCAAAACGAGCGTAAGAGCGAAATTTTAAAAAGCGTGAGCGAGCGCGAAGGACTGGGCGTGCGCGAGGTGAACGACAAGGCAAATCGCGTCAGCATCGAGGAGTGGCTAAGCCTCATCGCGGGCGCGCAGCTGGTGATCACCGACTCCTTTCACGGATGCGCGTTTTCGATCTTGTTTAACAAGCCGTTTTTCGCGTTTATCAACGAAAACCGCGGCAGTTCGCGCTTCTACTCGCTTTTTGAGAGCTTTGGGCTGCAAGATCGCGTCATAAAAAGTGCAAGCGACGTGGTCCTAAGCAAGCAGGTCGTTTGGGCGCGCGTGAATGAAATTTTATCGCGCAGGCGTGAGGCTTCGCGCGAGTTTTTGATCAGCAATTTAAGGTCGTAAATGAAGATAGCTTTAGTGATTTCATCTTTGGGTAAAGGCGGCGCCGAGCGCGTGCTAAGCGTGCTGGCGAATTATTTCTGCGAGCAGCACGATGTTTGCGTGATAAAATTTGACGCGGAAGAGCCGTTTTATAAAATTTCGCCTAAGGTGCGTGTTTTAAATTTGGATTTGGGCGTCGGCGAACGGGGGATTTTGGGAAATTTTACGAAGCGATTTAATAAAATTTTCGCGCTTCGTAAAATTTTAAAGCGGCGCGAATTTGACGTCGTGATCTCCTTTTTGGACAACACCAACGTGCTTACGCTCATCGCAAATTTAGGGCTTGAAAACAGGATCATCATCACCGAGCACACCAACCATCGCTTTTTAAAAAGCTCGATGTGGCGGGCGCTGAAGCGCATTTTTTATCCGTTTGCCGATGGGCTTAGCGTACTTAGCAAGTTCGATTTCGACCACTACACCTACGTGCAAAATCGCGCGATCATGCCAAATCCGATGTTTGAGATCTCTCACGCCAAAGATGAGCGCCCCGCGAAGGAAAATATTATCCTCGCAGCGGGCAGGCTCAACGCCTACAAGGGCTTTGATACCCTGATTAAGGCGCTTGCGCTTATGGATTTTAATCTTTTAAAAGAGTGGAAGGTGGTGATCGCAGGCGACGGGCCGGAGCAAAAAAGCCTTGAAAGCCTAGCTGCGAAACTGCGCGTAAACGTGCAATTTATCGGCTTTGTGCGCGATATCGAGAGCCTTTACGAGCGCGCCAAAATCGTAGTCGTCACCAGTAGAGCGGAGGGCTTTTGCAATATCTTGATGGAGAGCCTATTTTTCGGCATCGCGCGCATCTCCACAGACTGCATCGCAGGACCGCGCGAGCTCATAAACGACGGCGTGGACGGGTTTTTATGCCCTGTGGGCGATAGCGCGCAGATTGCTAAAAAGCTCGAAATTTTAATGAGCGACGAGAAGCTGCGAGACACTCTCGTGCAAAATGCAAACAAGCGTACGCAGGACTTTAGCATAGAGACGATCGGCAAAAAATGGACCGATTTTATAAATTCGAGTTTGGAGCAAAAATGAGGCAAAACCCGCTAGTTTCGGTGATAATCCCCGTTTATAATGTGCAGGATTTTTTGCGCGAGTGCCTAAACTCCGTCGTGCATCAGAGCTACTCGAATTTGGAAATTTTGCTGATCGATGACGGTTCAACCGACGCTAGCGGAGAGATTTGCGATGAGTATGCCCGCTCGGACGCCCGCGTGCACGTCATTCATAAGTCAAACGGCGGACAGGCTAGTGCGCGAAATGCAGCGCTTGAGCTTGCGCGCGGCGAGTTTTTGACCTTCGTCGATAGCGACGACGTGGCGGATGTGGATCTCGTGCAAACGCTTTTAAATTTAATCAAAACATTCGGCGTCAAGATCGCGATGTGCGGATACAAGGCGTTTGAAAGCTCGGCGCAGATCGCAGAGATCAGGGCGAATGAGGCTAAATTTAAAGAAACAGAGAGCGAAATTTTATCCGGGGGACAAGACGTAGCATCAGATGAGGCTAAATTTAGCGGCTCTGCGGAGGATAAAATTAAATTTAATGCGCGCGCCGCCGACGATAGCTCCGATAGCTCCATAACCTCCGCAGCGCAAAACGGAGCTTTGCAAAGCGGCGCACAAACGTGCAACTCGCAAGACCGCGCTTCGCAAAATAGCGCGCAAACCGGTAGCTTGCAAAACGGCGTGCAAGCTTGCACTTCGCAGGCTACAGTGCAAAGCAAGGCTCAAAAGGGCGCGAGCCGCGAGCGGATTATAGAGCCGTGCGAGCTGTTTAGGCAGAGCTGCCTGCAAAATCCGTATTTTAGCACCGGTCCCTGCCGTGCGCTGTTTGCGAGCGAAATTTTTAAAAGCCTTCGCTTTCCGCAGGGGCAGATCTACGAGGATGTGGCGATTTTTTTCGATATGTTTAATCACGGAGCTACCGCGTGCACGAGCGAGACGCTCTATTTTTACCGCATCCGCGCGGGCTCGACCGTTAATTCGTTCTCGCGCCGCCACCTGGCTGCGATCCCCGCCGTGCGCAGATTTACGGACTCCATTGTCTCTGCATATCCGCAGCTAAGGGAGGAAGCTAACTTCACGCGCTGCGAATCTGCGCTAAATATGGCGTTTATGCTGATAAGATCGCAGGTGAGCGCGCCTGCTAGCGGCGCCATAAATTCGAGCGCGAAAGAGGGCGCGAGCGAAATTTCAAGCAAGAAGGCGCCAAATAGCGACGAGGCGCTGGGCGGCGACGAAGCGGCTGCCGTAATTTCGCAACTGCACGGCTTTGTGCGTGAAAATTTAAACTTTAAATTTTTCATGCGCCATGCTAATAGGGCACAAAAAATTTTAATGGTTTTGTTTTACGCAAACCCCGCTCTGCTGCGGGTTTTATATAAAATTTACAAGAGGCTTAGATGAAAATTTTATTCGTCATCGCGGCTCTTAGAAACGGCGGCGCCGAGCGCGTGCTGCAGGTTTTGGCGAACCATTTTGCGCGCGCAAACGACGTTACGATCGCGATTTTGGAAAATGATGAGGGCAGGTATAAATTTAGCGAAAAGATAAAATTTTTGCAGCTGGATGTTTATAAAAACGGCGGCAGGTTCGATAAATACAGAATTTTGCGCGAGTGTTTCAAGCGCGAACGCCCAAGCGTCATCATCAGCTTTATGGACTGGACGAACGTAGCGTGCGCGATCGCAAGCTTTGGACTAGGCATCCCGCTCATCGCGACCGAGCACAACGCGCACGATTATCTGCCAAGCGGGCTTTTTAGCCGCGTGCGCGATCTGTGCTATAAAAAAGCAGACGCGCTTACGGTGCTTACGCGTTCGGACTTTGAGTACTATTCGCGATTTGTCAAAAACTGCTTCGTCGTGCACAACCCCTTTTTCGGCGAGATTGATGGCGCTAAAAGCGCCAAGCGAAACGTGATCTTAAGCGTCGGCAGGCTTGAGCCCGTCAAGGGGTATGAAATTTATTTTGATGCGCTAAGCAGGATCGATAAAAGCCTGCTTGCGAAGTGGGAAATTTTAATCGCGGGGGACGGCTCATTGTGCGAAAGCTTGCGCGAGCTGGCGGCGCGACTCGGGCTTGAAGTGCGATTTTTAGGGCACAAGCAGGATGTGAGCGAGCTGTATAAAGAAGCCAAAATTTTTGTACTCAGCTCGCTTAGCGAGGGGCTTTCAAACGTTTTGATCGAGTCTGCATTTTACGGCTGCGCACGGCTTAGTAGCGACACGGCGGGCGCAAAAGAGCTCATAAAGGACGGCTTTAGCGGCGTTTTGTTTAAATGCGGCGATGCGAATGAACTTGCGAGCAAGCTTGAAAATTTGATGCGAGATGAGGCGCTGCAAAATAGGCTCGTGCAAAATGCAAATGAGAATTTAGATGAGTTTTCGCAGGAGCGTATCGTTGAGCTCTGGCAGGGCTTGATCGATCGGTTTGCGCGTAAATAGTAGCGCTTATCGATGCCCTAGCGGCGCGCAGGGATTAAATTTAAACTTCGGTGTGCTAAGATAGGCTCTTGCGCCCGAGCGGAGCGGTGCGTTTAAATTTGCCGCATCGCGCGATGAAATTTAGCCGCTTAGAGCGGCGTAAAATGCGCTAAATTTAAACGGAGTGCGCGGCGTATGCTCGTATAAAAAGCGGAACTAAAGCTTAAATTTAGGGCGCGGCAGCGATATTTAAAAGGTAAAGGGATGAAGAAATTAAGCGTTTTTATATATTCGATGGGAGGCGGCGGCGCCGAGCGCGTCGTAAGCAACCTCTTAGGCGAGCTTACGGCACGCTACGAGGTGCATCTGGTGCTGATGAACGAGAGGATTTTTTATGAAATTCCAAGCGGCGTGCAGATCCATTTCATCGAAAAATCAGCCCCTTTTGAAAACGGGCTGCTGAAGCTCGCAAAGCTGCCGTTTTTGGCGTTGCGCTACAAAAAGCTATGCGAGAGGCTGGGCATCGATATCCACTTCGTTTGGATGAACCGCCCTTGTTACGTGGCGGCGCTCGCGCGAGTTTACGGATTGGGCGGAACGATGATTTTTAACGAATGCTCGACGCCGTCAGTGCTGTATAAAGATGCGAGTTTCAAATCCAAAATTTCAAAGCTTCTGCTTCGCAAGCTCTATCCGAAGGCTGATTTTATCTTTCCGAACTCGCTCGGCAATCTGCGCGATCTGGTGTATAATTTTGGAATCGACGAGCGCAAGATGAACGTGCTGTATAACGCGATCGATCTAGATGAGATCGGGCGCAAGGCAGAGGAGCAGGTCGCGCAGGAGCGGCCGTTTTTCCTAAGCGTCGGCAGGCTTGATGCGGGCAAAAACCACGCGCTTTTGATCCGCGCATATGCGAATTTAAAAAATAACGACAAAGACCTGCTGATCTTGGGCGATGGCGTGCTGCGAGCCGAGCTTGAGGCCCTGATAGAGGAGCTGGGCTTAAGCGGCCGCGTGAAGCTTTTGGGCTTTGACGCAAATCCGTATAAATATATGGCCAGATGCTACGCGTTTGTTTTCGTAAGCCTTTTTGAGGGCTTTTCAAACGCGCTCATCGAGGCTCTTGCGTGCGGCAAGCTCGTGATTTCAAGCGATCATCAAAGCGGCGCGCGCGAGCTTATGGGGCAGAGCGAATGGGGCGTGCTGGTGGGCGTGAACGATCTAGAAAGCACTCAAGCGGCGATGCAAAAAGCGCTGGATGATGAAAATTATGTAAAATTTTATGAGAAAAAGGCTAAAATTAGAGCCTCGTTTTTCGATAAAAAACGGATAGCAAGCGAGCTGATCGCAAAAATAGAACAAATCGACGAAGGAAAATAGGCGTGGCGGAGAAAAAGAGGGCTTTTGGCATTAAGGCGATAGAGCAAGAACCGGAGAAATTTAATAAAAATATCGCGGATGCGGGCAAATTTAAGAGCTTTGACGGCGCGAGCGAAATTTGCGGCCAGGGTAAATTGAAAGGCGCTGGTAGGTACGCAAGCGCGGATAAATTTAACGGCGCAGGTAGGCGCGGCGGCAAAAATAAATTTAACAATGCAAGTGGCAAGAGTAAATTTAATAACGCTAGCGGAGAGGGCGGCACGCAGAGCGCCCGTAATAACGCAGCTTCGAGCAGTACTGTGAGCGCAAACGGCGCGGGCAGGGCGAAGCGCAAAATTTTCGGCTTTATAAAAAATTATGAGTTTTCCAAGCATATTTTGCTGATGATTTTGCTCGCGTTTGCCTTTAGCGTGGCGTTTCGTATGTGGTGGGTGTATTGGGCGAGCGGATTTCCGAACTACTTTTTTTGGGACGGCGAGCTGATGATAAACA
>ERZ772772.2724-NODE-2724-length-10360-cov-7.104998_pt1 | contig 10360 bp, 9 predicted proteins | sample MGYA00511484_ERZ772772 | MGnify/ENA primary metagenome ERZ772772 (study PRJEB29015, sample SAMEA2737913) | human oral metagenome | biome: human oral; feature: human-associated habitat; material: dental | place: China | collected 2088 ... | reverse complement strand
TCATGCTGAGGAGGGGACCCATATGACGCGGCAGCACGCTCCGTCCGATCGCCTCGCTGAGCTCTCCGTAGGTGATGACCTCACGGTGCTGGGCGACGTCGATAAGGACGGAGCGTGCTGCAAGAGTGGACTGGGCCAGTCCCGGGGTGAGCCGGTACATCCTCTCCCCCACGGGGAAGCGGTTACCGACGGCGATGGCGAGTGACTGCGACACAGTGCGATGATCCGGCTTGTCCGGACCCGTTCACAAGAGCGCGGTCACTGCATCCCACCCCGAGACCGGTACCGATCAGTCGGCCATGCGACGGCGTACCAGGATGAAGCCGCCTCCCATGACGATGGCGGCCACCGCCAGGACGACGGCGGTCATGCCGGCGCCGGTCAGCGGGAGCCGACCGCCGCCTGCGGCAGCGGCGGCCACTCATTCCCGGGCGACAATAATCCGAACACCCCGAATACGCCTCCCCGCCCGACTACTGCCCTGCGTACCGGCAGCATACTCAAAATCGATCCAAACAGTTATCGATTCATAACCGCTGAAGCAGCTCACTTTAGCGGAGACAATATCAACACCATTACAGTGGAAGGCAAAACTATCCAGATTGTTCCCGAAGGCACACCTGTCCAAACCATCATTCCAATTGACACCGGCGGGAAGCGGCTGGTAAACAACACCCTCCTTCATACCCGATTCGGCTATGTGCACGACAGCAATACCACCAATGGCTATATGGTGGCGCAAGGTTACGGCACATTGGCGCGCGATCTGCCCAGCGGAACGGCCAGCTATGAAGGCTATGCTGTTCACGCCGACACAACCGACCCCAGTAACGGCTTGGTTTCAGGAAGTGCCCATTTTGATGTAGATTTTGCCAACCACAAAATCAATGGTACCATTACACCGAATGGGAAGTCCCCCATTGTATTGGATAATGGGCAGTTAGCCGGAGCCAGCTTTAATGGCCGCAGCACCTCCGGCGCAATATTCACCGGTCAATTCAACGGCCAGAATGCCGAAGAATTGGGCGGCACTTATCATAAAGCCGGCGAGTACAGCGGCGCATTCGGCGCAAGCAAAACCGACAACTGATCTCCCGCCCCGGCAACACAACAGGCTACCTGAAACTTTTTCAGGTAGCCTGTTTTTATTACGCTTGCATCCGGCAGGCGGCTATCTCATTCATCCGCTTCCGTTTCAAACAACAACTTCAGCGTTTGCAAAGCCTGCCCGCCGGCCTGCAAAGCCTTGCCTGCCGCGCTGTGTTTAATAACCGCCAGCAACACAAAATCTCCGTCGTGCGCCGCGCTGTTGATCACAATGCCCACTTCCTCGCCATCGGCTTCCACCTTGCTGCCCACGGCTACCGGCTGGGCGCTGCGGCACACCGCCATACCGCGCCGCACTTGGCCGCGATATTGCGCGCGGGCGATGATTTCCTGCCCCGGATAGCAGCCTTTTTTGAAATGCACGCCGCCGAGCAGGTGCTGATTCAGCATTTGCGCCACACAGCTTTCCACAGTGGGCTGCGAAATCCACGGCCGCCCCTGCAAAATTTCGGCGGCCTGCCAGGCTTCGGCAGCGGCAGGGTGGTCGGCATCGGGCAGTGGCGCTGGGCTGAGCACCATGCGGTTGCCGCCGGCCAAAGTCAGCGTAATCAGCCCGTTATCGCCTTCTTCGGCGGCAAATTTGAGCGCGGCGGCATCCACGCCCGTATCCGCACCGCTTTGGCCGTACACCTGCCAGGCGCTGTCGGTGTGGAACACCGTTTTGCTGCGCAGCACAAACATCCGCAGCCGCTTTATCGTAGCTTCCAGCAAATCCGCCGCCATCACCAGCAAGAAACGGTCGGCACGGCGTAACACCAGCATATTGGCCAGCACCCGTCCGCGCGGCGAATTGTAGGTGGCGAAACAAGCCTCGCCCGGCTGCAAATCCAAAATGTGGTTGGAAAGCTGGCTGTGCAGAAATTCGGCGGCATCCGCGCCGCTCGCTTCCGCCACGCCGAAAAAGGGCAGTTTGCAAAGTGTGTGCATGGTTTTCTCCTGTGTTTTAGCAAACGAAATTTAATGATTTAGTCAGTAATTCTTCTCGCCAAAAAAGGTATAAGTTGCATCGTGGAACAGCTCGCTTTGTGCGCTGTCGGAATATTCCAGCCGCGCTAATTCATCATCAAACCCCGCGCGCACTGCCTCCAGTACATCTTGCGCCATATCCGGCGGCAGGCTGCGCAGCAAGCTTTTCAGCGCGCTACCCAACACCAGGTTTTGCACGCGCAAAGCCTCGCAGCTTTCTTCCAAATAGCTGATTCTCTGATTGATTTCTTCCATAACCTTCTTCCTTTCCGCCCCTAGGCCACGCTGCCGGGCAACGGGGCGGATTATAAGCTCAAGCCCGGCGCTTGGACAGCCGCCACCCACAGAGGCATATTTTATGAAATAATATCGTCCGTTACGTTTTCAGGTAGCCTCACGGCGAGCAATGAAAGGCTACCTGAAACAGTCAATATAGTGGATTAACAAAAATCAGGACAAGGCGACGAGCCGCAGACAGTACAGATAGTACGGCAAGGCGAGGCAACGCTGTACTGGTTTTTGTTAATTCACTATACCAAGCAAACCTCTCCTCGGAAAAACCACCATGACCCAAGCGCAAGATAATCTGGTTTTCACCCTCAACGACGACACTTCTGCCCCGCAATCCACCGCATCAGACGCCGAAGATTGGGAAAAAGGCCTGGAACGCCTGCAACAAAAACGCCGCCATCTGGCCAAACAGGCACAACAACCGCCTGCCGCCCAATCCAACCGCCACCCTTCGGCTGCCTTCCTATACGACACCTTGGTGGCCGAGGCCAACCCAACGCCTGCACCGGCCGCCGCACCTACTGCCGAACCCCGCACCGCACCGCTTCACACTCCCACGCCCGTGGCCGAAACTGCCGCACAACCCGCCAGCACTGGCACGCGACCCAGCGCACTCAGCGGCAGCCGCCACCGCCGCCTGAATCTGGACGAACAAAAACAGGCCTATCAAGCCTATCTCCAACATTGGCAGCAACAGCACAACCTGCAAACCGCCAGCTCCGAAGCCGAGCTGAACAACCCGCAAATCCTGTTTCAAGAAGACTGGCTGGCCGCCCAACACTCCCTGCGCGTCGGCCGTGACGAGCCCGTAGTCGAGCAGGCCACCGTTTGGCTGGGCGGCGCACAGCCCACGGTCACGCCCGATCAAGACGTGGCCGAACAAATCGAAGCTGCCGCCGAGGCGGCCGCACAGCCCGAATATGATGTCCAAGCCGAGCCCGGCACCGCTGCGCTGGCCGCTGCTGCCGAAAAAGTGGTGCTGCTCAATGCCTATGCCCTGCCCGGCAATCTACAACACAAAATCCTCTGCCTGAGCGAGCAAGTCCTGCTCGAACGCTTGGCCGAAAAACTGCGCCCGCATCTGGCCGATGCCGTATCCGGCATGGTGAAAACCGCGCTTCAGCGGCAAACCGCGCTGATGGTGCAGAATATGCAGCAGGCTTTCCTAGATGAAGTGCCCCGCCTAGTGGACGACGTATTGGCCTACAACCTCGCCCGCGCCCTAGCTGCCGTGAAAAAAGAACAGCTATAACAGCCACCCCCGAACCAAGGCTACCTGAAAATCCCCGTCGGTTTTCAGGTAGCCTTTGCCATTTTGTGCCGCCTCGATGCCTCCGCATTCGTCTCTTTTCAACAATGCATTGTATTTACGATAAATTTTAGCAAAGTAAATTCCTTCTATTTACGTAAAAAACTGCTAAAATGCGCTAGACAATTCATTGGTTGCAGTACTTTCATCAACTTGAGTTAAGGAGTAGGAAATGGACAACAACCTCGGTTTTAAACCCATACCGATGGCGGTGGCTGTGGCGCTGACGCTGTTGATTTGGTTTGTCATTCCCGTACCGCAGGGCGTTACCCCCAATGCTTGGCATCTGCTGGCGCTGTTTGTGGGCGTGATTGCCGCCATTATCGGCAAAGCCATGCCCATCGGCGCGCTATCGATTCTCGCCATTATGCTGGTGGCCATTACCAAGGTAACCGTGCCCGAGCTTGATCCCGAAGGCAACCCGATCAAAAGCCCGGCCACCGTGGCCATTAAAGACGCGCTGAGCTCCTTCGGCGACCCGCTGATTTGGCTCATCGGTATTTCTATCATGATTTCGCGCGGCATCTTGAAAACCGGGCTGGGCTCGCGTATCGGCTACTACTTTATCTCCTTGTTCGGCAAGAAAACCCTGGGCATCGGCTACAGCCTGGCCATTTCCGAGCTGATTCTCGCCCCGGTAACGCCCAGCAATACTGCGCGCGGCGGCGGCATCATCCACCCGATTATGAAATCCATTGCGGGCAGCTTCGATTCCGACCCGGAAAAAGGCACGCAAAGCCGCATCGGCAAATACCTGGCCTTGGTAAACTACCACAGCAATCCGATTACCTCTGCCATGTTCATCACCGCCACCGCACCCAACCCGCTGATCGTGGATCTGATTGCCAAAGCCACCAACTCCGATATCCATCTGAGCTGGGGCACTTGGGCTGTTGCTATGCTTGTGCCCGGTTTGGCAGCCATGTTCCTGATGCCGCTGGTACTGTATCTATTCTTCCCGCCCGAAATCAAAGAAACCCCGAACGCTTCTCAGTTTGCCAAAGACAAGCTGCAAGAACTGGGCCCGATGAACCGCGGCGAAAAAATCATGTTGGGCATTTTTGCCATCCTGCTGCTGCTGTGGGCAGGCATTCCGGCCATGATTTTCGGCAAAGCCTACGCCGTCAACCCCACCACTACCGCCTTCCTCGGCCTCTCCCTGCTGTTGCTCAGCGGCGTGCTTACCTGGCAGGATGTCCTGACTGAAAAAGGCGCGTGGGACACCGTTACCTGGTTCTCCGCCCTGGTGATGATGGCCTCCTTCCTCAACAAGCTCGGCCTGATTGCCTGGCTCTCCAAACTCTTGGAAAGCGGCATCGGCGGCATGGGCATGGGCTGGGTTGGCGCGGTAACCCTGCTGCTTCTGGCCTATATGTATGCCCACTACATCTTCGCCAGCACCACCGCCCACATCACCGCCATGCTCAGCGCCTTCTATGCCGCCGGCCTGGCTCTGGGCGCACCTCCCATGCTTTACGCCCTGCTGCTGGCCTCCTCTTCCAGCATCATGATGACCCTCACCCACTACGCCACCGGCACTTCGCCCGTGATTTTCGGCTCCGGCTACACCACCTTGGGCGAATGGTGGAAAGCAGGCTTCATCATGAGCGTGGTGAACCTCGCCGTCTTCGTGGTCATCGGCGGCGTTTGGTGGAAAGTGATGGGTTACTGGTAAACCCGAAGCGTTGCGCCGGTAATGCTGAAGCATAACGGAAGGCTACCTGAAAACGAGCGAAGCGGATTTCTGCGAAGCTAAAGTTTCAGGTAGCCTTTTTATAGTCGATCAACAACGCACAATGTATAGTGAATTAACAAAAACCAGTACAGCGTTGCCTCGCCTTGCCGTAACGTGTGTACTGTCTGCGGCTCGCCGCCTTGTCCTGATTTTTGTTAATCCACTATAGAACAATATATAGGGGCTTGAGCAATCGGCATGGCAGTTAGCCCATGCTGTTTCAGGCTACCCGAAAACGAAAAAAGGGCGCACCGCTTTTTCAGGTAGCCCCAAATTGCAGAAGCCGTGGGTCGGATTCTCGAACCCGATATTCTCAGCATAACGTTTTTGTCGGATACCAGTATCCAACCCACAGATTGGTGCCGAAAAAGAGAAAGGCTACCTGAAAATCCTTGTAGCAGGTTTTCAGGTAGCCTTTCTCTTTTCCGGCTGGTATCCCCTTAGTTCCGCCGTTCGGTAACAAAGGCGGCCAGTTGGCGCAGACGGTCGGCGCGGGCGTCGAAGCCGGACAGGGCTTGCTGCGCCTCGGCCACGAGCCGTTCGGCATAGTCGCGGGCGGCGTTCAGCCCCATGAGTTTGACATAGGTGGGTTTGTCGGCCTCTTGGTCTTTGCCGGCGGTTTTGCCCAAGGTGGCGGTGTCGGCTTCGCAATCGAGCACGTCGTCGATTACTTGGAAGGCAAGGCCGAGTTTGGCGGCGTAGTCGTCGAGCCGCGCCAGGGCGGCATCGTCCAAATCGGGGCAGCTTAGCGCGCCCAGGGCCACGGCGGCGCGGATGAGGGCGCCGGTTTTCAGGCGGTGCATGGTTTCCAATTCGGCCTGGCCGATGTGCTGCCCCACGGATTGCAAATCGATGGCCTGCCCGCCGGCCATGCCGAGGCTGCCGGAGGCACGGGCGAGGGTGTGCACCATTTGCAGCTGCCGCGGCGCGGTCAGGCCGTTGGGGCGGCTGAGCACATCAAAAGCGAGGGTTTGCAGCGCGTCGCCCACCAAGAGGGCGGTGGCTTCGTCGTATTGAACGTGGCAGGTGGGCTTGCCGCGGCGCAGGCTGTCGTTGTCCATGGCGGGCATGTCGTCGTGCACCAAGGAATAAACGTGCACCAGCTCCACGGCGGCCAGGGCGGCTTCGGTAGCGGCGGCTTTGGACTGCCCCAATTCGGCGGCAGCCAGCACCAGCAGCGGACGCAGCCGTTTGCCGCCGCCGAGCACGGTATAGCGCATGGCTTGGTGCAGCCGCTGCGGCAGGCTGTTTTCTGCGGGCAGCACGCGCTCCAGCACGAGTTCGGCTTGGGCGCGGGCGCGTTGTTGCCAATTATCGGGTTTATTCATCTTGTTCCAACACCAGCTCGCGTTCCACGCCGGAATCCAGCACTTGCAGCTTCTGCTCCACTTCGGCCAGCCGCGCTTGGCAGAAACGCACCAGTTCGCTGCCTTCCTGATAGGCGGCCAGCGCGTCTTCCAGCGGCATATCGCTGGCCTGCATGGCTTGGTTGATGGCTTCCAGCCGGCTCACGGCTTCTTCAAAGGTTTTCGGTTTTTTCTTGGTCATGGCGGGTTTGCGGCAGTTCGATTCAAGGGCGGGATTGTAGCACAGCGGGCGGGTTGGTTTCAGGTAGCCCCGTTGTGCGGCAGGCTACCTGAAAATCTGTTTGCCCCCGCCCAAGCGATATTTTTCAGGTAGCCCCTGATTTCTGCAAACCTGAAAAGCGGCCGACAAAGTATTCGCCGCCAATGTGCCGCCCTCTGCTGACGCAACCAAACGCCCTGCCGTTTTCAGGTAGCCTGCCGCGTCATCCGATAACACATACTGACACACCGCCCGCTTTCATTTACAATCGGCACAGTAAAGCAGCCGGAATAACCCGTCCGGCTGAAATATTTTGTTTGTGACCACCTGCCAATAAGGAAACCCGATGCGTATCCGAACCGCCCTCTTCCTGCCGCTGCTCGCCCTGCCGCTTCCCGCGCTGGCCGGCGGGCTCAACGGCGCCGAGCTGAGCCTGCCCTGGGGCATCCCCTTCGTGCTGATTCTGCTCTCCATCGCCACCGGCCCGCTGTTTTTCGCCCACACTTGGCATCACCATTTTGGTAAAATCACTGCGGTGTGGACCTTGGCTTTCCTCATCCCCTTCACGCTTGTTTACGGCTTCTCCACCAGCCTGCATGTGCTGGTGCACGCCTTGGTGGCCGAATACATCCCCTTTATTTTGCTGCTGTGGGCGCTCTACACCATCTCCGGCGGCATCCTCGTGTGGGGCAATCTGCACGGCAGCCCGCGCATGAACACCGCGCTGCTCGCCATCGGCACGCTCCTGGCTTCCGTAATGGGCACCACCGGCGCCGCCATGCTGATGATCCGCCCCATCCTCAAAGCCAACGACAACCGCAAGCACCGCGTGCACGTGGTGATTTTCTTCATCTTCCTCGTGGCCAATATCGGCGGCGGCCTCACCCCGCTGGGCGACCCGCCCCTCTTCCTCGGCTTCCTCAAAGGCGTGGATTTCCTGTGGACGGTGCAACACATGCTGCCGCCCGTGCTGATTAGCGCCGCCGTGCTGCTCACCGTGTTCTACATCCTCGACAGCAAATACTTCGCACAAGCCGATGAAATCCTTGCTAAAGACCCGAGCCCCGACAGCCCGCCGGAAAAAATCAAGCTCATGGGCAAATGGAACTTCCTGCTCCTGGGCGGCGTGGTAACCGCCGTGATGATGTCCGGCATCTGGCAGCCCGCACACCCCGGCTTTGAAATCCTCGGCACGCACTACGCCCTGCCAAACCTCGCCCGTGACCTGATTTTGGTGGCACTGGCCGTTACTTCCCTCGCCATCACCCCCAAACAGGTGCGCGCCGGAAACGAATTCAACTGGGGCCCGATTGCCGAAGTGGGCAAACTCTTCCTCGGCATCTTCATCACCATCGCCCCCGTATTGGCCATGCTGCAAGCCGGCGAACACGGCGCGTTTGCCCCGCTGATTTCCATGGTGCACGACGCTTCCGGCAACCCGATCAACACCATGTATTTCTGGATGACCGGCATGCTCTCCGCCTTTTTGGACAACGCCCCCACCTACCTCGTGTTCTTCAACATGGCCGGCGGCGATGCGCACACCCTGATGAACGGCCATCTGTTCCACACCCTGCTGGCCGTATCCATGGGCTCCGTGTTCATGGGCGCGCTCAGCTACATCGGCAACGCCCCCAACTTCATGGTGAAAGCCATCGCCGAACAGCGCAAAGTGCCCATGCCCGGCTTCTTCGGCTACATGGCCTGGTCGTTCGGCATCCTCGTGCCGCTATTTATCCTGCACACCTTGATTTTCTTCGTATGGCAGATTTTCTAAGGGCACAGTAAGATGAAGGCTACCTGAAACCTTGGTTTGGCTTTCAGGTAGCCTTTTTATCGCCTACTTGTGAAACAAATACCGCAGGCCGATACTATTTTCAGGTAACCTCCCATACAGGCTACCTGAAAACCAACCTCCGCAAAATCACCCCCCATCTTTTCCCAGCAAGAAACACCATCTTGCCGCAAAGCGCTACACCCCGCGCCGCAAAACCCTTATACTGCCGCACATTACATTATCCATCACACCCGAAAGGAAAAATCATGACCCATCAAATCCTGCAAGAAGCCGCCCGCACCCGCCGTTCCGTGTACGCGCTCAACAAAAACCTGCCCCTGCCCGCCGAAGAAGTGGCCGCCATCGTAGAACACGCCGTGCTGCACACCCCCTCCTCTTTCAACTCCCAATCCACCCGCGTCGTGGTACTGTTCGGCGCCGAACACGAAAAACTCTGGCAGCTCACCGAAGCCGCCCTGCGCCAAATCGTGCCCGCCGACAAATTCGAGCCCACCGCCCAAAAACTGGCCGGTTTCGCCGCCGCAGCCGGCACCGTGCTCTTCTTTGAAGACCAATCCGTCGTGCGCGGCCTGCAAGAGCAATTCCCCGCCTACGCCGCCAACTTCCCCGTGTGGGCCGAACACGCCGACGCCATGCACCAATACGCCGTGTGGACCACCTTCGCCGCCGCCGGCATCGGCGCCAACCTGCAACACTACAACCCCGTCATCGACCAAGCCGTGGCCGAACAATGGCAAATCCCCGCCAGCTGGACCCTGCGCGCCCAGCTCGTATTCGGCGGCATCGCCTCGCCCGCCGCAGACAAGCAGTTCGCCCCGGTTGAAGGCCGCTTTAAAGTACACGGCCTGTAAACAGCCGCACTTTTAAACACAAAAAGCTGCCTGAAAACGAACCCGCAGAAACTTGCGGCATCTGTTTTCAGGCAGCTTTTTGCTTGGCTTATGGCCAACCAACCGAACTTTCGACCAAGCCGCCAGGAAGCACGGCAAGGCAAAGCAATGCCGTCGCGGCAAATTCGGTTGGTTGGCCATAGCGCGGCGGGGAGATGGCGGCGCAGCATGAAAAATCTTTTTTGTGAACGGGGAAACAGGGGAAAGGCTACCTGAAAATCCTCATTTCATTGCGGCTCATGCTTTCAGGTAGCCTGCTATCCGGGTATGGACGACTGATTTATTACGGCTGCAGTTTGGGCAGAAATACCGACAAAACCAGCGAGCTGGCCGCGCCGCAGCTCATGATAACCAGCATTTCCATCAACAATGTTTCCGGGTGGCTATACAACGTGCTGACATCCCAGCTTATTACCACAAACCATAACAATGACAGCACCGCGCCCGCCACCACCGCGCAGGCCACGCCTTTTGCCGTGCGGTGCAGGCGCAGCCGCATAGCCAGCAGGCCGGTCAGCAGCGCGGGAATGCCGCCGAACACATAGCCCCACAGCACCAAACCCCATATTGCGCCAAACACTTCAGCCAAACCGGCTTGGGCCAGCCAGCCGCTTTGCAGCCATAAGTAGTAACAAGCCAACAGCCACGCCCCCAACGGCCCGCCCAATAAGGCGTAAATAATCGGCACCCGCCACGGG
>ERZ772772.2718-NODE-2718-length-10373-cov-6.302966_pt1 | contig 10373 bp, 13 predicted proteins | sample MGYA00511484_ERZ772772 | MGnify/ENA primary metagenome ERZ772772 (study PRJEB29015, sample SAMEA2737913) | human oral metagenome | biome: human oral; feature: human-associated habitat; material: dental | place: China | collected 2088 ... | reverse complement strand
GAATTATGAGAAAGCACTGGAAGTGGTGCATTTGCATGATGATGATTTTAAGTTTAATAATGATGAATTAGATTTGGAGATTTAATCTATGAAAATTATAATATCACCAAGCAAAACTAAAAAAATTAACAATTTGCCAATAAAAGATAGTGGCTCTTTGACTGAAAAAGAGCCTTTTTATCTAGAAATAACAAAGGAAATTATTGAAAAAATAAAAACCTTTTCTGTAGAGGAAATTGAGAAAAAGTTTAAATTAAAAAATGAAAAGGCACAAAAGTTATTGGAATTTTATAAAAATTATGAAAAAGAGAAAAGCGGAAATGCTTTGGCAAGCTATACTGGTGTTGCGTATAAGGCTATAAAGATTGAAACATTTGATAAAAATGATTTTGAATATTTGGAATCGCATTTGGTTATCTTGTCTGCTTTGTATGGGGTTTTGACGCCTTATACAAATGTGAAGGAATATCGTCTTGATATGACAAATTCAATTTTTGAGAATAAGTCGCTTTATGAGGTTTGGAAAACTAGCGTGAATGAATATTTTGAAAAAGAAGACGTTATTTTAAATCTTGCTTCAAAGGAATATTCTAAACTGATAAACTCTGATAAATTGATTGATTTTGAGTTTTGGGAAGATTCAAATGGGAAATTGAAGCAAGTGAGTACAAACTCGAAGAAAATGAGAGGCTTTACTTTGAATTATATTGTGAAAAATAAGATTAGTGATGTGAAAAAATTGAGAAATATTACTTTGGATGGGTATGTTTTTGATGAGGATATGTCAGATGAGAGAAAATTTGTCTATGTGAAAGAGTGATAAAAAGGGGAATGAAAAAATAAGTGTCAGATTTTGGTCTTTTATAAAGTTATGAAGGGAAGATATATGAATAAATTAATCTTGATTTTTTTATTATTGGGAGTTTTAGGATTTTCAAAAGATAAAACTGTGATAAGAGATAAAAAAATATCTGAGGAAAAAAGAAAATTTTTATTAAAACTTTCAGAACAAGCACCATATAAGACAAAAACTGAAAATCTAATAGATTATAGTTATATTTGCATTTTTGATAATTAAATAATTTAAAAAATAGAGAGTTTTATATATGCTCTCTATTTTTGTTTATTTTCTACGTTTATAAAAAAGTCAATTCAAAAATTTTCCCTTCACAAATCCCCAACCCTTAACTAACGCCAATAAAATCGTAAGCAATACAATAATTGAAGGGCCTGACGGAATATTTAGCGTGTAGGAAAAATATAGTCCTGATAGTATTCCGATGAATGAGAAAATTATGGATAGAATTATGATTGCTGAGTATTTTCTTGCGAGTGAGGCTGCGATTGCCTGTGGGATTGTCAGGATTGAGATTATTAGGATGATTCCTATTGTTTTTATGTTTATTATTATGACGGAGGATATTAGGATTATCATAAAGTAGTTTATGAAGGTTACTGGGACGCTGTGGATTTTGTAGAAGTTTTCATCAAAGCTGGTGTAGACGATGCTTTTGTAGAAGATGATGAAAAATGTGATTGTGATTATGTCCAGTATTAACAGTAAAATTATGTTTAGGGTGTTGGATAAAAGGATATTTCCGAATAAATAAGTTGACATATCGGATTGATAGCCTGGTGTCAAGAAGGCGAAAATAATTCCGATAGCCATTCCCATTGACATAACGATACCTATTCCCAAATCACCGTCAACGTGAAGAGTGTCTTTTAAAACCAAAATCAGCACACCTGACAATATTGAGAAAATCAGTCCAAAAAATAATGGATCTTTTATTGGCAAGTTAAAGAAATAAATCAGGTAAATTCCTATTCCAATACCGCCGTAAGAGGCATGGCTGATACTTGATGAAATAAAGACCATTTTTTTATTTACAATATAAGTTCCTATTATTCCACAGCATATACTTGAAAGAAGCCCTACAATAAGGGCGTTTCTCATAAAGGCGTATTCAAAAATTTTTATAAATTCCATAATTCCCCAATCTTTAATAATTTATCTTTAATTTTGTAAATTTTATTTGTGTGAATGTAAGTAAGGATTGCTGCACACGTAATCTTCCTTTTTCTCATAAACTTGAATATTTCCTTCCACGACAAAAATTGAATCAATGTAATCGTAGATTTTTTCAAGTTCGTGAGAAATTACAACTATTGTTGAATCTGACAGTTCCTTTATTTTTTCAAAAAGTTTAAATTCAAATTCCTTATCCAGAAATGATTCTGGCTCATCAAGAAAAATAAGTTCTGGCGAAGAAATTAAAGCACGTGCAATTAATGCCCTTTGAAGCTGTCCTCCAGATACTTCGTTTATTAATTTATTTTTTAAATGAAAAATATCAAATTCCTTCAAAAGTGTTTCAGCACGTTTTTTTTCTTCATTGTTAAATCTTCTGAAAAGATTATTTTTATTAGTCAATCCCGATATTACCAAGTCAAAAATGTTAATGGGAAAGGAAGTGTCAAACTCCCTTATTTGTGGCAAATACCCAATTTTGTTTTCACTTGTAAAAAATTCAATACTGCCAGAATTTTTTCTCAAAAACCCAAGCATAACCTTTACTAAAGTCGATTTTCCGCCACCATTTCTTCCCAGAATTGCAACATTTTTTCCTTTAAAAATATCTAAGTTTATATCGTTCAAAATATAATCATTGTTGTATTTAAAATTAAGATTTCGTACACTCACAAGTTTTTTATTCTGTCCGTTAGCCATCAAATTTTTATCCTTTCGTTTTCTTCTCATTCTTTTTTGAATAAAAATTTTTAATTTAAATAATCTACAAACTGTTTTAGATTTTCAAAGACATTTTCCTTGTCAACATTAAATTCAGCGACTTTTGAGTTAGGAATTTCTTTTGAAATAGCTTCGGCACTTTGTTTTGGAAATTGAGGCTGAACTAAGATTGTAGTTACGTTATGTTCTTTTGCTTCGTCAATAATTTCCTTTATTTGCTGTGCTGATGGCTCTTTTCCTTCCTGTTCGATTGAAATTTCTTCGATTGCGTAATTTTTTAGGAAATAGTTTAATGCAGGGTGATAAATCATAAATGATTTTTTAGTTTTTGAAGCCATTTTTTGTGAAAGTTCTGCTTTTACTTGATTAAGTTCTGTGATGAAAGCATTGTAATTTTTTTCAAAAGTTTCTTTTTTGTCTGGGTAAAGTTTTGACAATTCATTTTTTATATTTTCAGCAACTTTAGGCATCATATCAAGCGAGAACCATACATGCGGATCAATCCCACCGTGTCCTTCATGCTCGTGATGATGTTCGTGTTCTTCCTTTTTACCGTGTTCATGTCCATGCTCATGTTCGTGGTCATGATCATGATCTCCTTTGATAAATAAATTTTTATCAACACCATCCAAAACATTAACAATTTTATTTTTATCGCTTAGGCTGTTAGAAATTGTTTCTTCAAATCCTAACATATTATAAGTGAAAAATACTTTTGAATTTTCCAAAATTTTCAAATCTGAAGGTTTTGGCTCAAATAGTTCGTGATTCATATTTGGCTGCACAATTGAAATAACTTCAAAATTATCCCCTGCAATTTTTTGAGCAAGCCATCTTAAAGGCGGCACGCTTGTTACAATTTTTTCCTTTGATCCTGTAGTAGTTCCTTGCTCTTTTTTAGTTTCTGATTTATTTCCGCAAGAAAAAATAAACAGAGCTGATAATAAAAGTAATGATAATAATTTTTTCATTTTAGTTCCTCCTATATGTATTTTTTGTAATAAAATAATGAATTTATTAAAAACTTTTCTAGAAAAAGATAAAAACTTAATATTTTTAAATAATTAAAATATAATTTCATTTCTCAAACAGAGTCTAGTATAAATCATAGATTTAATCACAATCGTTGCATTTTCCTTTAAAAATCGAAAGATGTGACAATAGTGAAAAGCCTCGTTTTTTTAATTCGCTTTTTTCCTTTTCTGTTTCTTCATTTGAAAATTCAGGCATAGTTTCAATATGCTTGCAAGAATCACAAATAAAAAAATTGGCATTTTCTTCCTTAAAGTAATATTTTTCATTTTCAAAGTCAAACGAAAAAATATAATTATTTTTCTCTAAAAATTCCAAAGCCCGATAAACCGTCGATAAGTCAAAATCCACTTTTGATTTTAAAAACTTGGCATTTATTGGAGTGTCTGAAGACTGTATAAGATTAAGTATTTGCTGCCTTTTCTTAGTTAATTTCATAATAACATCTCCTAAAAAATGTTTTTACTTTTGCAAATGATTTGCAAATATGATTTATTATATATTAAAATATTTGTTTTGTCAAATAAATTTATGATAATAATATTATTTTATTTGATATTCAATATAAATTCTATAATTAAATAAATTTATAAAAAATTCATTGACAAATACTATGAAAATGAAGTAAAATTTTAAGAAATAACACCCAAACATTTAGGAGGAAACTTAATGACAGAAGAAAAAAAATTAAACATAACATTTCCAGCTGTTTTTATCGGAATTGTAGGTGCAATTTTAGTATCCGCAAGCTCTTTTTACATTGTATTAAAATTTGGAGCGTTACCTTGGCCAACGATAATGGTTACGCTTTTGTCGATGATAACGTTAAAATTTTTTAAAAGAACAGACAATAAGGAAATTACGATTACACATACAATAATGAGTGCTGGGTCAATGGTGGCAGGGGGAGTTGCCTTTACAGTACCAGCTTATATTATTTTAGGTGGAAAACTTTCGGATATTAATCAATATTTGCTTTGCATAACTATTTTGATTGGAAGTATCGCTGGTTCATTTTTATCCTATATTTTTCGTTCAAAATTAATTGAAGAAGAAAAACTGGAATTCCCAATTGGAGAAGCGGCGTATAATCTTGTGAAATCAGGGGAAAATATGGAAAATATTCGTTATGTGGCTTTTGGGACATTATTTAGCTCAGTTATCGCCCTTTTTCGTGATTTCAGCTTTTCAAAAGGGAAACCGCCATTTATTCCTGCTTTGCTTTCACTAAAAAATGGCCTTCTTAGCCTTTATGTATCGCCCCTTTTAGTTGGGATTGGATATGTTTTAGGATTTGTAAATACATTTGTATGGTTTTTAGGCGGTGCAGTTATTGTTTTTATTGGAGAGCCACTTGCTAAAATTTTTAAATTAAATGACTTTGCTATTATGAAAAATAGCTTTGGAATGGGATTTATGATTGGAATTGGGATTGCTGTAATTTTAAAAATTATTTTTTCAAATAAATCAAAAAATGAAAAAAATAATCAGAATATTTTTAAAAAGTTATCATTTTTATCAATTTTTTCAATTATTATTATAATTTTAATATACAAATTGCCAATATTTCTGGCATTAGTTCTTATTCTAATTTCCATCCTTTGTACAATAATTGCAGGATATTCAACTGGAAAAACTGGAGTCAATCCAATGGAAATTTATGCAATAATCACAATTTTGTTAATTTCATTTTTAAACAAAATATTAAATGGCTTAAATATTTTTGGAATAAAATTTTCTGCAGACTTAACAACTTTGACATTATTCCTTTTAGCCTGTATTATTGCAGTAGCTTGCGGACTTTCTGGAGATATTCTGAATGACTTTAAATCAGGATATAGAATGAATGTAAATCCAAAAGATCAGCTTGTTGGAGAATTAATTGGCTCAATTGTAAGTTCATTTGTAATAACATTTTTGTTTTTTGTGTTTTTCAGAATTTACAAAAATATAGGCCCTGTGGAAAATACTGATTTAATTGCATTACAGGCTTCCATTGTCGCAACAGTAATAAATGGAATTCCATTTTTAGGAATTTTCTTTGCCGGACTTATTTTCGGTATGGTTTTAAGTTTGTTAAATCTTCCAGTACTAACTTTTGGAATTGGAATCTATGTTCCATTTTACTTGACTTCAACTGTATTTTTAGGTGGCCTTATAAGTTATTTTGCAAACAGACGTTCAAAAAAACTTCACTCTAATCTTCTTTTACTCTCAAACGGATTAATGAGCGGAGAAGCAATTGTCGGTGTTATTTTATCGGTTGCAGCTTATATTGGATTATTTATGAAATAAAAAAGAAAGGAGAAAAGCAATGATTTTGGGATTTGATATTGGAAATACACATATTGTACCAATTTTTTATGATATGAAAGGAAATATACTGGCAACATTTAGGATACCTACACATCTTGAATTTACTGAAGATACCCTTTTTATAATGTTAAAGGAATTTGCTAAAAACAGTAATTTGGAAATTTTAAACGTTGAAAACATCATTGTATCATCTGTTGTTCCGAATATTAACGAAAATTTTTCAAGACTTGGAAAAAAATATTTTGACATTAATCCAGTTTTTGTAAATCTTGACAACGTTGAAAATAAAATAAAAATTTTACCAAATATGGAACGTGGACTTGGAGCAGACAGAATTGTCGATATTTTGGCGGCAAAAAATTTACATCCAGAAAAAGAAATTTTAATTATCGACTTTGGAACAGCCACAACTTTTGATATGATAAAAGATTCTACTTACATGGGAGGCTGCATTCTCCCTGGAATTACACTTTCAATAAATGCCTTGTTCAACAATACTGCCGCTTTACCCAAAATTGAATTTACAGAACCTGAAACAGTTTTGGGAATAAATACAGTTTCTCAGATTAACACAGGTATTTTTTACGGAAATGTGGGAGCAATCAAGGAATTAATTTTACAATATAAAAAATTTTTTCCAAATGCTCATGTTATCGCAACTGGAGGACAAGGAAGAAAAATTTCCAAATATATTGAAGAAATTGATGAATATGTGGCAAAACTTGGAGAAATTGGTATTTTTGAATTTTATAAACTTATAATTAAGAATTAAAAAAGGAAAAAATATGAAAAAAATAATAAGAAATATATTAATCGGGACATCAATTGCTACTATCGGAACAATTACTGCTAAAAACAGTTTAGCTGGTCTACTTTACCACGACTATAAAATAAAAACTTATTATGAAAAAAATGATAAAAAACGTGAAAATCAAGATTTTTTAGTGCTTTTTCATGGAATTTACGGAAAAAGTTCAGATATGGAAAATATTGCCCAGTATTTTAAAAATGACTATAGAATTGTAAATATCCAGTATCCTACAACTAAGGAAACTGCACAAGAAATTACAGAGCTTTATATAAAACCAAGTATTGAAAATATTATTGGAGAAATTTATGCACAAAATTTTCACAATAAAATAGAAAATCAGTATTTTGAAATTGATGAAAATGGAAATCGAAAAAATAGACAAGCAGCTGATAAAAATTTAAATCAAAATATAAAAATTAATTTTGTGACACATTCGATGGGAACGGGAATTTTAAGGTACTATTTAAAAGAAAATCCACTTAAAAATCTTGGAAAAGTAGTGTTTATTTCTCCACCATCGCATGGAAGCCACCTGGCAGATATTCCATTTGTAGACAAACTTCCATTTATTCTCGGAAAAGTTGTTCCGCAATTTAGCACAAAAAAAGATAGTTTTGTAAATCAACTTGGCGAACCTGATTATAATTATCTTATTTTAATCGGGAATAAAACAAATAATCCTTTTTATTCAATGCTAATTCCAGGAAAAGATGATGGAATGGTACCTGTAGACTCTGCAAAAATGAAATCTGAAAATTTCAAGATTATTGATAATACCACTCATACAAGTATTTTAAAAGATATGCGTACAATGAAAGAAATTTCTAATTTTTTGAAAAATACTACAATTCAAGAAAATAAAACAGAAGAGAAAAAAATAGAAAATTTTAGTGAAAAAAGGGAGTAAAAATATTTAAGATATGAAAAATATGGAAAATACATTTTTAAAAGATATTTCCTGTGATATTTACGCTGGGAAAAAAGCAGGAATTGCCGTAAGAGCTACAATGAAAAATGCAAAAAAATCAATTACAATAATTGCTCCCTTTTTAAGCGGAAAAATGATAGGTGAAGAAATTTTTAAGGCATTAAATAAAAACGTTCAAGTAAAGATTATTTCAAAAGACAACGAACGAATTTATCCACTTTTAAAAAAAATATTATTTATAAAAAAACATTCTTCACCAAATCAAAACGAATGGCTTTTTCAACTTGGAAAATTTCTATTAATTGTATTTTATATAATTTTATCGCTTGCAATACTGGAAATTTTTACATCTTTTGGCTTTAATGTTTCCTTTATGAGAAATTCATTGTCCAAAAGTAGTTTTTTAATTCTCACAATACTTTTTTCCGTTTTTATTGTATTTTTCAGAGATTTTATATTGAATAATAAAAAATCTTCTAAATTTACCTACTCCAAAAGAGAAAATCTGAAACTACATATTTTAGACAAAGATTACCATCTCCACAGTAAAATTTACATAATTGACAATAAAACAGCCTTTCTAGGCTCCTTAAACTGTACTGACACAGGATTTCTCCTAAATCACGAAACTTGTATAAAAACCATTGACAAGTCTGTAATTAAACATTTAAATAACGTCTACAAAGATTTAATAAAAAGTTCCAAGCCTATTCCATTAAAAGAATTGAAAAAAAGAATAAACAAAAAATAGAGCTATCTAATATTTGCAATTGAATTTAGATAACTCTTTTTTCTTGATTTTATAAAATCTTTTACTACTTTTGAAACAATTTAGTTAGCATTATGAAATAGCCAGTTCAGAAATTCTTTTGTATTTTTTTCTGTACTAGAGTCAAGTCTTTTGGCATTTTTAGATTTCAATAAAGTATCTAGCTCATTTTTTGAAAGCACTTGATAGCTACTTCTTGTATATTTTTTACCATTTTTAATCTCTGTACCTGAATGTATTAACCCTAAAATAGTAATTTCATACGAATCTGTTGTAGATATATCTTTTTCTTCTCCGTCAACATATCCTTTATCAATTTTATAGATTAGCACAGGATAACCTTCTTTGTCATAAGATTCTACATTTTCAAAAGGCGTATATGAAATTTTATATTTATTCCCTACTGGCAAGACATTAATAAAGAAATTAATCTTTTTCCATGTAGTTTCTTCTTCATCAGCTGGGTACATTCCATAAAACCAATCTTTCTGATTTGAAACATAAACTTGTGTTTTAGGTGAAAAAAAACTCTCCACATCTTTATCCGTTATTTCTGCAAAAGTAAAACTTCCCAAAACAAATATTAGCATTAAAATAAATTTTTTCATACTTCAGACTCCACTTCTTAATAGTTTCAAAATATTAAAAGTTAATCTATCGGAAGAAAATCTCCTTCCCAGTCTATTCCCTGATCTTCTGCATAACTAAAATTATCTGTCGCAAGTTCTCCAGTTATTTTATTCACAGTATAACTGAATAAACGTGGCTCAACACTTGGATCTCCACCACATTTCGCATTATCACTATGCACATCAACTTGAAATTCATCATCAGTTTCATCAAAATAAAACTTCATGCATTTTATTCCTTGACTGCCACCAAATCCATGATTAATTATTGAATTTTGTACAAGTTTTACAGCCGCATTTGCATTTCTCACAGGAGCTGCATTTGCCAATCCAGCACATACCAAAGAAAAAATCAAAACACCAATCTTTTTATTAAAAATTTTTCTCATCAAAATCACCTTCTCTTTCAAACTTTTTCTCTATTAATTATACCATATTTTTTTGGAAAACAGAAAATTATAAAAAAATTATTTTATCAGTTTAGTATATTTGATACAAAATACTGCTTTTTCAAAAATCTACTCATCTTTCAATTGATTCAACAATCCCTCAACATCAATTTTCTTAACTTTCCCATTTTTCAGAAAAATCTCAACACGGCGATTATTATATCTTCCAATTTCCGTATCATTTGTATCAACTGGATTTTCAGAACTTTTTCCAGTTATTTTACTAATTTTTATATCTTTTCTCAATCCATTTTGTTTCAAAAATTCAGCCATTTTCTCAGCTCTTGATAAAGATAATTTCTTTTTATTCTTCTTTTCTTTCATACTAACCTCTGCAATATTTTACAGTCGATTGACTGACTGTGCAAGCATTCGCCAAATGCACGTAACTATGTAATAATAATACCATGTTAGGCGTAGACATCGTAGATATGCTTCGAATTGACCTAGAAAAACCCATCATTTCACATGTTTTAACACAACCCGAAATGGCGGAATTCTCCTCAAAGCATACTACCACACAGAAAAAACAATACTTTGCGGGACGATTTGCGGCGAAAGAAGCTATCTTCAAGGCAACCCACGATAAAGATTACTTACAGTACAGTATTCTAAATGATGAAAGTGGGAAACCTTACATCAAAGATCATCCCGAACTTGAAGTGAGTATCTCTCATGACGCAAACA
>ERZ772772.2714-NODE-2714-length-10378-cov-20.745035_pt1 | contig 10378 bp, 7 predicted proteins | sample MGYA00511484_ERZ772772 | MGnify/ENA primary metagenome ERZ772772 (study PRJEB29015, sample SAMEA2737913) | human oral metagenome | biome: human oral; feature: human-associated habitat; material: dental | place: China | collected 2088 ... | reverse complement strand
ACTCGATGGCGGTTCCCACCATCGAGGCAATGGCAACCTTGTAGGGATTGTTTCGGAGATGAGGAACTTCTTGATGACTGTCGTTCATGGTCTGTGCCTGGAGGAATCGCGCCGACTATAGCGAATTCGATATGGACAGTCCATCGCCGACATGCCCCTGCGTTATACCTGTTTTCAGTAGACCATCTCACTGCAGCCGCCAGGCTTCGCCCTTCATGTCCGTGCCATCCAGCTTCATCACAAGCCGTTCTCCGGTGGATGCCGGATGAGGCCGCCCACCAGCGACGCCATGTTCTCCTGCATGCGCATCTGTGCCGCTGCCTGCTGACGCAGCGATTTCAGCCAGGCCCGCACGCCCTGTTCGGTTGCCAGCCGGGCCTTCAGCGCATCCAGCTGCTGCAGCTGGTGCTTTACCCCGGCACGCACCTCCCGCAGGATCCGGGCAAGATCACGGGGACGGATGGCCTTCTGGAAGCGGTTGAGCGGATAGCGCGCCCGCAGCCACATCTCGCGCTGCTGCAGCTCGTGCGCCAGCTCTTCGCTCTGCTGCTTCAGCACGCGGATGTAGCTCTGCAGCTGTTCTTCACTCAGGCTTGTCATGTCATCCATGTCCGCCTGGGCCACTTCCCGCTGAAGCTCCAGCAGGTCCACCAGCCGATGGGCGTGGTAGGCCAGCGTGACCCGCTGCATCAGCGCCGTCTTGCGGGCCCGCTCGGCCGGATCCGTCTCCCGGTCCGGATGCAACACACTGGCCAGATGCCGGAAGACGGTCTGCACCGCGTGGCTGGCCCGCTGCTGTGCCATTTCCTCGGCCTGACGTCGCTTCTCGGCAGCCGCCGCACGGCGACGTGCGTTTCTCTGTGCGGCCTTGTCCGCCGGATCTGTGGGTGTCCGGCGATCCGGAACATGATCTGTCGCAGACGCGAGGTCGTGGGGGCCCTTCGTGGACAGACGTGTGACGTCTGACTCGACACCAGCCGATACCGGCTGCGACAACCCGTCACCGGACGACTCGACATCAAAGGATGGCCAGACCACCTCATCCGGCCAGCCATGCGGCTGGGCCGGATGGGTGACATCCTGGTCACCCGCTTCCCAGTCCTGCTCTTCCAGCTTGCGCAGCACCTGTTCCAGCAATGCGCCCGGATCATTCAGGTCGATGTCCTCGTCCCCCAGATCCAGCCCCACCTCATCCAGCACCTGTGCCTTGAAATCGGCCTCTTCCTCGGCATGGATGACCTGCAGCGACACCCCGCTGTAGTGGTCGAACAGAGCCTCCAGCCGCTGGCACTCGTCCTCATCCAGCACGCCTTCGGCCAGCACCGTCTCCACCATGTCGCACAGCTCGGATTCGAGCGTGGCCAGGTCCAGCTCGGACAGCGCCTGTCGCCCGGCCAGCGCGTCCAGTCTGTCGATGACCTCCACCACACCCGCCGCCTGCCGGGCCCGGAAGGGAGCAACATGCCGGGCCCACCCCCGCGCAAAGACGGCCTCCTTCGTCTCCCACGCCTGCAGCTCGGCGCGCTGCCGGTCGATCTTCTTCAGCAGGCTGCTGAAGCGCTTCTGCGTCCGGGACAGCGCCGGGTCAGAAGGCAGATCAAGGGGGATGAACCTGTGCAGTGAAGAGGACATGGCGAAGGATCCGGCGATGCGTGCGTCACGTTGTGGGGCGCGCAGGCATTCAATGGCGTCGAATCATGCCCCATGCCCCCTGACGCCAAGCTTCACGGGTGATGGGGATCGTCATCCATTTCACCACACCCCGCGTGACGATTCTCCCGATTCTCCGGTGCGGATGGGGGTCAAGTGCGCGCGGTCAGCGTGTCCGAAGGCTGCGGATCGTCAACGGTGCGGGGATCGCCCTGTCTCAGCACGACGTAGGCCTGCAGGATCTCCTCGTGGAAATACTCGGGCAGATGGGCCCAGTCATGCACATCGACCATGATGGGCAACATGCTGTCGGACAACGCCTGCCTGAGCGCGGATGCCGCCCTGATGGGCCTGGACATGTCTGCCGGATTGCGCAGCACGATGTCCAGGTCGCTGGCGTCATGCGCGCCGCCGGTGACCCGGCTTCCGTAGGCCCAGACGTCCGCCTGGGGCACGTGGGTGCGCAGCAGGCCTTCCAGCATGTCCCGCCAGGCGGGACGCAGGTTCAGCTGGCTGTCTTCAAGGCGTGGCATCCATACCTCTTTTGATCAACGTTCCAGCCAGATGGAACAGCTTCCCATCAGGGAGCGGCACAGGCCAATACCTGGCTGATCGACTACAACGGCCAAAACCCCGTAAATCCTTGGGCAATGTATCCGCTGCGCTCTGCATGCCCTGGACTTTCCCGGTCAAACATCCCCACCCACCCCTTTGAACTTCTCAACGAACTCTGAGACTTTCTGGAAGACGCTCTGCTTCTTCTTCAAATAGCTGGGATTGAGTGGGCTCATTTTTGGCAAGATGGCATTGAGTTCAGTACCGTTCTGGCTGGCAAACTCCCGCCTTAGTGAGGTTAGAATGTATCTCCTTGCCTCGTCAGCATTCAACGCTTCATCATTGATCAGCTCCTCTGCTTCTCGTTTCTGTTCATCTTGAGCGAAACGGAAGAATGCCTCGATGACACTGGTCTTGTCGCCCAAGCTCTCCAAGTCAGTCTGATTAATGAAATCAACGACCAGACTCTCTTTGGCACGACTATCCACGCTGGCACGAATCACCCGCCTGATGTCCTCTACCAGAGCAACCTTGTCCTTGGTTTTCTTGTTCTTCTCGAAGATCAACTCCAGGATGTAATCCAGATTGATCTCCTGTGACTTGAGCAGATCAACTTCAAAGACCACATCACTCCAGTCAATACTAGATTTATCAACCGCTGCCCCCGCTTTCTGCCTTCGCAACCAATCACGGATGTCGTTGTAGGTGGAGCGGTAGTCTTGGACCTTCCGATCACTAAGAACCTGAATGCCCTGCAGGGCTACCATATCGTCATCAGTCAAGTGATGCTTGGCTTTGAACTCCTCCACAGCCTGAGGGTCGCTCTTGTCAATTTTCTGCAAGGCCTTCAGGCTGGCAAATTCGTCGTAGTTCTGCAGAATGTTATCAATGCGAAGATACTCGCCAAACAGCTTGACGAACGCTTTCTTATCAGACTCCTTGTCTATTTCCTCAGGATCAGGAAAACGTCGCAGCAAGTCACTGACCACATCCTTGTAGCCTCTTCGTGCCTCACGTGTCAGAACATCCGTGAAGCCCTCCATGTACTCGGCGAAGCTCTTCTCCAGCACCACATTCCGGGTGTTATTGTCACCGAACAGCTTAATGGCATCGATGGTTTCCTGTTCCAGATCACGGAAAGTGATGATATTACCAAAGGTCTTGGTTGCGTCAAAAATGCGGTTGGTGCGCGAAAATGCTTGAATCAGTCCATGAAACCGCAGATTCTTGTCAACGTACAAGGTATTCAACCTGGGGGCATCGAAGCCAGTAAGGAACATGCCAACCACGATCAGCAAGTCAATCTCCTGATCTTTCATGCGCTTGGCCAAGTCACGATAGTAATTCTGAAAGCCCTTACTATCGACACTAAACTTTGACTTAAAGAGCGCGTTGTAGTCAGCAACTGCTCCCTCCAGAAACTCTTTCGCTGTCCTATCCATGGCGGAGACCTCGAAGCTCTCGTCCGAGATTTCTCCCACAGCGTCCTGTTCTTCGTTGGCAGCGAAAGAGAAAATGGTGGCGACTTTCAAAGGCGTTTCACTATCCTTCTGTGCCGCCTTGAAGGCATCGTAGTACAGCTTGGCTGCGTCCACGCTGCTAACTGCAAACATGGCGTTGAACCCCTTGGAACGGGGAAGCAACCGGTGTGTCTTTTGCCGGAAGCTGCGCAGAATGTACTGGGTGACTTCATGTATTCGATCAGGGTGCAACAAAGCTTGCCGGTTCTCCGCCGCGCTAAGCTTTTTGTCGTCTTTCTCCGTTTCAAGAGCCTTGAACTTCGGACGCACGTCGTTGTAGTCCACCTTGAACTTAAGCACCTTCTCATCACGGATTGCATCCGTAATGACATAAGAGTGCAGTTCCCTACCAAATACGCCGGCGGTAGTTTCCGCACCCACCGCGTTCTTCGGAAAGATGGGGGTGCCCGTAAAACCAAACTGATAGAACGTCTTGAACCTTCTCTTAAGGTTCTTCTGTGCCTCGCCAAACTGGCTTCGATGACACTCGTCGAAAATGAAGACAACCTGCTTTTCGTAGATCGGCAGATTGCTCTCGCTCTTCATCAGATTGTTGAGCTTCTGGATGGTGGTGACAATGATCTTATCATCATCCTTCTCCAGATTGCGTTTCAGTCCGGCCGTACTATCAGACCCGTTCACACTGTCCGGTGAAAAGCGTTGGTACTCCTTCATGGTCTGGTAGTCCAGATCCTTGCGGTCCACCACAAAGAACACCTTATCAATGAAGTCCAACTCCGTTGCCAGGCGTGCGGCCTTGAAGCTGGTCAACGTCTTACCCGATCCGGTCGTGTGCCAGACATAGCCACCGCCCTCAGTACTACTCCAGCTCTTGGCTTGCCAGGCACTCTTGATCTTCCACAGAATTCGCTCGGTCGCTGCAATCTGATAGGGACGCATTATCAGAAGGTTGTCGTCAACATCCAATACGGAATAGGTCAACAACACGCTCAGCAGAATATTCTTCTGAAAGAACGTTGCAGTGAAATCTTTCAGATCCTTGATTTGGCTATTGTTTGCCTGAGCCCAATTCATGGTGAAGTCAAAGGTATTCTTGTTGCGTTCTGTGGTGTTCGCGAAATAGCGCGTATCAGTCCCGTTGGAAATGACGAAGATTTGCAGGTATTTGAACAGAGAGTACTTGCTATTGAAGCTCTCCTTGCTGTAGCGGTGCACCTGATTGAAGGCCTCTCGAATGGCTACACCACGCTTCTTCAACTCCACCTGCACCATCGGTAGTCCGTTGACAAGAATTGTCACGTCATAGCGATTGGCATGACTACCCACCTGCTCGAACTGCCTAATGACCTGAACCTTGTTGCGCGCAAGGTTTTTCTTGTCCATCAGGTATATGTTCTGAATGCGACCATCATCAAAGGTGAAGTCATGGACATAATTATCGTGGACCTTTCTTGTCTTTTCGACAACTCCATCGCTTAGAGCATCAAGCCACGTTTCCACAAAGCGTCGCCATTCACTATCAGAGAATTGCACGTTATTCAGGGACTGTAGCTGCGCACGCAGGTTTACCAACAAGTCTCCCTGAGACTTTATACCCTTCAACTGTTCATACCCCTGGCTAACGAGATCAAGAATGAACTCGCTCTCCAGCTCATGCTCGCTTTGGTAGCTATCGGCGACCCTATGCGGCTTGTTGTACCTATCAAGGACTATGAAATTGCTGGACTCGACAATAGGCTTTATTTGTTCAACCATTTTGATCGTCCTTCTGACGCCAGTACCCGCATGTATTCACTAGATTATCCAAAAGAAACCTTACGGTCTGTTTCTCTTGCGGACTTGGGTCCGCAACGGCCTCATTGGACAAGGTGCTGTGACTGGTAAACTGGATGATGCGATTCAAATACGCTTGCCTATCTCCGGGCAACAGATCTGACCACTTCTGATACCCCAGGAAACTTGCGGTCTTCTCATAGAGGTTACGCAGCAGCGTGAAGTGATAACGCTCAATCTTATTTTCAGCAATTGCCTGCTCAATTATTTTCTTTATATGCAAATGATATGAAAATCCTCTATTAGAATCCCCTCTGCTATCAAACAGCTCAAAAGTTCCGTCAGCAAGCCTCTCCAAAAAATAGCCACATTTTACGCCGAGCTCGTTATACAAAACATTGTAAAACAATGAATTATGGGTAGTAATAACAAACCTCAGACCTGACCTGCTATTCCGCAAAATTTCTGCAAGATCCACAGCCAACTCGATCAGGTGATTCTCATCCAGAGAACTGACCGGATCATCGATGAACACGTACTCAAGATGATCGAACTCCCTTGTCTCGCGATCTTCTACCTCCGCCTGATTATGCATGAGAATGGCTTGATCCATCAGCGTGTAAAATATGCTCCAGACAAAGCTACTCTCTTCAGATTGTGATATTTTCAGATTTCCGGAAACTGCATCATCGCCTCGTTCCAGAGAGAAGGTGACTTCAGCAAGATCTTCGCTGAAATGAGGGGTCAGCTTTTCGTTTGAATACCGCTGAAAATGGGTAACAATATTCCCATCCTGACCAAGTTCCCGAAGCAACCGGAGCAGCCAGTCCGTGAACGAGTTGGGCTGGATACGCATCCTTGGATTGGTATCCAGTACCAAGTCATTATCCCAATAGAACAGGTCTTCAGTGAAGGCGCTGTAGTAGAGAATTTTGCCGCACGACGGGATTGATGAGATATCAGACCCATCCCCAACATCGTCGACTTTGGGCGCAACAAGCCGCTTGAACTCACGTGAGAGGCGAGTTTTTCCTGTTCCATTGAAGGCATAGATCAACTGCACCTTCTTCTCGGAGTCTCGAAGTTGTTCGGCGATTTCTCTCAGTGTCTTGCCCATGCTACGCAGTCTTTCCCAATGGCACAAAACTTAGCAACTTGTCGCGGTAGTATTCATATTGCTTGCGGCGTAATTCAATTTCGCGTGGCAAGCCTTCGGCGATGGAATTTGTCAGAACGTCGAATTTATCCAAAATAGCGACAATTCGATCCTGTTCTTCTCTGGCCGGAACTGGAATAAGAATCTTTGCAAGGTTTTCGCCCGAAATGCGGCGTACCTTAGTTCCGGTGATATAGGGTCTCTTCTGTTTATGGAACTGTTCTGTCTGAAAGAAGTAGGAAACGTACTTTGGGTTTAGCGAATGTCTAAATATATAGGCGTCAGTACTAACAACCACATCTTCTTCACCTAGCCATGCGACGGCCTTGGCCACCGCATCGTCATCCTCACTCGTGGTAGCAATGACCAAATCACCCTTCTGCGCGTTCCGCAGCCTTTGCGCAAATTCTGAATCGACAAAAGACTTCGTTTTATTCGCCCATGTACCGTAGTGAGTATGAACCTGGCCGTAATGAATGCAACCAACCCCCTTCTCTCTGAAATCGGATTTCTGTATTCCAGTACCACGCACGAAATACCCCACCTCACCGAGAGCCATTATAATTGCTTGCTTGCTTGCTTGCTTGCTTGCTTGCGCTATCTGCGCGCCCGTCAAACGTCAGAAGCATGTCACGGTAATATTCGTACTGTTTGCGGCGCGCCTCCAGCTCCGCCTCCAGCTCCGCCTCCAGCTCCGCCTCCAGCTCCGTGAATTTATCAAGTATCTTCACGATTTCTCGCTGCACTTCTAGCGGGGGAATAGGAATAAGAACCTTCGCTAAACTTTTTGCCGATACATCAATAACCTTTGTTCCAGTAGCAAGCTTCTTTTTTTGATCAAAAAATCCAGACGTACAAAAATAATAAGACAGGTATTTTGGATCTTCCTTATGCTTGATGACGGTGGCGTGCCCGCCAGTTACAATCTGCTGATCACCAAGCCATGCAACCGCTTTGCAAACATCTTCGATATTCTCGCTAGTATTTGTTATAATGATATCTCCAGTATCAACCTTTACGAGAGGGCGGGCCGTTTCTGGAGAAACAAAAGATATAGTACTGTTTGCCCAAACCCCGTAATACGTATAGATCTGCCCGTAATGAATACACCCAACACCGGATTCCTTAAACACTGACTTTGGAAGTCCATTCCCTCGAACAAGTGTCGCAATATCTCCAAGCGCCTTAAATTCAACGCCATTTGGACAAAGATCAGATATCAATTTTGAAATTCTATTCATGCTACACCTCCGCGCTTTCAATCTCAGCTACTATAAAATCGATCTCAAAACGTAGTTTGGTTATTTTATCAACCGTTCGCTTCAGATCTTCGTTGATTTTTTTTATGTCCACCACTTCACGATCATTTTTTGTCTCTACATAGCTACTGACGGACAAGTTATAACCATTGGAAGCTATATTTTCCTGACGGACTAATGTTGAAAAATTATCCAAGTCAGATTTCTTATCAAAAACTTCAATAATTTGTTCTATGTGCCTATCAGAAAGCTCGTTGTTATTAATTTTCTTGTCAAACAGATTTCCAGCATCAATGAACTGGACGCTGGTATCTGTCTTATGCTTAGATAGCACAAGAATATTAACGGCGATAGAAGTTCCAAAGAACAAATTCGGCGCCAGCGCTATCACCGTCTCAATGTAGTTATTGTCTACCAGGTACTGACGAATCTTCTGTTCTGCTCCACCCCGGTAGAAGATTCCCGGGAAACAAACGATGGCAGCACGCCCCTTTCCCGAGAGGTAGTGCAACGCATGCAGCACAAAGGCAAAGTCCGCCTTGGACTTGGGTGCAAGCACTCCAGCCGGTGCGAAACGGTCATCGTTGATGAGAGTCGGGTCGTCACTGCCAATCCACTTTACCGAGTATGGTGGATTGGAGACGATGGCATCAAAGGGTTGCTCATCTCCAAAATGAGGATTGCGCAGCGTATCACCCAACTCAATGTTGAACTTATCGTAGTTGATGTTGTGCAGGAACATGTTCATCCGCGCCAAGTTGTACGTGGTGTGGTTGATTTCCTGCCCAAAGAACCCGTCTTCGATGATGTGATCATCGAACTGTTTCTTGGCTTGCAACAGCAAGGAGCCGCTGCCACAAGCGGGGTCGTAGATCTTGTTGACCCTGGTTTGCTTGTGCATGGCCAGCCGAGCAATCAGCTTGGAGACGTTCTGCGGGGTGAAGAACTCCCCACCCGACTTACCGGCGTTGGCAGCATAGTTGGAGATGAGGAATTCATAGGCGTCACCGAACAAGTCGATTTGGCTACCCTCGAAGTCGCCAAACTCCAGCCCGGCTACGCCTTTAAGCACGGCAGCCAGGCGGGCGTTCTTCTCTTTGACTGTGTTTCCGAGACGGTTGCTGGTGGTGTCAAAGTCGGCAAACAGGCCCTTGATGTCGGGCTCGGACGGGTACCCGCTGGCCGAGTTTTCGATATCGGCAAAGATACGTGCCAAGTCGGTGTTTAACGACTCGTTGGTAGAGGCGTTGTCGACTACATTGACAAACAGCTGACTGGGGTAGATGAAGTAGCCCTTGGTCTTGACCGCGTCATCTATGATCTCATCGGTTATGACACTGTCATCCATTTGAGCATAGTGAACGCCCTCCTCTCCTCCTTCGATGTAGTTGGCAAAGTTTTCGCTGATGAAGCGATAGAACAGGGTACCAAGAACGTATTGCTTGAAGTCCCAGCCGTCGACGGCACCCCGCACATCGTTGGCGATCTGCCAGATCTGACGTTGCAGAGCGGCGCGCTGTTGGCTGCTGGTCATGCGATGGTTCCTGTTTCTATGGAATTGCTTCGGACATACTACTCTCGGTCTATCACCTGCTTCCTTGGATAGATCCAGGATTGTCCGATAGCTGTTACCCAACCCGTTGCTTCGAGAAATTCTAATTCTAACAATGGGTTAGAGGAGATTCCAGCCAGTTTTTCCCAAGACTGAATCAACTTAGCAACAGCCGGGGCTGATCTGAACGGATCAGGCTCCACGCTAAATCCCCTGGCAAACTGGGCCGTCCCGTATGACGGCCCAGTTTGCCTGACTAGGACTCACTTCCCGATACAGAACCGGCTGAAGATCACCCCCAGCAGGTCGTCGGCGGTGACGGCGCCGGTGATACGACCCAGGGCCTGATGGGCCAGGCGCAGTTCTTCGGCAAAGAGGTCCAGCGCCTGGTCGCCCAGGGAGACATGCTGCCGGGCGTTCTGAAGGTGGGTCAGCGCTTCGGCAAGTGCCTGCAGATGGCGCTCGCGGGCGATGAAGACGCCTTCCTGGCCGGGCTGGAAGCCGGCGATGTCCAGAAGCTTGCGGCGGAAGGCTTCGATGCCCTGCCCTGTGCGGGCGGATAGGCGCAGTATCTCGGAGGATGACGATTGCGTGTGAGACGCCCCGTCCGACATCCCGGACGCAAGCTGCCCTTCCCCCTCCACCAGGTCGATCTTGTTGATGACGGTCAGTCGCCGGGCGCTGGTGGGTACGCGAGCCTCAATGGCAGCCTCCAGGCGACTGATGTCGAGCGGAACACTTCCGGTCTGTGCCTGTCCGGATCGTTGTTCAGGTGAAGAACCCGTCCCTGCATCCGGCATGATCGCCGGAACGGCTTTCTTCCTGTTGTCCTGCCCTGTCTCGCCAGGTGTCTGATTCCCGTCTTCCCGCGCCAGCTCGTCGGCCGCGCGCAGGTGAACGACGACATCGGCCTTCTCGATCTCGGCCCAGGTGCGCTGGATGCCGATCTTCT
>ERZ772772.2713-NODE-2713-length-10380-cov-4.621211_pt1 | contig 10380 bp, 18 predicted proteins | sample MGYA00511484_ERZ772772 | MGnify/ENA primary metagenome ERZ772772 (study PRJEB29015, sample SAMEA2737913) | human oral metagenome | biome: human oral; feature: human-associated habitat; material: dental | place: China | collected 2088 ... | reverse complement strand
CTATATTGAACTTCAATACTCTTTTTCATATTTCTTCACTCCTTCTCATAATATAATTTAATACTATAATCATTTTTAACTATTATTAGTATACCATTTTTCTATATTTTGTAAAGTGACTTCAATATCTTAACACAAAATATTTGAATAAATAAATTTCAATCTACCTTAATAACTCTTCATAATTAGTTACTGATGTATATTTGAACATATCTATTATATCCCCTCCCTTATTTTTAACTTTTTTAGAAGATTCTATAATATTATTAGGAATATTTGTTATTCCTGTACACAAATAAAATAATTTTCCAAAATCTATTACATTTATATTATTTTTAAATAAATTTTCAGGTATACTTATTAGTCCTTTACATGCAAAAAATGTACTATTGAATTTCGTCACTTTTACATTATTCTCAAATAATTTTTCAGGTATATTAGTCATTTTCTCACATTCCCAAAATAAACCACTAAAATTTGTTACATTTATATTATTCTTAAATAAATTTTCTGGAATGCTTGTTATTCCTCTACACCTAAAAAATGCAAGCTCAAAATTTGTAGCTTTCACATTATTCTTAAATAAATTCTCAGGTATATTAGTTATTTTCTCACATTCATTAAATAAATAATTAAAATCCATTGCATTAACATTATTTTCAAATAATCTTTCTGGGATACTCTTTATATTATTAGAGTACCAAAATTTGCTCATAACCTTACTTGTAACTTTCTTACTAAATATCCACTCTGGAATTTCTGTAAATTTAGGTTCTATATAATGAATTGGTATTCTATCTGGCTCTGGTTCATATATCTTAGATACATTTGGAATTTTAATAATATTTTTTTCATCTTTTTCTAATATTTTTCCCCATTGTAGTACTTCTATCTCAAAATCTCCATGATCTTTTAATTCAAAGTCTTTAATATTTTTTAATTTTAAAATATATTCTCCTCTATTATATTGCTTATCAAAAATATTATATAGGTCTGTAATTTCTCCTTTTTCTCCATTTCCATAATCAACTTCTACAGGTAAAATATTCCTTAATCTCTCATTCCACGATACTCCAAAAACTTATAAAAGATTCTTCTTCCCTCGCATTAAACTTTAAAATAAGCTTATCCTTATCATTTTCTAATATTGGTACCCCTCCTACTGTCTTGTACACTGCTTGAGTTGTTGTTCCTGTACTTGTGCCTGATGAAAATCCACCTGCTACTGTACCTTGTAAAACATTTAAAACATTAACCTTTGTATCAATAACATTTCCTTTCTTATCTGTTATATCATCTCCTACTATATTGTACTTGTTTGTAAACTCAGTTGTAGATAACGCAAGCTCTGCTTGTGGATTTGGCTCTCCATTTTCAAATGCTTTTGCTTTTAAATTTGCATAGCTTAACTTTGCTGTGTCATACAATTCTGCTTTTGCTTGTGCTTTTTGTGCTTCTTTTGATTTTGCTATAAGTCCATTTTCTCCCATTGTCATTTGTATTGCTACTGCTGCTAAAAGTAACATTATAACTATGGTTATAACAAGTGCAATTAATGTTATTGCATTCTTATTCTTTCTATTTTTCATTAGTACATATTCCTTCCATATATCATTAATTACATTTTAATTATATTAGTATATATTCTCTATATATATTACAATATTTTATCTTTATGTTATATTAACTAAAATACAAAAAAAGATGATTACACATAACCATCCTTCCTTATATTTATTCATATTATTTAAGATTATAATACTTCTAGTATAGCCATCTTAGCATTATCTCCACGTCTTGGGTTTAATTTAACTATTCTAGTATAACCACCAACTCTTCCTTCTTGGTTTTTAGCTATTTCACCAAAAATCTTAGCGATTACATCTGTACCTTTAACCTTATTAACTTTTTTCATTATTTGTCTTCTAGCATGTAATCTTGAAGGTAAATCTTTTTCTCTTTTTTCAGTAGTTTCTACTTTAACTACTTTGTTGTATTCTTTACCATTCTTACTTACAGCTTTTTCTGTTACTTTACGTCCATTAGCATCTAACTTAGCTTTAATAACTTTTTGATCAACTAGTTCGAAATTATCTTTTTCTTTTACTGCTAGTGATACTATGCTATCTGCTATTGCTTTAACTTCTTTTGCTCTATCTTCTGTTGTTGTTATTTTACCATGTAAGAATAGATCTGTTGTTAATGTTCTTAGCATTGCTAATCTTTGATCTGTAGGTCTTCCTAGTTTTCTCATTTAATTTTCCTTTCCTTATTTGTCTTCTTTTTTAAATTCTAATCCTAATTCTTCAACCTTATTAACTATTTCTTCTAAAGATTTAGCTCCTAGATTTTTAAATTTCTTAACTTCTTCTTTAGTGTATGAAATTAAATCTCTAACTGTTTTTATTTCTTTAATCTTTAAACAATTCATAGGTCTCTTACTAAAATTTAAATCTTCAACTTTTGTATCTAATACTTCAGTATCTTCTTCTTTTTTAGGTTCTAGCATAACTTGAACTTTTCTAACTATTTCTGTTAGGTCTATAAATAGTTCTAAGTGGCTTGACATTATCTTAGCTGCTAAACTAATTGATTCTTCTGTTGTTAAGCTACCATCTGTCCAAACTTCTAATACTAATCTATCATAGTCTGTTCTATCACCAACTCTTGTGTTTTCTATAACATAGTTAACTTTTTTAACTGGTGTAAAGATTGAATCTATTGCTATATAATTAATATCTTCATTTTCCTTCTTATTTCTATCTACTGTATTATATCCTCTACCTTTTTCTACAGTAAGTTCCATTACAAGGTTTGCTCCTTCTGAAGCTGTTGCTATTACTAAATCCTTATTTAATACTTCAATACCATCTACTGTTTTTATATCACCTGCAGTTATTACTCCTGCACCTTTATGTTTTAAAGTTAATTTTTTTGGTTCTTGTGTATCCATTTTAAATCTAATTGACTTTAAATTTAAAATTATTTCCATAACATCTTCAACTATATTTGGAATAGTAGTGAATTCATGTTGAACTCCTTCAATTTTAACCCCTGTTATTGCTGCTCCAGGTAATGATGATAATAATACTCTTCTTAAAGCATTACCAAGTGTTATACCATAACCTCTTTCTAATGGTTCACATACAAACTTCCCGTAATTGTTTATTCTATCATCTACTAAGCATTCAATATTTGGTTTTTCAAACTCTATCATTATTCCTCCCGAACTTATAAGTTATTATTAATATATCCTCATAGTATATTAATAATACTTTTAAGCAAATTTCTATATATATTTTTAAAGTTAAGCACAAGTACCTATTTTGAGTAAAGCTCAACTATTAAGTGTTCTTCGATTGGAAGATCAATTTCTTCTCTTTCTGGTAATCTTAAAACTTTTATACTTAATTCTTTTTCATTAACATCTAACCATTCTACAACTGATGCTACATGCTTTTCAGTTAAGTTTAATTTTATCATTGGATGTTCTTTTTTAGCTTCTCTTACTGCTATAACATCACCTTGTTTTACTAGGTATGATGCTATATCTGTTTTTACTCCGTTTACTTCTATTGCTCCATGTGAAATCATTTGTCTTGCTTGTGGTCTAGTTTTAGCAAAACCTGATCTAAATAATATATTATCTAATCTACTTTCTAATATTTGAAGTAATATTTCCCCTGTTATTCCTTTTCTTCTTGAAGCTTTTTCAAAATATCTTCTAAATTGTTTTTCACTTACATCATATATAAATTTAGCTCTTTGTTTTTCTCTTAATTGCACACCATATTCGCTTAACTTTTTGAAAGATTTTTTAGGTTTTCTTTCAGAAGTTTTGTTTATTCCGATATATGTTGGGCTAATTCCTAAAGCTCTACATCTTTTAAGAACTGGAACTTTAAATCTTGCCATGTTTCTCTCCTTTTCTTATATTTTCATTATAATTATCTATTTACCTTAATTAAATTTTATTATTTTACTTGAAATTACACAGTCACCAAACTATGGTCTTCTTCTTTTTGGTGGTCTACATCCATTGTGTGGAATTGGTGTAACATCTTTAATACTTGTTATTTCTAATCCTGCAGTTGCAATTGATCTAATTGCTGTTTCTCTCCCTGAACCTGGTCCTTTTATATATACTGCTACTGATTTTAACCCCATATCTGCTGCTTTTTTAGCTGCTGCTTCTGCTGCTTCTCCAGCTGCAAATGGTGTACTTTTTCTTGAACCTTTAAATCCTAAGTCACCAGCACTTGCCCAAGTTATTACATTTCCAGCTTTATCTGTAATTGTAACTATTGTATTGTTAAAACTTGCATGTATATGTGCTGCTCCTGCATCAAAAGTTAATTTCTTTTTTCTAGTTGCTTTTTTCTTTGCTACCTTAGCCATTACTTACTTTTCCTCCTATATTACTATATTAGTGCTTATTTCTTTTTAGATCTACTTACAACTTTTTTAGGTCCTTTTCTAGTACGAGCATTTGTCTTAGTTCTTTGACCTCTAACAGGTAAGCCTCTTCTATGTCTTAATCCTCTGTAGCATCCTATTTCTCTTAATCTCTTTATATCAAGTGCTACTTCACGTCTTAAATCACCTTCTACAGTGTAATTAGTTATTTCTTTTCTTATTTCATTAACTTGTTCATCAGTTAAATCTTTTACCCTAGTATCTGGATTAATATTCACTTTTTTTAATATCTTATTTGATAATGTTCTACCTATTCCATAGATATATGTTAGTGATATTTCCACTCTTTTTTCTCTAGGTATATCTACTCCCGCTATACGAGCCATAAATTTAATCCTCCATTTTTATAATTAAAATTTATTTTATTTTTCTTTTTAAGTATATATCATCTAAAATCAATTTGAAATGTAGAAAATATATAGACAAATAACAAAGGATGAGGTTCTCTCTTATTTATCTACATAAGTCCTAGTATCGATTTTAAACATATATTTACATATACAAGTCCTAGCCGCAAACTGTATATCCCTAAAATCTATATTTTTATTTTATTAATATTAAATATTATCCTTGTCTTTGTTTGTGTTTTGGGTTATCACATATAACTCTTACAACACCTTTTCTTTTTATAACCTTACATTTATCACACATTGGTTTTACTGATGGTCTTACTTTCATTTTTTCCTCCTATTTTCCTCTCCAAATTATACGACCTCTATTTAAGTCATATGGTGAGATTTCTAGTTTTACTTTATCTCCTGGTAATATTTTAATATAATGCATTCTTAATTTACCAGATATATGTGCAAGCAGTTCATGTCCATTATCAAGTCTTACTTTAAAAGTAGTATTTGGTAATGTTTCAATCACTGTACCTTCTAACTCTATTAGTTCTTCTTTTGGCACTTTATCCCCCATTTTTTTGTATTTTTTTAATAACTTTGTTTTTAAAAAAGCCATTAAATTACTTCTATCATGATACCATTTTTTCCCTTTTAAGTCAATATTTCTGGTTCATTATCTGTTATTAAAATAGTATTTTCATAATGTGCTGACATTTTTCCATCTAAAGTTACAACAGTCCATCCGGTCTTTATCATTATCAAGGATTTCTGCTGAGCCTTCTACAACCATTGGTTCTACTGCAAGTGTCATTCCTTTTTGTAATCTTGGCCCTATTCCTTTTCTTCCATAATTAGGCACACCTGGATCTTCATGCATACTTTTTCCGTATTCCATGTCCTTGATATTCTAGTATAACATCAAATCCATTTTTCTGAACATAGCTTTCTATAGCATGTGATATATCACCTATCCTATATCCAACTTTTGCAAATTTTATTCCTTCATAAAATGCATTTCTTGTAACTTCTAATAACTTTTTAGTACTTTTGTTTACATTTTGCCCTACTTCATATGTTCTTGCCATATCTACATGATATCCATCTTTTTCTATAACTAAATCTATAGTTACAATATCTCCATCTTTTAATATTACTTTTTTAGATGGTACTCCATGGATTATTTGTTCATTTACAGAAATACATGCATGTCCTGGAAATGCTGGCTTTCCTTTATGAAAATTTGGATAATTATATTCTGCTGATCTTGCTCCATTTTTTTCTATTATATTTTTAATTAAATTATTTAATTCCCATGTAGAAATACCGGGCTTAATAAATCTTTTAACTTCTTTTTGAATTTCTTTCATTATCTTCCCGTTATTTCTCATGATATTAATTTCTTTTTCTGATTTTATTTCAATCATTCTTTTTACCTTCTATATACCAAACTATTTCTTTTAATAAGTCTTTACTTGTCTTATTAAGTGAACTTGTTGCATTTACTGTAAATAATTTGCCAGTATTCTTATAATAATCTACAAGCTCAAATGTTTTTGCATAATATTCTTTTAATCTTTCAACAATCTTTTCTTCTGTGTCATCTTTTCTTTTTATCAAAGGAGTATCACACTTATCACAAATACCTTCTGTAAGAGGTACTGCTGTTTTTAAATTATATACTGATTTACATTTTGGACATACAATCCTATTTTTTATTCTTTCAATTATTTCTTTTTCAGGTGTCTCCAAGTTTATAACAGCAGTTATATTTTTCTTAATCTTTTTAAGTAGATTATAGAATCCATCTGCTTGTTCTTTTGTTCTTGGAAATCCATCTAAAATAAATCCATCATTACAATCTATAAGCTTTAATCTTGCTTCAACAATCTTAAACATAAAATCATCTGGAATTAGATGTCCTGCTTCCATATATTCTTTTAAAATTTCTGCATCTTTATCATTACGTTTAATTGTATCTCTTAATATATCTCCTGTTGAGATATGTGGTATGTCATAATATTGTGATAACAATGTACCTAAAGTACCTTTACCAGTTCCTGGTGCTCCTAACATAATTATAACCATTTGTTTCCTCCTTTGTATTTTTAGATATAAAACTTACTTTATGCAAGTAGCTAAAATTATTTTAATTAAAACCACTTGCATAAACTATCTTTCTTTATTTATTTTTATTCTAAAAATCCCTTATAATGTTTTAACATTAATTGTGATTCTAGTTGTTGTACTGTTTCTATAGCAACACCAACAATAATTAATATTGATGTACCTCCAAAACCTATACTTATTGAAGTAAAGGCATTTGCAAGTATTGGTGCAATTGCTATAAAACATAGGAATAGTGCTCCAAATCCTGTTAATTTTATAACAACATTACTTAAAAAGTCTGTTGTTGGTTTTCCTGCTCTTATTCCTGGTATATATCCACCATTTTGTCTTATATTCATAGCTATTTCTGCTGGATTAAATACTGCAAGTGTATAGAAGAATGTAAATCCTACTATTAGTATCATATATAATACTGCATGTCCTACAAGTGCCCAAACATTTGCATTTGATAATGATGTTGCAACACTTATACTATATAGCCAATCAGCAAATGATCCTGTTCCAATTTGTCCTGAAAAGAAAATTTGGATTATCATTGCTGGAAAAGCCATAAATGATGATGCAAATATTATTGGCATAACACCTGCCATTACTGGCTTAATTGGTATAAATGTATTTTGTCCTCCATACATCTTTCTTCCAACGATTTTTCTTGAATATTGTACTGGTATTTTTCTTTCTGCTATATGTACATATACTACTGCAATTATTAATACTATTACACCTATTATAATTGATATAGCTGTTATCATATTTTGAACATTAATTTGTCCTGCAGAAGATGTTATTCCGAGATACAAGTCTAATAACTTCATTTGGTAATGATGCTACAATCCCTGCAAATATTAACATTGAGATTCCATTACCAATACCATTTTTTGTAATTTTTTCTCCTAGCCATACTAAGAATGCAGTACCTGCTAAGAATGACATTACAACTGTAATACCTGTCATCCATCCTGGATTTACAAATAATCCTTGTCTACTATATGCAATATATAGTCCTGCTCCTTGTATTAATGCTAGTATAAAAGTTATTATTTTTGTATATCTGTTTATTTTTTGTTTTCCTTGTTCTCCACCTTCTTTCATCATCATTTCTAGTGATGGTAATAACATACCTAATAATTGTACTATAATTGATGCTGAAATATATGGACTTATTGACATTGCAAAAACTGATAGTCTTGCAAATGCTCCCCCTGTGATTAAGTTAATCATACCTAAAAGTCCATTATTAGCTGTATTCATAACTCCATCAAGTCTCGCAAAATTTACAAATGGTACGCTTACATGAGTCCCAAATCTAAAGATTATTAATAATAATATTGTAAATAATAATCTTTTTCTAACTTCTGGAACCTTCCACGCGTTTATAATAGTCTTAAACAATTAGATCACCTCTATCTTTCCTCCAGCTGCAACTATTGCTTCTGCAGCTTTCTTTGTGAATCTGCTTGCTTTAACACTAAGTTTCTTTTCTAATTTACCTGTTGCTAATATAACTATTCCATCTTTTTCTTTTGAAATAATTCCATCAGCTATTAGAGTCTTAGCATCGACTTCTTCTACTGTAGATAAATTTAACATATTTAGTGTAACTTCTTGCATATCTTTCTTGAAAGGAATATTTTTAAATCCTCTTTTTGGTAATCTTCTGAATAATGGAGTTTGTCCACCTTCAAAACCTGGTCTTACTCCTCCACCTGATCTTGCTTTTTGTCCTTTATGTCCTTTACCTGAAGTCTTTCCTAGCCCTGAACCAGTCCCACGACCAACTCTTTTTCTGGCCACTTTTTTAACTGCTGGCTTTAAATTGCTTAATTCCATACTGACCTCCCTCTTTATTTACTTTAATTATTATAATATTTCATCTGTTGATTTATTTCTCATTGCTGCAACTTCTTCAATTGTCTTCATTTTTGATAAAGCATCTATTGTAGCACTTACAACATTTCTTGGGTTATTTGTTCCTATTATTTTAGCTTTAGCATCTCTGTATCCTGCAAGTTCTAATACCGCTCTTGCTCCTCCACCTGCTATAACCCCTGAACCTTCTTTACCTGGTTTAACTAAAACTTTAGCTGCACCAAATTTACCTAAGTATTCATGTGGTACTGTTGTACTAACTATAGGAACTTTAACTATATTTTTCTTAGCACTGTCGATTGCTTTTTTTATAGCATCTGGAACTTCTGCTGCTTTACCTGTTCCAACACCGACATGTCCATTTTCATCTCCTACTACTACAACTGCTGAAAATCTAAAGTTTCTACCACCTTTAACAACTTTTGCAACTCTAGCAATATCAACTACTCTTTCTTTTAATTCTACTTCCATGAATTAATTCTTCCTCCTTACTTTGGTTTTTTAGAATTTTAATCCTTCTTCTCTTGCTGAATCAGCAATTTGTTTAACAACACCATGATATAAGTGTCCTGATCTATCAAAAACTACTTCTTCTATTTTAACTGTTTTAGCTCTTTTAGCTATTAATTTTCCTATTTCTTTTCCAGCTTCTATGTTAGATGCTTTTACAGGAAAATCTTTTTCCATAGTTGAAGCAGATGCAATTGTAACTCCATTTTGATCATCGATTAATTGAACAAATAAGTTTTTGTTGCTCTTTGATACACACATTCTTGGTCTTGTTGGTGTTCCTGAAATTTTTCCACGAACTCTTCTTTTTCTACGTTCTCTAGCTTTACTTTTATTAAATGCGTTAATCAATTTATTTCTCCCTTCTGGCCCTAAAAGGCATATATAATTCCTTGCTTTTAAGGGATTATATATACCCTTTAAAGCACATTACTTAAAGTTACTATTTACCTGATTTACCTTCTTTTCTTCTGATTACTTCATAATCATATTTAATACCCTTACCTCTATATACTTCTGGTGGTCTCTTTTCTCTTATATTTGCTGCTGTTTGTCCAACTAATTGTTTGTCGATTCCTCTTACAATTATTTTCCCTGCATCTGGTACATCAAAAGTTATTCCTTTTGGTGCATCAAATTCTACTGGGTGTGAATAACCTAATGATAATAATAAGTTTTCACCTTGTTTTTGAACTTTATATCCAACACCATTTATTTCAAGAGTTTTTGTAAATTCATTTACAACACCTTCAATCATATTGTTTATAAGGGTTCTTGTTAACCCATATAGTCCTCTTGTTATTTTGTTATCAACTGCTTTAGTTAAAATAAGTTCATTATTTTCTTGTTTTACTAATATATCTTCTGATATTCTAGTTTCTAATTGACCTTTAGGTCCTTTAACTATAACTAAATTATTTTCTAACTTAACTTCAACACCTGCTGGTACTACTATAGGTTTTTTCCCTATTCTTGACATATAGTCCTCCTTAAATCTAGTGTACTCTTTATTCTTATATATAATATTATAGTTAAAATTCTATTATTATTATTA
>ERZ772772.2711-NODE-2711-length-10384-cov-17.239520_pt1 | contig 10384 bp, 3 predicted proteins | sample MGYA00511484_ERZ772772 | MGnify/ENA primary metagenome ERZ772772 (study PRJEB29015, sample SAMEA2737913) | human oral metagenome | biome: human oral; feature: human-associated habitat; material: dental | place: China | collected 2088 ... | reverse complement strand
TAACTGGTAAAGACGGCCGTAATGCGGATATTACCGTTGATAAAGGTGATCCAGACTTAGACGGTAACAACATCACTCGTATTAAGTACCAAGACGAAAACGGTAAGACCCACCAAGTGGCAACTAAAGATGATGGTATGAAATACGGTGGCGATAGCGGTTCCGTAATCAAGAAAAAGCTTAACGAACAAGTTAATGTAGTGGGTGGTATTACTGATGCTAGCAAGTTGACTACAGAAGACAATTTAGGTGTCGTATCCGATGGTACTGGCAACCTTAAGGTTCGTATGGCGAAAGACTTGAAAGGCCTTGAAACAGTAACAACTAAGGATGCTGCAGGTAATACTACAGTTATGAACGGTGGCGGTGTAACAATTACACCTGCTAGCGGTAATGCTGTAAGTCTTACTAAAGATGGCCTCAACAACGGCGGTAATACAATTACCAATGTAGGCCCTGGCGTAAACGGCACGGATGCAGTTAACGTAAATCAATTGAAAGGTGCTACAGATGGGTTAGCTAATGCTATTAACTCCGTAGCGGGCGAAACACAACGTGTAGGCGCTCATGCGGCAGCTATGTCTGCATTGAAACCGATTCAATATGATCCATTGGAACCAACTCAAGTGATGGCTGGTATCGGTAATTACAGAGGTGAAACTGCGGCGGCTCTTGGCGTTGCACATTACACAGCAGAAGATACAATGTTCCATGTAGGTGTATCTGTTGGTAGCCACCATAACATGGTAAATGCTGGTGTAACTCGTAAATTCGGTACTTCCGATGCGAAGAAAGCAGTTCCTGAACGTTACAAAGGAGGCCCTATCAGCTCCATGTACGTAATGCAAGATGAAATGACTGCATTGAAAGCTGAAAATGCACGCATGCAAGAAAGACTCAACGAATTGTCTTCCGTTAAGGCTGATAATGCTCGTATGCAACAACATGATCTAGAGTTAACTGCTAAATACGATCAAGTACAACGAGATAATGAAGAAATGAAAGCTCAAATCGCATTACTTATGCAACAAGTGGGTCTTTCTAAATAAGGGAGAATTCTTAGTCTAGTCATGTAAGGAATATGAAAGCCGCCCTTTGGGAGGCGGCTCATCATTAGGAGGATTTATGAAATTCAAAAAATTTATGCCTGTATTGGCACTTGCTTGTGTATGTGCGGTAGGTCAAGCGGATGCGGCTCAAGATCGATTGATGATGCCAGAACAACCAGCTGAACCATTAAACGTGATTGAAGCAGAAGTGGCCATTCCTGTACCTAGCGAAGAAGTTCGCGACGTAGTCAATGCTTTCACACAATTCCAATTGGACCAAAAGGGCAAACGTATTATGGACGATTCCCGTGTTATGACCGGTCAAGAGCGGTATCGTAACAATGTGTTGTACTACATGAACGTTCGTCGCAGCTGGTACATCGTGAGCCATCGTTATAAAAATGACAGCTATGCGCGCATGGCTTTAGACCGCTTGTACAACGATTACAAACAGTTCTTTACAGAACATATGACTGTATCTGAAGATGCTAAATTGGACTATGCGCAACAAATCATCGATATCTTGGATCGCAATACGGCCAATGTACATGATGATGAATTGCGTTTCTACATGAACGAAATGGTTATCTTCAGCTTGAACGAAGCTATGAAAGACGGCAATAATCGCGTGAAACCTGTGGATGAAAAAGCAGCTCCTGCAATGGACGAACTTCATACAGTGGATCTTCGCAAAGCGATTAATGCGCCCACAATTCAATAAAATTTAGACTATATAAATGGTGAAAGCCGAGGCACAAACTGCCTCGGCTTTTGTCATACATAGACTAAATCTTTCATATTTGAATATGTAAATTTAATTCCATAAATATATAGAAAAGATGAAGAATTTCTTTCCTAATCATTAACTTTATTAAATAAACCATAAAAATGAATGAAACATGAAAAATTTGTTTACAATATTGAATATTTTTGATATAGTAGTCACTAGAGTGAGTATCTTAAAGGAAAAGATATACGTAATAGTACTTAAACTATAGTATTGAGTACTATTGTTTTATGTTAGAAGTGTAGATGATTTTTTATGTCTATTACTTCTTCTTTTATTTTGTTTTTATATGAGGCTATAAACAGAATGCGTAACCGGTAGAATCGGTAGTTCGTGAGAAAGGAATAACATGAATCGAATTTATAATGTAATTTGGAGTAAAGCTAAAAATTGCTACGTTGTAGTATCTGAGTTAGTTAAGAGTGGTGGCGGTAAAGCTAGTGTGAATTCTGCAAGAACGAGCATTACTTTCCGTGCGGCTTTATGCGCGTTTGCTATTACGGGTTGTTTAGTATCGGGAATTGCAGAAGCAAATGTAATACAAGGTCCTGGCGCGGCTGCAACTGGTAGCAATAGCGTGGCAGTCGGTGATAATGCGAAATCCGCAGGTGCTAAATCTGTGGCTGTAGGTAATGACGCGACTACATTAGCGACAAGTGAAAATGGTATTGCCATCGGTAATGGTGCAAAGGCTGAAGGTCAACAACGAGTGAAGGTTCCATATCCTGCGGGTACGATTGCTATCGGTCAAGGGTCAGTTGCAAAGGAAAATGGCGATATTGTAATAGGTCGTCAAGCGAAGAGCACGATTTCCAAGTATCATCAACAACCTGGATCCGGTGCAGTTGTAATGGGTGCAGAAGCCACTTCTTACGGTTCTCGTGGTGACGTAGTCATCGGTGCTGCAGCAGAAGCTAATATAATTAGAAGAAATGCTACTGCTGATGGTGATGGACAGCTGTTTTCACAATCTGTAGCTATCGGTAGCGTAGCGAAAGTATATGGCACACAATCTGTGGCTATCGGCGGTGATGTGAGATCTATCGGGCAATCCTCTATTGCTATCGGTGGGGATGATATCGATCAGGCAAAGCCTGATTTATATAAGGCTATTCCTGATTTAGCGGTGCCAGGTACGCAGAAAAACTTTAACCGTGAAGTGGCTGCGTTGCATCCAGGTGGATTGGGTACAGCAGCTCTTAATGATAGTAAGAACTATGTAAATACTGCATCTATCGGAAATGCCAGCCTTGCTATTGGTATGATGACGCAGTCTTTAGGCACGGGTTCTAATGCTATCGGTGCTAACTCCTTGTCAAAAGGTGTGGCTAGCACCGCTATCGGTGCTATGGCTCGTAGCTGGGGGAATAACTCTCTTGCTATTGGTAGTCAGGCTGGTGCTTATGGGGAGAAATCCACAGCTCTCGGCGATACAAATACAGTGGGCTTTGATATGACGAATGCAACTCTATCCGGTGCATCCGCAGGTGCTCTTGGTAAAGGCAATAAGGTTTACGGTAATAATGCATATGCTATCGGTAGTGACAATACGGTAGGGACTGCTACTGTTACAGAAATTACAGAAGCTAATGGCGATAAAATTAAAAAGGTTACTGCTGGTACAGTTAAAGGTAATACGGCGGGTGCGTTTGGTTATAAAAACACCATTACAACGGATAATTCCTATGCAGTAGGTAATAACTCTACTATTTCCGGTGACAATGGCATGGTTCTAGGTAATAGTGCTACTGTAACAGGAGCTAACGGTTTAGCTCTTGGCAATAATACAAAAGTAGCCAATGACAATGCCGTAGCCATCGGTAATGACTCTGAAACAGCAGCGGCTGTGGCTACTCCTTCTGCTACAATCAATGGGGTAACTCATAACTTTGCAGGCACAAACCCTGCTTCCACAGTAAGTGTAGGTAAGGCAGGTATGGAACGGACTGTTACTAATGTAGCGGCTGGTCGTATTTCTGCTACATCCACTGATGCTATCAATGGTAGCCAATTGTTTGCAGTTAAAACGGAAGTAGAAAAAGGCGTATCCTATGCAGGCGATGTAAAAGCTGCAACAGCTGCAGATAATAAATTCACGCGTAAATTAGGCGAACAAACTAATGTTGTAGGTGGCGTGACTGATGTAACTAAATTGACAGATAACAATATCGGTGTCGTTTCCAACGGAACTGATACGCTAAATATTAAATTGGCTAAAACATTGACCGGTTTGGACAGCGTTACAGCTGGCGGTACTACTATCAATAACGGCGGTTTGACCGTAGATGGTAAGAACTATGTATCTCCAAACGGTATCAATGCGAACAACCAAAAGATTACCAATGTAGCTGATGGTACTAACTCTAATGATGCGGTTAACTACGGTCAATTACAAAATGCGATTGACTCTATCGATAAAGCGCCTACTGTGAAAGCAAAAGATGCAAATGTAACTGTAACAGAAGGTACAAATGCAGCAGGTGGTAAGGAATATATTGTTGGATTAGGCAATACAATCAATGTTGGTACTGCACATCCTGTAACTGTAGATGGTAATGCAGGACATGTAACAGGCCTTCAAAATACAGATTGGAATGTAGATAATCCTGTGGCTGTTCCTGGTCGCGCTGCTACAGAAGATCAGTTGAAAAAGGTTAACGATACGGTTAATACCAATAAGGATCAAATCGACAAAAATAAACAAGTTATCGCTGATAACAAACAAAATATCACAACAAATGCCGGTAATATTGCTAATAATACGCAAAATATCGCAAAGAATGCTGGTGATATCGTTACTATCAATAAAACAATTGAAAAAGGTTTGAACTTTGATGGGGACTCTGGTGCAACAATCAATAAGAAATTAGGTGATACTGTTGCTGTTAAAGGCGGTGCTACAGGTACATTGTCTGACAACAATATCGCTGTTGTATCCGATGGTACTGGCACATTGAATGTGAAATTGGCTAAAACATTGACTGGTTTGGATAGCGTTACAGCTGGTAATACTACTATCAATAACGGCGGTTTGACCGTAGATGGTAAGAATTATGTATCTCCAAATGGTATCAATGCTAATGACCAAAAGATTACCAATGTAGCTAATGGCGACGTGGCTGCTAACTCTAAAGATGCAGTTAACGGCGGTCAATTACATCAAGTTAAGCAAGATCTTGGTGACCAAATTACGAATACCAAGAATGATTTAAATAATAAAATTGATAATACTAAAACAGACCTTATCAATAAAGGCCTTCGTTTTAACGCGGATAATGACGATGAAAAAACGAATAAATTAGGCTCTAAAGTAACTGTAAACGGTGATGACAACATTACTACAGAAATTACTCAAACTGGTGATGATACTAAGATTGCTCTTAAATTAAAGAAAGATCTTAATGTTAGATCTGTTACCGCTACGGATACTGTGAAAGCAGGGGACGTAACAATGGGTAAACAAGCTGATGGTGCTAACCCTGGTAATACAGGCAACTATATTACGGGTCTTGATAATAAGACTTGGGATCCAGGTAATGTTGTATCTGGTCGTGCCGCAACAGAAGACCAATTGAAACAAGCTTTGGCAAATCAAACTGCAACAGGTCTTAAATTTGATGCCAATGTAGGCGGTGTACAAACTAGTAAATTAGGTTCTACCGTAATCGTAAAAGGCGAAGGTAAAGCTGCTGATACCGATTATAGCGGTGAAAATATCAAGACTTTCATCAAACAAGATGCAGCAACAGGCAATACGACGATTGACGTGAAAATGAGCAAAAACCTTAAAGCTGAGTCTGTAAAAGTTGGCAAAGGTGATAATAAGGATGGTGTATCTATCACAGGTCCTGATGCGGCGAATGGTACAGACGGCAAGGTAGCTGTTACCGATAAAAATGGTAAAGACGCTGTATCTATGTCCGGCAAAGACGGCATTGGTCACATCGGTCTTAATGGTAAGGACGGCCGTAGCGCTGATATTTCTGTTGAAAAAGGCGACCCTGATATCGAAGGTAACGCAATCACTCGTATTAAGTACCAAGATGAAAATGGTAAAACACATCAAGTGGCAACCAAAGATGACGGTATGAAATACGGTGGCGATAGCGGTGCTGTGATCAACAAAAAGCTTAACGAACAAGTAAACGTAATCGGCGGTATTACTGATGCTAGCAAGTTGACTACAGAAGACAATTTAGGTGTCGTATCCGATGGTAGCAATAACCTCAAGGTTCGTATGGCAAAAGACTTGAAAGGCCTTGAAACAGTAACAACTAAAGATGCTGCAGGCAACACTACAGTTGTAAATGGTGGCGGCATGAAGATTACACCTGCTAGTGGTAACCCTGTGAGTCTAACTAAAGATGGTTTGGATAACGGTGGTAACAAGATTACTAATGTAGCTAAAGGTACAGCTCCAACTGATGCAGTCAATAAATCTCAACTGGATCAAGCTGCAGCTGCTGCGACTACAACGGTAACAGCAGGCGATAATATTAAGGTTACACCAAGCGACAATCCGAATGGTTCTAAAAACTATGAAGTAAGCCTTAAAGACCAAGTAACATTAGGCTCTGATCCGAAGAAACAAATTGCCATCGATGGTAATGCAGGCACAATCAAAGCTGGTGACAAGGTTGAAATCGACGGTAACAAAGGCACTATTAATGTTGGTAAAGATGGTCAAGATGGCGTATCTATCGCAGGCCCTGATACAGCGAACGGTACAGATGGCAAGGTAGGTATTACAGGCAAAGACGGTAAAGATGCTGTATCTATGTCCGGTAAAGACGGTGTTGGTCATATCGGTTTAACTGGTAAAGACGGCCGTAATGCGGATATTACCGTTGATAAAGGTGATCCAGACTTAGACGGTAACAACATCACTCGTATTAAGTACCAAGACGAAAACGGTAAGACCCACCAAGTGGCAACTAAAGATGATGGTATGAAATACGGTGGCGATAGCGGCGCTGTGATTAACAAAAAGCTTAACGAACAAGTAAACGTAATCGGTGGTATTACTGATGCTAGCAAGTTAACTACAGAAGACAATTTAGGGGTCGTATCCGATGGTACTGGCAACCTTAAGGTTCGTATGGCGAAAGACTTAAAAGGTCTTGAAACAGTAACAACTAAGGATGCTGCAGGTAATACTACAGTTATGAACGGTGGCGGTGTAACGATTACACCTGCTAGTGGTAATGCAGTTAGTCTTACTAAAGATGGCCTCAACAACGGTGGTAATACAATTACCAATGTTGCGGCTGGTGTGAACGGTACTGATGCGGTTAACGTAAATCAATTAAAAGGCGCAACAGATAAGATGGCGAATGCAATCAATGCTGTAGCGGGTGAAACACAACGTGTAGGTGCTCATGCGGCGGCTATGTCTGCGTTGAAACCTATTCAGTATGATCCGTTGGAACCGACTCAAGTGATGGCCGGTATCGGCAACTATCGCGGTGAAACAGCGGCTGCTCTAGGCATTGCACATTACACGGCGGAAGATACGATGTTCCATGTAGGGATGTCCGTAGGTAGCCACCATAACATGGTGAATGCCGGTGTAACTCACAAATTCGGTAACTCCGATGCGAAGAAAGCGATTCCAGATCGTTATAAAGGGGGCCCTATCAGCTCCGTTTATGTGTTGCAAGATGAAGTGACAGCGTTGAAAGCTGAAAATGCACGCATGCAAGAAAGCCTCAATGAATTGTCTTCCGTTAAGGCTGATAATGAACAAATGAAGGCTCAAATTGCATTGTTGATGCAACAAGCAGGGCTTACAAAATAACTTGAACTTGATTAAATGCGTTATTTAGTATACTCTAGTCATGTAAGAATCATGTAAGGAATATGAAAGCCGCCCTTTGGGGGGCGGCTCATCATTAGGAGGATTTATGAAATTCAAAAAAATTATGCTTGTATTGGCACTTGCTTGTGTATGCGCGGTAGGTCAAGCGGATGCGGCTCAAGATCGATTGATGATGCCGGAACAACCAGCTGAACCATTAAACGTGATTGAAGCAGAAGTGGCTGTTCCTGTACCTAGCGAAGAAGTTCGGGACGTAGTGAATGCTTTCACACAATTCCAATTGGACCAAAAGGGCAAGCGCATCATGGATGATTCCCGCGTTATGACTGGTCAAGAGCGTTACCGTAACAATGTGTTGTATTACATGAACGTTCGTCGCAGCTGGTACATCGTGAGTCATCGTTATAAAAACGACAGCTATGCGCGCATGGCGTTAGATCGTTTGTACAACGATTACAAACAGTTCTTTACAGAACATGCGACTGTATCTGAAGACGCTAAATTGGACTATGCGCAACAAATCATCGATATCTTGGATCGTAATACAGCCAATGTACATGATGATGAATTGCGTTTCTATATGAACGAAATGGTCATCTTCAGTTTGAATGAAGCTATGAAAGACGGTAATAATCGCGTGAAACCTGTAGATGAAAAAGCAGCTCCTGCGATGGACGAACTTCACACAGTGGACCTTCGCAAAGCGATTAATGCACCGACAATTCAATAATTTTAGATGATTCAATTATAAGAATTAAGTGTTGTTGTGTTGTATTGTATTTCTTATAATTGTATGACCGATAAAAAATATCGGGGTGTTGTTTGTATTAACAATACCCCGATATTTTTATGCATATAATTTTGCAATCAATGTGATTCGCTGACCTTGAATCACCTTATATGTAATTTTTTTTACGATGGCCGTAAAATTGTGATGCAGAAATTGTAACTGATCGTTAGGTTGAACGTCCGCATCATATGTGAATACGCCTTCTTCCCCATTAAAGCGACCTTTGATTGTGAAAGTTTGATTATCTCGTGTAACTACGATATCTTCTTCTGTAACCGTATTTGGTTTATCTATATTTTGTTGTAAGATATTGAGTTCTGACATAGATTTCTTCCTCCTTTCTGCTTTCAGTATAACAATAAAAATTAAAAAACACATGGAGTAATCGTATAAATTGTTTTTATACACATATGCTCTATTTCTATAAAGCCTATAAATCCCGCCGATACGCCTTTAGAGTGCCTTAGAATAAAAAAGGAATGACGGTGATTTGAATTTCACCTGTCATTCCCTTTACTATATAATAAAATGCTACCTTTATTGATTGTGCAATAGTTAATTGGCTTAAGTAGGTATGTAGTAATTGTGTACGTACATTGAGTCAAAATGGCAGAAACACTGTACGATATCTGTTTATGAAAAGATATCATTCTATTATATGGTCTATCATAAATCAGAATGATGAAGAGAAAATAAATTGGTTATATATGATGTGATATTGGTACATAATTATGGAGCATATTAGTATTATTTATGAAAGTTGTTGAATAATAGTAAAAAAATACAGCATTTATGCAGAATATTCAGTATATTTAATTTTATCGAAATTATTAATAACTTAAACACAAAAGTTTTATGAAAATAAAATGAAAAAAAGTTTACTTTTCCCGTAATTTGTGGTATTTTAGATATACACATTCAAGAATGTCGATGAATTCTCAATACATCATCGATACATCATTGTTATTTCATTAAATATGTAGATAGTTAGTTAGTAAGTTTTATAAGTTTTATAGGAGAAAGATTAATGAATCGAGTATTTAAAGTGATTTGGAATCGCACAAAGAGCTGCTATGTCGTTGTGGCAGAAACAGCAAAGAACATGACGAAACGTTCTTCTTTGTCGGTTGTATTTTCTAAAATGGTAGGTGCTACAGCAGTTGCCGTTATGCTGACAGGCGTTATGATGCCTACCGATGCCTTAGGGGCACCTATTACAAGAGGTAACGGTGCACAAGCTGAAAACGACGGTGGTATCGCGATTGGTGATAGAACAAATGCTCGCGGTGACTATAGTGTGGCTATGGGTACAGACGCTACTGTCGGTAAAAATGATCCATCTGAATCTGAAAGCCAAAATGGTATCGCAATCGGTCATGGTGCTACAGTTAAAGTAGAGCATGCAGGTGACTCTGATATTACGGATAAGAGTGGTGGTATCGCTATTGGTCATTCAGCTACAACTACAGAGATTAATACAATTGCAATTGGTACAGGGTCTAAAGTATCCGGAGCACAGGCGGTGGCTATTGGGCGTAACTCTAAAGTCTTAGTGAATAATGGCGTAGCAATGGGGAATGAAACTCGTGTTAATTCATTAAATGGGTTTGCATTAGGCAATAATGCAAGAGCTGGCTATGATGATACTGGTGCCGCTGTTGCGGGGCTAGCTAACGACCAAGCGTTTGGCTCCAATGCTCGTGCCTGGGGTGGTACTTCCATGGCGTTCGGTAATAATGCGAAAGCTGGTGGTGGCGGTGATATTGCTATGGGTAATGGCGCTCAATCGAGAGCCTCATGGGGTGTAGCCATCGGTAATGGTGCAAAAGCATTAGCACAAGCTGCTCGTGCAATCGGTGCTAATTCTACAGCTAGTGGTATTAATTCTGCTGCTATGGGCTGGGATAGTGTGGCTAGTGGTGCTTCTTCTATCGCTATTG
>ERZ772772.2708-NODE-2708-length-10396-cov-8.432937_pt1 | contig 10396 bp, 9 predicted proteins | sample MGYA00511484_ERZ772772 | MGnify/ENA primary metagenome ERZ772772 (study PRJEB29015, sample SAMEA2737913) | human oral metagenome | biome: human oral; feature: human-associated habitat; material: dental | place: China | collected 2088 ... | reverse complement strand
GGGAAGGCCCCGGCGTAGTGTTCGGTCAGCACCCCGAAGAACCGTTCGATCGAACCGAACAGGGCCCGGTGGATCATCACCGGCCGCTGGCGTGTTCCGTCGGCCGCTTGGTATTCCAGTCCGAAACGTTCCGGCAGGTTGAAGTCGAGCTGGATCGTGGACATCTGCCAGGTGCGTCCGATGGCGTCCTTGGCCTGCACCGAGATCTTCGGACCGTAGAAGGCCGCACCCCCCGGGTCGGGCACGAGTTCCAGACCGGAGGCCGTCGCCACCTCGGCCAGGACGTTGGTGGCCTCCTCCCAGGTTTCGTCATCGCCCACGAACTTCTCGGGATTCTTGGTGGACAGTTCCAGGTAGAAGTCGTCCAGGCCGTAGTCCTTGAGCAGATTGAGCACGAAGGTCAGGAGACCGGTCAGCTCGTCGCGCATCTGTTCGCGGGTGCAGTAGATGTGGGCGTCATCCTGGGTGAATCCCCTGGCCCGGGTCAGGCCGTGCACCACGCCGGATTTCTCGTTGCGGTAGACGGTGCCGAACTCGAACAGCCGCAGCGGCAGTTCCCGGTAGGAACGGCCCCGCGAACGAAAGATCAGGTTGTGCATGGGGCAGTTCATGGGTTTCAGGTAGTAGTCCTGTCCCTGCCTGCGGATGTTGCCCTGCGCATCGCGTTCCTCGTCCATGTGCATGGGCGGGTACATGCCGTCGGCGTACCAGTCGAGATGCCCGGAGGTCTGGAACAGGGATGCCTTCGTCAGGTGCGGGGTGTAGGCGAACTGGTAGCCCTCCTCGACGTGGCGGCGCCGGGAATAGTCCTCCATCTCCATGCGCACCACGGCCCCGTTCGGGTGGAACACGGCCAGTCCCGACCCGATTTCGTCGGGGAAGGAGAACAGGTCCAGTTCGGTGCCGAGTTTGCGGTGATCCCGTCTGGCGGCCTCGGCCATGCGGGTCTGGTAGGCCTTCAGGTCCTCCCGCGTGGCCCACGCGGTGCCGTAGACGCGCTGCAATCCAGCGTTGCGCTGGTCGCCCCGCCAGTAGGCGGCGCTCGATTTGGTCAGCGCGAACGCCTGGAGGTAGCCGGTGTGGGGCACGTGGGGGCCGCGGCACAGGTCGCGCCATGCGACGGAGCCGTCGCGACGGACGTTGTCGTAGATGGTGAGCTGCCCCTCCCCCACCTCGACGGATGAACCGTCGGCGGCGGAGGCGCCACCCTTGTCCGCTATCAGCTCCAGTTTGAAGGGTTCAGTGGCCAGTTCCCCACAGGCCTCCTCGTCGCTGACCTCCCGCCGCACGAAACGCTGTTTCTCACGGACTATCTGACCCATCCGTTTCTCGATCGCCTTGAGGTCCTCCGGGGTCAGCGGGGAGGTGGCGAAATCGTAGTAGAAACCGTCGGTGATGGGCGGGCCAATGCCGAGTTTCGCCTCCGCGAACAGGTGCTGCAGGGCCTGGGCGGTCACGTGTGCCGCGGAGTGGCGGATGATGCTGAGGCCCTCGTCGCTGTCGGCCAGGACGGGTTCCACCTCGTCGCCGTCGGCCAGTTCGCGCTGGAGGTCGCGGATCTCGCCCCCGACCCTCATCGCCACGACGGTGCGATCCTCTCCGAAGAGGTCGAGCCCCGTGGTGGTGGTCGTCAAGTCGACGTTCTCACGGGAGCCGGGACGAATGACGACGATGGACGCAGACACGTGGGCGTTCCTTTCACTGGACGACCCGCTCATTCTGCCACCAGCTGGGCATGGCACGTTAAAGGTTCGTCTTGAGGTCACGCCAGCCCGGCGGAAGGCTCACCCGGGCTCCGGGAAGCGGCGTCCGGGCTGGTTCGTGGCGCTGTGGGTCGTGATCACGGATGGGGGAATCTTGCCACCAGGTGGGTGAACTCAGGTTTCTTCGTCACGCGTTCGGCGACGAAGGAACAGGTGGGAATGACTCGTTTCTCCTCGGCCTCGATCCGGGTCAGGGCGAAGTCGACCAGTTCGCCCGCCAATCCCCTGCCCCTGAAATCCGGTTCGGTGACGGTGTGGGTCAGCTCCAGCGCGTAGCCATGGTCCACGTAATCGATGTAAGTGGCCACGCGACCGTCGATCAACAGTTCGAACCGGGACCCGGCTTCGTTGTTCATCAGCTTTGATTTGCTCACGGGAGCCTCCAGATGAAAAACCCGAGCTCGCTGAGCCCGGTGCACTTTGTGGGCGATGCCAGGTTTGAACTGGCGACCTCTTCCGTGTCAAGGAAGCGCGCTACCACTGCGCCAACCGCCCGAGGTGGAGACGGGATTCGAACCCGTGTACACGGATTTGCAGTCCGTTGCCTCGCCTCTCGGCCACTCCACCGGGTGGAGTATGTCTCCGAGCGGACGACGAGATTCGAACTCGCGACCCTCACCTTGGCAAGGTGATGCTCTACCAACTGAGCCACGTCCGCACGCGCTTTCCCCTGACCTCCCCTTCGGGCTGCCTCGTTCGGCGCGTAGAGAACACTAGCGCAGGGTTTCGAGCGGATGCAAGTTTCACCCGACAATCGGTGTTTCAGCCCCACTGGCCGGGGCTGAAACACCCGCGGGACTCAGACGGGGATTCCTACGTAGATGGTTTCCAGGTATTCGGCGATGCCTTCGGAGCCGCCCTCGCGACCCAGCCCCGAGTGCTTAACCCCACCGAACGGGGCGGCCGGGTTGGAGATCGCGGCGGAGTTGATCCCGGTCATGCCGACCTCGAGTCGCTCCGACATCCGCAACGCGCGGTCGATGTCTCCCGTGTGGACGTAGGCGGCCAGACCGACCGGCGAGGAGTTCGCCCAGGTGAGCACCCGTTCCTCGGAATCGAAGGGCACCACCGGAGCCACGGGCCCGAACAGCTCCTCGCAGACCACGGGCTCCCCGGGGTCTGCGACGGTCAGCACGGTCGGGCGGTAGAAGTATCCCGGTCCCGCGATGTCCTCGCCTCCCGTGAGCACCCTGGCGCCGCGTTCACGGGCTCCGTCCACGAGTCCCCGGAGGCGCTGCCGCTGCCCGGATGTGATGATGGGACCGATGTCGGTGCTCGGATCGAGTCCATCACCCACGACCAGCCCCTCGAACTCGGCGGCGAGACGCGCAGCGAACTCGTCGGCCAATTCCCGGGAGACGTAGAACCGGTTCGCGGCGTTGCAGGCCTCACCCATGTTCCGCAGCTTCGCGGATTTCGCGGCCGCCACCGCGCGGTCCAGGTCCGCGTCGCCGAAGACGATGAACGGGGCGCAGCCCCCAAGTTCCATTGAGGTCCGCAGCACGTTGTCAGCGGCTTCGCGAAGTAGTCCCTTGCCCACATCGGTGGATCCCGTGAAGGAGAGCTTCCGCAGCCTCGAATCCCGGAGCAGGGGCCCGGTCAGGGCGGCGGAGGACGAGGTGGGGACCACGTTGACCACGCCGTCTGGAACACCGGCCAGCCGACAGGCCTCGGCAAAGGCGAGGGCGGTCAGGGGGGTCAGCTTCGACGGCTTCAGGACACCGGTGCAACCGGCCGCCAACGCCGGGCCGAGCTTGCGGGTGGCCATCGCCAGGGGAAAGTTCCACGGGGTGATGGCCAGGACCGGACCGACGGGACGGGGCATGGTGATTACCCTCAGGCCGCCCTCGGGGGTCGTGGAGTAGCGGCCGTTCAGGCGCACCGCTTCCTCGGAGAACCAGCGGAGGAACTCGGCCCCGTACACCACTTCACCGCGCGCCTCGGCCAGGGGTTTCCCCATCTCGATGGTCATCAGGACCGCGAACTCCTCCGCGCGTTCCACGACGATCTCGAACAGGTTCCGGAGCAGTTCCGCACGGGCCCGCGGTGCCGTGCGAGCCCAACCATCCTGGGCGGCGGCCGCGGCCTCCAGCGCGGCCAGGCCGTCTCCGGCATCCGCGTCGGCGACCCGGGTGATCACATTCCCCGTCGCCGGATTGATGACACCGAACCACTCGCCGCCCCGGGCCTCTCGCCAAGCGCCATTGATGAAGACCCCGGTCGGGGCGGCGGCGAGCGCCCTGGCCACCAAAGGGTTTTCTACGGAAACGGCCTCCATGGCCACACCTCCAGGAATCGGCGAACAAACCCAACCTTAGGGGTTCCACGCTGACCCTGGCGCTGACCCTGGCCACCCTGCTGGTGCGCCGGAACCGCCTTGCATCCCAAGCGCACGAACCCGGTGCAGCACACGCCCGGCCGTCCCACATCCGTTTCGGCCCCACGGCACAGCCCCGTCCCCGTCGACACCCGACCGGCCCATCCTCTGTTGGCACCTCCCCGGAAGGTGCGCTAAAGTGGCACACCGCACGGGCGATTGGCGCAGTGGTAGCGCGCTTCGTTCACACCGAAGAGGTCGGCGGTTCGAAACCGCCATCGCCCACTGATACTCCTCACGAAAGCCAGCCAGCCGCAAGGAGGAGAGGCATGTCGGCACCGGCCATCGTGCTTGTCGCACGAGGCGACGATGACTCTGCCGTCCGAACCTCTCTTGACGTCGTGATCGACCATCTCCATCGTCTGCGTCCCGATCTCCGAATTGGTCTCGGTCTCCTGAACAGCACCACCCCGACGGTCCACGAAGCCGTAAAGGCCCTGGCCGACACCGGGGTGGAGGAGATAGCGATGGTCCCCATGGACCTGGTTTCGGCAACCGACCACTCCCCCGTGCTGACCCATGCCCGCGACGAGGTCGGCGCGGCCAATCCCGGCCTGAGCATCGTGATAGCCCGTCCCATCGGCCCGGACATCGATCTGTTGAACGTCCTGGACATCAAACTGCGCGAAGCGCTTCACCGCGCGAACGCCGTCGAGGTGGACGCCTTGGTTCTCGCATGCCCCGATGGAGGGGATCTCAGGGGAAGTTCCCTGCTCGCCCGGAGATCCCGGCAGTGGAGCGCACATCACAAGCTTCCGGTGCAGCTCGCGCAGAACGACATCACCGGTCGCGCCACCGCCCTCGCCATCAACGCGCTGCGCGGTCAGGGACGGCGGCACATAGCCGTCGGCTCCCTGTTCCTGACCCCGGGGCCCGTTTTCCGGGCCCACCAGCAGGCTGCCATCCGGGCAGGGGCCCTGGCGGTCACCCCACCTATAACGGAGAATCCCCGAGTCACCGAGCTGATCCTGGCCCGCTACGCCTTCGCGGCCATGCGGCTGCTCGACATCGATCCCCACGAGGACGGAACATGACAAACGACTTCCCTCTCGACCTGCCCGACCAGGAATGGCGAAAGCGGCTGGACGAACTCGAATACCACGTGCTGAGGGAATCCGGAACTGAGGCCCCCTTCACGGGTGAATACACAGACACCGTCGCCGAGGGTGTATACGAATGCAGGGCCTGTGGGACCGAGCTGTTCCGCAGCGAGGCAAAATTTTCCTCTCACTGCGGCTGGCCCAGCTTCTTCGAACCCCTCGCGGGGGACCGGGTCGTCTACCTGGAGGATCATTCCATCCCCGGACGTCCCCGCGTCGAGGTCCGGTGCGCGGCCTGCAATTCCCACTTGGGGCATGTCTTCCGGGGCGAGGGATACGACACCCCAACGGACGAGCGGTACTGCATAAACTCCATCTGCTTGCGTCTCGTTCCGGCGCGCCATCAAACCAGCCCGGGAGAAGACACATAGGCTCACTTCCGTGACTCTAGCTCCGCCCAACATGGCCGACCCCGAGTTCCAGCATGCCCTGGAGGAATTCGCCAGCATGCAGTGGCGCTCAGGAATCAGGGCCGAGGAGATTGGCTCCCCTCAGCGGATTGCGCCGTTCTCCATAGCCATGGCACTGGACTTCGTCGAGGATGACGAGGAGCTGGGAACCGGGAGGTTGATACTGCTGCACGATCCCGCCGGCAACGAGAACTGGGAGGGGCGTTTCCGCTTGGTCTCCTATGTGCGGGCCGAGGTGGACCAGGAAATGGTCACCGATCCGCTGCTGCCGGAGGCGGCCTGGTCCTGGTTGACGGACGCGCTCTCCAAGCACGGGGCCGCCCACCGGGCCCTGGCCGGAACCGTGACCGCATCCTACGGCCGGGGGTTCGGGGAGCTGACAACCCACCAGGCCGAGGTGGAGGTCCGGGCATCCTGGACCCCGGTTCTGGACAACCGCCACAAGATGACCGTTCAGCTCAAGGCCTGGCAGGATCTGCTCGGGCACATCTCAGGGCGTCCCCCGCTGCCCCGTGGGGTGGTGCAGTTCCCGGGGCGCTCATGAACCAGTTCGTCGAGCAGCCACGAGAACCCCTGCGTCCTCTGGTGGACACCCCCGAAACGCTCGACGCCTGCTTGGACTCCCTTTCCCACGGGACCGGACCAGTCGCATTCGATGCGGAACGCGCCCACGGCCACCGGTACTGGCCCAAGGCGTATCTCTTCCAGATCCGGCGTGAAGGAGCCGGCACCTGGTTGATAGACCCCATCGCCCTCGAGGACGGGGCCGAGGTGAGGCTCGGAGGGCTGGTCGACGCCTGCTCCGACGCGCTGTGGATCATTCACGCGGCATCGCAGGATCTCCCCTGCATGCTGGATGTGGGCATTCGGCCTCCCGCCCTGTTCGACACCGAACTGGCGGGACGCCTCCTCGGGGCCCCGTCGGTCGGTCTCGCCGCCCTTCTCGAGACGAAACTCGGCATCCGGCTGCGCAAGGCGCATTCGGCGGACAACTGGGCCACTCGTCCGTTGCCGACCTCCTGGTTGATCTACGCAGCCCTCGATGTCGACTACCTGATAGAGCTGGCCGATCTCCTGCGCACCGAACTCGTGGCCGGGAATCGCATCGCCTGGGCCGAGGAAGAGTTCATCCACACCCTGCGGGTCTTCTCAACCCCTCCTGCCCCCAGGCGGGAACCGTGGCGGCGTCTGTCGGGCATCCAGGGTTTGAAACACCCGAGGCAGCTGGCCGTGGCACGGGCGCTCTGGCAGGAACGGGACCTCGTGGCGCGACGACGGGACCGCCCACCCTCCCGGATCCTGGCCGACGCCGCGATAATCGAGTTCGCCTCGGGGATCGACCCGGAAAGCCCGCTCCCGGACGCCCCCGAATTCTCCAGGATTCCCGGGTTCAACACCCGAGGGTCGGGAAGGTACCGGGCCAACTGGGTCCGGGCAGTCGAGTCGGTGGGCCGGTTGTCCCCCTCCGACTACCCCTCTCGCCGTCCGGAGCCGAACGGTATTCCTCAGCCGCGTTCCTGGGAGCGCAACAGCCCGGAACGCTGGGAGCTCTGGAAGAAGGTCCGCGCAGATGTCGACGCGCTGGCCAAGGAGCTCGGCATCCAACCCAGTCTCATAGCGTCCTCCGCGATCCTGCAGGCCTTCGTCCACAACTGGGAACCCGGCAGCGATCCCCGGACCGCACTGCTGGGGGCCGGTTCCCGGAACTGGCAGGCCGATCTCCTGCTTCCGCTGTTCGCCAAGCATCTCTGAGAGCCACGTGGGTCCGGACGGTCCCCCTCCGGTCGAGGAAACTCTCTCAGGCCGGCTGGGTGACCGTTCGCCGCTCCTGAAGTATTTTCTCGAGCACCCGCCGGGCTATGTGGCGCGACGTCAGGCCGAGCTCCTCCAGGACCTCGCCGCGGGTTCCCTGAGCGAGGAACTCCTGTTCGATGCCGAAGGCGAGCACCCGGGTTCCAGGTGCTTCCTCGGCCAGCCTCGCCCGCAGCCTCTCCCCCAGCCCGGCGACGACCAGGTTGTCCTCGATGCTCACGATCGTCTCGTGTTCGCGGGCCAGCCCGATCAGTTCGGTGCTGAGTGGGATGCACCAGGCGGGGTCCGCGACCGTGCACGCCAATCCCGCCGCGGCGAGCTTTTCCGCCACCTCGAGCCCGGTTCCCGCGAACTGGCCGTACCCGATTATCAGGACACCGGCGCCGGCGTCGACGCGAAGCAGGTCGACCCGGTCACGTCCCTCACCCCGGCTGGTGACCGCGGGCATCTCGTCCGGGAGGCGTTCCTTCGAGTAGCGCAGCACCGTCGGAGCGTCCTGGACCGTGACCGCTCGTTCCAGCGCCGCGACGAGCCGGGTCTGGTCCCTCGGGGCCGAGATCTCGATGCCGGGCACGAGCCCCAGCATCGACAGATCCCACATGCCGTTGTGGCTCGGGCCGTCGATTCCGGTCACCCCGGCCCGGTCCAGCGCGAGGGTGACCCCCTCGCCGTGGAGGGCCACGTCCATCAGGATCTGGTCGAAGGCCCGGTTCAGGAAGGTGGCGTACACGGCGACGACGGGGTGCATGCCGGCCCGGGCCATCCCAGCGGCTGAGACGACGGCGTGTTGTTCGGCGATGCCCACGTCGAAGACCCGGTCCGGGAAGGCCGCAGCGAACCTGCCGAGCCCCGTCGGATGCAGCATTGCGGCCGTGATGGCCACAACGTCCGTTCTGCGCTCCCCGATCCGGACCATGGCCTCGCCGAAGGCATCGGTCCAGGTGGCCTGCACGGCGTCGCTGAGCGGCTGCCCGGTGATCTCGTCGATCCGCCCGATGGCGTGGAACTGGTCCTTCTCATGTTCTTCGGCGGCCTTGAATCCCTTGCCCTTGCGGGTGATGGCGTGAACCAGCACGGGGCCCTCGAATTGTCGTGCCTGCTCAAGATGCCCAATGACCGCGCGGATGTCGTGGCCGTCTATGGGGCCCGTGTACTTCAGTCCGAGGTCGGAGAACATCCCCTGCGGCGCGAGAACGTCCTTGACCCCGGTCTTGAATCCGTGCAGCAGATCATAGATGGGGCGTCCCAGGATCGGGGTCCGGTGGAGCCGGTTCTTGATGAAACTCAGAGTCCGCTCGTAGCGCTGGTCGGTGCGCAACCCGGCCAGGTGCTTGGCCAGCCCGCCTACCGTCGGGGTGTAGGAGCGACCGTTGTCGTTGACTACGATCACGATCCTCAGGTCGGGTTGCGTCGCTATGTTGTTCAGCGCCTCCCAGGCCATGCCCCCCGTCAACGCTCCGTCCCCGACCACCACGACCACGGTGCGTTCCTCCCCGCGCAGGCGAAATCCCTTGGCGAGGCCCTCGGCCCAGGACAAGGCCGTAGAGGCGTGGGAGTTCTCAACCCAGTCGTGCTCGGACTCGGAACGGGACGGATAGCCGGACAGGCCTCCCCGCTGCCTGAGATGCTCGAATCCCTCGGCCCGGCCGGTCAGGATCTTGTGGACGTAGGACTGGTGCCCCGTGTCAAAGATGATCGGGTCGTGAGGCGAGTTGAAGACCCGGTGAATGCCCAGGGTGAGTTCGACGACACCGAGATTCGGCCCCAGGTGCCCACCTGTGCGACTGACCCGGTTGATGAGGAAGCCGCGGATCTCGGAGGCGAGACTTGTCAGCTGGCGGCGCGAGAGCGTTCGCAGGTCACGCGGACCACCAATCTTGGTGAGCAGGGACATGGCGGACAGTCTAGAGGCTCTCCCAAGGAACGGACACCTTGTAGTGTTACCGTTCCCGGCCGCGTGTTCGTCCCTTCCCTGCGGAACGGGCTCTCGGAGATCCGAGGCGATACGCTTCTCAACCATTGACGAAACGCTCCGGACCGTGCTGTGGTTCCGGTGCGGCGTCTGCGGAGCGCAGAAGAAGGAAGTCCGCTCCCATGTGGTCCGGCAGAGACACGGGGTTCCGGTGCCCGCCTGTTCCTGTGGGTCACTGATGTTCCTGGATGTATTGGGAGTTCTGCCACCGGCTGCCCGCCTGGATCATCCGGGCGAAGAACCGGTCCAAGGTGCTCGCAGGCCTGGGGAAGCTGCGACGCTTGGCAAGAGCTCTCTCTTCCGGGGATACGGCACGGGTTTTCATTCCCAGAGCTTCATGACTGCTGCGCCATTCTCCGGAATCAAATGCTTTCGGAAGGTCTGCTCCGGATGCTTCCAACTCACCTGTCCAATCGGACATCCCAGACGCAACTCATCGTCGGGTTCCGCCGGAAAAATTGAAGTGCAGATCAGCAGGTCAGGCCATCAAACGAGAGTTGGTGGAGCACGGGTCACCCCGCACCCCACCAACTAATTCCTTCTCTGGAATTGGGCATTCGTTACTGAGAAACGCCTCCGTGGACCTTCTTTCTGACGAACCACGAAATCGTCAATCCCACGAACCACAGGAGCGTCAGCCCCAAGGCTATCCGGGTGTCGTCATAGCGCAACAACACATAGACCACGAACCCGAAGAAGCCCAGCACCACCCACGGCATGAAGGAGGCGCCCGGCATTCGGAATGCCGCATTCTTGTGAGCCTCGGGATGCAACTTCCGATAGCGGATGTAGCACACCAGGACCAGTGACCACATGAACAGCACCAATCCCACCGATACCGAGGAGACCATGGTGAACGCCTCCATCACCGACCCACCGATAACCAGAATCGGGAAGGCGACACACGTCAGTGCCACTGACAGTATCAGCGCCTTGGCCGGAACCTGGTGCTTCGACAGATG
>ERZ772772.2707-NODE-2707-length-10396-cov-15.207330_pt1 | contig 10396 bp, 4 predicted proteins | sample MGYA00511484_ERZ772772 | MGnify/ENA primary metagenome ERZ772772 (study PRJEB29015, sample SAMEA2737913) | human oral metagenome | biome: human oral; feature: human-associated habitat; material: dental | place: China | collected 2088 ... | reverse complement strand
CGGAAAGCCGCATCAGCAGGATGCCCTCGCGCCCCTCATCGGCCACGAAGAAGCGCTCCAGCATGGCCTGCAGCCGCACGCCCCACTCCTGGGGCGTGGCGGGATTGCGCACATCCTGCCAGGTGTCCTGCAGCGCGCGCACCAGGGCCAGCAGCCTGCCCAGAAGCTCGCCGTCCAGACCACTGATCTCGTCCAGCGGCTCGATGTCCGACCACGTGCCGGTATGGCCCGCCACATAGCCCAGCAGCATGCGCTGCAGTCCGAACCACCAGCTGTTCTGCGCCACGGCTTCATCCAGCTCCAGCGACTGCCGCTGCGCAGGATCCAGCCCCCAGCGGATGCCGCTCTTCTCGATCCAGCCGCGCAGCTGCGGCAACTGTTCGGCTTCGATGCCGAAACGCTGCTGCAAGGACGACACCTCCAGCAGATCCAGCACCTCGGACACCGACAGGCGCGCCTGCGGCAGATCCAGAAGGAACTCCACGGCGGCCAGCAGCGGCTCGTGGCTGCGGCTCTGCTGGTCGGCCATCGAGAACGGAATGAAGCGCGGGTCCTGCGGCGGATACAGCCCGAACACCGCCTGGATGTGCGGCGCATAGGTGGCGATGTCGGGCACCATCACGATCACGTCCCGCGGCTGCAGCGTGGGATCCGCTGCAAAGGCCGCCAGCAGCTGGTCATGGAGCACCTCCACCTCGCGCTGCGCACTGTGACAGATCTGGAAGCGGATGGAGCGGTCACGCCGGGGATCGACCGCCGGCCAGCGGCTACGCGTCTCGGCCAGCGGCGCCAGATCGAGGATGTCCTGTTGCAGCTGCAGAAGCAATGTATCGGCCGGCTCATGATCGATGAAGATGTCCGCCCGCCGGTCAATGGCCAGCAGACGCGTCTCGGCAGCCCCCTGCTCCTCATCGTACTGGGTCAGCAGACCGATGAAATCCCGCCCCTGCCGCCCCCAGGCGGCCAGCAGCGGCTGGCCATGCGCAGCCAGGTGGGACAGTGCCGGATCGATGCCCGGGCGGTGGGCGTGCCGGCGGCGCAGGCCCGCCAGCCACTCCCGCTCAGGCACGATGTCGCCCCAGTAATGGCGGCAAGGATTCTGCACGCACATCAGCACCTGGCACCAGCGTCCCAGGGCCGACAGCACCTCCAGCGCCTGGCGGGGCATGGCCGAGATCCCGAAGACCACCACGCGGCGCGGCAGCCCGGCAGGCCGTTCGGCATCGGGAGACGTGCAGGCGTCGATGAAGCGCTGGTGGATCGTGGCGCGATTGTCCCCGGCCGCCCCCGGGCCCACATCGGCCAGCAGCTCCCGCCAGAGCAGCGGCTGCCAGCGTGCGTCTTCCGGCAGGGGCTTGCCGGCCTGATCCGGCAAAGGCAGGCCCTGCGTTTCCGTGGCGTTTGGTGTCTTGATGTCGCCTCGACCGAGCCCGTGCGAGTCCCGCAGCCGATCGTGCCCGTGGGCCCAATCCTCCAGCCAGTCGGCCCGGTAGACCTGATACTGGTCGAACAGGTCAGCCAGCTGGGCTGCCAGCTGATGCAGCCGACGCAGCTGCGGATCCTCTTCCAGGAAACGCCGCAGCGGCTCGAAAACCGCCTGTGTCTGCGGCCTTGTCACCAGCGCGGGCAGCAGTCGCATCAGTCGCCAGGTCAGCAGATCCTTGCCAAAGGGTGACCGTTCCGGCACCTGATCCTCGCCCAGCACGGCCCGGTAGGCCTGCCAGATGAAACGGGACGGCAGCTGCAGGTCGATGGCGGCCGCAATGCCCAGCCCGCTCCCGTCGAACGCGGGACACCCCGCATCGACAGGAACAGGATCGGCCGCCAGCGACAGCGTGAGCCACTGCGCAATGCCGTTGCTCTGCACCAGGATGACTTCATTTTCCAGCGGTGCCAGCGGATGGGCCCGCATCCAGTCGCAGATGAGATCGCGCAGCGTCTCGGACTGGTTGCCGTGGATGACGATGAAACCGGGAGCGATGTCGGGCTGGGGCATGCTGGCAAGAACGGGGCAAGAGCATTCCCGTTTACCTTGGATGCCCCCTCCCTGGCAAGCAACCGCAGCAGTCGTGGCCCGGATGAGACATCCGAGGCAACCTGCCGTTCAGGGCCGGAAACTCAGGCCTGGGATAGCCAGCGCTGCAGCACGGCGTTGACGGCCTCGGGCCGCTCCATGGGCGCCAGGTGGCCAGCCCCTGGAATGATGGCCAGCTTCGCGCCGGGCACGCCGGAAGAGATTTCCTGTGCCAGGGCCGGTGGGGTGAGCTGATCGCCCTCACCCACCACAACCAGCGTGCGGCAGTCAATCTTGGCCAGCAACGGCCGGGAATCAGGACGGCCCAGGATGGCCATTTGCTGGCGCACGAAGCCCTCTGCACCCACCGCCTGGCGCATCCCCTCCACCAAGGCTGCCAGCTGCAGGTCATCCACCCGTCCGGGCGCCACCAGCCTCGGAAACATCGACGGAATCCGCCCGAAACCACCGTGCTGTGCCATCCGGATCATTTGCAGGCGGTTCTCGCGCGCCTCGTCAGTATCGGTCCGGGCCGATGTGTCGAACAGCACCAGCTCGCCGACCCGTTCCGGTGCCTGTCGCAGGATCTCGAAAGCCAGATAGCCGCCCATGGACAGCCCCACCAACCGGAAGACCGGCGGCGCATCCGCCAGAATGGCCCGCGCCATGGCCCCGATCTCGCCGTGCCGTGTGGTGTCGGCCACCGTCACCGAGCCCTGCGTCCAGAAAAGCGGCAGTTGCGCCATGAAGAGCTGGGGCGTGCACAGCAGCCCCGGTACGAGCACGGTGGGCAGCCTGCCGAACACGACAGGCGTACTGGCGACGGGGGCTGACATGGGCACTCCGTGGGGCAGGTCTCGATATTGATGATTATATCGATCGTGAACACCTGACCATTCCCAAGTGCGGAACAGCTCCCGCCTCTGCCGACCCATGTGTGTCAGCCTGGAATGCCGACATTGCCCCTTATTCCCGAAGAAGCACGAAAATACGGTATCGATTTCGCTCGGGATGTAGCAATTCGCGAATAATCCGTGGTCAATCACATGAAGTCGTAAAAGAAAAACGCCCCTGCCGGACACTCCGGAACAGGGGCGTTGCAGAGATCAGTCAACCGCTCGGCCCGGGAAGACGCATGCGCCTGCCCTGCCTCACGACCTGCGAACATCCGGCAGGATCAACCATCTTTGCCTTCGTCACGGGCCTGCCGGAAGGCACGGTCCGGATCCAGCATAGCCGAGCCACGCTTGCGAGCGCCGCCACGGACATCACGATCACCGAAGCGGCCCCTGCGATCCGGGCCGCCCTGACGGTCGTCGCGGCCGCGCCAGCCGGCATCATTACGCCGGCCGAAGCCCCGGTTGCCGCGTCCCTCGCCATCCCGGCGATCACTGCCCTCCCAGGGCTTGCGATCCTTCCAGCCCGGACGGTCGCCAAAGCTGCGGCGCTCCTGGCCTTCACCGTCACGGCGCGGTTTCCAGTCACCGCGATCGCCACGGAATCCGCGGGACTCGTTGTTCCGATCCCGGTTCCAGCCACCACGATCACCCCGGTCTTCCCAGGCACGGCCGCCTTCACGACGGTCACGGTCGAAGGGACGGCGCTCACGCTGTCCACCCTCGCCGCGTTCACCGCGACGTGCATCCCAGCCGCGGCCTTCGCGCCGATCGTTGTTCCACGGACGCTCGTACCGGGCTTCGCCATCACGGCCTTCCGGACGGAAGCCGCGTGCGCCGTCCTGCGGACGGTCCTCGCGATTTCGCCAGCCGCCGCGACGGCCCTCATCGCCACCGAAACGGCGCCCCGGACGATCCTCGCTCCAGCGCTCCCCGTCTTGGCGACGCGGCCCGAAGCCTTCGCCGTCTCGACGCGGCCAGGGCTTGCGATCCCGATAGCCGTCCTGGCCACCCCGGAAGTCGTCACGACGCCCGAAGCTGCGTTCACCACGGCGCTCGTCCCGGTCACGCGGGCCCTGTGCGCCATCACGGTCATGTCGTCCCTGGAAGCCACGGCCCCGGTATTCGCGGTCGCCACCGCGCCGATCATCCCGGCCACGGCCGCCAAAACGCGGCTTGCCGTAGCCTTCGCGACGGGCTTCCTTCTTCTTGTGCTTCTTCTTGAAGGGCTGCGGCTTGAACTGGGCCTCCAGTCCCGGGAACTCGCTGACCTGGATGTGGCGGCCCAGGAAATGCTCGATCTTGCGCAGCGGAATCACGTCCTCGCGGCCCACGAAGGAGATGGCCTGACCACTGGCGCCGGCACGACCGGTACGGCCGATGCGGTGCACATAGTCCTCGGCCACGCGCGGCAGCTCATAGTTGATGACATGGGTAAGGCTGGACACGTCAATGCCACGGGCCGCCACGTCGGTGGCGATCAGCACCTGGCATTCCCCCTGACGCAGGCGATTCAGTGCCCGGGTGCGCTCGCGCTGGTTCATGTCGCCATGCAGTGCATCCACGGCAAAGCCTTCGCCCTGCAGTTCCTCGGACAGCTCCTCGGCCTGGCGCTTGGTGGCGGTGAAGACGATGGCCTGGCCAAGGCCGGTGTCGTTCAGGCAGGCGCGCAGCAGCTGGCCACGGTGTCCCGGGTTGTCGACATAGACCACGTGGTCATCGATCGGCGTGAGGGCCTCTTCGCTGCGCTCGACGGTCAGCCACTGAGGATCCTTCAGCAGCTTGTCGGCCAGATTGCGCACATCGTGCGAGACGGTGGCGGTGAAGCACACGGTCTGGCGCTCGGTCGGCAGCATTTCGGCAATGCGGAACACATCTTCGGAGAAGCCCATGTCCAGCATCCGGTCGGCCTCGTCCAGCACCAGCATCTTCAGGCGCGACAGGTCGATCTTGCCGTTTTCCAGCTGGTCGATCAGACGGCCGGGCGTGGCCACCAGCACCTCGTATGGCATGGCCAGTGCCCGTGCCTGATGGAAGTACGAGGAACCCCCGGTAATGCAGACGGTGCTGGTGCGTGGCAGCAGCCGCGACAGCGCATGGCTGGTGCGCGTGACCTGCTGGGCCAGCTCGCGGGTGGGCGTGAGCACCAGCACGGAGGGACCAAAGGTCGGGCGTGCCGGACGGCGACCCTTGCCCCGCTTGCCACGGTGGTCCTCGTCATCGTCGCCAGCATCGTGGCGCTCGGCAGCACGCTCCTGCGCATTCAGCGCCACGCCCTGCAGGGCTGGCAGCAGGAAGGCTGCCGTCTTGCCGGTACCGGTGGGCGCCGAGGCGACCAGGTCGTTGCCGGCCAGCAGCACCGGAATGGCCTGCGCCTGCACGGGCGACGGATGGATGATGTCCAGGCGCTGCAGGGCCTGCACCAGCGGCTCGATCAGCCCCAGCTCGGCAAAGCTCGAATCGGTGGCTTCAACGAAGGGGTCAGCATGCAGCGGTGCCGGTTCATCGTCCTCACCCACCTCGTCGTCGTCCGAATCGGTGTCGTCCGCTTCGTCGTCGTCGTCGTCGTCGTCGTCGTCGTCGTCGTCAGAATCATCATCCGACTGGTCGAAGTCCTCGTCATCCTCGTCGGACTCGTCATCATCCAGGTCGTCTTCATCGTCGAAGTCGGCATCCTCATCCGCTTCGTCTTCATCGGCAAGGCGCGCCTCGTCGTCCTGATCGTCGGTCTCGTCCTCGTGGCTGGGGGTGGAAGCGGCCTTCGTGCGCTTCGTGGTCTTCCTTGCGGGCGCGGCATCCTGGGCCGGCGCCATGTCTTCGGCGGTCTGGGCCGCCACGTTCTCGACGGATTTGTCCTGCTCGTCGTTCTTCTCGTGCTGAGTCATGGTCATGAAAGTGAAATGGCAACGTCATCGCGGGCGCTGTCCGTGTACGCAGCAGACGGACGCGGGGCATGCCGGGAGAACGCCATGACAGGCGCCGGGTCGCGGCAGGACCAGGATGAAAATCTTCCGGAGGGATCCGGGAATCTGGTGATGACGTGGGCGGGGCCTCTTGCCCCGACGGGGTTGACGGATTGCGTACCTGCATCGACGCCAACCGGAGAAGGCACGGGGCGTGCCTTTCATGGGCGCACTGGACACGCAAGTTGACGTGTCCCGGATACGCCGGGGGGCCAGAAATCGATGTCTGAAGTCCGACATCCTACCAGAAACCGACGAGGGGCGATGGCGCGTCCCGTGATTCGGCTCATGTCGGGGTGAAGCCCCCCCTTCGACGCCAGGCTCCATGTTGTGATGCAACACCCAGCCCCCTCCAACCCAACACCCGCCTGCCCTTCATGAGCAGCATGCAACCTTCCATCAATAAGGAAATGACACTTATTATGTAATGGATTCTCGGTCGTATTCAGATTACCTTCATATACTTGCCCCGGGTTACCAGTCATCTCCCAAAGAAGACCCAGTCCGTCGTCCCCGGTCGTGCCCCCTTCGATCACCGTCCTTTCATTTCCGCTCATGACATCCCGTTCCAAGGTGCGCCTTGTGGCCAATCCTCATCGTGCAGCCGCCGCAGAACACGTCCTGCCCGTTCACCATCCGTCTTTTGCACTGCTTCAGGTGGCTGCCGCCGTGGCCCTTGCCTTCGGCCCTCCCCTGGCCCACGCCCAGGGCATCACCGTCACCAGCACGGAACCAGCCATCGTGGTCGACAACACGAACCCCGTCATGCTGGACACCGTGAGGGTCAGCGCCAGCGCCGATGCCTCGGCCACCGGACTGGCGAAGACGCTGCCCGGCGGACAGGTGGCGCGTGGCAGCCGTATCGGCATTCTGGGTACGCGCGACCAGATGGAGACCCCCTTCTCGGTCACCGCCTACACCAACCAGCTGATCCAGGACCAGCAGGCTCAGAGCGTGGCCGATGTACTGCAGAACGATCCATCCATCCGGATGGCGCGCGGCTTCGGCAACTTCCAGGAAACCTATTTCGTGCGCGGCTTCCTGCTGTATTCGGACGATATTGCGTACAACGGCCTGTTCGGTCTGCTACCCCGCCAGTACATCGCCTCCGACCTGTTCGAGCGTGTGGAGGTGCTGCGCGGCGCCAGTGCCTTCCTGACGGGCGCCACACCCAGCGGCAGCGGCATCGGCGGCACCATCAACCTGCTGCCCAAGCGTGCCCCCAACGATCCGCTGACGCACGTGGACCTGGGGCTGGTCAACAGCAAGCAGTTCAACGCCTCGGCCGACCTGGCCCGCCGCTTCGGGCCTGATGACAGCACCGGCCTGCGTCTGGTGGCCACGCACCGCCAGGGCGACACCGCCATCGACCGCGAACACAACAAGGAAGACCTGATCTCGGCCGGCCTGGACTGGCATGATGCCGACACGCGCCTGTCGGCCGATCTGGGCTACCAGAACCATCACCTGAAAGCCACGCGCACCAACGTGACGCTGGCCAGCACGGTCACGGCCGTGCCAGCAGCGGCTGACAGCACCACCAACTGGGCACAGCCCTGGTCCTACTCCCGGGAGAAGGACTCCTTCGGCAGCCTGCGTGGCGAGCAGGACTTCACGCAGAACCTGACCGGCTGGGCGGCGCTGGGTGCCCGCCAGACCAGGGAAGACAATTCGCTGGCCAACCTCACCGTCACCGCCAACAACGGCAGCGGCAACACCTACCGCTTCGACAACGCCCGCAAGGAGCGCGTGATCACCGGCGAACTGGGCCTGCGTGGCAAGTTCACCACCGGCACGGTCAAGCACGAGGTGGTGGCGTCACTGGGCGCGTACGAACAGCGTCGCAAGAACGGCTATACCTTCGACGCCAGCAATCAGCTCGCCACCAGCCTGTACAACCCCGTCACCCATGGCCGACCGGACTGGAGCGCCCGTGCCATCAGCGGCAACTCGCTCTCCGATCCGCGCCTGACCAACAAGATCCAGCTGCGCAGCCTGGCTGTGGGCGACACGATGGGCTTCATGGGCAACCAACTGCTGGTGACGGTGGGCGCCCGCCACCAGACATTGAAGATCACCGATTACGCCTACAACACCGGCACGCGCTCATCCAGCTATGACCAGAGCCGCACCAGTCCGATGGCGGGCGTGGTCTACCGTCTGAGGGACGATCTCTCCCTGTACGCCAACTACATCGAGGGCCTGGCCCAAGGCGAGACGGCACCGGCGCAGAACAATGGCCAGCCCGTCACCAATGCAGGGCAGTCGCTGTCACCGTACGTGTCCAGACAGAAGGAAATCGGGGTCAAATACGATGTCGCCGGCACCATCTACGCAGCCACCCTGTTCAGCACCGACAAGCCGCGTGGCCTGATCGATGCCAGCAACACTTTTGTGGCCTCCGGCAAGGACCGCCATCAGGGCCTGGAGCTGACGGTTCAGGGCGAGCCGATGCGGAGCCTGCGGGCCGTGGGCGGCATCACGCTGCTGGACGCCAAGCAGCGCAGCACCGGCTCGGCACTGACCGATGGCAAGCGGGTACTGGGCGTGCCCAAGCGGCAACTGTCGCTGGCGCTGGACTGGGACACACCATGGGTGGAAGGCCTGTCGCTGGATGCCCGCGTGGTCAACACCGGTTCCTTCAAGACCAATTCGGCCAACACGCTGGAAGCCCCGGGCTGGACACGCCTGGACATCGGTACGCGCTATCTGCTGGACGTGCAGGGCAAGCTGGTCACGCTGCGCGCCCGCATCGACAACCTGGCCGATCGCAAGTACTGGTCCTCGGCCGGTGGCTACCCCAACGCGGGTTACCTGGTACAGGGCCAGCCGCGCACCTTCAGCCTGAGCGCCTCGATCGACTTCTGATTCGACGACCAGGCGGACTGGCCCAAGCAAAAACGCCCGTCACGATGACGGGCGTTTCTCTGAGGAGCTTCAGGCCGGCCATGAAGACACGGCCGGACGGGGAAGGCTCACTTCACCGGAATGGGCGTGGCGGGATCGATAGGCACAGCCGAGACGCTGTTCTTGGGCGAGCCGTCGATCAGCTTGTCCGAGTACGTGAGGTAGACCAGCGCGTTGCGCGTGCTGTCGACCATGCGCACCACGCGCAGACGCTTGAAGAGGATGGACAGGCGCTCGGTGAAGACATCTTCCTTCTTCTTCAGCGGCTTCTCGATCTTGACCGGACCAACCTGATGGCAGGAAATGGAGGCCTCGGCCTTGTCTTCGGCCAGACCCAGCGAGCCCTTGATGCCGCCGGTGCGTGCCCGCGACACATAGCAGGTGACGCCCTGGACCAGGGGATCGTCGTAGGCCTCGACGATGATGTCATCGTCGCGCGTGAGCAGCTTGAAGGTCGTGTCGACGATGCCGATGGTGCGGTTGTCGTCGGCCTGTGCCGTAGCCGGCACCAGGCTGCTGGCCCCGGCAGCGAGGGCGATGGACAGGGCAACAGCCCGGGAAAGGGAAGCAATCTTCATGGTTGCGAGGATGGAGGCAGAGCCACACGGGACGCGGATGGCGAAAGGAAACAGCGTCCTCATCAGCCCGGCATGTGCGGGCGTGCGGCATGAAAAGGAATGCCCCGACCGGTGCAGCAGATACCCACCCGGCCGTGGGCTCGTGGCAACAGAAGCCTATCCTACCATCGGATGGCAGACATCGCGGCCGACAGGCGGGGCTCCCTGTCCCAGGGAGGCTCCGCCCTGCCCCACATGTCATGCTGCCATCAGTACAGCACGCGTGCGCGGATCGTGCCTTCCAGGTCGGAGATCTCGTGCAGCGCCTCGGCACTGCCCTCGTTCTCGACATCAACCACCACGTAACCCACGTGCTGATTGGTCTGCAGGTACTGCGAGGCAATGTTGATGCCTGCGTTGGAGAGGCGCTCGTTGATGCGGGTCAGCATGCCCGGCACGTTGCGGTGGATGTGCAGGATCCGGCACAGCCCCGGGTGAGCCGGCAGCGAGACCTCGGGGAAGTTGACCGCCGACAGCGTGGAGCCGTTGTTGCTGTAGCGGATGAGCTTGGAGGCCACCTCGCGGCCGATGCTCTCCTGGGCCTCGCCGGTGGAGCCACCGATGTGCGGCGTGAGCAGCACGTTCTCGAAGCGGATGAGCGGGGACTGGAAGTCCCCCTCGTTGCCCTTGGGCTCGGCCGGGAACACGTCGATGGCTGCGCCCAGGATGTGCTTCGACTCCAGGGCCGCTGCCAGCGCGTCGATGTCGACCACGGTGCCGCGCGAGGCATTGATGAGGAAGCCGCCCTTCTTCATGCGGGCGATCTGCTCGGCGCCCATCATGTTCTTCGTGTCCGGTGTCTCGGGCACGTGCAGGCTCACCACGTCGGCCTCGGCCAGCAGCTCGTCCAGCGTGGAGAGCTGGCGTGCATTGCCCAGCGGCAGCTTGGTCTCGATGTCGTAGAACACCACGCGCATGCCCAGGGTCTCGGCCAGCAGACCCAGCTGGGTGCCGATGTGGCCATAGCCGATGATGCCCAGCGTCTTGCCACGCACCTCG
>ERZ772772.2704-NODE-2704-length-10399-cov-12.211234_pt1 | contig 10399 bp, 13 predicted proteins | sample MGYA00511484_ERZ772772 | MGnify/ENA primary metagenome ERZ772772 (study PRJEB29015, sample SAMEA2737913) | human oral metagenome | biome: human oral; feature: human-associated habitat; material: dental | place: China | collected 2088 ... | reverse complement strand
TCAACTGGAAGAGCATAGCTGACTCCCTGATATTGCCCAGCTTCATAAGCCACCGGATAAAAGGCTGTCCGTTCATCATCCGTTAGGAGGGTATCCAAGGATTTAAGCGCGCCAGTCGAAGCTAACATGTTAAAGTCGTTTTCTGGTACCATAAAGAGATCCGGCTGCTCGCCTTTTAAGACCTGCTCTGCCAGCCAGTCGGCATAATCCTTCTTGGGAATCCCGCTTTCGTAGACGACCTTGACATGAGGATGTGCCTTTTCAAACTTTCTAATCAGGGTGTCCAAAACCTTGTTTTCACGACTGTTAGGAACATCCCAGCTAGAGCCCGCATAGACACCGATGCGTAGGACTTTTCCATGACTAGACGACCAAAGTGCGAAGCTTAAAATGCCTGAAACAAGAACCAAAACAAGAACCATCAAATGTCTAAGTCGCCACTTCATTTGTCACTTCCCTTGCTAAAGTCCCGTTGGGTGACTCCTGTCTGCACGGCCCAAATAGCCAGCTGAGTCCGGTCACGCAAATTCAGTTTAGACAAAATTCCTGATAGGTAGTTGCGCACGGTTCCTTCCGACAGATAAAGCTTGGCTGCAATCTCCTTATTAGAAATCCCAAAGCCAATCTGCTGGATAATCTTCCACTCCGTCCGGCTCATGTCCTCCACATTTTCCTCTGTCACTGTGATGGCAAAGTTGGACTGGGCCATCTGTGAAAAGATTTTGCAGACCTTGGTGGCAATATTGGGATTGATCATGGCTCCGCCCCGATAGACTGTCTGAATGGCTTCGTGAAGCTCTTCTGTCGAAACCCCTTTGAGAATATAACCAGACGCACCATATTTGAGAGCGGAGAAGATAAATTCATCGTCATCAAAGGTCGTCAGAATGATAATCTTAACATCCGGATACTGCTCCTTGACAGCCTTGGTACAGAGAACACCGTCCATGACTGGCATGCGAATATCCATCAAAATCACATCTGGGCGTACCCGATGAAGCTTTTCCAGCACTTCCTTGCCGTCTCCGACTGTCCCGACTACCTCAATATCTGCGTGGGCAGACAGAATGATTTGCAGAGACTCGCGAATCAAGGCCTGATCGTCTGCTATTAAAACCTTAATCATGTCTTCCTCCTATTTTTGGGATTTCGATATGCGTGTAGAAACCGTCCCGATTTTCAAAGCGGACGCTTCCGCCAATAATCATTAGGCGCTCCTGCATCTGCTTGAGGCCATAGCCATAGTGGAGTTCATCAAAGCCAACACCATCATCCTGAATGGTCATTACATAGGACTCTTCCTCCAGTAGCTCAATCCAGATAGTCTTAGCATGCCCATGGCGGACAGAGTTGGTAATAGACTCCTGAATCACCCTGAAGACAATGTCTTCCTTGGCGATATCCAAGTCAATATTATCCCATTCGTAGCGGAGATGAATCTCCAAATTGGAGATGGCTTCATACTCACGGATAATCTTAATCAGAGCTTCCTTCAAAGTGTTATTTTCCAGTGCTCCCGGCCGCATCTTATTGAGCGAGCCGCGAACATCACGGATACCATCTCGAACGACGACAGAGACATTATTGAGCTGCTCCTTAGCCCGATTGGTATCAATATCAACCAAGACCTTGACCGCATCAATACCCGCTGAAATTCCCGTCAGGGCATGGCCCAATGTATCGTGAATCTCTCTGGCAATCCGCTTCCGTTCTCGGTCTTCTGCTATTTTTTCGGACAAGGCCAGATAAGAGTTTAGTTCGCGATTGGCCTGAGAAGCCATGCGCAGCTCTTCCTCAATCCGATGACGCTCTGTAATAGCCGACAAGATATAGAAGAGTAAGGAAATCATAAAAACGACGATATTTAAAGAATAGAGGAAATTCTTACCAAAAAGCAGTAACAGCCGGACGGACTCTGGGTAAAAACGAATATAGGTATCTAGAGAAGGCAGCTTGATAAAGAGCGACATGAGGTCATAGTTGGACAAGAGCAGCATGCCAAAGCTCAAAATAATGAAAGAAAACCAGTACTTCTTGTCCTTAGAAGAATTGAACTCCTTAGAGCCATAGAAAATATCCGCAAACACCAAGAGAATCAAGCCATTGTAGGACGAGTGTAGGACAGAAAAGATGACTAGCATGAGCAGGATTTCAATAATGGTCGCCTTGTCATAGACGGACAGCTGATTGGGGTGGCGCTCCCGATAGTACATGACCAAAAGCAGACTGCCATAGAGGCTAATTGATACCCAGAAAATCAAGCTGGGAGAACCCGGAATAGCATCCAAACGCTCCAAAAGTGAGTGACTGAAGCCATTAGCTGCTACATAGTTGGTCGCAAAGAGATAGATGGATGCATTATAGACAATGGCAACCAGATTGATGACCATCAAGGCTATTTTGCTGTAAAATATACTTTTTTGAGGTCTCATTATTGCCACCCTGTAACTGTGTATTGACTGATATTATCCCTGTTAACTAGGTGAACGGGAATCAGGTATTGGCTGTCGTAGGATTTTCCCTCCTGCATCAGCTCAATTACCTGCGCCACCTTGCGTCCCATCTGAATGGGAGATTGGGCCACGGTTCCCTCTATATCACTAGTCGTAGCCAGAAAGTTTTTGATATCTGGTGAACCATCTACGCCATAGATTGAGATTTTCTTATCAAGACCTTGATTTTTAATAGCAGCCAAGGCCCCGATGGCTGCCCGATCATTGAGCGCCATAACTACATTAAAGTCCAATCCTTCGTCTAGAGCCCCTTTGACCTGTGGCATGGTTTCCTCAGTCTGGCCTAGTGTTTCTTTCTGGGAAATAATCTTGTAGCTAGGCTGTTTTTCAATCGTATCAATAAATCCCTGAATCCGGTCCATGGCAGAGACGGCATTGCGGTGCTCCAGAAGAAGAATATTGGCAGAAGGCAGACGCTTCATCATGTCTTGGGCAATCAGGACGCCTGCTTGGTAGTTATCAGAGACAATGGTCGTATCCACTTTTACATCCTGACTGATAGGCGCATCCACTACGATAATTTTAATCCCAGTTTTCTTGGCCTTTTGGAGAGAGGAAATGATACTTGGACTATTGCTTTTCACTGGATTGATAACAATGACATCAACCTTTTCTCGGACAAAAAAGTCAATCTGCTGGCTCTGCTTGCCCTCATCCAGCTCAGGATCCCGGACGTAAAGTCGACTTCCCTGCTGGTTGGTTTTCTTCTCCAGTTCCGCATTTAAGGTCTTGTAAAAGTCATTGTTCATGGTCATGTAGGTCACCCCAATCTTGACCTGCTTCTCATCTGGCAGAACGCCCTTGAAATAAACAAAAAGCAAACCCAAGATAAGCAGAATGAAAAGCGGCCAGAGAGCCTTTTTCTGATAATGCTGTATCCGTTTTTTGACTTTAGCTGATACCATTTTTCACCCCCTATGCCGTAAGCGCCTTTATGAAACATATAGGATTATTATATTACAAAGCCGCCAAAAAGCAAAATCTTTCCAGAAATGGCTATAATAAAAGAGGCGAGACAGAATCTAAAAAATCATTGATTTTTGATTCTTGGTCCCACCTCGACGATCATAACTAAACTTCAAAAAGCTTGATAGAAAGAGACTTTCAGTCAAACAGAGCTTGCATCCTGCAAAACTGAATGATGATTTTTTAGAGCTGGGTCATTTCCCAGTCTTTGCTTCTTGCTTAAAAGGGAAGTTCCTCTTCTTCCAATACTAAATCTGCTAAATCAGCTCCGCTATTATTTTCACGCAGGGCACGCTGAGCCCGACTTTCTAGGAGCTGGAAGCTATGACAGAGCACCTCTGTCACATAATGAGTGGCCCCCTCTTTTTCATAGCGACGAGTCCGCAACTCACCATCCAGAGAAATCAAGCTGCCCTTGCTTGCATAGCTGGCTAAAGTCTCAGCTAGGCGCCCCCAGACAACCACATTTACAAAATCCGCCTCACGCTCACCGCTCTGAGATTTATAAGGGCGATTAACCGCGACCGTTGCGCGGGCCACAGATTTTTCATTCGCAGTCTTGTGCAGTTCAGGCGTAGCCGTCAGTCGGCCGATTACAATTACTTTATTATACATTTTATATCCTCCTAACTTATCATTCGTAAAAGGAGGCAAAAAGTGAAAAAAATGTGGTATAGTATAGATAAAAAGGAAAGTTGCAGTTTCTGCCCCTTTCCTACTAGACTTGTATAATGGAGGCTCCAATGACCATTAAACATTCCCCTGTGAAAAATATTCTTTTTATCCTGATTTCTCTGTGGTTCGGAGGTTTTTCCGCCTTGGCTGCCGTAGACTATCTGACCAGCTCCAACCCCTACAAAGACACCAGTTTCTTTGTCCTTAGTCTGCTGGTTGCTGCCTTCTTCTTACTGCTCCTTATCTTTGCTATTCGCAGACTAACCATTCATGCGACTATCCTCTCCTTTGACCACGAATATGTAACCTACCATTATAGCGGACTTTTATCAGCTGCCACCTACTGCATTCCTATGCAGCAGATTAGTCATGCTCGCTACAGCCGAGACAGTGAAGAATCCGAGATTGGCCTTTGGATGGAGGATGGCTTCCATGACTTTGCTTCCTTTAATCATCCCCGCCACAAAATTTATGCCTATCCTGACAGCCAACTCATCGGCATTGTTTTCAAGAGAAAGCGCCTCAAAGTATTGGAAGACCACGGCCTAAACAGCCTTATCTACCAATACAAATACAGCACTCCGAGCCAGAGTCCCACAGCCACTCCTCAATCAACAACCGACTCACAAAGTAATAGCGACAGCGTCTTCTTTTGAGACAATGTGGTGATTGTTAAGACAAAACACTTTAGATTACGGAGGATATCTAATGAATTATATAGCTTTTGTTTACTCCATTCTTTTATTATTTTCAACCTATTTCGCTTATAAAAAGAAAATGAGTAAGAAGCAGATTCATTATACTCATCATTGTGTTAGATTGATTTTTCATCTGTTAATTATTTATTTTCTCTACCATTAGCATGAGATAGATTTATAACGCTAAATTTATTACTATAAAAAAGAGCGAAACGACTACACAAATCAATTCGCTCTATTTTATATTTCGGATGTTATTAGGATACCTCGCCCATTTCTGAGCTTTTTGTGATTTTAAATCTTCATTTTCATCCCTGCCAATGTTTGGCTGGGTCAAAGGCAGTTCCAACTAGTTCGCTATCAGATAATTCAATGATGCCGCGTTTTTGAGGTGCATTAGGTAACTGAAGTTCCCGTGGGCTGCACATCATACCAAAACTCTTTTCGCCTCGAAGTTCTCCAGGAAAAATCAAATTCCCTTTAGGCATCATGGCACCTGGCAGAGCCACAATCGTTTTGAGGCCGACTTTGGCATTAGGTGCACCGGCCACGATTTGAACAGTCTTATCAGCAGCTACCTGCACTTGGCAGATATTCAGGTGGTCACTATCTGGATGAGGGGCCATATCAACGATTTCTCCAACTACAAACTTCGGTTGGCTGTCATTAACCAAGTCCGCTGGGAAGCCTTCCTTGCTCAGCTCCTGATTGAGAATAGCCACTTGCTCATCTGTCAAAAAGACCTGGCCACGCTCTGCAATTTCAAAAAGGTCTGACTGCTCAAAAATATTCCAAGCTACTGTCTGGCCATTATCTTGGCGGTAAACACGCGCTACCCGTCCCTTGCGCTCAGCCGCCAGTTTAGCTCCTTGATTGTCCGCAACAATAATCATCAGCACATCGCCGACATATTCTTTATTATAGGTAAAAATCATTTTACGCTCCCTTTTCCTCTTATACTAGCTAAAAATTCATTGATTTGACCCTTGGTCTTGCGTTCACGATTGACCAGACGGCCAATCTCCTGTCCCTTTTCCCGCACTACTAAGCTGGGAATCCCGTAAACGTCCCACTCTTTGGCCAGCTCCAGATAGGCATCACGGTCCACTTGGATAAAGCGATAGTCAGGATTTTCCGCTTCTATCTCTGGCAGAAAAGGTTGGATAAATCGGCAATCTCCGCACCAGTCAGCCGTGAAAAAGAAGACAGTCTTCTCCCCATCACTGACATAAGAAGCCAATTCCTCTATATTTACAGGAACAATCATGCTTCTTCCTCGTAGCTTAGCTGACCATTTTCATAGACAAAGGCAAAATGACGGTCGTCCTCTAAGACTAGACCGCCAACCAAGTGGTCATCCGTGGACTCATAGAGCTTTACATAGAGACAGGAAATAGTACCCTGACTGGAAAAGAAATCTCGCACAAGCTCGACGATTTCCTCCCGATTACGCAGTCTTTTCTGTTCCTGTACGACTTTGGCTGCCCCAAAAGCCAGCGCTCCAGCCCCCAAAAGGGCGGTTGTGGTTAAAATGATTTTTTTAGCTTTCATGTAGAATATTTTAACACAAAAGAGCAGAGGCGACAAACAATATTCCAGATTTTCCTAGGAGAAGCTGGATTCCTAAGGGGCGGTCCTGTTGATTCAGGCAAGCTACAAGATTTCCCTACTCATTTACCGCAAAAAGTGATAAAATAGGGGGCAGAAAGAAGGTAAGTTTATGACAACATTATTTTCAAAAATCAAGGAAGTAACTGAACTTTCTGGCATTTCAGGTCACGAGGCACCTGTTCGCAGCTACCTGCGGGATAAAATCACTCCCCATGTCGATGAAGTCGTCACTGATGGTCTGGGCGGTATCTTTGGGGTACGCCATGCAGAAGCTGAAAATGCTCCCCGTGTATTGGTAGCGGCTCACATGGATGAGGTTGGCTTTATGGTCAGCGAAATTAAAGCTGACGGAACCTTCCGCGTGGTGGAAATCGGTGGTTGGAACCCGCTGGTAGTTAGCAGCCAACGCTTCAAACTCTTTACCCGTGAAGGTCGGGAAATCCCTCTTATCTCAGGCTCAGTCCCTCCCCATCTGACGCGCGGATCTGGCGGACCAGTTATGCCGCAGATTGCAGATATTGTCTTTGACGGTGGCTTTGCGGACAAGGCCGAAGCTGAGAGCTATGGCATCCGTCCAGGAGACACGATCGTACCAGACAGCTCTGCTATTCTCACAGCTAACGGCAAGAATATCATCTCCAAAGCCTGGGACAACCGCTACGGCGTCCTTATGGTCAGCGAATTGGCTCAAGCCTTGTCTGGTCAAGCACTAGGAAACCAACTCTATGTCGGCGCCAATGTTCAAGAAGAGGTTGGCCTGCGTGGTGCCCATGCTTCAACGACAAAATTTGCTCCTGAGGTCTTTCTAGCTGTGGACTGCTCCCCAGCGGGCGACATCTATGGCGGCCAAGGAGCCATCGGTGATGGAACGCTGATTCGCTTCTTTGACCCTGGTCATCTCATGCTACCAGCTATGAAAGACTTCCTCTTGACAACTGCTGAAGAAGCGGGCATCAAGTATCAATACTACTGCGGCAAGGGCGGAACGGATGCTGGTGCTGCTCATCTCCAAAGCGGCGGCGTACCATCTACTACCATTGGTGTCTGTGCCCGCTACATTCATTCTCACCAAACTCTCTATGCCATGGACGATTTCTTGCAAGCCCAAGCTTTCCTGCAAGCTCTGGTCAAAAAGATGGATCGCTCAACGGTGGACACGATTACCAACTATTAATTTCAAAAAGCAGTCCGTTCTTCATTCGGGCTGCTATCTCTTTTGTCTGATACTTTCCCTTTCAACTTTCCAATTTGAAGAAAATTTTGTTATAATGCTTAGCAGAGGTGAAAATATACATGAAAAAAATTGCTTTTGATTCTGAGAAATACTTAAACCTGCAGCGCGACCATATCTTGGAGCGCATTAATCAATTTGAGGGCAAATTGTACATGGAATTCGGCGGAAAAATGCTGGAAGACTTCCATGCTGCCCGCGTCCTGCCAGGCTATGAGCCGGACAATAAAATTAGACTGCTCAAAGAGCTCAAGGACCAAGTAGAGATTGTCATTGCCATCAATGCCAACAACATTGAGCACTCTAAGGCGCGTGGCGATTTGGGCATTTCCTATGACCAGGAAGTGCTGCGACTAATCGATACCTTTAACGAACTGGATATTTATGTAGGCTCAGTGGTCATCACCCAGTATTCCGGCCAGCCGGCAGCTGACCTCTTCCGCAGCCAGTTGGAAAAAAATGGCATCGACTCCTACATCCACTATCCTATCAAGGGCTATCCGACCGATATGGACCATATCATCTCACCTGAAGGTATGGGGAAAAACGACTACATCAAAACCAGCCGTAATCTAGTTGTTGTTACCGCACCTGGTCCTGGTTCTGGTAAATTAGCTACTTGCCTATCCAATATGTATCACGACCAAATCAATGGCATCAAATCAGGCTACGCCAAGTTTGAAACCTTCCCAGTTTGGAATCTTCCCCTGCACCATCCGGTCAATCTAGCCTATGAGGCAGCGACGGCAGACCTCGACGATGTCAACATGATTGATCCTTTCCACCTGCAAACCTACGGAAAAACCACAGTCAACTACAATCGTGATATTGAAATTTTCCCAGTCCTCAAGCGTATGCTGGAGCGCATCCTTGGAAAATCACCTTATGCTTCTCCAACGGATATGGGAGTTAATATGGTTGGCTTTGCCATTGTAGATAATGATGCAGCTATCGAGGCATCTCAACAGGAAATCATCCGCCGCTACTACCAGACTATTCTGGACTTCAAGGCGGAGCGCGTTTCTGAATCTGCTATCAAGAAAATCGAACTCTTGATGAACGACTTGGGCATCACACCGCTGGACCGTAAGGTAACCGTCGCTGCGCGTGCCAAGGCTGAAAGCACTGGTGAGCCAGCTCTGGCTTTGGAATTGCCAAATGGCGAAATCGTAACTGGTAAGACCTCTGAACTCTTTGGTCCTACGGCAGCGGTCTTGATCAATGCCATTAAGAAGTTAGCCAACATTGCCAAAGAAACCAAGCTGATCGAGCCCGAGTACGTCAAACCAATCCAAGGTCTGAAAATCAATCATTTGGGCAGCCGCAATCCTCGACTCCACTCCAATGAAATCTTGATGGCTCTGGCGATCACAGCCATGGAAAATCAAGATGCCGCACATGCTATGCAACAACTGGGCAACCTCAAAGGCAGCGAAGCTCATTCTACTGTGATGCTGACCGACGAAGATAAAAATGTCTTGCGTAAGCTGGGCATCCATGTGACCATGGACCCTGTTTACCAGTATGATCGACTCTATAGAAAATAAAAACAAGCTCTGTTAAAGCTTGTTTAGGAGGCTAGGACTTTTGTCCTAGCCTCTCAATTGTCTTTGGATTGTCGATCAAGACGCAGTGGTTGAGTGGGCTCTATTACGCTGATTTCATCAGCTTTTACAGCCCTACTCAACTGTGCGGAGGTGGGACAACGAAATCGAATTCTAACGAATTACCGATTTCTGTCCCACTCTCTTTTGTTAATAACGCTTGGACAGGAGAAAACGTAAGAGATAGTAAAGGACCAAAATCAGAATAATGGTCAAGGTCAGAAACTGATTAAGATTTAAAATGATAGGAAAAATCATAGACAGAAGGCTCAGACCTGCTGCCAGCAGCAAAAGGATATCAAAAAGCAGAGTGCGAGTCTTTTCGTCAATCATCCGATTGCGCTCATCCGTCACCTGAATGTAGAGCCTATTAAAGGTTTCCTCCCGTTTCAAGGCAAGATTATAACGCAGAACCATCAAAGAAATCCCCAGAAGCAGACCAACCATGATGCCTTCCTGTAAATCATCCAGAGAATGAATGTAGCTCCATCCCAGCCCCAGCCATAGAACTAAAATCAGGATGCGACCGATGGTAACCTTCCTTTGAAGTTTTTTCCGAAATTCTTGTTTCGTTAGTATTTCCATATCAACCCCCTATTTTTCATACGCTTGAAAAATTTTCAAGATCACCACAATCAAGATAACTCCCACAAAAGGCAGAATTTCCTTAGGGATAAGATTGGCTTGCAAATGCAGATAAGATAAGCCAACCACCACCAAAATAGCCAATAGCCATTTAGACAAATAAGTCCATTTCATGATTCATCCTCCTCAAAGAGAAAAACTTCTTCAATCCTTAAATTGAAAAAGGATGCAATTTTATGAGCCAAAAGCAGCGAGGCATTGTAGCGGCCTTTTTCCAAAGAAATAATCGTTTGTCTCGTGACCTCTAGCTTCTCAGCCAGCTCCTCCTGGCTGAGCTTTTTTCTTTTTCGTAATTCTTGAATTCGATTTTCCAAGGCTGCCTCCTTTTCATAATGTAAAACAAACTTTACTTTTCAAATATAGTATAGCCTCCTTTACATCTTTTGTCAAGAAGAAAGCGGCAAAAAAGAGGCTGGGACAAAAGTCCTAGCCTCTCAATTGTCTTTGGATTGTCGA
>ERZ772772.2702-NODE-2702-length-10403-cov-8.108040_pt1 | contig 10403 bp, 9 predicted proteins | sample MGYA00511484_ERZ772772 | MGnify/ENA primary metagenome ERZ772772 (study PRJEB29015, sample SAMEA2737913) | human oral metagenome | biome: human oral; feature: human-associated habitat; material: dental | place: China | collected 2088 ... | reverse complement strand
CTGCCCCCAGCCCTGGCCGCCACTTCCGGAGGCTGTCATGGCTTCGTGTCCTCTTGCAACCCGATTACAACCCGAGCAGTCGCTTCTTCAACGTGTCGAACTCCTCCTGGGAGACCACCCCGGCGTCGAGCAACTCCTTCATCTGCTTCAGTTTCGCGACGGGATCCTCCTGGGGGGCCGCTTGCGCTGGCTGTTCGGGCGGCGCGGGTTGTGCCTGTGCGGGCTGCTGCGCTGGCTGCTGGAAGCCTCCCATCATCCCGCCCATCATGGGAACACCGATGCCCATGCCGACCAGGCCCTGGCCGCCCCCGTTCTCGCCCGCGGACTGGATTCCCCGGGCAACGGACTGCTGCATGAAGGATGCGCCCCGGTCCCCGCGCAGCGCGTCCGCCTTCTTCACGTCGGAAAGCAGCGCTCGGGTGTCGGCGTCGTACTCGATGGCCGCCAAGGCGACGCGTTCGATGAGAAGGCCGCGCCCGGAACGCCACTGGTAGTTCTCCTCGACGGCCGCGCTGAGGGATTTCGCGAACCCGATGGAATCCTGCTGCAGCCGGGTGATGCGGTTTCCCCGCTCGGGGTCGTTTGTGTACTTCGAGAAGGCGGCACCCAGGCTGGCCACCACCTCGGTGAAGAGTTGTTCGCTGACGGGATTGTCGATGTCATCGAAGTCGAAGACCTGATTGTTCGCGATCACGGCGCCCGGGATGACGCTGGAGATGAACAGGAGGGGATCAACGATGCGGAGGGTGTAGGTGCCGCGGGTGATCGCTCCCACCTGCGCGCCCAGGTAGGCGTCGTCCCAGTAGATCTCGGACTGGGTGCCGAAGCGATTGTCCGGGAGTTCCTTGAGGTTGACGAAGAAGACCTGCTGCATGGCGCCCGGCCGGCCGCCGAACTTGATGCGCTCCCAGGTGTTTCGGATCACCTGACCGAACACCCCGTCACCGGCGAAAACCGACTGGGAGGAGGGATCCTGGCCGCGGAACTCGAACCCGCCGGGTTCCGCCACGAAGCCGGTGATCCGCCCGTCCTGGAAGGAGACGAGGCCGTAACCGTCGGGAACCACGATCTTCGAGCCGTTGCTGATGATGTTCTCCGAGCCCTTGGTGTTGGAACCGCGCCCCGCGTTCCTACCCTCGTGGACGGCCGGGAAGAACGCTGCCGTCGGGCTGATGCCGCGGGGGACCGTGAGGAAATCCAGCCACTGATCGGCGAAGACGCCGCCGAGGGCGCCCGTGAAGGCCTTGATGAAACCCATGTTCTAACTCCTGACTCAGCTGGGGTGGCGACTCGCGGTTGCCACCTTTTCATGGTGCCAGACCCTGGGGGTCAGCGGGATACCGGGTGGGTGGTGAAACCCGCAGCCACGCGCCCCGGTGGGTAAACTTCGCCGACGTGCTGCAGGTCAAGGATGTGGAGGTACGCGCCGGGGCGCGGCTCCTGTTGTCCCCGGTCAGTTTCCAGGTCGCCGCGGGGGACCGCATCGGGCTGGTGGGTCGCAACGGCGCCGGGAAAACAACCCTGACCCGCATACTCGCGGGGGAGGGATTGCCCGCAGCCGGCACCGTCACCCGGTCCGGGCGGTTCGGCTACCTGCCGCAGGACCCCCGCTCGGGGGAACCGGAGCAGCTCGCGCGCGACCGGATCCTGGGGGCCCGCGGACTGGATCAGGTGATGGCGCGTCTAAGAAGGGCCGAGCAGGAGATGAGCTCCTCGCGGGGAACCGAACGGGAGAAGGCCATGGCGGCCTACGCCCGCGCCGAGAACGCGTTGCTGTCGGCGGGAGGATACGCCGCCGAGGCCGAGGCGGCCCGGATCGCCGCCAACCTCGGGTTGCCGGACCGTGTCCTCGGGCAGCCGCTCTACACCCTTTCGGGTGGTCAGCGACGCCGGATCGAACTGGCCCGGATCCTGTTCTCCGACGCCGACACCCTACTGTTGGATGAACCCACCAACCATCTCGACGCGGACTCCATAACGTGGCTGAGGGGCTATCTGCAGAGCTTCGGGGGCGGCCTGGTGGTGATCAGCCACGACGTCGGCCTGCTCGAGGCGGTGGTGAACAAGGTGTTCCACCTGGACGCCAACCGCGCCGAACTGGATCTCTACGCGATGGACTGGAAACGCTATCTGCAGCAGCGGGAGACCGATGAGAAACGCCGCAAACGGGAACGCTTGAACGCGGAACGCAAGGCGTCGCAGCTGATGGCGCAGGCCGATCGGATGCGTGCCAAGGCCACGAAGGCGGTCGCCGCCCAGAACATGGCCAGGCGTGCGGAGAAACTGCTGTCCGGTATCGAGGGGGAGCGGGAACACGACAAGGTGGCTCGGATCCGGTTCCCCGAACCGGCGCCCTGCGGAAAAACCCCGTTGCTGGCCCGCGACCTCTCGAAGGCCTACGGCTCACTGGAGGTGTTCACCGCCGTCGACCTCGCCATCGACAAGGGATCCAAGGTCGTCATCCTCGGACTGAACGGTGCCGGAAAAACCACGATGCTGCGGCTTCTCGCCGGGCTGGAGGAACCCGACGTGGGGCAGCGGATCCTGGGTCACGGGGCCCGGCTCGGCTACTACGCACAGGAACACGAGACCCTCGATGTCAGCAGATCGGTGCTGGAGAACATGGTCTCCGCGTCCCCCGACCTGGGTGATGTGGAGGTTCGCAAGGTGCTCGGGTCCTTTCTGTTCACCGGGGATGACGTGGACAAACCCGCGAAGGTGCTCTCGGGCGGGGAGAAGACCCGCCTGGCGTTGGCCATGCTGGTCGTCTCGGCCGCCAACGTGCTGCTGCTCGACGAGCCGACGAACAACCTCGACCCGGCTTCCCGCGCGGAGGTGCTGTCCGCCCTGCGTTCCTACTCGGGGGCCGTCGTGCTCGTCACCCACGACCCGGGGGCCGTCGAGGCCCTGGAACCGGATCGAGTGCTGGTCCTGCCCGATGGGGTTGAAGATCTGTGGAGCGACGACTACGCCGATCTCATCGCCCTTGCCTGAACATAATGCACACTTTGCGCAAATAATGTGCAAAGTTGAACAGTTTTTCGATCAGAATTGTCTACGCTGAGCGCAGGCTAGGAGCAAGGAAAGGGCCATGCCATGGCGCGCATCAACTTCGGCACCGGCGGCTGGCGGGCGATCATCGGTGACGAATTCACCCGCAGCAACGTGAGACTGCTCTGCGGGGCGCTCGCCCAGCGCATCAAGGAGGAGGGAAACCAGGACCAGGGGATCGTGATCGGCTACGACCGGCGATTCCTCTCCGATGTCGCCGCCAAGTGGGCGGCAGAGGTGTTCGCGGGGGAGGGGGTGGCGTGCCGGGTGATCAGGATCGCCCAGGCCCCCACCCCCCTGATCATGTGGACCGTCAAGAACCTCGGGCTGCCCTACGGCATGGCCATAACGGCCTCCCACAACCCCGCCCTCTACAACGGGATCAAGGTGTTCACGGCGGGCGGCAGGGACGCGGACGAGGTGGTCACGCGCGACATCGAGGACCGCATGACGAAACTCGAGGGCACCCGCGAGGCCAGGATTGGGCAGGTGCCCTACGACAAGGCCGTCGCGCGGGGACTGATCCGCCAGATCAATCCGTTCAACGGCTACATCGACTCGATCATCGACCAGGTGGACATGGACGCCATCCGCCGAGCCGACCTGAAGATCGCACTGGACCCGATGTTCGGGGTCTCTCGCACCTCGCTGCAGACCATCCTCATGACGGCCCGCTGCGAGGTGGACGTCATCCACGACCGCCACGACACCCTGTTCGGGGGGCGTATGCCCTCTCCCAACAGTGCCTCCCTGGACTCGTTGAAACGCTACGTGGTGGACAACGGTTGCGCCCTCGGGATAGCGACCGATGGCGATGCCGACCGGCTCGGGGTCATTGACGACAAGGGAAACTTCCTGCACCCGAATCAGCTGCTGGTGATCCTCTACTACTACCTCCTCAAGTACAAGGGGTGGCGGGGTCCCGTGGTCCGCAACGTGGCCACCACGTCGCTGCTCGATGAGGTGGCCCACCAGTTCGGGCAGGAGTGCCATGAGGTTCCCGTCGGGTTCAAGTGGGTCTCGGGGAAGATGCTCGAAACCGACGCGATCATCGGCGGCGAGTCCTCCGGCGGGCTAACCGTCAGGGGACACATCTCCGGCAAGGACGGGATCTACGCCGCTACCCTGCTGGTGGAGATGCTGGCCGTGGTCGGCAAGCCCATGAGCGAGATCTACGAGGAGATCACGGGGCAATTCGCTCCCCGCTACATGGCCGAGACCGACTTCACGTTTGATTCGGAACGCAAACAGGAGATCTCGAGGGTCCTGATGGAGGACCGTCTGCTGCCGGAGTTCTCAGAGAACGTGCGCGAAGTTTCGTACCGGGACGGCTGCAAGGTCTACTTCGAGGACGGCTGGATCATCGCCAGGTTCTCCGGAACCGAACCGCTCCTGCGTATCTTCTGTGAGATGCCCACCCGGGAACGGGCCGAGCGGGCGTGTGAGGAGTTCAGGAAGTTCCTGGGACTGTAGGCTGCCGTCTCGACCGTTTATAACGATCGTCGTTATAATTGTGTCGTCCGAACGTCGACGTCCCTGGAGTGACATGAACCTGCGCGATTTCGCGAGCGCCCTGACGCGGTCCTGGCTGGTGATCGCGGTCGCCACCGTGGCGGGCCTGACTGGCGGGTGGGTCGTCGGCAACGCCGCCCGCACCGTCTACAGCACCACCTCGCGGGTGGTGGTCCTGGCCGCCCCCTCGGTGGGAACCCCCGAGGATGTGCAGCACGTCACGTCCGTGATCCGTTCCGAGATGTCGCTCTACCAAGCACTCGCTCAGGGGAACGATGTGACCGACCGGGTGGCATCCCAGGTACTGGGAATGACGGCCTCGGATGTGGCGGGCGCGACCGCGGTCACGGTCACGGACCAGGTCATCATGATCACGGTCTCCCTTCCGAGCGCGGAGCAGTCCGCTGCGGTGGCCAAGGCCTTGGCCACTGAGTTGACCAACGAGATCAGGGCGCTGCATCCGGGAAGTCAGCCGCTGATCCGGGCGGAGGCCATGACGGCTCCCGCGAAACCGGTCTCGGCAGGTGTTGGCCGTGTGACCTCAACGTTTGCGGGGGGCGTGCTGGGCCTCGCCGTCGGGCTCATCGTCGTCTGGGGGTTGGCCTCGTTGCGGCCCATGGTCGCATCGGGTGGTGCCTTGGCCGCCAGCGGACGGTTGGTGCTTCGCGCCGAGGCGGACCAGACGGCTTTCGAACAGCTTGCCGCGGTGCTTTCTCCTCATCTGAAGGAGTCGGCGACAGGGAGAGCGGTCCTGGTGGGGACCGGGGAAAGGGTGAATCTGGGGCCGTGGTGCCGGGGCCTGGGGGAACAGTTGGGCGCTGAGGCGACGGCGGTGGAGGCCGCCCCGAACGGAGCCGACCCCGTCGCCCTGCGGACCGTGGCCGGGGGAGAGGTAACCGTTGTGTTCGCGGATCGCAGGGACGCGCTGAAGAAGGTCCAGGAGACCATCGATCTCCTGGAAGCGGCAGGGGGCAAGATCGCGGCGTGTCTGGTCGTCAGCGATGCCCGAGCGTGAGCACGCGCGCTGGGGTCGTGGCCCCGGCGGAGGCGGCTTCCAGCAGCCGCAGTGTTTCCGGTTCACGGTTGCGGCGATGGTTCATCATCACCAGGAGCGAGGCCAACGCCGACCACCAGATGAAGCTCACGGGAAAATTCTTCGTCAGATACGTGTCGAAGGCGAAACCCACGAGAGTCGCCACCAAACCGGATGCGATCGCGCGCTCAATTACTCCGCGTGCCCGCCACCAGGCCCAGCAGACGACCCCGGCAAGCACGAGCAACAGGGCAAGGCCAACCAGTCCCTGCTCCGAAAAAACCGCCACGTAGGTGTTGTGGGCGTGCGAGAGGGTGATGCCCTCGGGCATCTGCTTCGGTCCATGGGCGCCGGCCTGGGGGAGGCTGTTGGTCTCGAAAGCGTACCAAGGCCACAACACGCCATAGCCAACTCCGAAAACCAGGGTTGTAAGTGATCCAAGCGCCTGCTCAATGCCGTACACCCAGGTCTCGACACGGCCTGCCCCGGTGAGTTTGAAACCGCGCTGTTCCATGACGTGCCATGCGACAGCGGCGAAGGCCGTCATACCGGCCACGGCACTGGAGACGATCAGGGGCAAGCGGTTCGGGCGGCGCTTGGCCATGTCAATGATCGAAGGCAGGATGAACAAAGCCATGAACAGGGCGAGAGTGATGACGCCGGTCCGGGCCCCGGTCGCCATGATCCAGATCACGTACGCCGCCGAGGACAGCGCCGAGAGGCCCCTTCGATGCCCCACGATCACCGCTGCCACACAGATCGCCAGCCCCAGCAGGAGAGCGGTGTGCAGCACGGCGGCGCCTGCGAGGCGGGTGGCCCAACGACCATACAACTCCGCGTTGCTGGCGTTCCACCACACGCCGATGGGGGTCGTCACGGCACCGGCGAATGCGAACCACCAGAGGATCTCGAACTGTTGAGAAGAGGGAACCAGGTTGACGGCCAGGATGGCGAGCAGACAGGACAAGCCCGCCGTTATCAAGGGGTTCACGAGGTATGACAGGGGAACGGGAACCACCGCCGAGGGGGTTCCGTACTGTGCGCTGACCCAGTGTTTCGCCAGAGGCAGCGACACCACTGCGAGCACCAAGAGGAGGATGAAGGCCGCCGCGGCGATGACCAGGGCCCGGGGCGGGGGCTCCCGGGTCGGGTCCTCGCGCAGTTTCATGGTGGTTGCGATGGCGAGGATCGCGACCGCTGAGGTCAAAAAAAGCTGGAAGGAACTCACTCCTGTGTGGGCCACCTGATCCTCGCTGACCACCGTCGAGGCGAAAATGAGCAGGCAGGCGCACACGATCACGGCCAGGAGGCTCCAGTGATTCAGCCGCAGGCGCGTCTTGATGGCGCGTGAGGGACTGAGGACGGAATGCAGCACGCTGTCATTTTAGAGGTTTCTGGAAGCGGGTCCGTCTTCCCGGTTCGGGACGTGGATCTACAGTCGCCGGAATGTACTGGTGACGAAGGCCGCGGTGGTTCTCGCCGCAGTGGGGGCCGGGTGGGTGTGAAAGGCGTTCGGGCCCATCGCGACGAGGTCGGTTGCGGCTTCGGCGGACAGGTTCAACGGATGGGTGAGTTCCTGCCGGTCCACGAGGTCGAAACCGGTCATGGAACCGTCCAGCCGCTCCAGTTTCTCCGGGTCGAGCCCCAGCAGGCCGAGCGATTCGCGCAGCTCCACGAGATGATCCCGGCCCGGGGTCACCACCACGAGCCGCCCGCCCGGGGAGAGCACCCGGGCGAACTCGGCCGGGTTGCGGGGAGCGAACACGCAGAGCACGGCCTCCAGGCTTCCCGTGGCGATCGGCAGGCGACGCCAGATGTCGGCGACGACTGATCCCAGGCGTGGGCTGCGTCCGGCAGCACGGCGACAGGCCGCAGGGGAGACGTCCACTGCAAGCCCGACGGCTTCGGGGGTCTTGTCGAGAAACGCCCTGATGTAGTGGCCCGTTCCAGCCCCCACCTCGAGTACCCGGCGTGCACCGGCCAGGGCGGTGACCACCCTCCGGGTCAGCGGCTCGTACCAGCCTGCGGACAGGAAACGGTCGCGTGCGGCGAGCATCCCGGGGGTGTCGGCATTTTTCGGTGCGGCGCGCAGCAGCAGGTTCAGGTGCCCCTGCCGGGCGACATCGAAGCAGTGGCGGTGCTCGCAGCCGAGTGTCCTGCCGGCCAATTCCAAGGGTGCGGTGCAGACCGGGCAGCGGAGCCAGGGAACCACGTGGGAGAGTCCCTCGGGAACGGGGCGGTCGGCCATCACCGCGCCCACGATAGTGTTTGATCCGTGCAAGACAAGCCTGTTGTTCTCGTTACCGGGGCGACGCGCGGCATCGGCCGTGTCATCGCCGAGAAGTTCCGCGACGCGGGGTACCGTGTCGCGGGCACCCATCGCGCCGGAGGTGAGGTTCCTGAGGGTGTGCTGCCCGTTGAATGCGACATCACGGACCAGGCCCGGGTGGACGCGGCCTTCGAGAGGGTCGAGGCCGAGTTGGGGAGCGTGGGGGTGCTCGTCGCGAACGCCGGTGTCACGAAGGACACCCTGCTGGCGCGGATGTCGGATGCGGACTGGGACGCGGTGATCGACACCAACCTGACCGGCACCTTCCGCGTGGTGCGGCGGGCGGTCCGCCCCATGACCCGCGCCCGGTTCGGGAGAATCATCCTGATCTCCTCGGTGGTCGGATTGCTCGGATCACCCGGGCAGGTCAACTACGCGGCCTCCAAGTCGGCGCTGATCGGCATGGCCCGCAGCCTCACCCGCGAACTGGGAGGCAGGAACATCACCGCCAACGTGATCACCCCCGGGTTCATCGAGACCGACATGACCGCGGCACTGGACGAGAAGGTTGTCGAGGGCTACCGGGAACGAATCCCGGCAGCACGCCTCGGGCAGGCCGAGGACGTCGCGGGTGCGGCGTTGTTCCTCGCTGGGGCAGGATATGTATCGGGCGCTGTCATTCCGGTCGACGGCGGCCTCGGAATGGGTCACTGAGAAAAACCAAGGAGCATCTACATGGGAATCCTCGAAGGCAAGAACATCCTGGTCACCGGAGTGACCATGGACACATCCATCGCCTACCGCGTCGCCGAGATCGCGCAGGCCGAAGGCGCGAAGGTGGTCGTCAGCAACCTCGGACGGGCCGTCGGACTGACGCGGCGCGTCGTCGGGCGGCTCGCGACCGTTCCGCCCGTGCTGGAACTCGACGTCACCGATCCCGAACACCTCGCGGCGTTGCCCGGGCAGCTTCGTGAACACTTCGGCGACCGCCTGGACGGCATCGTCCACTCCATCGCCTTCGCCAATCCCGAGCGGGCCCTCGGTGGGGCCTTCCTGAACACCGAGTGGAAGGACGTCGGGATCTCCCTGAACACCTCCACCTACTCCTACGTGTCGCTTGCGGTGGCCTGCCGGGAGCTGCTGCACGCCGGTTCCTCCATCGTCGGACTCACCTTCGACGCCCGGGTCACCTGGCCGCAGTACGACTGGATGGGGGTGGCCAAGGCCGGACTCGAATCGGCCAGCCGCTACCTGGCCCGTTACCTGGGCTCCGAGGGCATCCGGTCCAACCTGGTCGCCGCCGGCCCCATCGACACCATCGCGAAGAAGGCCATTCCCGGAGCCGACGAGTTCAACGACATCTGGGGACAGCGGGCACCTCTCGGGTGGGACCCCGCCGACACCACGGCCACCGCGAAGGCCGTCGTGGCGCTGCTCTCCGACTGGTTCCCCGCCACCACCGGCGAGGTGATCCACGTCGACGGCGGCCTCCACTCCACCGGGGCCTGACGGGACCCGGAGGGTTTCGCGGGCGGATCCGAGGTTCTTGCCCGCGAAACCCCCGGTACGAGTAACGTTGGCCGCATGGCAGTGGTGGCAGCGCTCGAAGATGTGACGGTCAGACGTGGAACCTCGATCCTGTTGGATTCGGTGAACCTGAGTATCGGAGAGAACGAGCGCTGGGTGCTGCTGGGCCCCAACGGGGCAGGCAAGACCACACTGCTGTCCATACTTTCCGCGAACCTGTTCCCGACCTCCGGTACGGTTCGCCTGCTCGACGAGGTGCTGGGCCGGGTGGACGTGTTCGAGCTGCGGCCCCGCATCGGATTGACGTCCTCCTCCTTGGCCGAGCGCATTCCCGCCGGGGAACGGGTCCTCGACGTGGTGATCTCGGCCGCCTGGGCGGTGATAGGGCGCTGGCGCGAGGAATACGACAGTGGCGACGAGGGACGTGCCCGCGGCCTGCTCTACTCCCTATACGTGGAACACCTCGCTGATCGCACCTTCGGGACCCTCAGCGAGGGGGAACGCAAACGCGTGCAGATCGCCCGGGCGCTGATGACCGACCCGGAGTTGCTGCTCCTCGACGAACCTGCAGGCGGGCTCGACCTGGCGGGCCGCGAGGCTCTCGTCAGCACCCTGACCGAACTCTTCCGGGATCCCGGCTCCCCGGCCAGCGTCCTGGTGACCCACCACGTCGAGGAGATCCCCGACGGCGTCACACACTGTCTGCTGCTCTCCGGGGGACGGGTGACCGCCGCCGGGCCCTTGGAGGAAACGCTCACCGACGCCAACCTGAGTGCCGCATTCGGAATGGACCTGGTGGTCGCCCGCACCGATGACGGCAGGTGGAGCGCCCGTTCCCGCCCCGCGTCCCGGGGCTGAGAACGGCAGAGCGGGAGACGTGTGCAACACCCGCTGGTCCGATGCTTGTTCGTTGACGATAACCTTGGAGGCGTTGGCGACAGAGCAAAGGAGTTCCAATGGCAACACCGAACACCCGCACCGAATCCGACTCGATGGGCACCATTGAGGTGG
>ERZ772772.2695-NODE-2695-length-10413-cov-5.369087_pt1 | contig 10413 bp, 5 predicted proteins | sample MGYA00511484_ERZ772772 | MGnify/ENA primary metagenome ERZ772772 (study PRJEB29015, sample SAMEA2737913) | human oral metagenome | biome: human oral; feature: human-associated habitat; material: dental | place: China | collected 2088 ... | reverse complement strand
TGATACTTTGACTTTCTGCATCAAAATAACTGTAAACTTTCGGATCAAATTTTTCCAAAAATTCATCAAAACTCCCGACTAAAAGATGTTGATTAATCTCAATAATATTCTCATCATCAAGTGAATCCAACCCCTTAGAATCATTAATAAGTGTCAAAATATCCATTTTTTCTGGATTAATTTCCTCAAATAAAATCGTTCGATTAGTCTGATTTATAACATTTTTATTCCCCATATTCCTTTTAAAATTATTCTTAATATCATATAAAAATTAACTATTGCCTATCGACTTTTTACATCCATTTAAACTAATTTTATATAATATTTCAAATAACTTTATTTTCCCCCTTCTTTTATTTTAATTTATTTTTAATTAATATAATGATACACTATAATTAAAGTTTTGTCAATATCATTATTTTTAATTTACATCATATCTTTTGACTTCATTCAAATTTTCAAGCAAATATTCGTATATTTTACCATCATCATAAATATAAAATATTCCTTTATAAATTGCCATATCTGTATTTTTATAATCTGTAATTTTTATTTCTTTTAATATTTTGTTATTTTTGCCTGTTATCAATATTTTGTTATTTTTCAACAAATAAATAAATCCAAAAATACTATCAGCTTCATTTTCAAAAACTTTATTATTTTGATTCCCTTCTCTAGCCAGCCATTCTTCTTCTGAAATTCCTTCCATCTTTGACAATTTATCCAAAACATTATCAACATTTGTTAAATTATATTTTTTATCAATTTCATAATTCCCAAATTCCAAGTTATATGTTAAATATCTTAATATAATTTCAATATCTTTAATATTAAAATTTTTTTCTAATATTTGATACATCAGTTTTTCTTTAGGATGTATTTTTTCTTTATATCTTTCAATATAATTCCCAAATATTGATAATAACATATTATTTGTATATCCATTATCTGCCAATAATAATGGAATTTCTTTTTTTCTCATTTCAATTAATAATTTCATCATTTGAACAACTTTTTCTTCTTGAGTTAAATTTTGAAATTCTTGTAATTCAGAACCAATTTTATAATTTTTCATTTTTTTTTCTTTCAAACGAATATATTTCTCCAGTTCTCTATTTTTCGTATTTATTGAAGATATTTTCAAATATTCATTAATCATATCCCAATAAGAATACTCACTATTAAATTTTTCAAGATTAATGTATTTTTTTGCACTATAACTTTTATTTTCCACTTTTTGTTTCCCCTCTTTTACAAAGTTTATTTTCCCATTGTACTTTTGTATATCTTCTTTATTTTTAGCTTGACAAGCAACTAATAAAAACAATAAAATCCATATTTTATCTCTCATATCATCTCCTTTGAAATCAATTTATTTATTTTCTAAATTCATTTGATACTTTCAATTTAAATTTTCTTAATACTTCATGATTTTTAAGTTTTTTTCCTTCTACTTGAACAGTATAACTTATAATTTTTTTCATAAATTCAAAAGATTTTGATTTATCACATCTGTGTATCAAACCATCTCTATAATAATTTTTTGCAATTATTAAACACCCTATCGAACTACCTCTACTTGTGCCAGGATGAATTAATATCCATCTTTCTGGATGGATCAATTCTTTTTTCAAGCCCCTGTTATCTTTCTGATGATTAAATACTCCTATTGCCCAATAATTTCTTGGTTCACCTCTATAGTGCCATCTCAATTCATGTGTTCCTGCAATTATTCTTTTCTTTCTCAACGGTTCAACCGTATCAGGCCCTTCTCTTTCAATAATATAACCCTCATATCCTGGCACTTTTTTACCGCTTGGGTCCAGTATGCTAAATTCAGATAAAGTCGATAATTTTGTTTCTTCTATTCTTCTGACACTTATTGTATAATATCCTTGTATTCCAGTATGTGGACATGTTTTACAACTCGCAACTTCTTGAGAATTTTTAGTATTATTTTGACTTTTAGCATTACTTTCCACTTTTGTATTTTTATTAACAGATTCTACAGTACTAGATTTTGAGTTCAAAATATTCGACTGATATTTAGTTGTACCCTCATTAATCTCTATTTTAGGACTATTGTCATTTTTTTTCTGTGTAGCATTATTAGAATTTATAGCTTTTGATGAACCATGAGTTTCGTCCCATTCTCCCTGACTAAATGGACACACAGCCAAACTTCTTCCATTTTTTCTTATTCCATTTAAAATATCTTTTGTATCTGGAGGGTATTTTGTAGATGTATAAAGCATTTTTCCTATTCCAATCCAATTTGTAATATCTGATGATTTTATCTTTTGCTTCGGAACAAATTTTGTCTGCTTTACATTATCTTGTATTTTATAGTTTTCTAACTTTACTTGTTCTGTATTAGTGACATTTATATCATTATTTAATTCTGATTCGATTAATCTTTTTGCATTTTCTGTTACAGTCAAGTTTCCAGCTCGCATTAAGTAACCATAGACTATTACAGGCAGCATTTTTGCAGAATAAAAATTTTTTCTTTCGTAATCGCACAGACTTAACCCATAATTTTTTATTATCCCTTTTGTATCAAATTTAGGTCCTGATTTTTGTTTTACACTCTTGTAAGCTTCTTTGAATGCGTAAAATATTCTTTGTCTTAAATTTTTTTCCTTTTCTGAAGTAGCTTCTTGATTTGCAATTTGCACTTTTGACTTGTTTACATTTATAAAGTTTTCATGATTTTTCTTCTCTGATTTACTTAATTTTTGCATTTCAATCATATTTTTTTCATCTTTTGCAAAATACGAACGCGTGGTATTCGTTACTCCAGTTTTATATTTCTTCCATTTGGCATATTTCTGTGCCTCTTTTTTCAGCTGTGTCTGCATAAAATTATTATTTATATCACTGCAAATATTTATTAATAGCTTATACTGACAATCAGCATCTCTTTCAGCTTCATTAACTTCCTTATTTTTGGTAACCGCAGTTCCTACATCTTTTTGTCCAGCGTCATCAATACTTATCACTCCACCATGCGTGCATTGTATAGTCGAAATATCCAGTAATGCAGGCTTATCTCTCACTTTCACATCCGTATTTTTCTCCCATGTCCCTATTAATGCAGGTTGGCAAGTCCCAATAGCGCTACATGATTTAAAAGGCTGAATGTTTGTATCATTTATATTTGCCTGCTTTGCTCCTTTAAGCATTACTCTATCCTCATTTATTATTAATCTGCTGATGTCTTTCCCAAGTGTACACTTTAACATGCAATTAGTATTTACAAATAACTCTCCAGTAGGATTTATAACATTCTCCAAATCATAAAATGATTTATAAAAAGAATACAAGTCCATAGAATCAATATTTGCAGCATAATCTCTCAATTCTTTGCTATCCTTAAATAATGCTAAAATAAGACCCTTGTCTTTTTCAAAGTCAGAGTCATCTCTGTAATTTTCATAGACCTCATCTATCAAATCACTTATTTTCCTGATATTTCTTACCTTTATAGCTGATTTTGAAGTTATCCAGTCATTTAAAACGGTCGTTACTCTTATATCCTTCCCAATCTTTTCAAGCCTGTCAAACAGTCCCATTTCATTTTTTGAAGGCAAATCTATTCCCTTGTGTTTTTTTATATACCATAACAAGTAATTTCTAACTATATTACTATCTCTGTATTTATGGTTATCAAAATATTTAATTTCATTTTCTTCCTTAAATCCAGTCTGAACCTTCAAAAATTCAATTATTATATTGTCAATTAGCCTTCTTGACAAAGGAAATTGCCTAACTCCGTTTTCATCCATCAAATAAGTTTTTTCATATTCCAACTCATTTTCTCCAAGTTCTCGTATCAAATTTTCACATCTTGTCTTTTGCAATTCTGACGGCTGTTTTTTACTAACTTTTATAATAATTTCGTCAATATCCTTTATTCCTTGCATGTATTTATCATATTTTTCAGGTAATTGATTTTTTTCAATCTTAACTTCCTCATCTTTCACATGTATCTGAATCACACCCTGTATTTTATCCACATAATCATTTTGCTTCTTAAATTTATTTACAGGCTTTTTATCAGGAAATTTCACATATTTTGCTGAATATTGACTAAGTACATATTCTAGTGACTCTACGCTAGTTTTATTTGAAATAGGATATGAATAAATATAATAAACTATATCCTGTATCCGCAAAACTTCATTATTCTCCTCTCTTCCCCTCAAAACATCAAATCCATGCTGCCTTATCACATTCCCAATGTTTTCGTTGTCCCTTGTTGCCTCATCATACATTTTCAAAATAACATTTATATCTTCCTTATTCTCTTCCAGTACTTTTTTGCCAGTCTTAGTTTCCAAATATTTTACATAATCCTGATTATAAAGATTTTCATCTTGAAACTTAGCTTGCAGTCTCTTCAAAATAGCTTCTTCAGGATTTACAAAGGCTAGTTCAGGAGCTTTTCCATTTTCAGCTCTATCCCTTTTATACTCTTCACTATCCCAGACTTCTTCAAATTTTTGTCCATTAAACGTAAACACACCTGCTTTATTATTTTCAGTACTTTCTGTTGAATTTGAATTTTGTGTTTGTATTGATTTTTGTTGAGAATTATTTGAAACATTAGTTTTAGGTTTTTGCTGAACCACAGCCTGCTTATTTATATTTTTATTATCAGTTTGAGTATGATTCTTCTCTACAACTTTAGTCCCAATTTCACAATTATCTTTAAATCCAATAATTACTGATAAATCGTGTCCTGCTAAATTTTCAGCATAAAGTAAGGAAGGCATTGCATTCCCATCTACTGGTATTCCCCAGACACCTTTAAAATTATTCTCCAAAGCATTAGACATTGCACCTTGTCCACATAAATGTGAGGCGGCAAGCATTCCAGACGATGTAAGCAAAAAACTTTTCCCTCTTAAGTCTTCTGCTTTATATCCCTGATTTCTTTTTTTCATTATTATTGTTTTTACTCTTGCTTCAGAAGCTGTTACTTTTCCAGGTGCTTTGTAAACTGCATTTTTAGGAACTGCTATATTTTTACAAATTTTATCCTTATGTTTTTTCAAAGTCGCCCATCTCATTTTAACAGAACGCATTATTACCTCATCTTGAGCTGCTGGAGTGTTTAAAAAACTTTGTTTTCCTGTTAATTTCCATTTTGTGGCACCTTCACCTATAAATCTCGCATTTGCCCAAGTCGAGCCTTTTGGAAGCCACCCCATGTCCATCAAAACATCTGTTCCTATTTGATATTTTCCAATATAATATTTTTGATCTGCTAAATTATATTTTCCTCCACTTTCCAGCTTAGCTAATTTTTCAAAAAATTCAACCGCACTATCCCCAATATCTACCCCATTAAATTTCCTATTTACCACAATTAATTTCCCCCTTTTAATTTTATGATTTTCCTAAAATTAACTTTATCAACTCAAATAAAACTATCACATCCTCTCTTTTATCTTAAAACTTCTTATTTATAATTAATTTTTATCATAAATTATTTTAACTGGCTCTTATGTATGTATCCTTTCATATAATATCCCCCATCTTTATTATAAAAATACACATATTTCCAGCCTTCTTCATTTGAAATTTCCTCAACTGCGACATTATTTGCTAATTTATGAATTATAGAACTGTCTGAACCATAACTTTCTCTTACATTAATAACATCTTCCCTTGAAGTCGTTATAAAAACTTTACCCCTTTTAGGAACTATTTCTCCAAAATCTCTATATTCCTCTCTCCACATTTTCCCGCTTTTCATATCCGTTATTGCATAATTTGTGGCACCACTTGCCGCAACTGTTGATAAAAACAGATTATCTCCATCAATACTTTCCAGTTGATAACCTAAATCTACTGTATCACTTGCAATTATTTTTCCATTTTTTGTAAAAATTGTCTGCCTGTTTGATTGTCCAGCATAAGCGTACGGATAAATAAGTGTGTATATTGAATAAGTTTTATTTGTAAAAAACATTACACTTTCGACTTTATCATTTGCTTCTGTAGAATTTTTATTATATTCTTCAACTGTTTTATAAATTTCTTTTGGCAGTTTATCCAGTGCAATTTCCTTTGTAGAAAGTTCCTTTACAATTTTTACTGTTTCAAAGCCATTTATTTTATTTTCAAATTCTGAAAAGTTTGAGTATTTTATCGTATTTTCCCTTTTTTGAGCAAGTTCTGGATATTTTTGTTCAATAAATATTTTTTCAGGAATCATAAAATTATGATAATTTTCATATACATAATCCACAATTTCCTTTGGAATTTCACGTAATTCCAACCTTTTTAAGTTTTTTAATCGAGAAATTTCCTCAACTCCATTTTTCAATGGATTAAAACTTACATCCAAATGTTCCAGGTTTGTTAATTTTCCAATTCCTCTAATATCACTTATTTTGTTATTATGTATCCATAATTCCCTTAAATTTGTCAAATTTAATAACGGTTTTATATTCTCTATCTGATTAAAATTTATTTTTAGAACTTCTAATTTTTTCAAATTTTCCAATGGTGTCATATCTTTTATTTTATTCCATCTTAAATCCAGTTCTTTCACATTTTTATAGTTAGATATACAATTTATTTCTGTCAAATCTGAGTTTTTCAATTCCACTTTTTCAGAATTAATATTAAATTTACTTAACTTCTTACAACTTTCATTTTTTTGAAAATTTATTTCACTATCTTTCTTTAATCCTTGACTTCTACTATTATTACAAACCATAAGTAATAATAAAACAAATATTCCAAATATTTTTTTCATTTTTTACCTCCTATTATAATTAAATTTTATTTAAAAATTTTACTATTATTAATTTTATTTTAATTTATATAATAATACCTTATGTTTTAAATTTTGTCAATAAAAAAATAAATTTTTACAAAATTATTCACAAGATCCGAAGATAATAGAAGCAATATTTTTATCTTTAAGTAAAAGTAAAAAAACTCCGAAGACTACTTTAAAGTCAATTAATTTTTTGGAAGTATTCATAACTTTAAGCTCTATATTTTTTATGGTATACTAGTAATGGTAAAACAATAGTTCATTTTTAGGAGGTATCATAATGAAAAAGTTTAAATTAATAGTGATCTCATCACTTTTAATAGCAACAGGAATTACAACTTTTGCAGAAAGAGCGAATAATAAAAAAATTGAAAAAAAATCAGGTGTATTTACAGAAGCAACAAAGGAAAAATGTATGAGTTTAAAAAACAGTAAAATTTATCAGACTGAGATTACAAGTACAGAATGGAAAGAGGAAGGACCTTTGGAAGAAGATGAAAATGCCAGATTTAGTGGTTCCAGTACAGCTAAGGCTTCGGCTCCCGCACATTGTGTAGTTAGAGGGGAAATTGAAAAGAGAAAAGGTGCAGATGGAAAAGATTACTCGATTGGTTTTGAATTAAGACTGCCTTCGAAATGGAATAATAAATTTCTGTTTCAAGGCGGAGGCGGATTGAATGGAACTGTTTCACCAGCAGTTGGAAAAGCTCGTCCATCAGGGTCAACAGCAACACCTGCCCTGACTCGTGGATATGTAGTTGTAAGTACTGATAGTGGACATTCAGGCTCAAGAGATACAAGCTTTGCAAAAGATCAGCAGGCAGTTTTAAATTATGCATTTCAGTCTACTGGGAAAGTTACAAATGTTGCAAAGCAATTAATAAAAATAATGTATAGTAGTCAACCAAAACATAGTTATTTTATGGGATGTTCAAATGGTGGTCGTGAAGCAATGCAGGCTGCAATGTACTATCCAAATGAATTTGATGGAATTGTAGCCGGAAATCCTGGATTTAGATTATCAAAAGCTGCGATTGGTGAAGCATGGGATAATAATCAATTTCTAAAATATGCGCCTACTGATGCAAATGGCAATAAGATAGTCGCAGATGCCTTGACACAGGAAGATCTGAATGCAGTTGTTCAAGGTGTTGTTGATAGATGTGATGCTAAAGATGGATTGAAAGATGGAATTATAAACAGCTGGGAAAAGTGTGACTTTAAACCGGAAATGATTGAGAAAAAAATTGGTAAGAAAAAAGTTGATTTACTAAATGCAATATTCAACGGAGCGAAAAACAGTAAAGGAGAGAATGTTTATGCATCATGGCCTTATGATGCGGGAATAAACACAAGAGGTTGGCGTATGTGGAAACACGGTACCTCAAAAACGGGAACACCAAATTCAATGAATTTCATGATGGGAGCATCCAGTTTGAGTGATTATTATATGAAACCTGCAAAACCTGGAATGAAGTCAACAGAATTTGACTTTGATAAGGATGTTGTAAAAACCAATGAAATTGGTGGATTAAATGATGCTGATAAAACGGATTTGTCAACATTTAAAGCTCGTGGCGGGAAAATGATTATTTATGAAGGTGTGTCAGATCCTGTGTTTTCTGCTCATGATATTAGAGACTGGTATAAAAAATTAGTGGAAAATATGGGAAATGTTGACAGTTTCACACGTTTATTCATGGTTCCAGGAATGAATCATTGCGGTGGAGGCCCTGCGATGGAAAATTTTGATGCTTTGACAGCTCTTGAAAAATGGACTGAAGAAAATATCGCGCCAGATTACATAGTTGGAAAAGCTGGAAAAGAATATCCAGATCAAAATAAGGAACAGCCACTTTGTCCATATCCGAAGGTAGCGACTTATATTGGCGGAGATAAGAATAAGGCTAGTAGTTTTGAGTGTAAATAAAACTAAACTTTTAAAAATGAGGTGTATAAATGAGTAAAATAAAATATTCATCACAATGGCAAGTTGAAAAATTAGAACATGAATATTTCAAAGAGATGAAAGAAGACCATCAACAACAGTTAGCATTGTCTCAAGAAAATCAATTTAATGATTACCAATATGACTACTATTCAGCAAAAGATGAAAATTATTATGATAAACTAAAAAAAATCCAAAGAAAAATTGCTAAAATTAATCATGATAATTATAAAGAATTTGATAATTTTTTTAAAAGTGAAGATATATTTTTGAAATATTGGGAAAATATTAAAAAGAATTATAGGATTATTTATGAAATAGAAAAAGAACTGATTAAAATGGAAGAAGAAATACATCCATCACTGTATATGCCAGCTATAATAGATGATAATAAAGGAGAATTTCAAAAGTTTATAGATAATTTAAAAAAAGAAATTGATGAAAAATTATTACTAATTTGGGAATATGAAAAACCATTATTTCGATATCGATTTGATATTTTACTAACAGATTTTGAAAGAAAAGAAAAAGAAATAAAAACACTAATAGAAACTCATGAAAAAACAATAAATAAACAACTAAAAGAAACAAAAGATATAGAAGAAAAATACAGAGAGTTAATTAATGAACAAAAAAAATATGATAAAAAAATATTAGAAATAATGGGAATATTTTTAAGTATATTTTCAGTAATAGGATTAGGTGTTTCTAGTTTATCAAAATTAAAGAGTAATTATTTTTCTACATGGAGTATGATTTGTGGAACAATTTTAATAACTATTTCAGGATTATTTTATTTAATAAACTTTAATGAGAAAGTTGAAAAGAAAACTTTAAAAATTCTAATACCTGGCATAATTGGGTTAATACTAATAATTATCGGTGTTGTGTGCAAAAAATTTCTTGAGATTTAAATTTAATAAAAATGATGTTTTGAATTAATTTTCTCTACATCATTTTTATTTTTTCAAATTATTTGTTTTTTATTTTATACACTTTCTTTTTATCTCTTATCTTATATCCGTCATCATTTTTATTATAGTGTTTATCAAGTGTTTTTACATCTGCCTCCTTAAAAATTTCCCCTTTGTAATAAGCATTATTCTTATCTTTTGTATAATCTTCATCAAGAATTTGAAAAGTATCAATATCGACATTTTTACTTTCTAATAGGACAAATTTTGTATTATCATTTTCATCTTCAGTAAAATAGTACAAATCTTTATTTTGTTTTACTAAAGAATAGTCTATTACTTCAAAGTTTTTAGGTTTGAATATTTCTAACTTTTTATTTTTATAATAAACATTATTTTTATCCTTAAAAAAATCATTTTTCAAAACTTCAAAGCTATTTACATCCACTCCATTTACTTTACGAGTTTCATAATATACTCCCATTTTATCTTTTCCAATAGAATACCCTTCAGGTTCAAAAGTTCCTGTATCTGCATCTTCTATTTTTTGGAAATGATAATAAACGTTATTTCTATCTTTTGAATATCCAGAATAATTTTCAATAGGCTGTAAAGTTTTTAAATCAATTTCTGGAGAAATCTCAACTTTTTCAATAACTATCTCATTTTCTTTTGGATAAAAAGAATATATTCCATTTTTATCCTTTACATGTGTATAATTTACAAATGGCTCAAAAGATTTTGAATCAATTCCT
>ERZ772772.2694-NODE-2694-length-10415-cov-4.740444_pt1 | contig 10415 bp, 12 predicted proteins | sample MGYA00511484_ERZ772772 | MGnify/ENA primary metagenome ERZ772772 (study PRJEB29015, sample SAMEA2737913) | human oral metagenome | biome: human oral; feature: human-associated habitat; material: dental | place: China | collected 2088 ... | reverse complement strand
GACTTTATGAAGAATAATTTGTTATATTTACTGATAATATTTATGATTGTGATTTCTAATTTAGTGTTTAATCATAGGATATTTTAATTTATAATTAATTTGATGAAACATTTAAATTGGTTAGTTGAAAAATTTATATTAAAATTATTATAGCAGAAACAGTTATAACAGTCATAATCATAAAATAATTATCAAGTCCCTGAAAAATTATAAACAGGGACTTTTGATTTTGATATTCAAATTATATTAAATTATATTACAAGCATATTACAAGCATATTACAAATTCTTTTATATAGTTAGCATTACGCAATTCCATTTTCTGATTCTGTCATTCTTATATCTATTATTCCATTATTTCTTGTTATTTTTATTTAATTATATTTTTTTATGATATTTTTTGGCATTGCATTATAAAGATAATTATTTATTACTATTGGTAAGCAGAATTCCACTTTCTTTTTTGCTTTGTTTCTCTCGTCTTTTTCTCCAATTTCTGATAACTAATCCCACTGTTAAATAAAAAATTGTCGGAATTATACCTACTGAAAGTGAAAAAAGAAATGCCTGATTTTTTTCTACAGATACAATTCCTAAAAGAAGCAACGGATTTATCACTGCATCTTCCATAGTATGCATAATAACTAATGGCCACATAGATTTAGTAACTCTAAAAATTTCCGTATACATTACCGTCCAGCATATTACTACTATTGTTCCAATAAAGAAAAAAGTCAGTCTTCCAACAGGTAAAGTGTTTTGTATTTCACTTTCGGACAAAAATATCATAATATAAGGCAAGTGCCAAATCCACCAGATAAATCCGATAAGTAAGTATAATTTCAAATCGGATAATTTTAATTTTAACAATTGATTTGTAAGATAGGCTCTCCAAACTGACTCTTCAAATATATTTTTTATAAATTGAATGGCAATCTGTGCAAACAAAATCCCAATATAAGCCGTAATTCCAATATTTACATTAGAAAATTTGACACCTTTCGTTATTAATCCCAGTAATATAACAATTAAAGTTACAGTGGGGTATACCAAAAAGCTAATCAAATATAACTTTTTATTATTTTTAAAATTAATAGAAAATCCTGAGCCTTTCCAACCATCTCCTCCAAAAATACGAAGAAAAATTGTACAAATTAATGGAGATGCTAACCAGATAAGCATTCCAAAAGGCTCTTCTCCTGCCATTGTTCCAACATTTTCATAATGGGCTTGACCAGACAATTTATCAACAAGATATCCTATCCAGCCACAAGCAGCACTAAAAATCGTAAAGATAATTATATTTCGTTTAATCTTACTTGTATCATTCATCTCATCTCACCTTTCTTTCTATACTCTTTTCTTCAATTTTTTAAACCATTCTATGTTAAAAGCAGTAATATCAATTCCATAATCTAAAGTAGCCAATGTAAATTTACTGATTTCTTTAATGTTTTCAGATATATCGTTTTCTTTGTTTAAATTTTTAATTCTTTCTTGATATTCTGCATCTATAAGCAGGTGGTTTTTAAGTGTTTCCCTTTCTTTTTCGATATGTATTGATTCTCTTAATTTTTTTAGCGTCATATATTCCTCCTCTAAAGAATCAATGATTTTGTCAATCAGATTCTTTTGTTCATTTTTTGAAATATATCCCATAAAAAGAAGTTTTCCGATATCTAAATTTTTTGTCTTTGACATATCAATAGGAATCCTTATCCATTTTATTAACGTTTTTTGTCCAATATCAGTTATTGCGTATCTTTTTTTATTTACTCCTTTTTCAACAAGCTCTTCAAAAGTAACCATTTCCAACATAAGCAATTTTTTGAGAGCTGCCTGAATACTCCCAAGACTGTCACTACACATAGATTTAAAATTATTTCTGATTACATTTCGAAGCTCATATGCGGTCATTCTGTGTAACATTAAAATTCCTAAAATTATTTTATCCATAATATACCTCCTATATATACCTTATAGTAACATACCTTTTAGGTATTGTAAAGAGTTATTTTATGATTCCAATCTCTGTTGGACTGACAGCGGCTTACAAAAACGAAATTGAAAAACTTCAGGATGAAAATCAGGTAGGAGTTGGCTTATACAACAGCTGGATAGTATAACTTGAAAAAAGAAAAAGAAGATATACGTGGAAATGGTAAGTTTGACTTGAATATTGGATTGGATAACACAAGAATTGAAGTTACTGTAAATACACTGGATATGACACTAAAGGTAAGAATGTAAGAAGTGGAATTGGATTTAGAGTAATTTATTAAAATTTTTTGAAAAATAAACTGCACCTTTTATTTTAACATATTGGATGCAGTTTATTCTTATAATAACCTCTTCTATTTAAAATGGGTTCGAGTATAAAATAAATATATAGATTTATCTACTGATAGTTGGTTTTCCTTCTGCTATTAGGATATTATTCAATAAATCAAATTCATCTTGCGAGAAATTTCTTTCGCTTACTTCATCATATTCTCCTCTATACCATGTTTTTCTACTAAAATAACTGGAATATCTAGGCGTTTGAAATCTACGATTATATTTAGCATATATTGAGTTTCTTAATAAAGCTAATTCTTCTGAATTAAAGTTTTCTATTAAAAAATTTACTGACGGTAAATTTGAGGCTAAATAACTTATATTTTCTAAATCAGTCATATTTTGTGAAGGTTGTTCACTAAAGTTTGAAAAATCTTTACTAGCTAAATTAATGTCAGAAATATCTTGTGAATTTGTATTTATTTGATTATTATTTTCTAGCTGTACTTCATTACTATTTACTTTTGTATTATTTTGTTCTATAGTTTGTTCTTGAGAACTTTTAGGAGTAGTATGTTTGATAGATATTGTATTATTATTCATTTTAGAAAACATATAACCTGTTAAGAATGCGATTATTATGCAAGAAACAGATAGTAATACTTTATAAAGAATGTTTGAATTTTCATTTGAAGATTCTCTTTTTTTTACGTTTTCAGTATGAATTGTTTGTGTATATTCATTCGAAAGCTCTCTTACTAGTGTATTTTCATTAAAATTAACATTTTCAGTATAAGTTGCTTGTGCGTATTCATTTGAAAGCTTTTGAGTTGGTGTATTTTTGTCAAAATTAATATTTTCAGTATAACTATTTTGAAAAAGATATATATTTAGTTTATCAATTCTTGAAAATGTATCGGGGTGAGTTGACATTAGATTTGCAGCAAAATTTTTGGGAGTTTCATTTACATCTAGTAATTCTGTCAGTGCATCTCTTAACTGTTCACCATAACCTAAATCATATGCGAATTTATCTGCTTCATATTCTTGTTTTCTCATAGAGTGACGTACTAGAATGAGTCCTAATTTTGTATACAATCCAACAGCTATTACATAAAAAAAATCAGCTATATAGGAAAAAATTAAACCTCTAAGACCTTTAATAATATCGAAATCATCGTCATCACTAGTTGCCACTCCTAAAATGAAGCTCATTATCCCAATCATTACTCTAGCAATCATAAAAGCACATGTCATAAATAAATTTCCAATATAGATAAATAAAAGGAAATCTGTATCCTTGTTTGATAAATGTGAAAATTCATGAGCGAAAATTCCCTTAATTTTTTCATCATCTAAATGGAGTAGACCTCTTGTCACGCAAACTGTATTTCTTCCTAAGGCAAAAGCATTAGGATAATGATCATTAAGCATATATAATTTAATATTGGGGGATAAATTTGGATCATTCATTTTAGCCCTCGCGTAAACTTCATTAAATAATGGAGTTAAACGATTAATAATCCTTGGATCAATTTTTTTTTGCACCCATTTATTAGTCTAAAAAACCATTCACCTAATGGAGATAAAACAATAGCTATCGTACCAACATATACAGCTATTCCACAAAGTAAACCTAATATCGGATAATTTGGACTTATTGAAATAAAAGGAAAAATAAATATTAAGATATTAAACACAAGCCATATAATGATTCCAATATTTTTAGATTTAAATAATTTTTTAAAAAAATCAATTAAATACATAGCACTTTCCTCCTAATTAATATTTTATTATTACTTTAATTGTACCACATAAAACAAAAAATAACATTACTGTTGAAAAAAATACATAAAAAGGAGTCCAGAAAAAGCACTCTTCTTATTTTAATTTCAATTTATATTTTTCACATAGTTTCAAAAATTCTTCATCTTCAGCCAATTTTTTCTCAAATAAATCCATTCTATTTTTCATAGTTTTCTCGATCGAATGGAACTGTCTGTATTCATCAATTTTAGCATGATTTCCACTCCGTAATACTTCGGGAACCGAATATCCGTCTATTTCTACGGGTCTTGTGTATTGTGGAAAACCTAAAAGTCCATTGTAAAATGAGTCAGTTTCAAAAGACTCCTTTTTTATCACGCCTTCCTTTATACGAATTACAGAATCCATTATCACAAGGCACGGCAAGTCCCCGCTGCTCAGCACATAATCCCCAATCGAAATTTCCTCATCTACAAATTTATCAATTACCCTTTGGTCAAGTCCTTCATAACGTCCTGAAATAAGCACGATTTCCTCTTTTTCTGAAAGTTCTATAACTTTTTTATGAGTCAGTTGTTTTCCTTGCGGAGATAAGAAAATTACATAAGGCTTCTTTAAATCTGAATTTTCATTATTATAAAATTCGTAGTTTTCGTAAAAGAAGTTCCAGTAGGCTTCTGGCTTTAGAACCATTCCAGCGCCGCCACCAAAAGGGATGTCGTCCATCTGGCTATGTTTATTTCTGGCATAATCTCTGATATTTACAATATTAAAATCAATAATATCCTTGTCAATTGCTCGTTTTAAAATAGTTTGGGATAAATACTGCTCAAATAGCTCGGGAAATAACGTAAGTACATTAAATTTCATTAATTTTTACCTTCTTTACAATTTTAATTATTCTCGCATTCCATCAATCAGGCTTACTTCGATTCTGTTGTTTGGAAAGTCGATTTTTGTTACAAACTCATCAATTAATGGAACCATTATTTCTTTTTTTGTTTCAATATCTTCAATGATTAAAATATTGTGAGCCGCGGTTTCCATTACGTCTACAACTTCCCCAATTTTTTCATTTTCAGAAAACACTTCTATCCCAAATAAATCTTTTATGTAAAACTCGTTTTCGTTTCTTTCAGGCAGTAAATCACGTCGAATTTTAACTTTATAGCCATTCAGTTCTTTTGCCTCGTCAATATTTTCAATGCCTTCAAAATCTAAAATTGCCTTTTTTTCATTCAGCCTTTTCACTTTCTTCACAACAAGCAATTTCTTTTTCTCATTTTTTTCTAATAAAACACGTTCATTTTCAATAATTTCAATATTCTCAAAAATCGAATTAATTTTGACGCTTCCACGTAAATGATGTGTTCCAACGATTGTTCCTATATTTATTAAATTTTCCATTTTTTATTTAAATTTCTCTCTTTCTTAAATCTTTTTTTTCAATTTTGTAAATTTTTTACTATCTTCAGCAATTATTTTTAGCTCGTCCAAATCTATTCCATCAAAATTAGCTGCAACAGCGGAAATAATACCTTCTACCAAAGGCGCATCTGCAATTTTTGCTTCAACTTCTCCATCAAGTTCCTTTATAGCCTTAACCGCATTGAATACAGAGCTTCCCATATCCACAAATACAAGGACTCCTGCACCGTTATCTGCTCTAATTATTGCATTTTTCACATTTTCAATATTTGTTCCGTATACTTCCCTGTTTGCATTTCCGCCATTTTCCAATGGAAAATCAGTCTGCTTAAAAATTTTTACAAAATTTATTATTTCTTCTGCAAGTTTATTGCTATGGCTAACTACCACAATTCCCACTATTTTTTTATTTTTTTCCTCCATAAGTGTGTCCTTTCTAATTTTTGTATATTTTTTTATTTCATATTCTAAACTACATGCTATTGATTTTGAATCACATAAAAAGACTCTTTCAAGCTTACTAACCTTATGAGCTTTTGTATATTTTGCACCTTTACCACTTAAATGCTCTTCATATCTCTTTAAATAGTCTTTTGCAGTACCAGTATAAACACTATCATCTTCACATCTTAACATATACAAATAATAATTCATTTTAATTTCCTTAAATACTCATAACCAAGTTAATTAATAGTAATTTTATATTTATAGGGTATCTTAACATTTTTTTATACTCTAATTTTTCTTTTAAATTTTTATCTCTTTTTACAAGATTTATAAGATATTCTACAATCAAATTTACACTTTCTTTACTAGCATTCATATAAATATCTTCTGCAAACTTAATTTTCTCATATTTTTTTAGATTTGAAGACTCTTGAACAAAGTTTCTTAAGCACTTATACAAATCTATTTTCACTTCTATATTTTTTTCTTTTTCATACTCTTTTAAAATTCCACCAATAACTATATATGATTTTTCAAGCATTAAGTCTATTTCTTTTTCCTTATATTTTTCTATGTCATTTGAAAAACCTAAGAAAAAATTATAAACATACTTATCAACCCCTAATTCCTCAGGAGTTGATTTTCTGATTCTATAAATAATTGATCTTGATTTTATTGTAGAAAGTATGTTTAACCTTTTAGAAATTAAAATAAAAAAGTTATCTTTTGTAGGTTCTTCTATAAGTTTTAACATAGCATTTGCACTTTCTTTTCTTATATCTTGAATATTTTTCAATATAAAAACCTTAGCCCCCCCTTCATGAGAACTAGTATAACTTTTTTTTATTATATCTCTTATAATATCTATGTTTAAAGTATCTACTACCATTAAATCACTATATAGATTTCTCAAAGTTTTATCTATTATTTTATTTCTTTCATTTTCATTCTCTACATTTTTTGAAAATAATTCAGCAGAAAATTCCAAGGCTATATTATAATTTTTTTCTAAATCATCTCCATAAAACAAGTAAGTTCCAGACTCTCTATTAAATGATAATTCATTTTTTAGAAATTCATCTAACATTTTTATCTTTCAGCCTTTTCTATCTTTCTAAGATAATCTATTTGATCAAGTGCCAAACCTGCACCTATTACAACACTTTCTAATGGATTATCAGCTAAAGTTACTTTTAAATTTGTATATTTTGTAAGCATTTCTGGGAAATTCCTAATTAGAGAACCTCCTCCTGTCATTATCATACCTTTATCAACTATATCAGATGCTAATTCAGGTGGAGTTTTTTCTAAAACTGTTCTTATACATTGTAATATTTGATCTAAAGAATCTTTTATTGCTTCTCTCACTTCTTCAGAAGTTATTGTAACAACTTTAGGTAATCCCATTAATAAGTCTCTACCTTTAACTTCCATAGTTTCTTCTTCTTCTAATGGAAGAGCTGTTCCTATTTTCATCTTAATTTCTTCTGCTGTTCTATCTCCAATTAAAAGATTATATGTTTTCTTCACATATTTTATAATATCAGAATCAAAGTTATTTCCTGCAACTCTTATAGTTTTACTTACAACTGTTCCTCCAAGAGATATAATAGCTACATCAGTAGAACCTCCACCAATATCTATTATCATATTTCCTTCTGGTACTGTTATATCCATACCAGAACCTAAGGCAGCCGCTCTTGCTTCCTCTATTAAATAAGCTTTTTTAGCTCCTGCTGAAATTGCAGCTTCTAAAACTGCTCTTTTTTCTACACCTGTTACATCAATAGGTACACAAATCATAATTTCTGGCATAAAAAAACTATATGATCCAAATATCTTTTTAATAAAATATTTTATCATAGCTTCTGTTATATCATAATCAGCAATTACTCCCTCACTTAAAGGTCTTACTGCAACTATTGTATCAGGAGTTTTTCCAAGCATTTCTTTGGCTTCATTTCCAACTGCCAATACTCTTTTTGTTTCTCTTTCCACTGCAACAACAGAAGGTTCGTTTAAAACAATTTTTTTATGCTTTTTACTGTAAACCAATGTGTTTGCTGTTCCTAAATCAATTCCTATACTTCTGTTTGCTCTAAAATTAAAAAGTCCCATACTATTCTCCCTTTATAACTATATTTATAATTTTTTTTATTTCTTCTTCTTTTTTTAACAAATACATTGCTCCGATAATAGCTTCTAAGGCTGTCGCTTCCTTATATTCCATCACTGTACAACTCCTTGGAAAAGTTTTTATGTTACTATTTTTAGCTCTTTTTCCTATAACTTTAAATTCTTCATCTAAATCATTTATAATTTTCTTATAAATCAGACTTTGATATTTTGCATTTACCTTAGCTTTAACATATTTATTTAAAGTAGGAATATTATAGCCAAATTGTAAGTAATATTTTCTTATTTCCAGTTCCCAAATAGCATCTCCTAAAAATGCTAATTCCAGTCCACTGTAATCTCTTATATCCTTTGAAAAATCTACATTGTCCATGTAGTTTTATCCTTTCCATCTTTAATTTTTATACCTAATTCTAAAAGTCTATCTCTTATTTTATCAGATAATGCCCAGTTCTTTTCTTCTCTTGCATTTCTTCTAAGTTCAAGTATTAGCTCAATTAAATCAGCTGAAATATTATTCACTTCAACTTCTAATTTTAATTGAACACCTAAAACATCTTGTATTATCATAACAAGATAAGAATAAACTTCATCTATAACTTCTAAACCTTTTTTTGAAATATTTGCTTCATCTAGAGTTTTATTAACAGCTTTCACTAATTCAAAGATATGTCCTAAGGCTTGTGCAGTATTAAAATCTTCATTCATAGCCTCTATAAACTTAGCTTTCATTTCTTTTTTAGTTGCTAAAAGTTCTTGACAGTCATCTATTCCTTTTATATTTTCTCTATCCAATTCTTTAATTCTTTTTAAAGTATTTTCTATTCTTTCAAGTGAAGACTTAGTTTGATTTAACTCGGTATCTGAAAACTCCATAGGTTTTCTATAATGAGAGCCCAGTACAAAAAGTCTTATAACTCTACCTTCAAAATATTTTAAAATATCTCTTAAAAGTACAAAAGAACCAGATGATTTAGACATCTTCTCGCCATTTATATTTATATAACCATTGTGCATCCAATATCTAGCAAAAGTTCCTCCACAACCACATTTAGATTGTGCCATTTCATTTTCATGGTGAGGGAATATTAAATCTAAACCTCCTCCATGTATATCAAAACTATCTCCTAAGTATTTTCTTGACATAGCAGAACATTCTATATGCCAACCAGGTCTACCTTTTCCCCAAGGAGAATCCCAACTCGGTTCATTAGGTTTTGAAGCCTTCCATAGTGCAAAATCTAGTGCATCTCTTTTAATTTCATTTACATCTATTCTTGCTCCACTTTCTAAATCTTCTATATTTTGTTTTGAAAGTTCTCCATAACCATCTCTATATTTTTTTACTTCAAAATATACATCTCCATTTGACTCATAAGCATAACCTTTATCAACCAAAGATTGTATAATTTCTATCATTTCATTAATATTTTCAGTCGCCTTAGGTCTTATCATACCTTCTTCTTTTAAATTTATTTTTGAAGTATCTTCAAAATATGCTTTTATATATCTTTCTGCTATCTCTTTTATCGAAACATTTTCAATGTTTGCCTTATTTATCATCTTATCATCAACATCAGTGAAGTTTTGAACATAATTTACCTTGTATCCTCTATATTCCAGATATCTTCTAACTGTGTCAAAGAAAATAGCAGGTCTTGCATTTCCTATATGAATATAATTATACACTGTCGGTCCACAGACATACATTGACACTTCATTCTCTTTCAATGGCTTAAATTCATCTAAATGCCCTGTCAGTGTATTATAAATTTTTATCATAGTTTTTATCCTTCTCCCTTATTTTAAAAACTTTAAATCCTCTTGTACTGTAATCTTAATATTATCATAATCTCCATAAATAATTTTAATTTTTCCAGAAATCATCTCAACTAGACTTGCATCATCAGTAGCCAGTATATTTTTTTCTTCTGCCATTTGATGTGCTTTCTTTAAAATTTCAAACTTAAAAGTTTGTGGTGTATGAACCATTATCAAGTTATCTCTATTTGGTGTTTCTAGTACTATTCCATTTTCATCAATAATCTTGATTGTATCTTTACATTTTACACCAATAATTGCTCCATCACAATCATCATTTAAAATTTTTAGACTTTCTTCTATATATTTATCTTTTAAAAAAGGTCTTGCTGAATCTTGAATTATTACAATATCTGTATTTTCTATTTTTTTTATAGCATTATAGATAGAATATTGTCTTTCACTTCCACCCTCAACTATATATTTGACTTTTGAAAATAAATTTTTGTTTTGACAATATTTTACCATAAAATTTAAATTTTCTTTATTAGTTATTATAATAATATCATTAATATTCTTATTTTCAAATGCAAGTTTTAA
>ERZ772772.2692-NODE-2692-length-10418-cov-5.820129_pt1 | contig 10418 bp, 15 predicted proteins | sample MGYA00511484_ERZ772772 | MGnify/ENA primary metagenome ERZ772772 (study PRJEB29015, sample SAMEA2737913) | human oral metagenome | biome: human oral; feature: human-associated habitat; material: dental | place: China | collected 2088 ... | reverse complement strand
ATTAATCCATGTAATTGCCTATGATATTTTTTATGAGTTGACTGTGTTAATTCAATCATTGGGCATGGTTCCCTGATCAAGTATATGATGCAAATTAATCTGCTTCCCGTCAATACCGATAGGTGCATTTCCAGATTTCATCAAGTCTAAATTAGTTGCTCCAGCTTCTACTTTCGCTCTAATCGATGGATGTACACTTGGATCTACGTAATCAGGGGAGTCCCTGTTACAAAATCTGTTGAATTTTGATATACTTTTCGTCCAAAGAACCTCTGTCGCATTATATTCACCTTAATCCGAAAACATCCACCAAACTATTCGGATCATAAACATATCCGTATAACGTTGGATTACCTCCCGCAAACCCTATCGGGTCTTGTGAGATATACATCTTCTTCATCGGGTGAGTAGTAGCGGAATCGATTGTAATACAGGCCTGTCTCACTATCCTCATACTGCCTTGGTAGCGGAACGGACAATTACCTCAAAGAACGTCCTGCGAAGGTACGAAATTTTCCGTAGATGTCAAATTTCCATTCCGAAGGATAAAGCCACGAAACCTTCTCGTTGACTTATTTCCCATCGGTTTTAGGTACAATAATAGCAAAAGGCAAGGAAAATATCCCTGCCTTTACACATCTGCTTTAAAATTTATAGCTGTTTATCCGATTGTTGCGGTCAAAATTCATAGTCTGGAATATTACCGAGAAACTACACCAAATTCTATTTCATTCTCAAATGATATACAAATAATCTTTTTGAAATCTTTAGATAATAAATAATGATGTTGAGGTATTTCATTTACTAAAAAAGGAACAATCTTTAATAAATCATTCAAAAAAAACTCATACCCATTCTCCGTCAAACTATCTCCAATATAAATTATGACGTCATCCTTACTACATTTTTTCTCTTCTATTAATTTCTTAATAAAATTGGCGGCATCAAAAGAGATATTCCTTTGATCGGATTTTACAAATTTGTTATTATTTAAATTACTAAAATCAATTCGCCCTCCCGCAAATAGGAAGTGCTTACTTAGGTTTTATATGTAGTAAGAAAGGTTTGAAATAATGGTATAATTTATTTTCTGTTCTTCTACATATTTAATTAAGATATTATCATAATAATTATTCATAAATCAAACATTTTTATCATCTACACTTATACTGCCCTTGGTAGCGGAACGGAGAATCCCGTTCAAAGAACGTCCTGCGAAAGTACGAAATTTTCCATAGATGTCAAACTCCCATTCCGAAGCATAAAGCTCCGTAACTTTCTCGTCTGCTTATTTTTCCGTTGGTTTTAGGTGCAAGAAAGCAAAAGACAAGGAATATGTCCCTGTCCTTTACGCTTGTACTTCAAAATTTATTACTGCTTGCGGTTTTTTATTACAGATATAACTCCCGATTTGGAGTGTTGCCTTACCATTATTAACCCATGTCCCTTTTAATTGTAGCAGTTGTAAATATCATCTACATTGTTAACATCTTCAATTAACATCCCATTGGGAATTATTCCTGCATAAAGGAGCGTGTAAGTGTGAGTGCGATACTCTTTTGATAGTAAGTTGTAAAAGTATAATTGTATTTCGGTTAGATCGTTTTTGTCTATAAAAATCCCTCTACCAAGATGTTCTTGAAATAAAACACTACTCAAATCTTCTAACATAAATCTATGGGGAGGAAAATCTATTTCTTCATCAATGTTTAATTTTTTTATTGTATCGTACCCATTCATTATATTGTCGATAGTGTTTTTTTGCTTTCTTAAATCTTTATGTAAACTATCAATCATCATTGATGATGTTGCCAATACACATTCATAGCCATTCCCCCATACAAATGAATGTCGTGTGGGTGTAGAAAGTGAATTAATCGCAAGTCTTTCGTCAAATTCCATTCGATTTATGCATAAGCCCAAATTAGTAATATTATTCTGTTGAGTTATGTTTAAATTATGGATTTTCAAATTGGGATTTTTGAAACTCATCAATCCACATGCAAAAAGGGACGCTCCTATATTTTGTGAGTTAGCATTATGCATCAATGTTTCGAAAGTTTTTTGACTGTTATCCAATACGGATTTATAAAAAATGACTTCCGGTATTTGAGTCTCAGTATTGTCAGAGAATACTCTTTTTACAAAGGATTGAAATCGTTTATAAAATTTAAACTCGTCAAAACATTGTAATGATAACTTTGGTGCAGCAACCTGATATTCGATAGGAGGTACCAAAATACAATTTTCGTCTCGAATATACTCTTGAAAGATATATCCTAAAAAGTTTAAAATCTCAATCTTATATTGAATCTTTCCTTTTTGGAGTATGTTGAACTCCATAACTTCAATTACAGGTTCTATTATGTTATATATTTTATATTGATGTTTTATATTGGGAGCTAATTCGTTATAAAGAAAAGACTCAATATCTTCTGCCGGGTCTTCGGTAGAGAAAAGATACTGTAATTGATGAGGTATCTCTTCAATTGCCTCCTTGTACGGTGCTTGATAATGTTGCCAATTAATATTCATTTTAGTTTTATTGTTTTAAGAAATAGCGTTCATTTCTAAATCCGTATGCCGTTCTCTTCGTTAACTTTTATCTTGTTGTTGATCCTTCTACTTTTCCTGTTGATAATTTGCTTGTGGTTATTCAAATGTACTATTTATTCAGAGGGTTTCTTCGTTGGAACGCGATCACTCGAAATGTCGGATGAACCAGAAAAAATATTTTGCTCTCATAGTTTACTTTAAATCTCCCTTAGTTCCTTTTCGTATTTTTTTGCATGAGGCATTCTTGTTTTTCTTAAATATGCGAATAGTTCTGACGAGGTACTTTTCAATAAACAGTACTCAATCAAAGAGCTGAACATAAAGTCCTTATAATAGGGCAATACTTCTCTCGTTATTGGCAATTCATCTTCGTCTAAATTCTCTCCTTCCGGATACTCATTATTATCCTCTTTTTTCCGGTTTCTGTAAAACACAATTTTCGAAATAATAAATTGACATACTTTATCATCTACGGATATAGTACTACTTATCGCTTCGATGGATAGATTTGAAGCCTTAAGAAGTGATAGGTCGTAGTTTAGCATAGTAATTGGCGGAGTTTTTTTGTTCACTTCGATCCTCAAACTATCCTCAACCTTATTCAAAACTGAATTGTAGATGTTCGACTCTATAAATGTTTTTATTTTATCCATGAACATGTTCCTTTAATTATTCTTATTAGGGAGGCTCCTGCGTCCTCGTAATATCCTTGGTCCTTAAAATGGTATAAACGTCGAGGTAGTGTGAAAACGGAGACAGAGCAGATACAAAAAGAAGATTTTGCCATAGTTTATTCCCTTATTATTGGTTTCAAAACCATTTAAAGGGGTTGTGCAATTTGTTTTCCTTTATGCAATCATTATACCATTCGTTATAGTCAATTGGCATTTGGACACTAACTCCTTTCAGCCAATATTGTTCACCATAAGCCCCCAACATAGCCCAATGGTATTCCGTTTCATGACTTATACATATAACGTCATCATAATCTTCCGGTTTATTGTAATAATGTTTTTTTAGAATCTCTTCTGCCTCTTTGGGCGTTTTATGTGCATACTTCGCTAATATACACCTGATTATAAATAGCCATGCATTATAATACACACCGACCTTATCGCCTGTCTTATTGTTCGAAAAAACTAATAATTCATCCATAAAATATCATTTTAATTAAAATCAATAGTACCTGTTGACTCTACAACATGCTTAACGGATAATATTGTTCTCTTTTTGTTTTATATTTTTTATTAAATTGTATTTCTTCTCATAATTTTGCATAAAATAATCAACACCACTGTCATTTAATTTGTCTTCTTCAAATGCCCATCCTACCAAATATTCGATTAAGGAAGTATCTTCTATACAATCTATAAGAGGACAAATTTGCCCTATGGATAATTTTTCTGTTGCAGATATAATAGCTTTGGAACCGTATTTTATTACCGGAATTTCTATCCATGACAAATCGTAAGGTAAATGTTCGAATACAAATTTATTCCCCCCAAGAGAAATTAAAAAGTCATCATTTACTAATCGATGGTGTATTATTGTTTTTAAAAATAGTATTTGGTTGTTTTTGTTTTTTATCTTTTGAATACAACTTAATAAATCGCTTGGCTTATTAATAAGACTTCCACTAAGTATATCAATAAATATAGTAAATAGATATTCCAAATCAGTATTTTTATTTCTATTAACCAACAGGTAGTTAAGTGTTTTTGAAAATATTGTTTCATAAGAATATAAACGAGTTATTATTTTTTTATCTTCTTTTATTAACTCAATAATACTTTCAATATCTTCTTTGTTTAATATTTTATCATATAAATCCATAATTGTTTAACTTTTAAATCGTTCCGTTAGATTATTATTTCTTACCAACCCATCGGGTCTTAACTTATATACCCTCCTGTATTCGGGTCGTAATATCTGTACCTATTATAATACTGCTCCGTCTTCTCGTCCTCCTCATAATGTTCCAACTGACGGAAAGTATAAGGGGTCTTACAATCATCACTTAAAGAGAGTGTTGTAGTTGTGTTTTTAATAATACATCTGAAACATTATCCTATTATTTATTAATATATAAATCTAAATCAATCCAGCCATTTATCTTATTAAGCAAGTTAATAATGTTATTATTAAATACAATAGCGGGCGATGGTTCTTTGTCTGTTTTTATTTTGAAAAGCATTTTAGACGTCAAATTATTTTTTTGTATAAATGAAGAAACATCTTCAAGACTTGGGGTTATGATATTCTCAAAAAGGCTTATACTTTCTTCTATATAAAGGCTTACAACTTCTTGAAATGAATATTCCCAAAAAGTTTCAGTATTTCTTCTGAATTTTAGTATATCATTTTTATAAGCAAAATCAGTAGGAGATTTGCCTATTATCTTAGAAAATTCATCGACATCAAAAATGTCTCCATAAACGATAAAAGTTAATTTAATACTAGTCATACGGATAATCTATATATGTTTCTATTGGTTTTCCCCTTCCTCCTTTTTTCAAAATAATCTCTTTTCTATTATTTGAATATTTATAAATGTCATAGTGGGCAAATTTTAGCATTCTTACCTAAAATATCTCTTTTAAGTTCATGTGCATCAATTCCTATTTTTCTAGTTTTTCATTTGAAAATTTCTTAAAAATTTTAGGTTTCTTGGAACAATCCAACCCCAACACATCAACTTCCGTATTCACATTTTTTGCGAAAGCGTATAAAGTAGGATTTTTCCCCGCCAACCCTATTATCGGGTCTTGGCTTATATAACTCCCTGCATTCGGGTCGTAGTACCTGAACCTGTTATAGTACAATCCCGTTTCAGCATCCTCATACTGCCCTTGATACTTAAAGGGTATGAACGCGGATGGCCGTTTCCTCTGCCGGCCGTAGATGTCCAGCTCCTGTTCCCACACCCTGTTTCCTTGTTTGTCGTAGGCTTGCAGGGGCGTGCCGAGGTAGTCGGACACAATGGAAAAACACTCACCGTTGGCAACCAGCTTGGCGGCAGGCACGAACGTGTCTTGCTCGAAGAGCCAAGTAATTACGTTCTCTTCCGATTCGGCCGTCTCCGTCCATTCGTGCAGTGGCACGTTGCCGTCCCACACGAAGTGGGTGGTTAAGCCTCCAAAGTTTTTGCGTGTATGCTCGTCTGTCTGAAAATATGGAAAGTAATCTTTACTCTTCTCACTATTTTCGATAGCCTCAACGGAAAATCAATGTACTTTCTCCAAATGCTGTAGCAACTGTTTTAATATACCATATTCTTTTTTATCTAATTCTGAATGTGCGAACAACCCTGAAAAGTTTACATACATTTTGTTTATCATATCCTTTTCTGTCGTAAAAGCCATGTCAGATATGTCGTTGAGAAAATTTTTATACAGTTCGAGCCTATATATATTATCGGTTACTGAAATTAAATTATTCAATATTCTTTTTAGTTCATCCATGATAGTTAAAAATTAATTTTATCAGTTCTTATAATTGTTGATTTTGGCAAGTTCTTCACATCTATTATCCCTTGATAGCCTCCACCTGTTAGTATTTCTGTCCCATCACGGCTAACCTGTCGAGCTGCGGTCCCTTCTCCTATCCAGGTACCAGCATGAGGCTTGAATGTGGTAACAGATTTTATCTCAACACCCCACTCCTTAAGAAAATAGCTAAATCTTCACGTAATGCTTTCTCTGAAGTATACTTTTTATTTGTTACATAGTTATATTCTCTTCCTAACCTATTAGACTTACCATGATACTTATAGAAAGTTTCTTCTCCACTGACTTGTCTCATACTAACAATTCCATCTGTAAAATTCTTTCTATGATAGTCAGGAATATTGGGGCCTTTCTTTGCTACATTTTTGCATTCTAACCCAAATGGGTCAATCTGTATGTTGGACTCGAACACATATCCATACAATGTAGGATTATTTCCAGCCAGCCCTATCGGGTCTTGACTTATGTAACAGCCTGTCTCTGAATTATACCATCTGTGCCAGTTATAGTAAAGAGCCTCTAAGTTAGAGCGTTATTTCTTTTTAATTATGATGTCATTTGAATGTAATTTAATTTTTTCTTCTTCAATCACAAGCTCTTGCCAATATTGTTTATCATCTAAATCATTATCTTCCATTAATCTATATTCTGAAATATCGGTCTTTGTATTAGGTAGAATAACTATTTTATCAATATTTTTTCTACTTATATCATATTTTTCATATATCTCTATCAAAAACAGCATATCCAATAATTGATTTTTCTGTGCTATGAAATTTACTTTATTAGACTTAGCCCGCTTCAGTTCTGCTTCGATATTGTTTAGCTTGGATTGTATGTATTTTTTTATATCTTCCATATTTTTATTTCAGTATATTGATAGATACTTTATTCCCTTCTGATGTCAGTATATTTATATGTGGGTTCGTCTTATGGATATGACTGTTAGGCAATTGACGGTACTCATGTATAATTTCATTTTCATCTTTCAAATAATCTTCTTTATAAACAGGTGTTAATTTAAATGTTTTATTTTTTTCTGATAATCTCATACTATTAGGGCTTGCCCATTTTGATTTGAAAGTCCGTTTGCCTTTAGATTTTTCAGCCTGCCGTATATGTCGTAATCGAAACTCCAAACAAGTTCGCCACTTTTCCCCAAAATATAAAAGTAAGATTTCAAAGAACTTTGAATGAAAAACATAGTTAGTATTTATCTATAAAATAGATTTAAGCCAATCAAATACCCTTCTTGCAAATTTTGACATTTCAATATCTTTGGGAAGAACCAAAGTTATTCTATTACAATCTGAAGTATAGTTGCTATTAAATATAAGTAAAAAAGGACCTTCGCCGGAACCTCTATTCGTATAAAATCCCTTTTCATCCATAAGGTCAAACATAATTTTATTTTTAGCTACATATATATCCGTTGTTTTGTCTTCATTATCAATAATAAAATAAGGATTGTCCCATAACGAAAAAGATTTCTTCATTTCTTGGATAAACATCTCTTGCTTTTTCTGTGTATATAAAATGTAATCAACACCTGTAAACATAACTCATTATTTATTTGTGTCATCAATTTGAAATTCAGAAGAAAGACCTAATTTTTTATATCCATTTATCGATTGAGAAAGCATATTGCAGAAGTCTTTTTCGCATTCTTCTTTACGGACTCTTCCGTAAATATCTAATGTCCGCTCTCATACTTTATTGCTTTGCTCGTCGGTAGCTAAAATCGGGGTATCTAAGTGGTCGCTAATCTATAAATATTACTTAAATAACAAATATAGTGTATTAACCCTTTATTTCCAAAATTGTTCCAATTCTTTATATTCTTCAAACCAAAACCTAAAGGCTTGTTTATTTATACCATCTTTACCCGACCAAAAATCTACAGGGTAATTCCAATCGGAACTATGAGTCTTTCGAGGAGTTGACGCACAGTTCGTATAATGTTCAAGCAATCCCTTATGTTCTTTGGTTTCTAAAATACTGCAATAGCCCAAAGTTTCCAATAAAGCTTGTCTTTGTTCTGTGTTGGATTTAAACCCTCTAATCTTACCGATTTTAGATTGAACTGTTTTTTTTACTGTCTCTTTTTCATTTGCTTGTAAGAGGACAGTAATTATTTCCGAAAAAATTCTAAAATCGGATTCAATTGGCTTAACGAATTCTAATTTATTGGTTCGCAGTAAGTAGTGATAATAAATTAATGGATTATGCCCAATTAGACCTCCTACTTCTGAGAAACATTCTTCAATTAATTCTATATCTACTTCAATATTTTTTAAAGAAGAACAATATTTGCAAGGAATCCTACTTATTACGAATGCCTTATCTTCCTCATTCATTTTATCAAATAGTGCCTTTTCGGAAGCCGTTTTTTTACATGGAGTAAAAGAATGCTTAGGAAAACTTTGCATTATGGCAAAAACAGGTAAACCACTTCTATAATTGAGCTTATTGCTACTTAAACTTGACAAAAATAATGAAGTATATTTCTTTTTATCACAGTCTCTATATTCTTGAAAGATTCGCTCAATAAGTTCATCGTGCGTTAAATATTCTTTTGTTTTTAAATTCCCCATCATTCGCAATCTCCTCTAAATTTTAGTTCTTCTAACGCGGGCAACTTGCTGATTTTATTGTCATTAAGGATTTTGTCGGTATCGCTTAATCGTTTCTTACCGATGCGAGTTTTTTGTTTTGTTGCTGAAATACTATTTCTCTTATTTCCGCTAACCTTGTCATTTCTCCTACTGAGCAAATCTTTTTCGGCAATTCCTCTTACTGCATCATAGTCAGTCCCCATATCCGTTTTTCTTTGAAGGGTATCCCCTTGACCAAACCTTGCTCCATCACTCTATTGTTTAACCCTATCGGGTCTTGCGAGATATACATCTATTCATCAGGCGAGTAGTGGCGTAATCGATTGTAATACAGCTATGTTCCACTGTCTTCATACTGCACTTGGTATCGGAACGGACAATCATTCAAAGAACGTCCTGCGAAGGTACGAAATTTTCCGTAGATGTCAAATTCCCATTCCGAAATCTTCTCATCACCTCATTTTTTCAATAATTTGAAGCTGCTTAAAATTTATAGTCACTTTTTGACCGTTTACAAAAATAAACTCGTATGTATATACTTCTTTTGATTTAAATAAGAATTGATGGATAAGCAAATCATTATTTTTAAATGTTTTGTCTTCTGTCTTAAAGCTGATATTTATAACATCGTTAAATATAAATTTATAGTATCTATCCCGATAAGGGGATAAAAAACTTATAAGCAGTTTATCTTTATTTTTTGATATACCGAATTTAAATTGTGTCAAAATAGCATCGTGAAGAGTTTCTTGTGTGTTAAATAAATACCTTTTAGGATCCAATATAAAATACTTTATCAATTCTGGTATTTCTTTTTCTTTCTTATAAAGGAATTCAAAATAATCGTCAAAATACCATATACTGTTTTTCTTTTTTATTTTTGACATAATTCATTTACATGATTTTCTTTGTTTTTTTGCTATCAAAAACGTATCTGTATAATGTTGGGTTATCTCCCGCCAATCCAATCGTATACTTACTTATGTAAAAGCCTGTCTCCGAATTATACCGTCTGTACCTGTTATAGTAAAGTTCTTCTATTTCAGCGTCTTGTTTTTACTCCAACACTTCTAACGTACTGCTTATATAAACATCTTCTATATCACAATCAATATAACCCCATTTATTCCAATTAGTTTTTAGCCAATCTGAACCTAACCCTAATCTGTATCCATCAGGTATAGATTCTTTAGGGAAATACGTGTATATTAACCCCGCTTTATGTCCGGAAATAATTACTAAGGAATAAGTTTCTTGTATCTCACATACTAGAAAATATACTACATCTTCATACGGATATTTTCCTTTACATTTTAATATCGCCCCTCTCCAAATGATATTTTCTTTGAAATTAGTCAATTTGTCCATATTATCCGCACGTAATGATATATTATTTTCCTTTTTTATCGGCTTCCTTGGTTTGATTTCCATCAATATAAATTCTCCTAAATGTTTACCTCTTTCACCAAGATATTCGAAACGACCATGTTGGGTGTAAAATGTATAATATCTGTTTTCTGCATCTCTATATATAATACGATTATCCATTTTGCTTATTTTTTATCTTGCTTTCCTGCTAATCCTATCGGGTCTTGGCTAATGTAGTTCCCTGTACTTGAGTCGTAATACCTAAAACGGTTGTAATACAGGCCTGTTTCACTGTCTTCATACTGCCCTTGGTAGCGAAACGGACAATCATTCAAAGAACGTCCTGCGAAGGTACGAATTTTTCCGTAGATGT
>ERZ772772.2688-NODE-2688-length-10425-cov-3.826615_pt1 | contig 10425 bp, 8 predicted proteins | sample MGYA00511484_ERZ772772 | MGnify/ENA primary metagenome ERZ772772 (study PRJEB29015, sample SAMEA2737913) | human oral metagenome | biome: human oral; feature: human-associated habitat; material: dental | place: China | collected 2088 ... | reverse complement strand
TTAATGATAGCCTCCCCTTCTACACGGAGACTGCGTTTCATAGATTCCGCATCGGCCTGTGCCTTCGCTAACATCTGTTTTCGTTTTTCATTAAACTGCTTCTTTTCTTTTTCCAATTGACCGCGCATACGTCGTGTTTCATCTAATTCTTTTTTGAGTGCTCGTTCACGTTCCGATGATTTACGCAATTGTTCATTCAAATCGGATAAAACATTTTCCATTTCACTACTACCAAACTTAGATTTGTAATCACGAGCGCGATTGACGATGTCCTTTGGTAACCCCAAACGCGCCACAATGCTCAATGCATGACTACTACCAGCTACGCCAATATGTAATCGATAGGTAGGCTTTAAGGTACGCTCATCAAATTCAACGTGACCATTCTCGATACCTGCCGTATGATACGCATAATTCTTTAACTCATTATAGTGAGTACTTACCATCATGAGCGTGCCCTTTTGACGGAAGAATTCAAGTATAGATACGGCTAAAGCGCTACCTTCTTCTGGATCCGTACCTGAACCGAGTTCATCGAGTAATACAAGATCATTAGGACCACAATGTTTAATAATAAAAATTACTTGTGTCATATGTGCAGAGAATGTAGACAAGCTAGCTTCAATGCTTTGTTCATCCCCAATATCTGCAAAAATCTGACTAAATATCCCGACACAGCTCCCCTTGTCCGCCATAATCGGAAGACCTGACTGAGCCATGATCTGAGCTAGCCCTAAGGTCTTCAACATGATGGTCTTACCACCAGTATTAGGACCGGTAATCACAATCTCTGTCAAATTCGAGCCAAAATGTAGATCATTAGCCACTGCATTTTCAATTAGGGGATGGCGAGCCTGTAGTAGCTGAATGTCCTGTGTATCAGACAGAGACGGTACTACTGCACCTCGTTCTCTCATAAAAGACAATTTAGCCATAATGAAATCCAGATGACCAATAATCCAAGCATTGTTGGCAATTTCAGCTGCATGCGGACGAATCATAGCAGATAGTTCTTGTAAGATGCGTAAGAGTTCGTAGCGCTCGTCTGCCTTGTAGTGAGAAATTTCTTCATTGAGATTGACCACTGCTCTTGGCTCAATATAAACTGTCGTACCACTGGCGGAAATATCATGCACAACCCCTGAAATCCTATTACGGTAGGTATTTTTTACAGGTAGCACATTACGACCGTTACGACTAGCAATAACCTGATCTGCCAACATTTCTGCTTTATTCTTAAGGATATCTTGCAAGAGTTCACGAACCTTGTTTTCATTCTCCTGGATTTTTCGACGAATATGTCCTAGTTCCTCGCTGGCAAAGTTTTCTATAAAACCACCATCATTAACAGCTTGCAAACTCCCTTGAATCGCTGGAAAAACTTCCAAATTCTCAAAAATACGACTCAATTCTTGCAATCTAATGTTTTCCAAATCTGCATAAAAAGTCGCTAGTTCCTGCGAAACTTGTAATATTCGCTTTAAAATGAGCAACTCTTCAATATTTAGATCGCCTTCCAACTCTAAGCGTTTCGTAATTGCTACAACATCTCTTGTTGAGCCAATAGAAAAATAAGGGTTTTCGATTAAAATTTGCTCCATATCTACTATTTCTAAAAAAGCTTTTTCAATCGTTTCTTTTTTACTTAGAGGCAGTAGATGTTGCAACTCTAATTTTCCCTGTTCTGTCTGCAAATAAATAGCAAACAACTCTTTAATCTTGTTAAATTCTAAGGTTTCTAAAATTTTTGTATTCATATCTTATCTATTCTAGTGAAAAAGAACCCAGCTAGCAGGCCAACTGAGTCGTTTCTATCCGATTACCTTAGTTACCCAAAGATTTTTTAAGATGCCAGAAGTAATCGGGGTATGGTTAATAATAAAGCTTGCTAAACCACTGTGATTTAGATGATTTTGTACAAAGGCTAGTGGCACCGTTGCAAAAATCGTCAAAAACATTTCGATGACAAATAAGGAAATCAAAACAGCCATCACGCCGCTCGCTATATTGTACCAGCGTGAATCTGTATTACCTTTTGGAACCAAGTGAATGAAAATACCGACAAAGCGTGCAATCGCATAAACAATCGCATAGACAATGAAGAATGCAAGACCCGCATAGAACACTTTATCTAGATGAAAGAGCTGGTTGCTTGGGAAATAATAATTAGTAGCTCCTTCTGTTGCACTCGCATAGGGCACCCATAAACTCAAAAATTTAGCTAGACCTTGATAGGACTGACTAGCAATGATGCCCGCAATCAAAGAAGCTAGCAGATAGTAACCTTGAAGAACAATCCCTCTCGTGTAGCCAATATAAAAGCTCCATGCCAAAACCAAGAAAATCAGTATTGAAATAATCATAAGGGTCCCTCTGTTTGCAAGGATTTTTCTTTTAAGTCTGTCAAAGCTTTACGGCGCAATTCTTCTAATTCTCTTTCTTTATCATCAAACTCAATCTCGCGACTCAGCTGAGTGGATAGACTATTAATTGCCAGCAGAATCGCCAATGTTTCATCATCTGCTTGAGGCATTCTTTCCTTAATTGCTTGGTATTTTTCTGTTGCAACCTTTTCGACTTCTTCCATAAATAAATTATCAAATCCTGTTGTCAAAGTCATGGTCTTGTTTCCAAATGTAAATTTATATCGATTCAAATTTGCCATAAAATCACCTCAGTGTATTATACCAAATATCAAGCTTTTTGTCAGATTGGGGCTCATCAAATTGCTATTCTAATCTAAAAATATGCTTCCGCTAAAATATTCATTGTCTCTTTTTTCAATTTTGCACCTTTTTATGTTACAATAGAGGGCATGGGACAGTTTAGCTTAACTCCAAGCGAGCAAGAGATAAAAGCATTTGTAAAAGCACACCAAAATCAGCTCACCCCTAGTAAAAATCCTTATATTCGCTTTTTTTTCCGTTTGGATCAGGCGACGGCGAGCATTTATACTTCCGGAAAAGTTCTCATACAAGGGGAGAAAGCAGCTACTTATGCAAATTTTTTTAATGAAGCCGAAAATATTATAGAAAACAAGGAACAAACGACCTACTCTTCTATGATCGGCACAGACGAAGTTGGAAATGGTTCTTACTTTGGTGGTCTCGCAGTTGTTGCTTCTTTTGTCACGAAAGAGCAAGAAGATTTTCTAAGAAGCCTAGGCGTAGGAGATTCAAAAACATTGTCGGACCGAAACATTCGCCAACTAGCTCCTCTCTTAAAAGAAAAAGTGGCTCATCAAGCCTTGCTCTTATCCCCTAAAAAATACAACGAAGTGATTGGTTCGGGTTATAACGCTGTCTCCGTCAAAGTAGCACTCCATAATCAAGCCATTTATCTTTTGCTTGAAAAAGGGGTTCAGCCGGATCACATCATCATTGACGCTTTCACTTCGACTAAAAACTATCAACGATATGTCGCACAAGAACGCAATCAGGTCAGTCAAGTCATTCATTTGGAAGAAAAGGCTGAAAATAAGTACCTGGCTGTAGCAGTCAGCTCCATCATTGCTCGTGATCTCTTTCTAGAGAATCTAGAAAATCTCAGCCAAGAGCTTGGTTATACTCTACCTAGCGGAGCAGGAGAAAAAAGTGATCAGGTGGCTTGTCAAATCCTGAAAACCTACGGCTTAGCAGGGCTTAATACCTGTGCTAAACTACATTTTAAAAATACTGAAAAAGCCAGAAAATTACTAGAAAGGTAAATTATGCGAAGCTTTAAAAAATTTATGTTTGAATGGGGATTTTTTATCCTCTTTATGGCAGCTCTTCTACTCTCTCGCCTCTTTCTATGGTCTCCCTTCTTAGTAAGTGGCCATTCTATGGATCCGACTTTGGCTAATGGCGAATACCTCCTTGAAATACGCTATCTGCCTATTGACCGCTTTGATATCGTTGTTGCTAAGGAAACAGACGAAAACGGTCAAGAAAAACGCATTGTGAAGCGAGTCATCGGTATGCCAGGCGATACCATTAAATATGAAAATGACCAACTCTATATCAATGGCAAAAAAACAGATGAACCCTATCTAAAAGAATATATTGCTAAGTTTAAAAAAGACAAGCTTCAGTCAACTTACTCTTACAGAAAACTATTCCAACAAATTGCATCACAAGCCGACTCCTTCACCCAGGACGCATTAGGACGCTCAACTTTTACTATTGAAGTTCCCGAAGGGCACTATTTCTTACTAGGTGACGATCGTCTAGTCTCAAGAGATAGTCGTGATGTTGGCACTTTCAAAGCAAGTCAAATCGAGGGGGAAGCAAAATTACGCTTCTGGCCACTTAATAAGATTGGATTGTTCTAATTAGAAGTTTATAAAGCAAGGGCAGGACAGCATTTTTTATTGGCTTGTCTGCTCTTTTTTGTATAGGATGAGAGAGATGGAATTCTATTTTTCAGGTACAATTGAACGGATTATTTTCGAAAACCCAAGCAACTTCTTTCGTATTTTGCTACTAGATATTGATGATACGGATGCAGAATTTGATAATTTTGAAATCATCGTAACAGGAACCATGGCTGACATCATGGAAGGACAAGACTATACATTTTGGGGAACTATTGTACAGCACCCTAAATATGGTGAGCAACTAAAAGCCACGCGCTATGAAAGATCTAAACCAACTAGCAAAGGTTTGATCAAATATTTCGCTAGCGACCATTTTAAAGGCATCGGTATGAAGACTGCCCAAAAGATTGTGGATCTCTATGGCGACAATACGATCGATGAAATTTTGGCTGATCCCAGTCGTTTGACTACTATTAACGGATTGTCTGCAACGAATCGCGAAGCATTTGTCAGTAAACTCCGTCTCAATTATGGCACAGAAATGATGCTTGCTAAACTAGCTGAATACGGCATTCCTAACAAGCTTGCGCTTCAAATCCAAGATACTTACAAAGAAGAAACATTAGAAATTATTCAACAATATCCTTACCAGCTTGTAGAAGATATTCAAGGTATCGGCTTTAAAATTGCTGACCAATTAGCTCAGCAACTCGGTATTGAAAGCGATGCTCCAGAGCGTTTTCGAGCAGGACTTGTCCACACCCTTTTTCAGCAATCTATGGAGACAGGTGACACTTACCTAGAGGCTCGCGATTTATTGGCATACACTATTGACCTCCTTGAAAAAGCTCGCCAGGTTGAAATTGACCCAGCCAAGGTTGCTGAAGAATTAGCCCATTTAATAGAGGAAGACAAAGTTCAAAATGTCGATACAAAAATCTTTGAGAACAGTCTTTATTTTGCCGAGGAAGGTATTCGAAGTAATCTTGTACGTATTTTAGAAAAAGGCAAACAGGAAAGTTTTGAAATTTCTAAAATCGAGAAAATCATCGCACAGGTCGAACAAGATTTTAAAATCAAATACGATCAGATACAGAAAAAAGCCATTTGCGACGCCATTAACCATAAAGTATTTATCTTGACAGGTGGTCCAGGTACTGGTAAAACGACTGTTATTAACGGGATTATTGCTACTTATGCCGCCTTACACCAACTAGATTTAAAGAAAAAACAAGAACTACCTATCCTACTTGCCGCTCCAACTGGACGCGCTGCCCGACGCATGAATGAATTAACAGGGCTCCCTAGTGCTACGATTCATCGCCACCTTGGGATGACTGGAGATGATGACATTAGCCATCTTGATGATTATCTAGATGCCGATTTTATCATTGTAGATGAGTTTTCGATGGTTGATACCTGGCTAGCCAATCAGCTTCTCAGTAACATCTCCTCTAATAGCAAAATCCTGATAGTCGGTGATGCAGATCAACTTCCTTCTGTCAGCCCTGGGCAAGTTTTAGCAGATTTCCTACAAATTCCCCTATTGCCACAGACCAAGCTAACAAAAATTTATCGCCAAAGTGAAGACTCAACGATCGTCACTCTAGCCAGTCAAATCCAACAAGGAGTCTTACCTGCTGATTTTACAGAAAAAAAGGCAGACCGTTCTTATTTTGAGGCGCCTAGCGAATACATTCCTGATATGATTAAAAAAATTGTAGCAGCCGCCATCCGAAGTGGCATTGCTGCCCAGGACATCCAGGTTTTAGCTCCTATGTACAGAGGACCTGCAGGAATTGATCATATTAACCAGCTCATGCAGGACTTAATCAATCCAGCAGAAAATGATCAATTAATCTTTGAAGCGCCAGACTGCCAATACCGACAAGGAGATAAGGTCATCCATCTGGTCAACGATGCTGAAAATAATGTCTTTAATGGCGATTTAGGTTACATAACTGATCTATTACCTGCAAAATATACTGACTCTAAGCAAGATGAGCTGACCATTAACTTTGATGGAAACGAAATCATCTATCAACGCAGTGAGTGGTATAAAATTCGCCTAGCATATGCTATGAGTATTCATAAATCACAAGGAAGCGAGTTTCCTGTTGTACTTCTGCCAATTACCAGAAGTAGCTACCGTATGTTGCAACGCAATCTCATCTACACAGCTATTACACGTGCTAAGAGCAAGCTCATTCTTCTAGGGGAACTAACGGCTTTCGACTATGCAGCAAAAAATACAGGAACAGCTCGTAAAACATATCTTATTCATCGCTTTGATGATCTTGTAGAAAACAACATTTCCGAAACTGCTAATACAACTCATTTAACCGATAAAGAGCAGTTTAACGAACCTGAAAACTTTATTCTAACCACCGACAACTATCTAGAAATAGATCCTATGATTGGGCTGAAAGAAGATATTTCGGAATTTTTTAAAAAATAATAGCTAAAATCTAACATCATCTACTCGATTGTTCCAAGTTGATGGCACCAATTTCTAAAAAGTAGGTTAGGATATCTAGTCCTAACCTACTTTTTCTTTACTATTTGCGATGTAAGATTTGCTTGATTAGTGTCTCATCAAAAATATCCAAACCGATCGATTCAAGCATAAATTGCAGAAAATAAATCCGATCAGTTACTCTTTCAGTTGAATTGTCAAACATACTGCCTTCTAACCAGAAATTAGTCAAAAGTAAAATAGCCTCAGCCACCTCATCAGGAAACTGAATATGCTGAATAGAGCCATCATCCATCCCTTTCTTGATAATCCTCGCAATAAGAGGTGTTCCGATACGAAGATTATAGCGCATCATTGTCAACATAAATTCAGCGTTAAAAGACTCTTCATCGAGTATATTCCGATATGCCCCCTGACTTTCTAAACTAAATTGAAAGATAGCCTTCAGTTGCTCTTTTCCTGTCAGATGTTCCGTATTCTTCAGCCAGTTCATCAAATCATCTTCCATAAGTTGATAGCGCTGTTTTAAGACTGCAAAGATAATGTCACTCTTTGATTGAAAATGGTGATAAATAGCTCCTTTTGAAATCCCGGCTGTTTGAGCTATATCTTGCATGCTGGTTTTTTCATAACCTTTTTGAACAAAAAGATAAGAAGCTGTTGCCAAAATCTTGTCAATCATTGCTTGAGATTTGTCTGTCCTCGTTGCCATTACTATCCTTTCATCTTTCTTTGCTTTCATTTATTTTATCAAAAAAATAAGAAAAGACAATGATATCACCAAACTATCGACATATCAATGAGATTACTCAAGCTATTTATTCTTCTCTTTCTCTTCCAAGCGTTTGATATGATAAAAGTTAGAAAGAAGCGACACACCTCCTACTGCCATCATTCCTAGCCCACGCCAAGGACTAAAAAAAGTAGTAACAAGTCCGCCAGCAAACACTACATAGCCTATCTTCTTCCCCCACTTGGTATAGCGAAGCGCATTCTCTCCCTGAGTTAATTAATAGACCTGCTTTTTCTGAATGTTTCTTTGTCGTTTAATAAACTCCTTCTGCTTCACTAGTTGTTGACTTGCATCTTTGTTTAGCTTGGCAATATGTTCGTTTGTTCTTTCTAATACTGATTTTTTCATGTTAAGCCTTTCCATTTTAAAAACCGTCCAGTCGGTTTTTGTTTATTGCTAGTATAACAAAGAAAAGTATCTTTGTCTAACATTTAGTAAAAATAAAGTAAAATGAAATCATTTAAAGCTTACAATCTAAGTTTTTGCTTCTTCTTTCCTTTCTTTTGACTCTCAAAATGCTATCTGATATTCCCTCAATATTTTTCGTCAAAACCTGTGACGGTTACCCCCAATAGTCGAATACCACGACGCGACTGCTCTTCTAGACTATCGAAAATTTCATGTGCTATTCGCTCAATTTGCTCTGCTTCTTTTACTGCCTGCGACAAGCTTCTGCGTTTGGTTAATGTCTTAAAATCCTCATAGCGGACTTTCAAAACGATTGTTCGACCTGATTTTTGATGTTTCTCTAAACTCTGGACAACTTTTTGAGCCAAAAGAGAGAGCTCTTTTTTGATATCTTCCTCACGATAGAGATGCTTGGCATATGTGCGTTCCTTACCGATAGACTTTCGTATACGATTAGACTTGACTGGACTATTGCTGATCCCACGCGCTTTTCGAAAAAGATCAAAGCCGAAGCGCCCAAATTTGTCAATTAAGACCATCTCAGGTATTTCAAGTAAATCTGCTCCTGTAAAAATCCCCATTTGATGGAGTTTTTCTACAGTTTTTTTCCCCACTCCATGAAATTTAGCGATGTCTAAAGGCGCTAAAAACTGCTGCGCCTCCTCCGGTAAAATAACCGTCAAACCATGTGGTTTTTCATAGTCACTAGCAATTTTAGCCAAAAATTTATTGTAAGAAACACCTGCTGAAGCTGTTAAGCGCAGTTCATTCCAAATATCATGTTGAATAAGTTTTGCAACCTTAACCGCTGATTTCAGCCCCAATTTATTTTCGGTCACATCCAAATAAGCCTCATCAATACTCATCGGCTCAATTTTATCTGTATAGCGTTTGAATATTTCTCGAATTTGACGTCCTACTTCTTGATATTTCTCATAATTACCTGAAATAAAAACTGCTTGTGGACAACGCTCATAGGCTTCTTTAGTACTCATAGCCGAATGAACTCCGAACTTTCTAGCTTCATAGCTACATGTAGAAACAACACCTCGCCCCCCATTTAAACGTGGGTCGTGACCAATGATTACAGGCCTCCCCTGAAGCTTAGGATTGTCTCTAATCTCAACTGCAGCAAAAAAAGCATCCATATCTATATGAATGATCTTTCTTGATGTATCATTCATTAAGGGGAAAATCAACATCTTGTCTGCCTCTTTTTTTACTTTCTAATACTATTATATCGTTTTTCTCCTCTTTACCCAACTATTGGAAAATGCCAACTTAAACGATATAGTACACATCAGGCGAAAACAAAAAACTGTATTATAAAAGAAAAGCTTGTGAACACCTGAAAAACCTTTGTGTAAACGATTACTATATGCTATACTTTACCTATATAAATGTAACAGATGACTGTTACTAGAAAGAAAAACGAGGAATTTAACATGGTCGTTAAAACTGTTGTTGAAGCACAAGATATTTTTGACAAAGCTTGGGAAGGCTTCAAAGGTGAAGATTGGAAAGAAAAAGCAAGTATTTCACGCTTTGTTCAAGCTAACTACACTCCTTATGATGGAGATGAAAGCTTTTTAGCCGGTCCAACTGAGCGTTCTCTTCATATCAAAAAGATTATTGAAGAAACCAAAGCGCATTACGAAGCAACTCGCTTCCCAATGGATACTCGTCCAGCTTCTATCGCTGGTATTCCAGCTGGTTATATCGACAAAGATAACGAACTTATCTATGGTATCCAAAACGACGAACTCTTCAAATTGAACTTCATGCCAAAAGGTGGTATCCGTATGGCTGAAACTACTTTGAAAGAAAATGGATACGAACCAGATCCTGCTGTTCATGAAATCTTTACTAAGTATGTGACAACCGTAAATGATGGTATCTTCCGTGCTTATACTTCAAACATTCGTCGTGCTCGCCACGCTCACACAGTTACTGGTCTTCCTGACGCATACTCTCGTGGACGTATCATCGGGGTTTACGCTCGTTTGGCCTTGTACGGTGCTGACTACTTGATGGCTGAAAAAGTGAACGACTGGAATGGTTTGACTGAGATTGACGAAGAAACAATCCGTCTGCGCGAAGAAATCAATTTGCAATACCAGGCGCTTGGCGAAGTTGTTAAATTAGGTGACCTTTACGGAGTTGATGTTCGCCGACCAGCCTTTGACACAAAAGAAGCTGTTCAATGGACAAACATTGCCTTCATGGCGGTCTGCCGTGTCATCAACGGTGCTGCAACTTCTCTTGGACGTGTACCAATCGTACTTGATGTCTTTGCAGAACGCGACCTTGCTCGTGGAACATATACTGAAAGCGAAATCCAAGAATTTATCGATGACTTCGTTTTGAAACTTCGTACTGTTAAATTTGCTCGTACAAAAGCTTACGACCAACTTTACTCTGGTGACCCAACCTTCATCACTACTTCTATGG
>ERZ772772.2687-NODE-2687-length-10425-cov-14.939248_pt1 | contig 10425 bp, 13 predicted proteins | sample MGYA00511484_ERZ772772 | MGnify/ENA primary metagenome ERZ772772 (study PRJEB29015, sample SAMEA2737913) | human oral metagenome | biome: human oral; feature: human-associated habitat; material: dental | place: China | collected 2088 ... | reverse complement strand
GATTTTTATTTTTATTTTACAGCAAGCCGAGAGATTACCTACCCTATTCCTCGTCGTACTCGTCCTCAATCTCCTGATCCAAGATCTCCTCAATCACGTCCTCCAGCGTGATAATCCCTAGCTCATTCTCGTCGTCCATCACCACGAACAAATGACTACGCGTTTGGATAAATCGGCTGAGCACCGTGTCCAGCCGCGACCGCGCGTCAATGTCATGGATCTTATCACGGTACAACTGGCTAATCGGTAGCGGCAGCTCACGCCCCGCCACATCTTTGACGTATAAAATCCCTACCAGCCGCCCATCAGCCCGCACCGGGATCCGCGAATGACCGGCGCGTTTGACCTGCGCGAGTAGCGTTGCGTCCAGCTCATCATCCAGATCCACGGTAAATACCTCACTCATCGGCGTCACCAAGTCGCCCGCTGTCTTTTTACTAAATTGCAGCGCACCCGCCGCGATCCGACTCTCGTCATAATCAACCGGACTGTCTGACCGCGCGGCATGCTCGTGAATAATTTGCTCCAGCTCCTGATGTGAATACAGCTGTGGCGCTTCCTTGCCTAGCCAGCGGTTCAGTAGCTTGGACATCGGCCGGGCCAGTGGCCAAAATACCACATAAATCACGTCCAGCAGCCAAAAGAAATGCCGCACAAAACGATAGCCGCGCTGCGTAAAAATCGCCTGCGGCAAAATCTCGCCAAACATAGTGATCAGCAGCGTGGCGATCAACCCGCCAATCACGCCGTTCGTCATATTACCCAGCAAAATCGACATCGCGGTATTGACGCCAACATTACCGAGTAAAATACAAAAAATCAGATAATAGCCATCCTTGCGGTAGCGGTATACCCGGGCAGCGATCACATCACCCTGCCTGGCCTTACGCCGCAAATCATCTGGCCGTGCCATCATCAACCCAATATTAAGTCCCGAAAACGACCCCGACAGCACCAGCAGAACCACCGCCAATGCTAACAATAAAACGTCAGGCATAGTGCTTACCAGCCGCCGCCTCCGCCGCCACCACCACCGCCACCAGCGAAGCCACCACCAGTCGAGCCACCCGTCGAAGATTCAAAGGAGCTGACGCTTACGGCCGTACTCGACAAACTACTCATTCCTGCCGAAAATGCTACCGCATTAAACGCTCCCTGGCCTGCGTACCAATCCGGCTGCTCACCAGCTTGCTCATAGTACTTACCCAGCTGCGTACTCCATTCTTTTTCCTGGCCAAACAACACCGCGTACGGTAGTACCCGCTCATACAATTTCACCAATTGTTTCTCATCAGCCGCGTCAACCTTTACTTTTTCCGCACCCTCAGGACTCTGAAGCATCTGTAAACGCTCGGTCTCAGCTACGCCAATATACATTTTCAATCCCGCCAAATACCGCCTGAGCGCCAAGCCTTTGTCGGTGAGTACTTTACTAAACGACAGGCAAAATACCGCCACCACCATCACTAAGAACACTGGTGATAGCAGTAGTACGGTAAAAATACCGATAACTGCAGCATATCGCCGAAAACGTTGCGTATGTCGCGGATCACGCGCCTTTAGCCCATACACCCCAGTAATTCGCTTATCGAGACGCTTTATACTGTTATGGGTACGTTTGGCGTAAGCAACATTATTCCGTAGTGTCTTGAGATTAAGCACATCACCAACTGCCGGCGAACGCCCAAATATATCCTGCAAGAGCTTTTTCTCCTCAGTAAGAAGCATGTTTGGGTCTTGTATCACTTTCACTTCGTACTCAGCTGTTCGCCATGTCGTACGCGGCTTCACCTCGATAACCTGAATGTAGTGGCGCACCGCTAGGTCTATCATTTGCGCCGCCATCACCGACCCCTTGATCATATGAAACGGCTGCACCAGCTTGGCCGACGTCGTCACACTCGTACCTCGCGGTGGCAAATACTCCGGCGGAATTGGCTCCAGTTCTTTACGGCGACCAATCGACCGATAATACGCCATGATGATCACCCCCGCCAATATCAGCGCCACCGCTAGCAACACCAATTGCAATTTCGCCCACCAATCAATCAGCTGTTCCATGAATGACATCTGATACGCCGCAAACGTCCCCGGCGCAAATCCGACCGCGATCGTCACGCCCGCCTTATTCGGCAGTGCACGGGCTGTCGCCGTCAACGTATCGCCCTGTTCACGCACCTCGCAGCGCTGATTACTACCAAACCGACCCTGATAACACTGGAGGTTCGTTCGTTTAGCGGCCACCAGCTCGGGACTTAGCTTGAGCGTCACCGATGCTGACTGAATTGGCACCTGCCAAGCAGTGCCGATCGCATCCCAATAAAACTCCTGTTTACCCGTATCGTGATATAATTTCGTCACGTCCCGCTGCGTATAGGTAATGACATAGGTCTTTTTACCCTTGACGTAGGTGTCTTTGTTGCCAATTCTCAACTCATTATCACGCCACGTATGCTCCAGCGGTGTGCCCTGCTCGTCTGCCACTGATTCCAGCGTAAAGTGAGTCGGATGTTTATCATACTGCTTGACGAACACCGGTGCAATGCCATGATTCTGCCGCGGCGGAAAGTCCGCAGTAATGGTCAATTTGGTACGCAGTGTCGAACGCTGTTCGCTATCGCGCCCCAGCTCCATGTCGACAGTATACTTACTAATCGTAAAATTATTTGTCGCCTGCGCCGTTGACCCGAATCCGACCAACAGCGCCATCACCGCAACTATCCCAAAGAAAAACCGCTTCATATGTTAATTATATCACTTATTACCAACGCGCTTTTAATAAACATTATCCAATAGTCTTGCAAAAACGAAACATTTATTGGATAATGGAGAACGATGCTCAAAAATGGTATGGATACGCTACTGACAAGAGATGAAACCCCGACGACGTCCTCATGGGAAGTGGACTTGCCCGATCGCTGTGACGATCCAGATCAAGCAAAAGAGCTCTACCATAATGCTCATTCGTGGATAGAAGAACTAAGGAGCGGGACAGAGCCCCCAGCCTATCCGCTCCGTGCGCTGATGAATGTGGTTAATGTGGCTGATTTAATCCGTGATAAACACCCATGGCGTGCTCGCAGACTTGAGAATAAACTCAAGAGACTGGCGCGTCACCCCGACAGACTTTCTAGAGATATGCCAAGAAGTCTCGGTCGAATCATCTTAGCAATCAATAGGTTTCATCATCCAAAAACCAACGCTACACCAGCAAAAACGATCATGGAGCAGTTTAATCAGCAGAACTTGCCATTACGAGATGACATCATACTCCAACAGTTATCTGAAAGTGGGTCTCAGCGACTGACATTAGAAGAAGTACGACAGCAGGCGCGTCAAGCTGTAGAAACCAAACTAGGTCCCAAGATAATTCAAACCATCTACCACCAACCAGCAGACATTGACGAGCAGTAAACTCTTCGGTTGTTCCGCCCGGCTACCGCAGCGCTACCACCGCATACGCCAACTCGCCTTTTGGCGTGCTGATCGTTACCGTATCACCAACCGCCTTACCCATCAGCGCCTGGCCAATCGGCGACTCATTCGAGACCTTCCCTTCTAGCGGATCCGCCTCGACCGGCCCAACGACGGTATAGACCACTGTCTTACCGTTCGCCTCCAGCTCCACTGTACTACCCAACACCACCGTCGAACTACCGCCAGCCTGAATGATACTCGCATTCTGCAAAATTGTTTCGATCTCGGTGATGCGCGTTTCTAGTAGCCCTTGGGCCTCACGCGCCGCATCGTACTCTGCATTCTCGCTCAAGTCGCCAAAATCCCGCGCCGCCGCGATTTTATCAGCGATCTCGCCGCGCCGACTTTTTAGCTCCTCCAGCTCTCGTTCTAGCTCACGCTGGCCACTCTCGGTAATCTGATATACCTTATTCATGTTACTCTCCTCACTCCATATATAGCGTCTACAAAAACAAAAAGTGCTATATATAGCGCTTATCCATATGGTTATTTAAGTCTCTACGAGTATAGCAATCACCCCAAACCATGTCAATACATGACGGAGCCCCTGGTGCAATCTGGCCTCCGTCGTACATATCAGACAATGTGATCACCCGCGCTCCAAACAAAACCTAAGCAGCTGCTGATAATCCAGCTTCTTTGTCTCGTCAGTCGCCCGCTCAGTTAATTCAAACAATCCATCACTATCAATCGCTCGCTCGCCAATCGTAATCCGCCACGGCAGACCCATCAACTCCGCATCAGCAAACTTGACGCCCGGCCGCTCAGCCCGATCATCCAGCAGCACTGTCACGTTCTTTTCTGCCAGCTCGGTATATAATGTACTCGCCAGCTCCTGACCCTTGTCACCAATCGCTACCACATGAATCTTGAACGGCGCGATATTCTCCGGCCAGACCAACCCCTTATCATCCGACATTTTTTCGGCAATCACACCCATCACCCGCGTGATACCAATGCCGTAGCTTGCAAGGTAAATCGGATGCTGCTTGCCATCTTCACCGGTGTACATGATACCCATCTGTTCAGCTTTTTCGGTACCAAATTTAAATATATTGCCCACCTCCGCACTGACAACTGGTAGTAGATCATCTCTACTGATACCCAATTCCTTAGTAGCGTCATCTAGCACTTCTTCGTTAACAGCTACCGTTTGGTCAGCATTGACGTATAGTGTATCCTCACCCGCTTCACATATCGTCTGAAACTCGTGACTAAACTTAGTGAACGCCCCGCCACCAGCAAACGTCACAAATGTACTGTCACCAATGCCAAACCGTGCATAACAGCGCTTATACGCCTCGATAACCCGCTCATAATACTGATCCATGTCCTCCTGTGTGGCGTGCAGACTGTACATATCCTTCATGACAAATTCGCGGCCACGCATAATACCACTCTTTGATCGGAGTTCATTGCGCAGCTTGGTCTGAAACTGATACACGCTGACCGGTAGGTCCTTATAGCTTTTGACATATTGCTGCATCATTTCCATAATCGCTTCTTCGTGACTCCATGCCAACCCCAGCTCAGTATCGTCTTGCAAGCGAGTTTTGAACCACACATCGACCACCTCATCACTCCAGCGACCAGTTGCCTCCCAGGTCTCACGGCGCTGCAAATTCGTCATGATCAATTCTTGACCATCAATCGCATTCATCTCCTCGCGGACAATTTGCTTGATGTTTTCCAGCACACGCAGTCCCAGCGGCGTATAGGCGTACACCCCAGCCATCACCTTATACACAAATCCCGCGCGGATGAGGAGCTGGGCATTTTTCGACACTTCGTCCGCCGGTGCGGTCTTGGCCGTTTTGGTAAATAGTTGACTCATTCGCATCTTATATTCCTCCAATGAGTGGCAGCAGCGCCGACTTTAGTTGCTCTAAAAGGTTTGGATTAACGTATAGCGCATAAAAGGCAATGCTGTTTTTCGCGATATGCATTAAAACTGGTACCCAGATCGCACCGGTATACTCCCGCGCTAGGCTCATCACGATACTCAATACAAAGGTGTCTGCCGCGACCGCCCACTGCAACGACCCGCTGCCTCCCCACAAATGCGCTGCCCCAAACGTCAAACTGGTGATCAAAACCGCCATCCAAACTGGTGCCGTCCGCCGCAATTTACCATACAAATAACCGCGAAATAGTAGCTCCTCCGCCACTGGCGCCAATACTGCTATCGTCATAAACGCCGCGATATATTGCCACTGGGTACCGAGCATTGACTGCGAGAATGGCAGTGCCTGTGGCTGATGAATATCAATTGCTATCAGTTTAGTTACCACTGTTAAAAATACCGCTGAACAAATCATGTATACAATAAAGGCTGCCGGTGTAATCACCACGTCCCACCACGACGGCCAATCGGTCACCCCCATTTCTTTCAGCGTCGTTCGGCGGCGACGGACATAAAACGGCAGACTCACCACCAAGATCACCGCTAGTACATACACAACGACCGAACCCGTCGCGTTCAGCAGCACCTCATTCACCGAACCAAGCGGTACACCAACATGGCTAAGCACCCACACCAGACCAAGCACGACCAGCTGCGCCATCCAGAACGCCGCATACGTCCATGCTGGCAGCACAATGAGCAGCCACCAATTATGTTTATCCAGCCGCCCCTTTGTCGACTGGGTTTTTTCACTTCTCGCGAGCTTTCTCATATTTTATCCCCTTAATACCTTCGTGATGTCACTCCATGTCACTAAAACCGTCAGCGCCATTAGCACCAGAAAGCCGATGCCCTGAATCGTTTCCTCGCGCTCTTTGGTCAATTTTTTCTTGAATAATTTAAAGCCCGCAATTGTGAACCACCGCCCACCGTCTAGCGCCGGAATTGGCAGTACATTCATCACCGCTAGTGTCAACGAAATGATCGCCGCCAACAATAAAATCTGCATCACACCAGAACTCAGCACTGACGGAAACAGCACACCCAAGATGCCGACCGGACCGGCCACACTTTCGCCAACCGCCGCCAGATCAGCCTTGGCCGCCTGGCGAGATTCTGGCGAACCAAATAATTGCCCGATCGTCCCGTTGATCGTTTTTACAAGGATCGAGCCAACGCCCGCCACCGTCTCATACGTCAATTGCCCCGTAGTCACCACTGCTGCGATTGGCGCCGACCAGGTACTGTGAATCGTTTCCGTCTGCTGCGGGCCGACGCCGAGATAGCCGCCATTTTTTGCTTGCTCGGCAGTTTGCAATTTGACCTGCTTAGTGAGTGTCTGACCGCCGCGCACCAGCTCAATCGTCACCTCGCGACCAACCTGCGCCTTCGTGGCCGCCGATAGCTCCGCCGGTGTTGCCACGCCGTGATCGCCGATCTTTCGCACTTCATCACCACGCTGCAAACCAATTTTCTCCGCTGGCGAACCTGCCGTCACTCGCGCCACCGTCAACGCCGAACGCTCCACCCGCGAATCAAATGGCAGCACTGCCTGCTGTGGTAAAATTTTTGGCATCCCCACCAGCGCCAATATCATGAACAGCAGGACAGCCGTCAGCCAATTCATCATCACGCCGGCTAATAAAATCTTGGTCTTTACCCAAAAAGTAGCGCCGCCATACGTTCCCGCGCCTTCGGCAGAATCGTATTCGCCCTTCAGCTTGACGAACCCACCGAGCGGCAGCCAGTTTAGACTAAACACCACATTCTTGCCGAGAAAGCTCGTTTTAGGCCGCCATTTTTTTGCAGCCGGTGGAAAGCCGATGCCAAATTCCTCAACCGCCACACCATTACGCCGCGCCACAATCGCGTGACCTAGTTCGTGCACCACCACTAGCAAAACTAGTATAATTAACCCGACCAAAATTCCAATGAACACCATTATTACCCTCCAAAGCGCCGATTACGTTTTTTGTACTCCTCCAGAATGAACTCCACATCTTTTGTCGTCATCTCTGGCCAGTTTTTCTTGATGAACATTAGCTCGCTATATGCCGCCCTCCACAGCATGAAATTACTCAGTCGCTGTTCGCCGCTTGTTCGCACTATAAGGTCACACGGCGGCACTTTCGGGGCATATAAGTTCTGGGCGATCAGTTCTGGCGTCACGTCTTCGGCCGCCACGCCCGACTGAACAATTTTTTTAACCGCGTCGGCAATTTCCAAATGTCCGCCATAATTGAGGCACAAAAGCAGCTCGCCGCCCGTCAAATTCCGCGTTCGCTCCTCGGCCCGCTCAATCGCTTTTCGTAAGGTCTCTGACAGCCCCTCGCGTGAGCCAATCACCCGCATCCGCACATTATGCTCCAAAAATATTGGCACGTCTGACTCCAGTACCTTGAGCAGCAAACCCATCAAATGCCCAACCTCCTCCTCGGAGCGCTTCCAATTTTCTGTACTGAACACATACGCGCTGGCATACTTGACGCCACGGCGCAGCGTCTCCAGCAGCACATCCTTCAGACTATTGTATCCCGCCAAATGCCCCTCATAAGCCGGCAGCCCGTGCTGCTTCGCCCAGCGACGATTACCGTCAACGATAAAGCCAATATGCCTCGGCAATTCTGTTTTTTCACTTATGTTTCGCCATCCACTCATCAATCAACCTCACATCCTGGATATCTTTTTCGCGCCCGCGCCAGTTTTTCCAACGCCGCAGAAAATCTAGATTAACAAACTTTACACCGTCATATTCCACCGCGTAGTCCAGCAGCTCGTCGTACTCAACAATTCGCCCATCAATTTCCCAGCCATCCCAGATCTCGACCGATCCATCATACTTCACCAAATACTGGCGTTGATTTTTATCAAGCTTTCTGACCCAGTCACTGCTACGAGCAATTTCTTCTAATACCGCTCGACTAGTCGCCACGTCAATATCGGCAGATTGACGAATCCCTAATTGATCCAAAATACCACTGCCGATGATAATAATCTGATCCAGTGGCAGCCCTAACTCTTTCACGCGCTCAGCAAATGTCTGACTCATCAAACCGTCAACACATCCTTTTCTTTAGCTTTAAACGCTTCATCAATTTGTGCCTGCACCTTACTCATCAGCGCGTCAATTTCTTTCTCGACTCGCTTATAATCGTCCTCGCCGAGCTCCTTGGCATCCTTCATACGCTTGGCATCTTTCAATGCATCCTGGCGAATCGTCCGCATAGCGATCCGCGCCTCTTCGACCTTTTCGCTAACTTGCTTGACTAATTGCTTGCGGCGTTCCTCAGTCAGCGCTGGCACTGGCACGCGCACCACCCGGCCGTCATCGGACGGATTAAAGCCCAAGCTCTGATTATCGCGAATCGCTGCCGAAATCGCCGTAATATTACTCGGATCAAACGGCGTCACCAGCAGCATCTGCGCCTCCGGCGCCGTCACATTTGCCACCTGGTTCAGCGGCATCCGCGTCCCGTACGCCTCTACCATCACGCCGTCCAGCATTCCGGCATGCGCCCGACCTGTCCGCACCTTTTTCAGCTCATCCTGAAAATGACTAAACGCCTGCGCCATTTTATCCTCATATGGTTGTGTGTCAAACATATTTCCTCCCGTTATCTACCATCCATTATAACAGACTAGTGGCAAGGTTGTCCGCTTGACTTATCCAAACATTCATGCTAAAATCAAAACGCTAACGTATACCTGAACAGAAACTTAGAAGATGGCCTACGATATTGAGCGACTAAAGGGGGCTGGGGAGACAGAAGAGCCGCTGCTTAAGCCTGAGGAAATTGCAGCACGCAACAGTGGCTATAATGCAAACCTTTACGGTAATCTCACGGATGGCACGAGCGAGCCCGCTGGCGGCCCAGAAACACCAGGACAAGGCGACCAAGACGAAAGTCGTGAGTTCTTCGGTGAGGCTACCGCGATCGCCGCTGAAAACAACGACACTCTTGATGCCGACGGCTTCAAGACCGTAAAAGTTAGATATGAGGGACAGGAATTCACCATTCGCCGTGCAGAAGACCGGTATATAGAGGAGCACCCCGAAACACCACGAGCAACCATTGAATTTCCGCCAATGCCTATCAATTACCTGGGCGTCACCAGCACTCACCATGTCAAGCTCATCGAAAGCGCGCCCGACACATGGGAATGTGTCATCAAAAACGATATTACTAGTGGTAGCGAGCAAGACCTACCGCCCGAATATAGAAATATACAACGTCCACTTTCGCTGCATGAAACCCACATCAAACACAGCATTCTCTCTCATCCAGAACTCATCAATCCAGAGGATCAAAAAATCTCCGACGGGTAGCCGATCCCTATGCGGAACTAACCCCACCAGAAGCTGCGTGATATAATTATCATCAGTGATAACAGAAATTAAACTATATCATTTTCGCTCCTACGGCCTCTATGAGACAACGCTTGCACCGGGCGGAACTGTCATCATTGGACCAAACGGTACGGGCAAGACAAACTTGCTCGAAGCGATATATGTCGCCCTCCGCGGTAGCAGCTTTCGTGGCAGCCTTGCTGACTGTATGCAGCACGACCAAACGCAAACCATCATCCACCTCGAAACTAATGATACCCCCCGACGCCTCCAGTTGCTCCGCACAGCCGACGGCACGATAAATAAAGAGTTCACGATTAACGATAGCCGCAGCAAACTCCTTCCCCGTAAACATCGCCTGCCGGTCGTTCTATTTGAGCCGAGCGAACTACGACTCATTTCCTCCTCGCCATCGCGGCGGCGGGATTTTCTGGATGGTGTGTTGTCGCGGTTGGATACCCAATACGAAGCCACTCTCCGCGCCTTTCACCGAACCTTGCTGCAGCGCAACGAACTGCTCAAACACCCCCATGAGACAACCCAAAACTGGCGCGATCATCTCTTTGCCTGGGACATTAAGTTCGTCCAGCTAGCGACCCACATCGCCCAGGCTCGTGCTGAATTCTTGGCGAAGCACGAGATGGCGCTGAGTAGTTTATATGCAGCGCTAGCGGGACACCAGACAGCTTTTACGGCC
>ERZ772772.2683-NODE-2683-length-10434-cov-7.016957_pt1 | contig 10434 bp, 10 predicted proteins | sample MGYA00511484_ERZ772772 | MGnify/ENA primary metagenome ERZ772772 (study PRJEB29015, sample SAMEA2737913) | human oral metagenome | biome: human oral; feature: human-associated habitat; material: dental | place: China | collected 2088 ... | reverse complement strand
AAAATCACTCATATCCTTTTTCTTTTTTGTAAACCATTATCTCGTCTTCTTCGTTGGTCTTGACTATCTCGAAACCTAACTTTAAGTACATCTTGCGAGCGTAATTGGCTTTTTGTATTTGTGGGTATTCATTGGGGGTGATGGCTCTGATATGCATATTTTTGTCCATTATTCTTTGTCTAAAAGTTTGGCTTTTGTCAGTAATTCGTCGAAACTGTCGGCTATCTTATGCGTGCTGCCGTCGTCGAGCCAATATTCCCATACAGAGAAGTCCGTCAGGTCGAAGTATAGGCGTCCGTCATCGTGTGAGCTGCCGAAGGCAAAGGTTCTCCCGATATTGGGTACAGAGAAATATTCGAGTAATTCGTATTGATAGTAATCCCTATTTATCATAGAAAACAGAATGTTGCTGTTCCAGATGTCTAACTCTTCACCTTTGTACTCGTACAAACATACAAGTTCGAAACTTTGGAGTATTTCCTTATATGATTTTGGCAATACAAGGGATTGAATTCTTCTCGAGTAGATACTTCTATTCATCGTCTAAAATAATCGGCATTAAATGTGAAATGTGTTACCTCCGAGCTTCGACAATTGACCTTTGAACTTCGATGTCCGACCTCTGAACTCCAACGTCCGACCTTCGAACTCCGACGTCCGACCTCCGAGCTTCGACATCCGACCTTCGAACTTCGACGTCCGACCTTCGAACTCCGACATCCGACTTCTGAACTCCGACATCCGACCTCTGAACTCCGACGTCCGACCTCTGAACTCCGACATCCGACCTTTGAACTTCGATGTCCGACCTTTGAGCTTCGACGTTTAACCTCCGAACTTATATCGGTTCGTAGAACTCTAACCAATGTCCGTCCGGGTCTTCGAAGGTAAGCAATTTGCCGTAGGGTTCTTCTCTTATAGCTCCGATGAACTTTACGCCTCTTTGCCTCAATGTATCGAAGAGTAGTTCTATGTCATCGGTTTCGAACATTATCCTTGTTTTCTGTGGGTGCACTTCACCTTTGCTTTCAGGTCTTTTCAATATGGCAAAAGACGTTTCGCCTACCTCAAACTCTACCCAATCGCCGTCGGTAAGTTTTATCCCGAAACCTATGTTTCGATAGAATTCTATCGACCGTTGCAAGTCGCTAACATAAACCCAACAAGCATATATCTTTTTGATTTTCATCGTAAAACTCCTCTTTACAGTCCAAAATTCGTAACTTGCTAAACAACTGCCGGTCGTAACTGTTTTTGACAGTGGCAAAGATAGTGTTTTTTTTTGCGAAAAGCAAAAAAGGTTGGGTCATTTAGGCTATTTATGAATTGCCTCAACGACCCAATACCCAACACCTAACACCCATAATAATACTGAACAACAGGCTACCGAGACAGTGGTCGGAGCAGGCACTGCCATAGCTAATGTTACGGCAAAAGCCGTTAATAATATATTAATCGTCAGCACACAGAGGAAAGTAAATTTTATTCGAAGCCGATAGTGTATAGAGTTGGCTAAACCTGCAAAGACGAGAGCCAACCCCGCACCGAAAAACCAAAAGGCGTCTGCCGAGAAGCTATCGTAATTGACAAAAGTGAGTGCGGAGTGGGTAATGCCTAATAAAATAGTGCCTGCAATAGCAATCCTATAGAGTAAATTCATCATAATTTATTTTCATTTTCAACTCGTAATTGTACAATGGTTGCCTCTACGCCACCAACACCCAACACCCAATACCTAACCCCTAATACCTAATACCTAATTGATTTTTCAGCTGTCCGCAGGCTGCCTCTATGTCTTCTCCTCGTGAGCGTCGTATTGTCGATATTATCCCGTGTCTGTTGAGGTAATCTCGGAAATGCTCCATCTTGTTTTTGTCCGGGCTTCGCAGGTCGAGGTCGGCTACCTCGTGGAAACGTATGAGGTTTACTCTGCAAAACAGCCCTCTGAGCAACCTTACTATGCCTTCGGCGTGTCTGACGGAGTCGTTGATGCCTTCGAAGACAATGTACTCGAACGACAACCGCCGTTGGTGTGCGAAGTCGTACCTGTGCAGCAGTGTTACCACCTCTTCTATGTGGTCGGAGTGCTCCACAGGCATCATCTTGGCACGTTCGTCGGCAAACGGATTGTGCAGCGATATAGCCAGATGGCACTGTGTATTGTCGAGAAATGTCTCGATACCTTTCCGTAGCCCCGACGTGGAGACGGTTATTCGTTTGGGCGAATATGCCAACCCCCATTCCGAAGTGAGTATCTCTATCGCCCGCAACACTTCGCCGAGGTTATCGAACGGTTCGCCCATACCCATAAATACTATATTGGTGATAGTCTCGGCTTCGTCTACCGATAGCACTTGGTTTATTATCTCGCCCGCCGACAGGTTGCCTGCAAAGCCGCATCTGCCCGTCATACAGAATCGGCAACTCATTCGGCAACCTACCTGACACGATACGCAGAGCGTTCGGCGGTCGTCGTCGGGTATCATCACCGTCTCTATGTCGCCGTGCCGTGTGGAGAATAGATATTTCTTCGTGCCGTCTGCCGATGTGGTCGCCATACTGTACGGCTGCCTACCTGTGTCGAAGTGCTCGGCGAGCAGCGACAGATTTTTCTTCGATATGTTGGTCATATCCTCGAAACGTGCGGAGCGTTTCTTGTATATCCACTCCGTTACCTGACGGGCGGTGTATCTCGGCAACGACAGCGAGGCAAACTCCTCTTGTAGTCGGGTTAGATTTAGGTCTGTTATACTCTGCTTCGACATTCTTTTGGGGTAAGTGAATAATATTTCTGTTGGAGAATGCAAAGATAAGAAAATCTTCGGCTCACCATAAAATGCAATTACGAATTATGAATTACGAGTAGGAGCGCACACACGTGTTTGCCCCTACAAACATTTTAATCCCCAACCCCCAACACCTAAAACCTAATACCTAAAACCTAAAACCTAATTCGTGATTTTTAATTCTTTTACTTCGTAAAACATTTTGCTCACGTTCGGCAAAACTCAAACAAATTTGCTTTTGCTCTCACTTAATCGCAAAATTCGTAATTGTTTATTAACTTTGTACGCTTTTTTTGATGATATGTATGGCAGATAATATTTCACAGATAGACAAATTGTTGAACCCCGCTCAGTTGGCAGCAGTTACCTATTGCGACGGTCCCTCGGTGATAGTAGCCGGAGCAGGGTCGGGCAAGACCCGTGTGCTTACCTACAAGATAGCCTATCTTATCGCACAGGGTTTCCCTGCGGGCAGCATACTTGCTCTTACCTTCACCAACAAAGCCGCCAACGAAATGAAAGAGCGTATAATGCAGATAGTAGGCGAGAAATACACAAGATACCTCTGGGCAGGCACATTCCATTCGGTCTTCCTGCGTATACTGCGGCAAGAGGTAGACGCCATAGGCTTTCTGCCGGATTTTACCATTTACGACACCCAAGACAGCAAATCGTTGGTCAAGAGTATCGTCAAGGATATGAAACTCGACGAAAAAATATACTCTGCCTCTGCCGTCTTCAACCGCATATCAGCTATGAAAAACAGACTCATTGCCTCTGACGACTACCGAGCCGACAGCGATATGAACCGCGACGACTACCATAGGGGGTGGCAGTACTTCTCCGAAATCTTTGCCGCGTACTGTACCCGTTGCCGCCAAGCCAACGCTATGGACTTCGACGATATACTGCTGCATACCTACCTTCTGCTGAAAAATAATCCCGATATCCTTGCCAAATACCGCAATCGTTTTGCATTTATCCTCGTAGACGAATATCAGGATACCAACATAGCCCAGCACCGTATTATCAACCTTTTGGCTAAGGAACATCGGCGAATATCGGTTGTGGGAGACGATGCGCAGAGTATCTACTCGTTCCGCGGAGCAAATATCGATAATATCCTCTCTTTCCAGAAAAATTTCGAGGGCTGTCGTATCTTCAAACTCGAAGAAAACTACCGTTCTACACGGAATATCGTAGATGCTGCCAATTCGCTGATAGCCAAAAATAGATTTCAGATACCCAAGCGAGTCTACTCCAATCTGCCTAAGGGAGACAAGATAAAGGTTCTCAGTTGTTTTACAGACCGCAATGAGGCGGAAGTCATCGCCGACGAGATAAAGAGTGCCGCTGCCGACCGTGATACGCACTACTCCGACATTGCCGTCTTGTACCGTACCAATGCACAGAGCCGTGCCTTGGAAGATGCCTTGCGTAACGACAATATACCTTACAGGATATACGGCGGGCTCAGCTTCTATTCGCGTAAAGAGATAAAAGACGTATTGGCTTATATGCGGTTGGTAATAAATCACCTCGATGCCGAGAGCCTACGACGCATCATCAATTATCCTGCCCGTACCATAGGCGATAAGACGGTGGCAAAACTCATCGACCTCTCTTCGAAGCATCGCATAAGCCCGCTCGATTTTATATTAGATATCGATAATATCCCCAACGACTTTAATGCGGGTACACGGACGAAGCTGAAAAAGTTCGGCGAGTTGATAAGTAACCTCACAGAGGTGTACCGCAGTGGCGATGCATATAGTACCGCCAACGCCATCATCACGGCGAGCGGCATTATGGAAGAGTTGTCTTCCAATGACGACATAGAGAATGTATCGCGTCGCGAAAACATACACGAACTGCTCAACGCCATACACGAGTATTGCGAGCAAAAGAAGTCGCTCGGCGAAGACAATCCGTCGTTGTCGGAGTTTTTGTCGGAGGTGTCGTTGCTTACAGACCAAGATACCGACCGAGACGGACAGAGAGACTGTGTAACGCTTATGACTATCCACTCGGCAAAAGGGCTCGAGTTTGCATACGTCTTTGTCGCCGGCATAGAAGAAGACCTGTTGCCTTCGAGTATGTGCCAGACCGAATACGAAATAGAAGAAGAACGCCGATTGCTCTACGTGGCTATCACGAGGGCAAAACGTCGTTGTTTCCTCTCGTATTCGAAGACACGTTTCCGTTGGGGTAACGTCTGCTACTGCTCTCCGAGCCGTTTCCTGAGCGATATCGACGAACAATATCTCGATATGCCGCAGGCTTTCGCACAATATCCCGACGACACTCCTTCTTTCGAGCGAGGCAGTGGCTCTTTCCCGTCGTTTGTGCCACCTCATAATATATTTAAGAAGGCGTCGTTGCCCCATGTCGCCTCGACTGAACTGCCGACGACAGGCAACTTACGTCCCCTCGGCGAGGCGGTAAACAATGGCGGCAACGTCAAGTTCGATTTCTCGGTAGGCGATAGCGTTACTCATGCCGTATTCGGCAGAGGCACCGTAATAGAGCTGATAAACGACGGCAGCAATTCGAAGGCTCGTGTAGACTTCGACAGTAGCGGACAGAAGACCCTGCTGCTCAAATATTCTAAACTCGTCAAAAATTAGTATGTATCAATATATCCTCCACCCCAAAACAACGTAGTGAGAAGTTTCGTATTATCCCTCTGTTTCGTTCTATCTGTCTTTTGCTCGGCTCTCCGTGCTCAGACGGTGTATGTGCGTGGATATGTGGTAGATGGTCGTAACAATGGTCTGGAGGCAATCAATGTTGCCATTGTGGGTTCTGAGCAAGGAACGCAAACCAACGACAAAGGTTACTACGAATTGGCTGTCGATAGCCGTACCGCCGATACCGTCGTTTACTTCGGGCTTGGTTACAAAGACGCTTTCAGAGCGTTGCCTATCCATATCGATAAATCTATTACTATAAATGTCGTCTTACAACGCGATACGACCGAACTGAAGACGGTAGACATCAGTGCCATACGTAGAGATAAAGGAACTATGAGCAATATCGATACCCGTGTATTGCGTCTTACGCCCGATGCTGCAGGTGGTGTCGAGAGTCTGGTCAAGATGCAGCTCGGAGTACACTCTGCCAATGAGCTCAGTTCGCAGTATTCGGTAAGGGGCGGTAGCTTCGACGAAAACTCGGTGTACGTAAACGGCATAGAGGTCTACCGTCCGTTGCTTGTACGCTCGTCGCAACAGGAGGGTATGAGCTTCATCAATCCCGATATGGTGGGTAAAGTCAATTTCTCTGCCGGAGGCTTCGCTGCCAAATACGGCGATAAAATGTCGTCGGTGCTCGATATCGAATACAAGAAACCCTCTGCCTTCGAAGGCAACGTTACTGCGGGTTTTATGGGGCTATCCGCATACGTGGGCTATGCCGACGACAAGTTTACTATGGCACACGGTATACGTTACAAAACCAATCAGTACCTGCTTGCCGACAAGTTAAAGTTAAAAAACGGCAAAGCCATATTCAAAGGTCTCGATACCAAAGGCGACTTCGACAATTCGTTTGTCGATTATCAGACGTTTATCAACTATAACATCACCCCAAAAGTCTCGTTGTCGTTGCTTGGCAACGTATCGCAGAATCTGTATAATTTTGTTCCTAAAACACAAAGGGTTCAGTTTGGTACTCTTACCGTGCAGCGAGAGTTTAACGTACTTTTCCGCGGTCTCGAAAAAGACCGGTTTGCCACATATTTCGGAGCCTTTACTCTCGATTATCAGCCTTCGCACACTACTGCCCTCAAACTTACGGCGTCGGCATTCAATACGTCCGAGTCCGAAAACTATGACCTCATCGGAGCTTATTCGCTCTCCGACGTCAGCTACGACAACTCAGGGAATAAAAAGACGGAGTTGCTCGGAAGAGGCGTCTTCCACGAGCACGCCCGCAATCGTCTGTCGGCAACGGTAGTGAGTCTCATACATTCGGGCAAAAGCCGCCTGTTCGGTTCGGACGTAGAGTGGGGTATATCGGCTGCCAAAGAACTCATTACAGACCGCATACGCGAGTACGAGCGACGCGACTCGTCGCACTATTCCGTTCCACACGACGGTTCCGAGATACGTATGGTCTATAATCTGACCTCGAACAACTCCACCAACACTACACGCTTGCAGGCATACGTACAGCAGACACGTAAGTTCGGTTGGCTGGGAGCCGACTACTCGCTCAACGTGGGTATAAGGGCAAACTATTGGAGTTTCAACAACGAATTGCTGCTGTCGCCCCGCCTGAACCTAAACATAAACCCTCGGTGGAAGCGGGATTTTATGTTCCGCCTGGCAGCAGGTGTTTATTATCAGTCGCCCTTCTACAAAGAGATAAGGCAGACCTTCACCGATAGCTTGGGTAATAGCCGTATTAACCTTAACACAGATATAAAGGCACAGCGTTCTCTGCATCTCTTGGCGGGAATGGATTATTTTTTCAGACTCTGGCGACGTCCGTTCAAATTCACGGCGGAGCTGTATTACAAGCCTGCCGATAGAATTATCCCATATTCGGTCGATAACGTTAGAGTGCGGTATGTCGGCGAAAATCAGGCGGTAGCCTATACAGCCGGTATCGATGTCAAGCTATTCGGCGAGTTTGTACCGGGTGTCGATTCGTGGATTTCGTTTTCGTATATGAATAGCCGCGAAGATATCGTACGTATCGGAGGCGACCTCTCGGGCGACCATTACTCTGTCCATACCAACAAAGGCACATATCTCGGTGAGATTTATCCAGGTTACATACCGCGACCGAACGAGCAAAGATACAGCGTCTCTTTGTTTTTTCAGGATTATGTGCCCAATCACCCCGAATATAAGCTGAACCTGAAACTCGTATGGGCAGACGGACTGCCCTTCGGTCCGCCTCGTTCGGAGCGGTATCAGGCACTATATCGTACCAAACCGTATCGAAGAGTGGATATCGGTGCTTCCAGAGAGTTTGTCCGCGGTAGAGACAGACTACTCGGCAGGCAGCAAATAATAAAAACACTCGGCTTACACCTCGACCTGCTCAATCTGTTCGATATCCGCAACGAGAGCTCGTTCTATTGGGTCTCCGACGTATCGGGTTCGCAATGGGCAGTACCCAATCATCTCACAGGCTTTATGGTAAACCTGAGAATTTCGGTCGATTTTTAGATGTTATCCGTGTTTATCGGAACAGGTTGATATGCCCCTTTCGGTTGTGAACCACGTTTTTCCCTTGGTTGCTACCGTTGCTGTAAGTATCCGTGCCTGTGGCGTCTATTATGTAGTAATATGTGCCCATTGCAGCAGGTTTGCCGCCAATCCTGCCGTCCCAGCCCTTAGACGGGTCGTTGCTTTGGTATACTACCTGTCCCCATCGGTTGAATATGGTGATTTTATAGGTCTTTATCGACTTGAATACTACTCTGAACTCGTCGTTGATGCCGTCGCCGTTTGGTGTGAAAGCGTTAGGTACGTCGAGCAGTGATTCGAGTACACTGATTTTGATGGAGTCTTGGCTTGTACAACTGTTGTCGGCATTGGTAACTTGTAGTTTTGCGACAAACTCACCCGTTTCGTTGAAGGTATATCTTACATTCTCTTCGCTGTATCGGAAGTATGAGCCGGCAGAGCCTGTTTTATATATTTTCCATTCGTGAAAAGCTGCTGTCGGCGTGTTTGATTTGCTTTCGAGCAATACCACGAGAGGTCCCGAACCTGTTAGCGTCGTTGTGTTCGAGTCGTCGCGTTTGTATTCGTTGGTACCGCTGCGTTTCTCTATCGTCCCCTTGATGTGGCATTCTACGGCGACGGCTTTGTAATCGACACAGCTCTTCTGTACGGATATTCCCATTTCTTTGGCATACTTATCGCCCTCGATACATATATTTACATCTTTTCTGGGAGCATTTATCACTATCTGTGTAAAAGGGTATTGATGTTCGGTCTCTACCGGCGAATCTTTCCATTCGCCGTCGGTGAAGGCGTAGTCGGTATATTTTAGCGTGAAAATACGCGGTAGTGTTTTGCGAACTTTGCTCTTGTCGTAATACACAAGCTCAGGTGCGTTTAAGCTCGTATTCAGCGTTAGTTTGCCACAGCTTCCTTCGGTAGTAAGCGAGTTGTAGACAATCGGGTACAGCGAATAATCGATTACCCATATATATTTCAGCGGTTTGTTGTTTATCTTATCGAATACGATATAGCCTGTGGCGTCTTCGGGTGAGAAGTTTTTGGTATTGGCTACAAACGAGTTGTCGTACTTTCTCCACTCTATGTTTTCGTTGCCGGTGTATGTTATCTCTGTCGTTGAGCTTATTTTGTCGAATAAAAATATGGCGTCTATATTCTGTTCCGAGTTTATTTGTAGGTGTGCACCCGTCGTATTTACGGAAAATTGGGCAAACCCCAAGCAATGTGAGGTGAGCAACATCAATGCCAAAAATAGTTTATTGGTATTCATAAAATGATGAATGTTATTAGCTAACGTCTGTTTAATGGTATTTAAAGGTTACAAAATTACTATTATTTTTTTGTTCTCAAAAACAAAAGAACGATTTTTCACAAAATCGTTCTTTTACTACCAAAAAAGTATTGTGTAAAATGTAAAGTTAGTATGGAATATTATTTGTTTATTATGTCATTTACTTAATAGTTATTTCGTACACATCTTCTTTTACTTTATCCGACAAGTCCAGATAATTTATCATTAATGAAATTTTCTTTTCTGTTGCTTGTTTTATTATATCTGTCATATCCACAGAGGAGTATACCTGAAACATCCTTTTTGCTTCCGAAGTGGGATTATTGTCTTTGTGTCGGATATATATTGTAAATCTATTGGCTGAGAATTTGGTTTTGTTATCCTCTACAATGTAGCTTATGACGTTGTTACGAGGATTTGCCGAAGAAATGGAGTATATGAAATTCAAGTGTTTGCCCGAAAAATATACGTGGCTGTATACCAGATTGTTTGTGAAGTCGATGCCCTCTTTGCCGAAGTTCTTTATTTGATCTGTATTCTTCACCTTATTGATGGGGTAGATTACACTCTCCTCTATCATCTCGATTTCCATTTCTCCAGTGTAGGTGTTTTGTTCGAGTTTTTTGTATTCGCCTGCCACAAAGCAATATTTATCCTTGTAATCATCTGCCTTGGTGCTGTTTTTTAGAGCTATTTTGTTGCCTTTGTCGGTTACTATATAATCCTTGCCGTCTGCTTTTTTGTAGTAGCCGTATGCAAATGTTTTCTCCTGCTTTTCCTTAGGTAGCGAACAACCATATAGTGCCACTATCGCTACTAATAGATATAATAATTTATTTCTCATACGTTTAGCTTTGTCTTTTGATTTTTGATACATAACCAAGACGTAATAAATGTGCAAATGTTGCAGGAAAATTGAAAATTTAATAAAATTTAACTCTTTGGCGACTTTTCTTCGAAAAACGTATTGTTTGTTTAAATTATTTATATTACTTTTGCATAGTAAATTTTAGAATAAAACTATTTGTAATATATGAAGTAGAAGTCTATGTGTCTTAGGGCATTAAGTAAATAATATTTTAAAAACTAATATTAAATTTAGGTTCAAGATTAGTTAAGTTTGTTTTTTCTCAAATTTTTGAGCAAAGTTAGGTAT
>ERZ772772.2682-NODE-2682-length-10435-cov-10.343256_pt1 | contig 10435 bp, 12 predicted proteins | sample MGYA00511484_ERZ772772 | MGnify/ENA primary metagenome ERZ772772 (study PRJEB29015, sample SAMEA2737913) | human oral metagenome | biome: human oral; feature: human-associated habitat; material: dental | place: China | collected 2088 ... | reverse complement strand
GGGCAAGCTAAGCCGCTATGAGAAAATTTACGAAGGCGAGAGAGCTTTTTCGAGCAAGGATATAAAGCGGTAGACGCGATTTAAAATTCAGATAAAAGGAGCGGTCATGAGAGGTGTTTTTAAAATTTCGCCCGAGGATGCGGCAAATTTTGCGGCGCTAAATTTAAAGGCGCGAGCGATTGTTTCGGCGGGCGCTTTTAGGGCGCAGACGGCAGTTTTGGCAGACAAGCTTCGAGTTCGAGCGGCAGTTTTAGCAGGCTCTATTTTGGCGGCGACATTAACGCTTGCGATGCCTGCGGGCGCAACCGAGACGGGCGAGACGCACGAAACGACATCAAATTTCAAAGCGCGAACGGATAAAATTTGCCTGCAAAAGACGAGTTATAAAACAGAGGGCGGAGCTGTGCCGCGCTATGAATATGAAGTTAGCCAAAACTACGACGCCAAAGCCCGCCGCCTAGAAAAAATCTACAAAAAGAGCAGCGAAGAGGGAACCTCCGTATCGAAAAGCTTTAGCAAATTTGACGAAAGCGGCGAGCGCGAGATCGAAAATGTCGAATATGACTGGGACGCGAATACAAATAAATTTCGCGAAACGGCGATAAGCAAGCAGGAGATCGCAAAGGACGGCTCGAAAATTTATTTTAGCCTGCAAAAGGACAGCAAGCCATACGAGGGTGAAAAAGCCGTCGAAAAGCGCGAGGGTAAAACGGAAATTTTACAAAATTTCACGCTAAAAAAGGGCAGATGGACGCCGACGCACCTTACAAAAAGGATTGTCGATGAAAACGATAGAAACAATTTCGTAGCGACCTATGAATGGAACGCCAAAGCGAAAAAATGGGCTCCGTACGAAAAATCGATATACCATTACAACGGCGACGCTTACGCGGGCTCCGAAGGCTACGTGTGGCGCGGTAAATGGGTACCGCTTACAAAACATACCGTCTTTACGGCGGCGGACGGGACGCGCAGCGAGATAAATTTTATATGGAAGGACGACACATGGCAGCGCGATGAAAAGATCTTGCGCAAGATCGAGCCTAAGTATAGGCGCTTTAGCGAGCTAAGATCGCGCTGGGACGCCGCAAAAAACGAGTGGAGAGAGTACTACAAAAACGTGCACGAGGAGACCGAGGAGAGCAGGCCTCTACGCGAGCAAACCGCGCTTTGGCGCGAGGAGTCGCAGCGCTGGGAGGTCGTGTTTGAAAACGAGTTTAGCTACGATGCGCGCGGCAACGTGATAAAAAATCGCACGGCCTCCGATGGCAAGCAGTACGAGTACATCTACGACTACGACGAGGCGGGCAATAACATCTCGATCATCCTGCGCGAGCCTGATGAAAGCGGCAAATGGCACGAAACGCAAAGGACGCAAAACGTCTTTGAGCCTGAAATTTTAGCGCACGACGTCCTGGATCGCGGCTTCATCGGCGACTACATAGCCACGGGCAAAAACGCGATCAAAAGCAGCAAGCAGTATTTTCTAAAGGACGGCGAGTTTAAGCTAAACGAAACTCGCGAGTGGGTTTACGGAAAGTGCGAGCCGCAATAAAATTTGGAAAATCCCATGAACGAGCCTTATATCGTTAAAATTTCAGATAGCGACGCGATGATGTTCGGCTGCGAAGCGGACGAGCGGGTGCGCGAATTTGTCGCTAAATTTGACGGCCGGGAGTACGAAAGCGAGTTTGAGCGGACCAGCTATCTGCTCGGTACGGACGTTTTTATCGAGGTTGCGAGCGAGGAGAGCTTAAATGAAGGCGCCTTACGCGCTCAAATTCCAAACGAAAAGGTTTTGGACGCTGACGGCGGCACGACGTTTTTGAGCCTGCGCGAGTGGGACGGCAAGGAGCACTGGCGAGTTCGCGCGAGCGATGAAATTTTACGCGCCATCAGCGAGGATGAGGACGGCGGCGCAGCGTATCTGCTCCTTAGCCCGAGACATATCGCCGCAGAGGAGCTGCGAGGCGCCTTTGCGGACAAGCCGCCGCAGGAATTTGCGCGCATTATCGAGGCTCTCGAAGCCAAATACGACTGCAAGGACCGAATGCTCTGCTACGTCGTTTGCTATTTTACGCCGAAAGGCAAAGAGGGGATGCGGGCGGACTTCGGCGTCTAAATTTAAAGCGCGGCGGATAAATTTAAAATTTGACCGCGCAGCGCACTCGCGCCAAATGGCGAAGGTTTTATCTTGCGCGTAAGACCTGCACCGTATGGAGCAAGTGAAATTTAAGCGATGAAATTTAAATCACCGCGACTAGCAAAATGGGAGCCAAAATGATAAAATCCATAAAATTTGAGGGCGAAAGCATCGAGGAGCTGGAGGTTTGGTACTACGCCCCAAAGCACGAATGCAGCGCGGCGGAGTTCGCGCAGCAGTGCGGCAAGCTCGTGCGCGCGGACTTTGGGCTCGCCTCCCTTTACGAGATAAAATTTGAAAAATTCAAGTCCTGCGAGCCCGATGATTTTATGAAAGAGCGGATAACGGCTGCTTTGAGCGCGGCAGGGCTATCGGGCGAGCCTCGTAATTTCGCAATGGGCGGCGAGAACGACTGGGACTGGCAGGAGTGCTCGTTTGAGGCGAGCGGGCAGCGATTTTTACGCGTCTGGGCGACGTCGGCTTGATAAATTTAGCCCCGCTAGCGGGCTTTGAGGCGAAGTGCGAGTTTTTAAAATTTAAAGTTTCAAGCGGCGCATACCATCGCGCCGAAACGTATTTCATCGAGCCTTAAATTTTAAAATTTTGGTTGCAAACTTTCGGATTTTAAAATTTAAACGACGCTGGGCTTTGAGGTGCAGCGCGAATTTTGCGGCGCGGTAAAATAGCAGCGCAAACGATAAAAAACGGCGCTCGCTAAGTAGAATTTTATAAAAGGTGAAATGCGGCGCGCCGTATTTAGGACGCAAAAAGCTTAAATGGGCTTAGGGAGTAAATTTCGATCTAAATTTAGGCGAGGTACCAAAAATTTTAAAATTTAAATGCAGGAGGACAAAATGGTAGAAACGGATAGCTTGCAGAGTTTCGGGCGGGAATATGTGCGGCAGCTCAGGGACGGGTCGCTGGCGTGGTTGGATGCGGTCATGAGCGGGCGGATGAAAGGCGCGCGGTGCGAGCGACTGTATGCATCGATAGCGGACTTTTCGCCGCAGCAGAGGGAGGCGCTAAGAACGCTTTGCACGCATCTTACCGATCACGTCCTGCATGAGACGCTAAGCTTTTTCGAGCAAAGCGAGCGCTGGCGGCTTGCGGACGAGGCGGGTGAAAATCTAGCCGAGCTCTCGGACGGGCTTTGCGGCGAGCTCTACGGCGAGGACGGCTGGATCGAAAAATTTAGCGGCTATCCCGCAAGCCTAAAATAATGCCCTACGGATTTACGTGCCTGAGCGCCCTGTTTTGAGCCAAAATTTATTTGAAGGGAAAATATGAAAAACCTATTTCTAGTCGCGCTTGCGGCATTAGCGCTTAGCGGCTGCGCGGGCTTAAAATGCGGCGCAAAGGACGGACGAGACGTCGCCGAGATCGACGTGCCCGAGGATGGCTGGACGAGATACCTAGGCACCGACGGCGAGATCAAGGAGGTCGCGTTTTTCACGGCGTTTTTCTCCAAGCAGTTCCGCCAGAGCCCAAAAGATGGCGAAAAGATCGGCTTCGTGCTTACCAAAAAGAGCGGCGAACGCATACCGATAAGGCTCGGCAATATGTATAAGGCGGCAGACGGCGCATTTGTGCTCGCGGGTCTCGACGCGGAAGCTGGCGTATGGCGCGGAGCCAAGGAGCTACGCAGAGCGAAACGGGTGAAATTTTATAAATTTCAAGAGGGCAGCGTCAAAGTAACGGACTATGAGGCGCAAGGCGGGCTTTGCGAGGCGTTTTACGCAGGCGAAAAGATAAGCGTCAAAAGCGTGCTAAGCCGCCGCACGAGCAAGGCTGGCGGGGCTAGCGGCGAAATTTCTACCGTACAGACGCAGGGGGAAATATCGCGCGATGTCGTCAAGGCTTTAAACTCGCGCGAAAAACCCTCGCCGCAAAGCTCTAGCAAAAATTTAGCAAACAAAAGGAGCGCCGCGCAAAAAACCGATAGCGGGGCGTTAAAACCGGAGGCAGAGGCGCTAAAAGACATCATCTGTATTGTAGGCAAAAACGAAGTCGATTGAAATTTCAGAATAATGAGTAAAAATTTCGCTAAAATTTTGAATAAAAATATCTTTTTAAGGAGTAAAAAATGAGAAAAAGCGTTTTATTTTTCCTATTGCCGCTGTTTTTGTTCGGCGGCGAAGCGCAAAAGCAGCTAAACGTCTTTCAGCTAACGCCGTCAAAGATGCCGCCGCAGCAGTTTAAGGTCGAAGCGGTCTTTTCGAAAGAGATCAAAGCCGATTGCAACGACGCGTATCTGATCGGCGGCAAAATAGAGCAAAAAGAGGGCTCGGACGGGCTTTATTACGAGTTTAGCGGCGGCGATGAGCTTGCTCAAACGCTGATGCTATGCGACGGCAAGAAGCAAAAGAAGCGGATCTATTACGAGCTCACGCATCCATTCGCCTACGACGGCGGTGAAATTAGAATTTTAGCGCCCAAAGACGTTAAGGTCGAGCTTAGAATTTACGAACTCGTAGAGAGCAAAGAACCCAAAATCCGCAAGATGAAATAATTTCGCAAGAAGCGTTAATGCAAAAAAGCGGATTTGCAAAGGCTCTGTGCAGCGACGCACAGAGCGCAAAGATACCGAGCGAGCACGATTTTTTCGCGCCGCTCATCGGCGATTGGGACATATGGTGGACGGACGGCCTGCAGAGTGGCACGCCGCGTGAAGTCAGGGGCGAGTGGCTCTTTGCGCGGGTTTTGGACGGATACGCGGTACAGGACGTGTTTATCGTGCCCTCGCGCGCGCAACGGCTCGTAAATCCGCAACCGAACGCCGAATACGGCACGACGATAAGGATTTATGAGCCCGCAAGCGGGACGTGGGATATTTTTTACGGCTGCGTAGGCACGGCGCTGCGCCTAACCGCGCACAAGGAGGCGGAGGAGATCGTGCTAGTGTAAAACGGCGAGGGGGCGATGCGCTACGTCTTTTCACAGATGAGCGAGGCGTCTTTTTCGTGGCGGAAGGAACTGCGAAGCGACGCGGGGCTCTGGCAGGTCGTCGCGCGCGGGTGCGTGCACACAGAAAAGCTTAGCCGTTTGCAAAAAAGACGCACTGTCTACTTTTAAGACCCGCCTATAGATGTCCGCACCGCAAAAAAACTAGCTGTTCGCAAACGAGCTAGCTAGCCGAACTGCTCGTAAAAGCCGAACCGCGCACAAAAGCCGAACTGCTCGTAAAAAATAAAATCGCTCGCAAAAGCTAAACTGCGCGTAGAAAATTTAACCGCCCTTTTAAAAACTAGGTTGCACATTTGCGTAAATTTTAACCGCGAAATTTTGCCGCGTCTGTGCATAAATTTTACGCGGCGATACCTCATCGCGCTTTTGCGTAGATTGCGGCTGTAAATTTTGGCGCCCTTGCCTGCGCGCCAAAATTTAGCGCTCTCCAGCTTGCGTGCCTTTTAAATTTTAAAAATTTAGCCGTAATGCACGACATACAAAATTCGCGCGGCTACGGCAAGCTATTGTGCCAACAAAAGTGGCGAGGCTGCAAAATTTGGCGCCGATGCATCGTTTGGTTAAAATTTCAGTATAATTTCGCAAAAACAAGGAGAGAGCATGTCAGAGAGAATTTTTGAAAGCCTAAAAGAGCTTTTGACGCAGCAGGGGGCGCGCTTCCGCGTCGTAGCTCACGAAAGCGCGGGCACCTCCGCCGAAGTCGCCAAAATCCGCGGCACGCAGCTAGGTCAAGGCGCAAAGGCGCTGGTTTGCACGATCAAGGGCTTTAAGGACGGGCAAATTTCTTTCGCGCAAAATTTAAATTTAGTAAGCGCCGATGACGCACAAAATCTCGACGTCTCCGCCATTGCGAGCGCTCAAGGCTGCGAAAACGGCGCCTGCGCGGAAAATTTAACTTTAACCGCCGATCAAATTTGCGCAAACGTGCCGCAGCAGCTGAAGCTTCCTAGCGACAAACCCGCGGGCAGAAACGGCAGGATCTACGTCCTGGCGGTCTTCGCAGCCGATCATAAAACCGATCTAAAGCGCCTGGCGCAGGGGCTCGGTGGCACGAAAGCATCGCTCGTAAGCCCCGATGAAGTGGGCGATCTCACGGACTGCGTCATCGGCTCGGTACCGCCGTTTAGCTTCCACGACAAGCTGCTGCTAATCGCCGATCCGTCGCTGTTCGGACGCTTTGAAGAGATCGCTTTCAACGCGGGCCTGCTCGATCACTCGATCATCCTAAACGCGCAGGATTACGCGCACATCGCGGCTCCACGCATCGTTAGCTTCACTGAAGAGGCGCAGGACGGCGAATAAGCCCGCTCTACTTGGCACAGCGACGTGATTTTATCGTAGCCAGCCCGCACTCGGCGCAGCGGCGCGCATTCATCGCAAGCTAATTCGTTCGCGGCACGACGAAACGCATTTATCGGCGGTGCGAGCTAGCGCAACTGCGCCCTTTAAGGCAGCGCTTTCGCGTAACGGCGGACGTGAAATTTGCACCGTTTGCAATAATACCACTCGAAATAATGCTGCGACTACGAAGAAATTTTAAACGCTCCGCTCTCTTTATGCTCTGCGTAGACGATCTGTATAATCCAAACAAGGGCGCCGCAAAAATTTTAAGCTCGCAAAATTTTGCGCAGCGAGCGGCAACGTAATAAAAACGACAAGATAAAAGGCGATATGTTTGAAACCAAGACGCATAAACGCGCTGTGTATGAAAAGATAAAATTTGAAGTTAAAATCGGCGGCGAACGCCGGCGTGTGGGTAAATTTAAAGCAGCGGCTAGCCGAAACTAGCCGCGAATGCAGGCAGGGCGCTTATTTCATAACGCCTTGTTGTTTCATCTGCTCCATCATTTGCTTAAGCATATCTTTAGCTTGCTTGCAAGTGGCATCCTGCTGCTCCTTAGGAAGCGCAGCGATCTGATCCATCGATTGCTTTTTCTGATCCTCATACATCTTCATTTGCTGCTCTTGACCCGCTTGCTTGTAGGTATCAACCATCTTGTCAAGATCTGCGAAGTACTCTTTGCAGCTATCTGCAAGATCTGCGGCGCTAAGACTTAGCGCAAAGCCAAAACTAGCCAAAACTAAAAGTGATTTTTTCATTTTCTCTCCTTGTAAAAAATCAGCGAAAGTATAGCATTTCGCTTAGTAAATTTGCCTTAAATTTTAATCAAATGGATCCGTTTTTTTAAATTTAAAACGATTTTGAAATTTTAAAATTTTGTCTCATCGCGACGCTTACATTTTTTAAAATTTAACTCGTCTTTAAATTTTAAAATTCAGACCCTATCATTTTACAGCTTTACTTCTCACCGTCAATGCTTTTAAAATTTAGCGTATCGAAGTACTTAAAATTTCAAAATTTCGGCTCGCGGTTTCGTAACTGCCGGTGGCGTTTTTTAAAATTCCGCCCACGACGCCTCTTGGGGCTACAGCGCAAAATCACTTCTCCTCAAATCTAATCTGTACCGATTTTTTGTGCGCGCCCAGCCCCTCGGCATCCGCTAGCGCCATGCACGCGCCGCCTAGCTCGTCTATGGCGCGCTTATTTAGCGCTATGATCGAGCTTCGCTTGATGAAGTTATAAACCCCCAGGGGCGAGAAAAATCGAGCGCTTCCGCCGGTCGGCAGCGTGTGGTTGGGGCCTGCAAGGTAATCGCCCATCGCCTCGGGCGTGTAGTGACCCAAAAATATCGCGCCTGCGTGGCGTATGCGCGGAAGCAGCTCGTAGGCGTTCTCGGTCGCGATCTCGAGGTGCTCGACCGCAAGCTCGTTCATCAACTCTACGCACTCATTCATATCGCGTGCGATGATGATCGCGCCCTTGTTTTGGATGCTGGCGCGAGCGATCGGTTCACGCACGAGCGTAGGAAGCTCGCGTTCTATATGTTCAGCGACGCAAAGAGCAAATTTTTCATCGTCGCTTATCAAAAAGCTGCTTGCGATCTCGTCGTGCTCGGCTTGGCTGAGTAGATCCACGGCGATGTTGCGCGGATTTGCCGCGGCGTTTGCGATGATGCCCACTTCGCTAGGGCCCGCGATCATATCGATATTCACATCGCCGAACACGAGCTTTTTAGCAGTCGCTACGAAGATATTCCCGGGGCCCGTGATGACGTCGACCTTGCCGATCGTGCGCGTGCCGTATGCCATCGCCGCGATCGCGCTGGCGCCGCCCACCTTGTAGGCCTTTTTGATCCCCAGCACATGCATCGCCGCGAGCAGTAGCTCGTTTACGACGCCGCCCACGGCGGGAGTGCAGACGCTGATATCCTCCACGCCCGCGACGATTGCTGGGATCGCATTCATCAGAAGCGAGCTCGGATACGCCGCCTTGCCGCCCGGGATATACAGCCCCGCGCGATCCACGGGCGTGATCTTTTGCCCGAGCATCGCGCCGCTTGGATCGAAGCTAAACCAGCTTCTCTCAAGCTGTTTTTCATGATAAGCGTAGATGCGCTCGTATGCGACCTGTAGCGCATTTTTAAGCTCTGCGCTTAGGTCTTCGTAGGCACTGCTCATCTGCTCTTGCGTGATAGCCAGATCGCCCTGTACCCGCCATCTGTCAAATTTCTCTATCTGTTCGGCTAGCGCCTCATCGCCGCGCGCTCTGATCTCCTCGATGATGCCGCTTACGACGGGCATTACGGACCTCATATCCGTCTCGCCGCGGCGCATTAGCCTCGCGAACTCCTCTTTAAAATTTGCGTCCGTGCTTTTTAAAATTTTCATTTTCGCTCCTTGTAATGCTTGGAATTTTAACGCTTTTTGCTAAATTTCGCCTTTAAGCTTGCGGCTGCATAAATTTACAGCTCGCCGATTTTCAAAAGATTAAGCGAAAATGAAATAAAATAGCCGAAATTTTAAACGGAGCGATGTATGAAAAAGATATTTTTAGCGCTGATCGCCACGGCGGCGGCTGTATCGTCGGCGGGGGCCACGGCTTTGTCGTCGGCAGAACAAGACGATCCCGGTATAAGCAAGTTGCAAAGCGAATGCGATAGCAACAACACCTTAGCATGCGTAAATCTCGCCATGGCATACTATTCGGGCGATGGCGTGAAGCAGGATTATGAAAAAGCAAGGGAGCTAAATTTTAAAGCCTGTAGTTTGGGCGACGGCTGGGGTTGCACCACCTTGGGGGCGTCATACGAATACGGCAAGGGCGTAGAACAAGATTATAAAAAAGCGGCCGAACTGTATTCTAGGGCCTGCGACTTAAAAAATGGCATAGCTTGCGGCAATCTGGGTGTTTTATACCACTCAGGCAAGGGAGTAAAGCAAGATTACAAAAAAGCGATCGAAATGCTTTCCAAAGCTTGCGATTTGCAAGAAGGCCGCGGATGCTACAATCTCGGGCTTTTATATGCCTCGGGCGAAGGCGTAAAACAGGATTATAAAAAAGCAAGCGAGCTATATTCTAAAGCTTGCGATTTAAAACATGGCGAAAGCTGTCATAATCTTGGAGTTTTATACGAAAAAGGAGATGGCAGCGTAAAGCAAGACTACCAAAAAGCAAATCAATTCTATTCTAAGGCCTGCCATTTGGAGATTGCCGAAGGGTGTTATAATCTTGGAGCTTCATATGAAGATGGCAGTGGCGTAAAACAAAATTACAAGAAAGCGTTCGAATTATATTCTAAAGCTTGCAATTTAGGAATGGCCAAAGGATGCTACAATATGGGTGTTTTATATAATTTAGGTAAGGGTGTGAATCAAGATTATAAAAAAGCAAACGAATTATATTCTGAGGCTTGCGACTTGGGATTTGGCGACAGCTGTTATAATCTCGGAGTTTTATATTTCTATGGCAAAGGCGTGGGGCAGGACGCGAATACTGCAAAAAAATATTTAAATAAGGCTTGCGATTTAGGATCTCAAGCCGGTTGTGACGGATATAGAAAGCTAAACGAGCAAGGCTTTTAATCCATTTAAATTTTAAGCCGCCCGTTAAACCTGCTTAAATTTGCAGCTTAAATTTAAAGGTCTAAATTTAGACTATATCATCCGCAGGGCAACACTAAAAGCGCGGCAAAATGCGCAGGCTTTAAATTTAAGCCCATTCCGCCGCAGTAGGCGTTATATAAACGCCACGTAAGGGCTACGGTAAAATTTAGCGTGCCGCCCGTTCATAATATTCGCGCCAAAATAAAAGGATACCTTCCGCCGCCATTGGAATTTTAGATGAGCCGTTAATTCGTTAAGAATTTTAAAATTTTAAGCTCTCTTTTTGCGGGTTAAAATTTCGAGCGAGCTTCTAATTCGTAGCGTTCGCATCGAACTGCAAAAATTTCCTGATCTCCTCCATCGCCTCTTTGTTTGAAAGGGTAA
>ERZ772772.2673-NODE-2673-length-10459-cov-4.977028_pt1 | contig 10459 bp, 9 predicted proteins | sample MGYA00511484_ERZ772772 | MGnify/ENA primary metagenome ERZ772772 (study PRJEB29015, sample SAMEA2737913) | human oral metagenome | biome: human oral; feature: human-associated habitat; material: dental | place: China | collected 2088 ... | reverse complement strand
ATAGATGAAGAACAGATAAAAAAGAGAGAAATTGAAACAGAAATTAACCGTTCAAAATTTGAAAAAAGAGCAGAATATGAAATTAAATCAAAAGACGAAGACATTTATTTTGATAAGGCGTATCTACCTAGCTCATATTTTGTTGATGAAGTAGTTTTAATGCCTAAAAATCCTACTACATTATTTGTTTATTGGGAAATAAGGGATGACACATTTGAAAGACTGTCTAAAAATAATCATATAATAGATAATATTGTGATTAAACTTATGAAAGACGGACATGAATATAAAAAAATAATAAGACATGAAAGAATAGGTTCACATTATATTACTGAAGTAGATGCCAGTCAAAGTTATGAAGTACTTATAGGATATGAAGATCAGTATGGTAACTTTTCAGAAGTCGCCCATTCTCAAGAAGCAATAGTTCCTTCAGATAAATTATCTGATAATTTTGATTTGTTATGGGGTACAGTTAAGGAAGATAAAAATACTAATCAGATAATAAAATACATTAATAGTCCTATTCCTACACCTGAAAATAAAGAATTCATAGAACTTTCTAACGGTGGAAGTATAGCTGATGATGAAGAATTTACAGTGGAGGTGCTGGAAAGACTTTTAAAAGTAGGAGCTTCGGAACAGCTTATTGAAAGAAGTGAAAGAAAGGTAAAACCTGATAAACTGATAATGATTGGATCAAGCAGTTCAAGATAGAAGTCAAAAAAATAAAGTTTATAAAAGTTTTTTATAAATGAAATAACAATTAAATAAAATACACTAAATAAAGTAAAAAACTCTATAAATTTGATTTTTTACTTTATTTTTATATTTAGAATATCATATGAATAAATGCATATATTTTTATATTTGAAAAATGTCTATAAAAATGCTAATATATAACGTTGCTGTAAAAAATATCAAAAGTAAAATTGACAAATAAATAATTTTAGGAGGTAAAATGTTCCAAAACTTTGAAAGCCTATTAATATGGATAGTTTCCATAGAACATATCCACTTAGTAATTTATATAATGTTTCTAATAGCTATTCTAGTTTCAGAAAGATCACCTGAAACAATAGTTGCATGGATTTTTACAATAACTGTTTTTCCAGTTTTTGGATTTATACTGTATCTTGTATTTGGAATAAACTGGAGAAAAAACAGGATAGAATCTCTACAAAATAAGAATCGGAGAAGTTTATTCAAAGGGTTTCCGAGCCTTACAGAAAACTTTCTGAAATATGATCCTGCAGAGATTTTTCATTCACACAAAGTAAAACCGGAAGATTTAAATATACTTATGAGTAATGCAGGAATTTCTCAGGAAGAAAGCGAGATTGTAAAACTTTTATATACTTCGGAAGGAACATATTTGACACATAACAGTTCATATAAAATGTTTTATGATGGAAGGGAAGCTTTTGACTCCATTATTCAGGATCTGGAAAGTGCAAAAGAAACTATTTATATGGAATATTTTATCTGGAGATCGGATGGACTTGGAGAAAAAGTAAAAGATGTACTGGTTAAAAAAGCAAAAGAAGGTGTAAAAATAAGGCTACTTTTTGATGGGATGGGTTCGTTTGGAACAATATCGGAAAAATATAGGAAAGAATTGGCAAAAGTCGGAGTAGAGTTTAAATATTTTCTAGATATAAAGTTTGCCCTTTCAAAACTTAATTATAGAAATCATAGAAAAATAACAATTGTAGATAACAGAATACTTCATACCGGTGGGATGAATCTTGGAGAAGAATATATAACAGGGGGAAAAAGATTTGAAAGCTGGAGAGATACAAATGTGAGAATTCAGGGAGAACTTGTACTTCACTATCTTGCAATATTTGTGACAGACTGGCTTAACAGCGGGGGAAAACAGGATTTTAAAATGTCTGATATAGAAGAAGTTATAGAAGAACATAAAAAGGTACAGAAAGATAGCCCTTATCTTATGCAGGTATCTTCAAGCGGACCTGATACAATATGGACAACTTTAAAGTATACCTATTCAAAACTTATAGGATCGGCTAAGAAAGAAATACTTATTCAGAGTCCATACTTTATTCCTGACACTTCATTAGTGAGCCAGCTGAAAATAGCCGCACTTTCAGGAGTAAAAATAAAGCTTATGATAGCAGGTGTTCCAGATAAGAAAATACCTTACTGGATTGCTGAAACATATTTTGAGGAACTGCTTATGGCAGGTGTTGAGATATACAGATATAAAGCAGGATTTATACATTGTAAAAATATTGTAGTTGATGGAAGGGTATCCACTATGGGAACATGTAATTTTGATATGAGAAGTTTTGAAATAAACTATGAAGTAAATTCCATTTTTTATAATGAAGAAATAAGTCAAAGTATGAGAGAACAATTTTATAAGGATTTAGACTTCTGTGAAGAGATAAAGGAAGAAAATCTGAAAAAGACAGTATTCTGGAGAAAAATCAGAAATTCTCTTTTCAGGGTAGTTTCACCTATAATGTAGTTAGACAGATATGCCGGTATCTGTTAATAGAATAAGGCAGGGGATGTGAGATGAAAGAAAATGGTACATTTAAAAGTGATGGAATAGTTCTATTAAATAAAAGTAAGGGAATTTCCTCATTTAAAGCAATAAATAAGCTCAAATGGATTATAAAATCAAATAAAGTAGGACATGCAGGGACACTTGACCCTATAGCTGAAGGACTTCTTATAGTAATGGTAAATAATGCTACGAAATTTTCTGACAATCTCATGAAAAGAGATAAGGAATATTTTGTAGAACTTGAATTAGGTTATGAGACTGCTACATATGACACTGAAGGTGAGATAACCGAAAAATATGAAGGAGAGATAAATATTTCTGATGAAAGAATATTTGAAGTTATTAATAGTTTTAGAGGAGAAATAATGCAGATCCCCCCTATGTATTCCGCCATTAAGATAAATGGAGAAAAGCTTTATGAATTGGCTCGTAAAGGAATTGAAGTAGAAAGACAGGCAAGAAAAGTAAAAATTTATTCAATAAGAGAAATAAATATAGAACAAAATAAGATTTCCTTTTATACTGAAGTCAGCAGCGGAACATATATAAGATCTCTTGTAAAGGATATTGGAAGAAAGCTTGGAGTTTATGCAACAATGACAAAACTTGTTCGTACAAGAATTGATAAGTACAGTATTGATGAATCTATTTTGCTTGAAGAAATAGAAAAAAAATTGAATGATGAAAAAGGAATATTTGAAAAAAAACTTGTAAAGGATACTTCTGATAACAGTTCAGACAATGAAAATAATGTTGGCGAAAATGGGAAAATAGAAGAAATTATAAAGTTTAAAAATATAGAGTGTATATTTAATTATGAAAAAATAACTGTTTCAGAAGAAAAATATAAAAAATTGAAAAATGGAATGACAGTTCTTGTTGGATTTAAAAAGTTTAAGGATATACATGCTGTTACAGAAAATAAATTATACTGTGTATATGTGAAAAATGAAATATCTGGAAAAAAGGAATTTAAGGGAATTGTTAAAGTTACAAGAAAAAGTCATGATAAAGTATATTTAAAAAGGGAAAAATATTTCATATAAAATAATATCAAATAAATTTTAGAAAGCACAAGAAAATGTTGAGTTTTAGTAACCCTAATTAAATTTTTATAATTGAAAAAATAACGTTTGTGTGTTATAATAACAAAATGATAAAAAATAGAAATGAGGAAAAAATGCGAATTTTGGGTATTGATCCAGGAACAGCTATTGTCGGATATTCTATTATTGAATTTGATAAAGGGAAATATAATGTTTTAGATTATGGATGTATCTATACTGATAAAGATGAAGATATGCCAATAAGACTGGAAAAAATATATGATTCGCTTGATAATCTTATAAAATTATGGAAACCGACTGATATGGCAATTGAAGACCTGTTTTTTTTCAAGAATCAGAAGACGATAGTAAAAGTTGGACAGGCAAGAGGAGTAATAACACTTGTTGGTCAGAAGAACAGAATGAATATATTCAGTTATACACCATTACAAGTTAAAATGGGAATAGCCAGTTATGGAAGGGCAGAAAAGAAACAGATACAGGAAATGGTAAAAATTATTCTTAAACTTGATGAAATTCCAAAACCTGATGATGCCGCAGATGCTCTGGCGATTGCCATAACACATATAAATTCGAAAAACAGTTTTGGAGGATTTACAAGAGGAGACAACATAAGTAAAAAACTTGAGAAACTCAATTCTAATAAAATAAAACTGGAAGATTACAAAAAGCTCATAAGATAAGGAAGGTAACAGAATGAATATAGTTCTTTTATATCCTGAAATACATGTGAATACAGGAAATATTGGAAGAACATGTGTCCTGACAAATACAAAGCTGCATCTGATAAAACCGTTGGGATTTTCTCTTGATGCAAAGGAAATACGAAGAGCAGGACTTGACTACTGGAAAGATGTCCAGTTACATGTATGGGAAGATTTTGAACATTTTTTTCAGGAAAATATAGAAGGAAAAGACAATGTAAAATTATATTTTGCAACAACTAAAACAGATAAAAAATATACAGATGTAAAATATGGGAAAAATGATTACATAATGTTTGGACCTGAATCAAAGGGAATACCGGAAGATATATTGAATAAATACAAGGAAGACAATATTACAATACCAATGCTTCCTTTAGGAAGATCCCTCAATTTATCAAATTCTGCCGCAATAATTTTATACGAGGCATTAAGACAGAATGAGTTTATATTATAGACAGCTATATAAATTAATTTATAAAATATATAAAACAAGAAAGGAGGAAAAAATAAATGAAAGTATATTTAGATCTTGTAAAATACGTTCTTGAAAATGGAGTGAAAAAAGAAAATAGAACAGGAGTAGATACTATTTCTACATTTGCCTATTTTTATAAAGTTGATTTAAGCGAAGGATTTCCGCTCCTGACAACAAAAAAGATGTATTTCAGTTCAATGCTGCGTGAACTTTTCTGGTATTTAACCGGAGAAGAGCACATAAGGACATTAAGAGAGAATACTAAAATATGGGATGCATGGGCTGATAGTGAAGGAAGACTTGAAACTGCTTACGGAAGATTCTGGAGAAGGTATCCTGTACCTGAAATTTCATTGGATGGAGAAGTTTTTGCAGATGAAAATAATAAATGGACAAAAAGGGAAGAAAATGGTCAGCTTGTTTTCGATCAGATTCAGTATGTAATTGATACATTGAAAGAGCTGAAAGTTAATCCCAATCATAAAAATGGAAGAAGAATGATAGTTCTGGCATGGAATCCTGGAAACGCCTCCATAAGTAAACTTCCACCATGTCATTATACTTTTGCATTTAATGTTTCAGGTAATAAACTGAACTGTCATTTAACACAGAGAAGCGGGGATATAGCTTTGGGAATTCCATTTAATCTGGCATGTTATTCATTGCTTACAATGATGATTGCCAAAGAATGTGGATACGAGCCTGGAGAGTTTGCACACACTATAATAGATGCCCATATTTATGAAAATCACGTGGAAGGCCTTAAAGAACAGTTAAAAAGAGAACCTTTGAAATTATGCAGAGTTAAAATAGCCGACAAACCTTTTGATGAACTGACTTTTGATGATATAAAGCTTGAGGATTATGAAAGTCATCCTGTTATAAAATTTGAAGTTGCAGTTTAAGAACTGTTGATTAATAAGGATTAAAAATATAGATGAAAAGGAATTGGAATGTTTAGTATAATAGTTGCAATAGGAAAAAACAGGGAAATTGGTAAGAAAAATAAACTTTTATGGCATATACCGGAAGATTTGAAAAATTTTAAGAAAATAACGACAGGTAAAACAGTTATAATGGGAAGGAAAACTTTTGAAAGTATAGGAAGGCCATTGCCAAACAGAAAAAATATAGTTTTATCTAAAAATGGGGATAAAGAACTGATTAAAGAAAAAGGAATAGAAATTTACCAAAATTTAGAAGATTTAATAAGAGATTATAAAAATTCTCAAGAAGAAATTTTTATAATAGGTGGAGAACAGATATACAAAGAATTTTTACAGAAGGAACAGATCAGCAGAATGTATATAAGTTATGTTGATTTTTCAGACCTGGAAGCTGATGCATATTTTCCAGAAATTAATTATGAAAATTGGAAAATAGCAGAAGAAAAAGAATATGACAACTGGAAATTCTGTATGTATGAAAAGAAATAAAAAATAAAAATTAGGAGAAGAAAAGTATGCCAAGAGTAAAATTCACTAAAAAAGATATATTAAAAGCAACTTATGATATAATGAAGCAGGATGGGATTCAGAACATAAGTGCAAGAAAGATAGCAAATAAATTTAAAGGGTCAACGGCACCTATATATGCAAATTTTTCAACGATAGAAGAACTTAAGGAAGAAATTATAAAATTAGCCGAAGATAAATTAAAAGAATATTTATATGGAAATTATTCTGAAAGAAAACTTATGAATGGAGCTATAGGATTTATAGTATTTGCAAGAGAAGAAAAGGAACTTTTCAGAGCAATTTTCCTAGATGGTGCAAAGGGATTTGAAGCGTTATTTAATGAAACTATGGAGTCTCTTCTTAAAGAAGAAGTTCTGATGGTAAGTTTTCCAACATTAACTTATGAAAATGCGAAAATGGCAGTTATGCGATTGTGGTACTGGGCATTTGGATATGCAACGCTGGTATGTATAGGTTCAATAAAAGATGAAACAAATGAAGATATTGAAAGAAAAATAATAGATATTGCAGATCAATTTAAAAAATTATATGGATTTGAGGAAAAATCTCAATAAATATAAATGGAGAAAATATGAATAAATATAAATTTCTTGGAATGCTCTTTCACTTTATATACAGGGCATTAAGCGGAACAACAAAAAAAGAGTATTATTATGAAATTGAAAATTTTGATATGAATAGCCAGAATATTGTTGTATTCTGGCATAGAAAAATATTTACAGTATGTAATGCAACAAGAGTAATAAAAAAGAAGGCATCAATGGTAAGTGCTTCAAAAGATGGAGAAATATTATCTGAGCTTTTGAGACGGGAAGGAAATGCACTCATAAGAGGGTCATCAAATAGGGATAATATAAAAAGCCTGAAGGAGTCCCTGAGATATGCAAAAGATGGATATACTTTGGGAATTGCAATAGATGGGCCTAAAGGACCAATATTTGAGCCAAAGGCAGGAGCGATTTATATAGCACAGAAGACAGGACTACCTATTGTGCCTGTAAGTTCCTACTGCAACAAAAAATGGATATTCAGAAATATATGGGACAGGCTTGAAATACCAAAACCTTTTTCAAAAAATATTCATTTTGTAGGAAAGCCTTTTTACATAGATAAGAAAATGTCTCTGGAAGAAGCAACAGAAATGGTTAAAAAGAATATACATGATGCAGGACTGAAGGCATATGAAATATATAAAAAAGAATATCTTGAAAAATAATTTAAACTACAAATAAATTTAACAATACTGGAAGGAGAAACAAATAATGTCCGATTCATTTTATTTAACGACACCGATATACTATCCAAATGCGGCTCCGCATGTAGGAACGGCATACACTACAATAATTTGTGATGTTATTGCAAGATATAAGAGAATAATGGGATACGATGTGTCATTTATGACAGGTGTAGACGAACATGGTCAGAAAATACAGGAAGCAGCAGAAAAGAATGGATTTACTCCACAGCAGTGGGTAGATAAAATGTCCTTAAATTTTACTTCCTTATGGGAAAAGCTTAATATTTCCAACACCGATTATCTGAGAACAACTCAGGAAAGACACATTAACAGTGTTAAGGAAATAATAAAAAGAGTACATGAAAAGGGAGATATCTATAGAGGTGAATATGTAGGGAAATATTCAGTTTCTGAAGAAACATTTGTTCCTGAAAATCAGCTGGTTGATGGAAAATACATGGGAAAAGAAGTTATAGATGTAAAAGAAGCTTCATATTTTTTCAAACTTTCAAAATATGAAGATGCACTTTTAAAATATATAGATGAACATCCTGACTTTATAAAGCCTGAAAGCAAAAAAAATGAAGTTGTGGCATTTATAAAACAGGGGTTACAGGATTTGTCAATATCAAGAACAACTTTTGATTGGGGAATACCTCTTGAACTTGAAGAAGGACATGTAATATACGTATGGTTTGATGCTCTGACAGTATATCTTACAGGAGCAGGTTTCCAGAAAGATGAAAAAGAATTTGAAAAAAGATGGACAAATGGAAGGGTGACACATCTTATTGGAAAGGATATACTTAGATTTCATGCGATAATCTGGCCTGCTATGCTTATGTCAGCAGGAATAAAACTTCCGGATACAGTAGCAGCACACGGATGGTGGACTGTAGAAGGTGAAAAAATGTCTAAATCATTGGGGAATGTAGTAAATCCTGAAGAAGAAGTTCAAAAATATGGTCTGGATGCCTTCAGATATTATCTAATGAGGGAAGCAACTTTTGGACAGGATGCAGATTATTCAAAGAAAGCAATGATTCAGAGAATAAATTCAGATCTTGCAAATGATTTGGGAAATCTTTTAAACAGAACAATAGGAATGCAGAAAAAATATTTTGATTCAAAAGTAGTATTGAATAAAGTTGAAGATAAATATGATACAGAAATAAAAGAATTATGGGAAGAAACACTTGTAAATCTTGATAATCATATGAATGAATTCCAGTTTTCCGAAGCATTGAAGGATATATGGAAATTTATAGGTAGAATGAATAAATATATTGATGAATGTGAACCATGGAATCTTGCAAAGAATGGAGATAGAAAAGACAGACTTTCTACTGTAATGTATAATCTTGTTGAAGGACTATACAAAATTGCAGTACTTATTATGCCTTTTATGCCTGATACTGCAGAAAAAATGCTTGGACAGCTTGGACTGAACTTAAATCCTGAAGAAATTAAAATTGAAAAAGTTAAGGAATGGGGAATATATCCGGAAGGAAATCTTTTGGGGGAAGCAATACCGTTGTTTCCAAGAATTGAAGCTGAAGAAGAAGTCAGAAGTGAATACAAGGAAGACCTTAAAATTGAAAATCCTATAGCAATAGATGATTTTTCTAAAGTAGAAATAAAAGTTGTTGAAATAGAAAAAGTAAGCAAGGTAGAAGGGGCAGATAAATTGCTTAAATTTATTGTAAATACAGGAAGTGAAAAGAGACAGATTATTTCCGGAATAGCTAAATATTATCCAAATGAACAGGAGCTTGTAGGGAAAAAAGTTCCTGCTGTACTGAATTTAGAACCTGTAACACTAAAGGGAGAGATTTCACAGGGAATGCTTCTTACAACAGCTACAAAGAAAAAAGTAAGTTTAATAGAGATTGACAGTGAGATAAAAATGGGAGCAGTAATAAAATAACAGATTAAAATGTATTGGAATGGGATGATATGATAAAATGAGAAAATTTATATTTTATTTATTTTTAATTTCTCTATTGATAGTATCATGTTCTCAGGATAACAAAGGATATGACGCATTAGAAAAAGGATTGATAGGAATTCTTGAAAAAAAGGATGAAGGATACATATTACAGCAGCTTGGAAAAGCTGCTGAACAGAAAAATGAAGATGTATTTGCACTGGCGTATGTATATCTGGGAACACAAGGGGAAGAATTTTATAATAAATTTTTAAAGAAAAGTAATGGATATGCAGAATACTATAAAGCTATGTTTTTGAAGGAAACAAACGGCATGGAAGAAGAAATTATCAGTCTTCTTGAAAGTTCTGCAAAACAGGGGAATGACAAGGCCTATTACATGTTAGGCAGTATATATGAATCAAAGTTTGAATTTTCAAAGGCACGGGAATATCTGAAAAAAGGAAAGGATGCCGGAGAAATTTATGCAATATATTCCTATAATTATAATAAAAATCTATCAGATGTACATAACCGTATTGAAGAACTGAATAAAAAACTTAAAGATGATACTATAAATCAGGTAGAGAAAAAAGAGCTGGGAACTTTGATTGTTGAAAAAATATCAAACTATGAAGAAGGATACAATATATTGAAAGACTTTTTATCTGAAAGTTATCCTCCTGCATTATATGCAAAAGCTAAAATAATGGAGGCAGAAGATAAGGAAGAGGAAGCTATTCAGATTTATAATGAAATATTTATGAAAAATAAATATTATCTGGCAGGTTTTGAGCTGGCTTCGAAACTGGTAAAGTCAAGTAAAAATTATGAACTTGCAATGAAAGTTCTGGATGATACTAATTCTGACGAGCCAGTAATTACAGGTTATAAAGGATTTTTATATGAGAACATGAAACAATATAAAAAAGCCGAAGAAAACTATCTGAATGCAGTTGAAAGAAATGATATTGGAATAATGATTTATCTGGGAAGCCTTTATGAGAATCTAGGTGAAACAAAGAAAGCGAA
>ERZ772772.2670-NODE-2670-length-10462-cov-6.677525_pt1 | contig 10462 bp, 9 predicted proteins | sample MGYA00511484_ERZ772772 | MGnify/ENA primary metagenome ERZ772772 (study PRJEB29015, sample SAMEA2737913) | human oral metagenome | biome: human oral; feature: human-associated habitat; material: dental | place: China | collected 2088 ... | reverse complement strand
CCGAGTTCGACGGACACAAAGTCGATTTCGACGAAATGATGATGCGACTCAGCTATCGCCCCGACCCTGTGAGTTGACTCACTCCGAGATTAACAACCATAAATACAAAACACACAACAGTTTTTCAAAATAAAAAACACAGGAACTTAATGCTCCTGTGTTTCCTTATAATTATCATATTTAGAGCCTTTTTGGGGACTCGAACCCCAGACCTACTCATTACGAATGAGTTGCTCTACCAACTGAGCTAAAAAGGCGATATTTACAGTGTGCAAAGGTAATATTTATTTTGTTATCGCATACGCTTTGCACACATAAAATTTTAGATAAAATTTAATCTCCGAATTACTTAGAATTATTTGGCGACATCAATTCCGTGTCAGGCACGATATTAAGCAACTCCACCTCGAATATAAGCGTTGCATTAGGTTCTATATCGTTGCCTGCACCGCGCTCGCCATAAGCGAGTTCCGACGGGATATAAAACCTGAATTTAGAGCCGACGGGCATAAGCTGTAAACCCTCTTGCCACCCTGGAATGACATTACTAAGTTTGAAAGAGGTAGTTGTACCTCTCTCGTACGAACTGTCGAATACTTTGCCATCTATTGTTTTGCCCTCGTAATTGACCTCTACATTGCTTTCCAAGGTAGGTTTGTCTCCTGTACCAAGCGTAATCACCTCGTACTGAAGACCCGACGGAGTAGTGATGACTCCTGCTTTTTTCTTGTTCTCTTCGAGGAACTCTTTTTGCTTCCGAGCCTTAATATCGCGATTTTCTTTCACTAAGCTATCGAGTTTGGCAAAAGCCTCCGACATCTTAGCCGAATCGAATTGACTTTTGCCATCGGCTGCCTCACGTAACCCTCTTACAATCCACTCCCAATCGACAGTAATACCGAGTTGCTCAGAGTTTTGTTTGAGTCCGTCGGCTATATTGACACCCAAAGCATAAGATGTTATCTCCGTTAACGACTTAGGCGCAACAACCTCTACTTTCGATTTGCTTTTCTTCTCTTTTTTGTTTTTTTGTGCATATACTACTGTTACACACAGCAATGTAAGTAATATTAAAGATAATTTTTTCATTATTATTTTTTTGATTGATTAATTAAAACATTTTTGTAGGTATCGAGCAATTTGGTAGCAGCAACAAACGGTGTTACCTTGTTGTGCAACAGGTCGTCTTCTACCTTTTGCAGCATATTTTCTATCGTCGTGTTGTTGTAGAAATTGTTTTTAAGATATTGTTCGATAGTCTCATACATCCAATATTTCGACTGGTTGAGTCGTTTTTCTTGGAAGTATCCGTTCTTTTTGGTAAAGGCGATATAATCCAAAACCATTTGCCATAGCTTATCGAGGTCGATATGTTCGTACGCAGAGCACGTCTGTACCTTTGGAGCCCAGCCCGACTGCGGCATAGGGAACAAGTGTAATGCGTTGGTAAAATGACTCTTGGCTATATTGGCTTTGTCTATATTGCTACCATCTGCTTTGTTGATGGCTATACCGTCTGCCATCTCCATAATACCGCGTTTGATGCCTTGCAGTTCGTCGCCTGTACCTGCAAGCTGTATCAGAAGGAAAAAGTCTACCATCGAGTGAACCGCCGTCTCGCTCTGCCCCACCCCGACAGTCTCCACAAATATCACCTCGAAGCCTGCTGCCTCGCAGAGAACTATGGTTTCGCGTGTTTTACGGGCAACTCCACCGAGCGAACCCGCCGATGGCGAAGGGCGGATAAAGGCATTCGGGTGAACCGAGAGCTGCTCCATACGGGTTTTGTCGCCGAGGATAGAACCTTTCGTTATAGAACTGCTTGGGTCTATCGCCAATACAGCAAGTCGTTTACCGTCCCGTACGATGTCCATTCCGAGTGCATCGATGAGCGTACTTTTGCCTGCTCCGGGCACACCGGTTATACCCAAACGTATCGAGTTACCCGAATATGGTAAGCACTTCTCTATAACCTGCTGAGCCATAATATAATGACTCTCTATCGAACTCTCTATAAGAGTAACCGCCTGCGACAAAATAGATATATTGCCCTCCAAAATACCTTTTACATAGTCATCGACCGAATATTGAGGACGTCTTTTAAGTTTCGTAAAGTACGGATTGCGTACAGATGGCGGTGTGTCGAGAGCTTTCTGTATCTTGAGCCCCTTATACTGCTCGTTATCTTCGGGGTGTTTGTATTCTTTCATAAGCAATTACCTGTATTATAAGGACATCGACGTCTGTCAGTCCTCGTATTTCGTTTTGTATACCAGAGCGAAAAGCCTCATTTTCTTGACCATAGCCAATAGTCCATTAGACCGCGTAGGCGACAGATGCTCCGTAAGACCTATTTTATCGATAAAGAACAGATTGCTGTCTAATATCTCGGACGGCGTCCTACCCGATAGTACCCGCATCAGAAGGACTACGATACCTTTTACTATGACAGCATCGCTTTTGGCTTGGAAAAACACTTTGCCATCGGTATATTGCGAAATTATCCACACTTTACTCTGGCAGCCTTCTATCAAGTTTTCGTCTGTCTCTTGGTCGGGCGGAAACGCCTCGAGCGAGTTGCCCAAATCCACGATATATTGGTATTTGTCGAGCCAGTCGTCGAAGACCGAAAACTCTTCCACTATCTGTTGCTGTACTTCGTCTATTGTCATATTATATCAACTTGCTCTTCCTCTCGTAAACTCAGTAGTGGTTTATCATTCCGATCTCACCACCGTTATTTTTAATTTCTCGTTCTTAGCCATCTTTTTGAGATAATTCAACTTACGTTTGGTCATCTTGCTATCGCTACATACCGTGTAACACGATGGCACCACTTTACCCTTTGCTCCTATTTTACCATAGCAGAAGTAACCTTTACTGTTTTTGACTATCACGTATCCATCGGTAGTAGTATGGAAGTGTTTCCATTCGTCGCCCATCACTCTAATCATAATAGTATCACCATTGGGCTGCGATACCTTGATGGGAAACGGCGAAGCCGGCACACGACTCGGTTGGGCATCTGCCATCGACACTGCAGCACAAGCGAACAGTATTATAAAAGAAAATAGTATTTTTTTCATCTTTATGTTTATTTAAAATTTGTGTCTAATCGAATAACGTAGGGCTATATTGGTGCATCTGCTTCAAAATCATACGTATTGCCGTCTCTCTTAGGAATTTACCTTTACTTTTTATATTGTTTTTATTACAATAATTGTCGATAAATATCTTTTCGTCATCATTGAGGGCAACCACTACTTTATGAGACCTCAACTGCTTCTTGTTCTTAAACTCCGACATTATACAGTATACTTTTTTGCACTGCAAATATATAAAAAAATATACAATTACTCGGCAGAGTATCTATTTTAATTTGCAAGAAACAGGTTACAATAGACAAAACAACCTGTATTTATTTAATCGTCAAACAAATACAGGTTATCTTAAAAATATGTAACTTGTAGAATTACAGCCTTTCGAGCTTAACGGTGAAGTGACGCATTATCTCTGCTTCCCATACTATTTTCACTCCGCGGGTTATGCTCTCGCGACGGTCGAAAACATTTTTGAGAGCAGCAGCTATGACGTCCATGTGGTTGTTTGTATACACACGGCGCGGGATAGCCAGACGCAGCAGGTCGAGTCCACCGAAGCGGTTTTCGCGAGTAACGGGGTCGCGGTCTGCAAGCAGATAGCCTATTTCGCAACCTCTGATACCTGCTTCCAGATAAAGCTCTACGGTGAGAGTCTGAGCGGGAAACTCCTCTTTGGGCACGCGAGTGAGTACTCTGGTGGCATCTACAAAGATAGCGTGACCGCCTGCGGGACGTTGATACGGAATACCGTATTCGTCGAGCTTGGAGGCAAGATATTCGACCTGTTTGATACGGGTTTCGAGGTTATCGAACTCAGTATTTTCGTCGAGACCGATAGCCAAAGCGTTCATATCGCGACCATTCATACCGCCGTAAGTCAAATACCCTTCATATATGATACCCAATACCTTAGCCTTATCGTACCAATCTTGCTTACGGGTAGCGATGAAACCACCCATATTTACGATAGCATCTTTTTTGGCACTCATAGTCATAGCATCTGCCAACGAGAACATTTCGAGACATATCTCTTTGATAGTCTTGTTTTCGTAGCCTTTTTCGCGAACCTTGATGAAGTAAGCATTTTCGGCAAAACGTGCAGAGTCGAACACAACGGGTTTGTTGTATTTGTCGGCAACTTGACGCACACGACGCAGATTGTCCATAGAAACGGGCTGCCCGCCTGCCGTGTTGTTGGTGATGGTAACGATGATGAAAGGCACTTTGTCGGCTTTTTCGGCAAGGAATTTCTCGAGTTTGTCGATATCTACATTACCCTTGAACGGCACCTCTTTCTGAGTATCTTTGGCATCGTCGACAGTAAGATCGACGGCAAAAGCCTTACGGCTCTCGATGTGTCCTTTGGTGGTGTCGAAGTGCGAATTGCCGGGGATATAGTCGCCCGCTTTTACGAGTACCGAAAAAAGTACGTTCTCGGCAGCACGTCCCTGGTGGGTCGGTACTACATACTTGAAGCCCGTGATTTTTTCGATGGCTTTCTGCAAGTTACGGAACGATGTTGCTCCTGCATAGCTTTCGTCGCCCATCATCACTCCTGCCCACTGGCGGTCCGACATAGCACCTGTGCCCGAGTCGGTCAGAAGGTCGATATAGACCTCTTCGGCATTCAACTGAAACACATTGTAATTGGCTGCTTTCAGCCACTGTTCACGCTCACTGCGTGTCGATTTTCTGATGGGTTCGACCATCTTAATCTTCCAAGATTCTGCAAATGGTAATTCCATATATACTTATTTTTTTGTTATTTAAATTCAAATTTTTATCCCGCAAAGTTACAAATTTATTCATCACCACGACCACATTTTCTTCAAAAAATCATTACCTTTGCCGATAATTTTTTAACACACAAAATAATATACTAAATATGTTTGATTTGGCTATTATAGGTGGCGGACCTGCCGGATATACAGCAGCCGAAAGAGCTGCTCATAATGGTCTGAATGTGGTTATTTTCGAGAAAAAAGCATTCGGAGGAGTCTGTCTGAATGAGGGTTGTATCCCCACCAAGACACTGCTATACAGCGCAAAACTGTATCACAACGCAAAGAACGGAAGTAAATACGGAATCGGTACAGAGAATACAACATTCGACTACGAAAAGATAGTATCACGCAAAAACAAGATAGTACGTAAGCTCAATGCCGGAATAAGAGCTAAAATGACCAATTGCGGTGCTACTATGGTAGTGGGCGAAGCCGAAATAAAACAACACACCGACGAGAAGGTAGTAATACTCGCCAACGAACAAGAGTTCGAGGCGAAGAACCTACTGCTGTGCTGCGGTTCGGAGGTAGCTATCCCACCCATAAAAGGCTTGCAAACAACCGAATACATAACATCGCGCGAGGCATTGGAGCTAAAAGCCGTGCCACAGTCGATAGTAATAGTAGGCGGCGGAGTGATAGGTATGGAGTTCGCAGGGCTATTCAACACACTCGGCTCGAAAGTAAGCGTCATAGAGATGGCTACCGAGATATTGCCACCAGTAGATTCGGAGATAGCGGCTATGCTGCACGCAGAATACCAAAAACAGGGAATAGACTTTTTCGTTGGAGCCAAAGTTACCGAGCTACAAAACAACAAAGTACTTTTCACAGACAGTCAGGGCAACGAACAGAGCATCGATACCGAAAAAATACTGTTGTGTGTAGGCAGGAAACCATCGCTCAAAGGCATCGAGATACTCGATTTAGAGCCATTCAGAAACGGCATAAAGGTCAACGACAAGATGCGGACATCGAAGACAAACGTCTATGCAGCAGGCGATATAACGGCTTTCTCTATGCTGGCACACACTGCCGTACGCGAGGCTGAGGTGGCTGTAAACAATATAGTAGGCAAATCCGACACTATGGCATACAACGCCGTACCTGCCGTCGTATACACCAACCCCGAAGTGGCAGGCGTAGGACTCACCGAAGACGAACTCAAAGCCCAAGATCGCTCATATTCGGTCAGAAAACTGCCGATGACCTTCTCGGGACGTTTCGTAGCCGAGAACGAAGGTGGCAACGGGCTGTGCAAATTGATTTTCGACGACAGAAACACTATCGTAGGCTGCCATATGATAGGCAATCCTTCGTCGGAGATAATAGCCGTAGCTGCTTTGGCAATCGAGCAACAACTGACCTCCGAACGATTCGAGAAGTTGATTTTCCCCCATCCGTCTGTGGGAGAGATAATAAAGGAAACTCTTTTTGCCTAATCGACACACGTTTATATAAATAATATCGACATAAAACAAAAATCCATCGTGAGCAATTAAAAACACAATGGATTTTTTATATCGGGAACAATCGACTTATTTTACCGCACTTCTATCTCTATTCGTCGGTTTTCGGCTCTGCCCTCTTCGGTTTCGTTCGAAGCTACGGGTTGTGTCTCTCCGCGACCTTCTGCTTTTAACCTCTCGGGAGCAATACCTCTGTCAATCAATGCTCTCATCACAGATACAGCACGTCCTTCGGATAGTTTCAGGTTATACTCGTCGGAGCCTCTCGAGTCCGTATGCCCCACGATTGTGATATTGACATTAGGATTCTCTTTGAGAAACTTAGCCTGTTTGTCGAGTTCTTTGTTCGATTCTGCCGTCAGCGACGTATCGTTTGTGTTGAAATAGATATTCTTTACAACAAACGATGTACCTGTTTTTATCGGCTGCATATATACCATAAGCGTATCACCGACGTTCGACACTATCTCTTTGTGTTTCTGATACTTAGGAGCTGCTACAAATACTCTGTATGTACCCTGACGACGAAGTTTGGTATCGAATCTGCCTGAGCCCCTGAGATTTTTCGCGAACAGAGTATTATTAAGAGTATCAGTTATAACAAGTTGTGCTTCTTTAATTTCCTGTTTGGTCTCGAGGTCGATTATCTTACCCGAAATCAACTGTGGAGCAGGCGGCAGTACAGGGGTAGGCGGATAATATTTGCGCTTCGGTTTGGTTACGTCCCAGAATATCGAACCTTTGACTCCTACCATAAAAGGAGTTACGCATCTCGGTCTGCCCTGTCCGTCGAACGCTGCACTCGTGGCGAGCAGATTTCGGTTGTCGAACAAAACAGGCTTATCGTGCCCCATACCGCCATCGAACGCCGTAGGCATCGATGGCGAGCCGCTTCCGCTGTTATCGTTACGGTTGATATTGGTCAGTCCATAGTCCACGAATACGGCAGCTCTAATACGTGGCGTCTCTCGCTCGAACTGTCGTCTGACGCCTTTACGGGTACGATTTTTTCGGTCTTTTGCCTGTTGTTGACGTTTGGCTATCTCCTTCTTATCGAGCCAGCGGTTAAGCTCCACGCCAAACTCGGCAGATGCCATCAGATTGACATTACCGAAAGTGGAAGCCCCTCTACTCTCTGTTCGATAGTCGTCGTAGCGGGAAAACAAAGACCAATTGCCCGGATTAATTTCGTTGAGAACCTCTACCTCGACTCTCCCTTTGGTAGAGTTGTATCCCAATACGGGTAATCCTACCTTTATCCCTGCAAGAAAGTAGTAGTCGTATGCTCCGACAAATCTCATACCCGCAAGTATTGGTACGTTTACCAGCCCTACTCTCTGATAGTCGTCATAGGCTGAGTATTTGTATTTTACCCGTACATAATCTATTGGAGTACCGTCATTTCTGAGAGTATTGGTAGCCCCGACCCTGAGGTCGCCACCCAAATCTTTTACTCGGGTGGTAGAGTTTATTAGCTCAAACTCCAAACCTGTATTGAAGAGGAAACCCTTAGTTCTCAACTGATAACCGATACCCAGACCTCCACCGAATCCGCCACATACAGATGTCTCTGCAATATTGTGAAACATAGCGGAATATCCCGTATAAGCCCAACCTCCAAGATAATGACGTACTTTGGCGGGTTTCAGAAAAACTCTCTCGCCGCTTGTCTGTGCCACAGTACCAAAGGAAGCAACAAGCATAAAAATTCCGAACAATAAACTATATCTTTTCATTTTTTGTCTATGGTAATGACGACAATGAAGCCTCCAAATACCGAATTTTTTATTTTATAATAATCTTACCTCTACGTTTTACCTTAGTGTCTTTATTGACAGTTTCTATGATATATACTCCTTTGTTGATTCCTGTCAGGTTCATTTCTATCTGCTTACCCGTATACTCTTGGTTTAGTACCATATTACCTGCAATACCATATACTCTCACCTGCAATGGCGAGTCGCCGTTGTTGGCGTATATGGTGAATTTTCCGTCGGACGGATTGGGATATATTTTCAGTACGCCCTCGGCAAGCTCTTCGGTAACAACAGTATCGGGAGGTGTAGTATTGTTGCCCATCTCGATACCTGTTACTATCATAGAATAGAGTTGGTCTCCGCCTCTTCCCATATCCACAATCATATTACCGGCCTCACTGTATCCCACAATACTTTGTCTAATATTATTTTTGTGAGAAACCTCGACGGTATATATGGCTCCTGCCTCCGGCTGCTCTATAACTACCTGCTCTACATTATCTACGGTATTATCTCCTTTGGTAGCCGCAGCAGAGGGATTGTCCGGATCCAACTTCCAAGGGAAGAAAGTCTCTTCTTTATATTTGATTCTCAAGTCCAAATCATTAACCAGCACAGGAGTTCTGTCGTTCAATACACTTGCCGACGGCATTTTTTGCGGTACGGGGTCGTTCCAACATATAGTAACTTTAAGAGGTTCTGTGCCTAAGGCTTTTACTTTAATCTCATTAATGTTACCATTTTTGAGCGTATCTTCGGCTATCAAAGATTTTTTCCCGTTATCCGATATAGCAACAGCCGCTTTGTAAGTATTAAGTAGCCCCCATCCGCTACGATAATCGGGACCGGGATTACTGCCTGCTTCGTTAGCTGTTGCTATCGCCAATGCTTTAAGTGTAGCCGCCCGCATAAAAATACCGTTATTCACATTCTTATAATGTTCCTGAAGCAACAAAAGCGACCCCGTAACATTAGGCGATGCCATAGAAGTCCCACTATAAGAGGCATAACTCGAATTGTAACTATTAATGCAGGAATAAATATCTACACCGATACCTGTAATATCAGGTTTTATTCTGCCATCGTCTGCCGGACCGAACGAACTGAAAGATGCCATCCGTACATCCGATGGTTGAGAGTATTCTCGGTAATTCAGTTTATGGGCAGCACCCACGACAAGGGTATTTTTACTCAATGTACCGAAAGTTATACAGTCATAGCCGAGTGTTCCGCCGTTTCTCTGACGAACTTTTGTAGATACTATCCAATTATCATCATCATCACGTACATATTGCGATTCGCCCGAACTCGGAGCATCTCCTCTCGAATTGCCGGCAGCCAATACCATCAAATGATAAGGAGATATATAAGCTATGCCATCCCATTGTCTGTCAATCGAATTATATTTACCGAAATTTTTATCCTCCGTTTCGGAGTCTTTACCTAACCAATGCCATCCTCTGTTTCCGGAACGATAAGAATATTCGAAACCCGCACTGTATCCGTATGAGTGGTTTGACAGTAGTGCCCCCTCTTTTGTGGCATTCGCCATTTCGTAAAAATTTCTATTCCAATCGTACGAGTTGAGCTCAGCCTCGTAAGCCATCCCCTTAGCCGCACCTTTAATATTGTTATATGTTTTCACTCCGGAAGCTATCAATGTACCGGCTACGTGAGTCGAATGATCACTTGTTTTGCCGGGATTATCTTTCTGGGTAACGCGCCCTTTAAGCTCTTGATGGGTGGTGAGGACTCCTCCGCCGTCCCATTCATATACCCGCATACCCTTACCTGTCAGTTTGAACGTAGTCGAATCAGGATACAGTTTACTTGTAGATGTACCAAAAGCAGCGGCTTTGTTGTAAGTAACATAATATAGAGGTCGTCCCGTTTCTTCCTCAAACCCTGCAAGTTGATACAGTACTCCATTTACCTCGCTTTCGAACGGAATATTCATCTCTTTTGCCTTTTGTTTTAACTGTTCTACCGATAGAGTGTTTTTTTCGAGATTAGCTTTCAATTCATCGAGAGCTTGAATATCAGAATGTTCGACTATAAACCGAACCGCTTTGGCATCTTGTGCAACTACCGTTACCGAAAAAACGCCAAACAGTACTATAAGCATTTGTTTTTTGAATTTTAATATAGATGTTTTACTCATAATTTATATGTTATATGTTATATGTTATATGTATATTTATTTTCGATTTGATTTATAATGCTATCTACTACATTTCTCGTTGTCTACTGCAGCAGTCCTCTTGCTTGCAACATCGGTTTTATCGACGGGTCTTGTCCTCTGAACTGCCTGTATAGTTTCATCAGGTCGTCCGACGAACCTTTTTCTAAGA
>ERZ772772.2669-NODE-2669-length-10463-cov-4.102902_pt1 | contig 10463 bp, 8 predicted proteins | sample MGYA00511484_ERZ772772 | MGnify/ENA primary metagenome ERZ772772 (study PRJEB29015, sample SAMEA2737913) | human oral metagenome | biome: human oral; feature: human-associated habitat; material: dental | place: China | collected 2088 ... | reverse complement strand
GCTGGTCCCGGCGGATGAAGTATGAAGCGAGGTGAGGGACGATGAGAGGAAGGCTTCGGACGCTGCCTATCGGGACGTACCATTTCGAAAAGCTGCGGCGGATGGACTGCGTCTACGTGGACAAGACAGCGCGACTGACGGAGCTTGTCGAGGCTGGGGCGTGGTACTTCCTGTCCCGGCCTCGACGATTCGGGAAGTCGCTGACGCTTTCGACGCTCGACGCTATGTTCGGCGGCCGCGTGGAGCTCTTCGCGGGGCTGGCCGCCGAGGCGTGGGTGACGGAGCAGGCAAAACACCCCTGCCCGGTGCTGCGGCTCGACATGAGCATGATGGACGTCCGGGACGTCCCGAAATTTGAGGCCTCCCTGATGGCGGATCTGGCCCGGAGGGGGGAGTACGCCGGCGTGCAGGTCAGGAGCACGCTTCCCGGCGGTGCGCTTCAGGACGTCATCATCGGGCTCCACAAGGCCAGCGGTCCCGTCGTCGTGCTGATCGACGAGTACGACAAGCCCATCCTCGACAAGATCGGAGATATGGAGGGTGCGGAGGCCATGCGGGGCGCGCTCCGCAGCTTCTACACCGTCCTGAAGGGCTGCGACGAGTACCTCCGTTTCGTGATGCTGACGGGAATCTCCAAGTTCACCAAGACCGGCGTCTTCTCCGCCATGAACAACCTGCGGGACATCTCGGCGAGCGAGTCCTTCGGCGATATCGTCGGGTACACGCAGGCGGAGCTCGAGGGCGACTTCTCCGACTGGATCGATGCCGCGGCCCTGAAGATGGAGACGACGCGGGAAGGTCTGCTGAAGCGGATGAAGGACTACTACGATGGCTTCTGCTTCGACGGCACGACGCGGCTCTACAATCCCTTTTCCATCCTGAGCTTTCTGTCCGACCGCCGCTTCGAACTACTGGTACAGCTCCGGGTCGCCCGCCTTCATCGTGGAGTACATGAAGAGGCACGATATAAGGGACCCGGAGGCGTACCGGCACCTGACCGTATCGGCCGGCTTCGCGGAAAGCCAGGAGATCGAGCGGGCGCGGCCGGAGAGCTTTCTCTATCAGGCGGGATACCTGACCATCGAGAAGTGGGTGGAGGACTCCATCACGCTCGACTACCCCAACCGCGAGGTGCTGGACTCCATCTCCCGCATGTACCTGGAACACGTCTACCACGTGGAGAGCTACAGCTCCATCGGCTCGGACCTCTGGCGGGCGTTGAGCGGCGGGGATGTCGCCGAGGCCGTCCGGCTCTACAATACGGCCCTGGCCTCGATCCCCTATCAGGATTTCATCAAGCGGGACGAATCCCTGTACCGCTCCCTGTTTTTGATGCTCCTCCGCGGGGCGGGGATTACGGCCCACGGGGAGGTTCCGACGAACCGGGGACGAAGCGACGTCCTGGTTCTCTTTCCCCACCGCGTCATCGTGCTGGAGTTCAAGCTGGCGCTAAGCGAATCGGAGATCGACCGTCTGAGGCTCGAAGGGCAAAAGCAGATGGAGGAGAAGGGCTATACGAGGCCCTACGACACGGAGCGGCGCGCCGTGACCGCGGGGGTCGTCGTCATCGACGCGGAGAAGCGCCGGGCAGTGTAGCTCCATCCCCCGGCCGGTGGCTTGGGGGCGGGGCCCCCGGGTCCTGCATATTTTTCAAGGAGGTAATCCATGCCGGCACAGAACCCCGGCGCCGCACGTCGGCTGGCCGCCTACGCCGCTCCCTACCGCTACCGCCTCGCGGGAGCGGTGTTTTTCATGCTCGCTTCCTCGGGGCTCAACATTCTTCCCCCCTGGCTCTTCAAGAGCGTGGTCGACGACGTCCTGATCTCCAAGAACCTGTTCGCCCTGAACCTGATCTGCGTCTCCGTCATCCTGATCTTCGTCCTCAAGGCCATGACGCTCTACGGGCGGGAGTACCTGATGAACGACGTCGGGCAGCGCGTCGTGATGGATATCCGGATCGTGCTCTACGACCACATGCAGCGCATGTCGCTGCGCACGCTGCACGCCTCCCGGGTCGGCGAGCTGATGAGCCGCATCACCGGCGACGTGGCGACGCTCCAGAACCTCGTCACCAACACCTTCGTCGAGCTGGTCTTCAACGCCGTCACCTTCGTCGGGATGTTCCTCTTCATCCTCTTCATCAACTGGCGGCTCACCCTGCTGATCATCGTCGTGCTGCCCGCGGTCGGGTGGCTTCTGGTCTTTGCGGGCCGCCGGCTCCGCAGGGCCGGGCACCGCGTGCAGGAGCGGCTGGCGGACCTGACCGCCGTCGCCGCCGAGGCGTTCTCGGCCATCCGCGTCGTGCGCGCCTTCGCGACCGAGGAGCAGGAGCTCGAACGGTTCCGGCGCGGCAACGTCGAGAACTTCGAGGCGCTGCTCCGCGCCGTGCGCATCCAGGCGTCGCTCTCCGGCGTGATCGAGGTGTTCCTGATCTGCGCGCTCGCCATCGTCTTCTGGTTCGGGGGCCGGAGCGTGATCGGCGGGTCGCTGTCGCCCGGCGAGCTGATCGCCTTCATCGGCTACATCGCCTTCATGGTCCAGCCCATCCGCACCGTGATGAGCCGCATGGGGTCCCTCCAGACCGGGCTTGCCGCGACGGAGCGCATCTTCGCGATGCTGAACACTCCCACGGAATCGACGGACCGCGCGCGGACCGACCCCGGGCGGCTCCGCGGCGAGGTGGTCTTCGAGGACGTCCGCTTCTCCTACACCGAGGGGCAGGAGATCCTGAAGGGCATCAGCCTCTCCGTCCGTCCGGGCGAGCGGGTCGCCATCGTCGGTCCGACCGGGTCGGGCAAGTCCACCCTGGTCGACCTCATCCCCCGCTTCTACGACCCCACGTCGGGCCGCGTGCTGATCGACGGATACGAGGCGGACACCCTGCTTCTGCCGCGGCTGCGGCGCCAGATCGGCATCGTCCCGCAGGAGTCGGTGCTGATGAAGGGCTCCATCGCCTTCAACATCGCCTACGGACTGCCGGCCCGCAATCCCGGCCGTCCCTCCGATCCCCAGTCCAGCCCTCTCGACGACCCCGAGCTCATGTCGGCAATCCGCAGGGCGGCGCATATCGCCGATATCGACGCGTTCATCGAAGGGCTGCCCGAGGGTTACGCCACGGAGGTCGGCGAGCGGGGCGTCACCCTCTCGGGGGGCCAGAGGCAGCGCATCGCCATCGCGCGCGCCGTCGTCCGCGATCCGCGCATTTTGATCCTGGACGAGGCCACCTCCTCGCTGGACCTGGCCGTGGAGCACCAGGTTCAGGAGGCGATGAACCGCGCCATGGCGGGGCGGACCTCCTTCGTCATCGCGCATCGGCTCTCGACCGTGAGAACGGCCGACCGCATCCTGGTGCTGGAGGGCGGCCGCATCGTCCAGGAGGGCACGCACGAGAGCCTGATCCGGGAGGACGGGCTCTACTCCCGGCTCCACCGCCTGCAGTTCGAGGAGACCGGCAAGGAAGCCCTGCCATGACCCGTCTGGGCAGGGCGATCGTCCGCGGCTACATGCGCCACGTCCGGGGGGAGCGGTTCTCGCCGCTCTGGGCGCTCCTGACGCCCGCGTCCTGGCTGAACCGTATCGTCGTCGCGCTCTGGGACCTTCTGTACCGGCATGGGCTGAAGCGGACGGAGGAGCCGCCCCTGCCGGTCATCAGCGTGGGGAACCTCACCTACGGGGGCACGAACAAGACCCCGTTCGTCGATATGCTGGCCCGTGCCATGCGGGACCGCGGAGTGCGGGTCGGCATCGTCAGCCGCGGGTACGGCGGGGGACGGGCCCCGTCCGGGACGGTCCTGGTCGTCGAGGGAGGGAACGGGGACCGGAGCGCGGCGGGCGACGAGCCCCTGCTCCTCTCCGAGCGGCTGCCCGACGTCCCCGTCGCCATCACGCCGATCCGCATCGACGGGGTCCGCGAGCTGCGCCGGCGCGGCGTCGGGCTCACGATCGCCGACGACGCCTTCCAGCACCGCCGATTGGGCCGGGACGCCGACGTGGTCCTGATCGACGCGACCTGCCCCTTCGGGAACGGGACCCTGATCCCCTCGGGGATCCTGCGGGAGCCCATATCCGCCCTCGGGAGGGCGCACCTCGTCGTCCTGACCAAGGTCGACCAGGCCGACCCGGGGGTCCTGGCCGAGCTTCGAGCGTCGGTGGAGCGCCATGTCCCCGCCGAGCGCATCCTCACCTCCAGGCTCCGGGTCGTCGGCTGGGCGGAATGGGACGGGGCGCTGCACCCCTGCGAGTCCCCGGCGCCCGCCACTCCCGTCCTGGCCTTCTCCGCGATCGGGAACCCGGAGAGCTTCGCCCGGTCCCTGAGGGACGAGGGACTCCGGGTCGTCGGCGAGCGCCGATTCAAGGACCATCACCGCTATCGGAGCCACGATCTGGAGGAGCTTGCCGCCGAACGGGCCCGGTGCGGCGCGGAGTTCCTGACCTGCACCGAGAAGGACCTCTACAACCTCCCCGCCGACTGGCGTCCGCCGGTCCCGCTGCGGGTGCCCCGGGTGGCCGCGCTCCTGGACGAGCCGGACCGCTTCTTCTCCCTTCTGGCCGACATGCTGAGGCCGCGCCTCGTCGTGGCCTCGAACGGATATGGGGAGGACGCGATCGGCGTGCTGCTGGCGGAGCGGCTCCGCACGCGTTTCCCCGCCTCGGAGGTCCTGACCTTTCCCCTGGTGGGACGCGGGGACGCCTATCGGGCCGCAGACTTTCCCGTGTGCTCCGCGCCGTCCGTCACGCCGTCGGGCGGCGTGGTGAAGTACCGGCTCCGCGACCTGTGGGGAGACATGAGGGCCGGGCTGCTGCGCCACGTCCGGGACCAGCTCCGGGCCTGGGGCGCCCTGCGGGGCCTCGTGCGCACGCCGCTGTGCGTGGGGGACGTCTACCTGCTCCTCCACACCCTGTGGGGCTGCGGGGCCAGGCCGCTCTTCGTGGCCACCGCCAAGACCGTCCATCTGAGCGGACACTGGCGCCTGGAGCGCGCCCTGATCCGACGCCTCGTCCTCCGGGCCTGGACGCGCGACCCCGAGAGCGCCGCGCAGCTCAGAGGGTCCGGGGCCGACGCGCTCTGTGCCGGCAGCCCCATCATGGACCTCCTCGGGGACAGGACGCCCTGCCCGGCTCCGCTGCCCCCCGGGCCGGGGGACGTCCCGACGGTCCTGCTGCTGCCGGGAAGCCGCCCTCGAGCCTATGAGGACGTCCGCCTCCTGCTGGAGGCCGCCGTCCTCCTGAACGCGGCGCGGCCCTGCGCTTTTCGGATGGTGCTGGCCCCGACCCTCTCGGCGTCCCGCCTGGTCGCTTCCTGCCCGGGCTGGGCGCCCGAGGGGCCGGACGGGCCCGGCGAGGTTTCCGCCCTGAGGCGCGAGGCACTGTGCGTCGCCCTCACCTCCGAACCCGTGGCGACGGCGGCGGACGGCGCAACGCTCCTGCTCGGGCTGGGAGGGACGGCCAACCAGCTCTGTGCGGGGCTGGGCATCCCCGTGGTCTCGATCGACGAGAAGGGCAAGAGGGTTCAGAAGAAGCTGTTGGGGGGTGCGGAGATTCTGGTGAAGGCGACGCCGGAGGCGCTCGCGGACGGGGCGCTGCGGGTGCTCGGGGACCCGCAGCTGTTCGCGAGGATGAGCGCGGCGGGGCGACGGCGCATGGGCGCGCCCGGGGCTCTGGCCGATGTGGTGGAGTACGCCGCCTCCGCCCTGGGATGGGACGTTCGGGAGGCGCTTTACGAGAGGCTGAAGAAAACGGACCTGCGCTGACACCCAACAGGTTGTTTTTTTACACTGCCCCGGCCTCCTCATCGCCGGGGACAGGGCATAGAAGCCCTCCTTCCGCGGCCCCGCGCCAGCCGCCCCCGAAAAAGCTCCGTTGAGACACGGTGTTCAGAGGCTCATCGGGTAGACGCCGAACAACTCCGCCGCTTCCTCGCGCAGAATGTACGGCCTTTCATTGATCGCCTTCGCCACTGCAAAGCGCCTTTCGTGCTCCAAAGGCGAAATCCGCGCCGCAAGCCTTTCCTGCACCAGCGCCATCTCTTCGGCAGTATACGGAACATGCGTCTCGACCGCCGACACGGCCTCGTCTATCTCCGATTTTTCGTTGAAGCCCCCGATCACCGAATGGACGAACGGGGACGACAGCACATAGTCATACGCCGCCTGGACAAGGGATTGGTCCTTTCTTATCCGGATTGCGCCGAAGACATCCTTAAACATCACGAGCCTGCCCGATCCGAGCGGACACATCGCGATGTTTCCCGCCCCGCTCTCGAACGACGCCCTCAGCCCCTCCATGCGAAAGCGCGCGTTGATTACGTTGAAACCAATGATGTTGAGGTCGAACGGATAATCCGACATAACCCGCTTCATATCGTCATCCTTCATATGACTCGTGATCGCGATATATCGGATCAATCCCTCGTCACGAGCGCGTTCGAGCTCCTTCACGGCGCCGAAGCGCACCGCCCCCAGCCACTCGTTCAGGCTCTTCACGCCCCAAAGACAGGTAAATATGTCTAGCGTATCAAGCCCAAGGCGTTCGAGCGAGGACTCCAAGTTGCGGCGAAACGCTCCCGATTCGGCAGCATGACACTTCGACATGACGTAAAAAGGCAGCTCGCCGCGCTTCATCTCCCGAATTGCCCTGCCGAGAATCGTCTCGGCCTTCCCCTCCGCATAGGAGACCGACGTCTCGAAGAAGTTGATCCCACGCCGGTAAGCGTAGACAACGTTCTCCGCATGGCGTTCGATATCGGCGGGGTCGTCCAGCTGCCGCATGCCGAACGCCACGCGCGACGCCTCCGCCCCCATCCGGCCTAAAGTCGCGTACTTCATAGCGCCGACTTTCAGAGGACTTTAGCGTCGTAGATATCCTCGGCCTTCGATGCCATCAGCCGATCGGCCATTTCACGCTTCATCCCTGCAAGCTCCGTCTCCTCCTCGGGAGTCCTGTCCTTTTTCCTGGCGAGCTGGATGAACTCATCCCGCACGTGACCGGGGCGAATCGTTATCTCGACGGAGCGCCCTCTGTAGGTGAAGCGAAAATAATATCGGCCTCCGGGGCTCTCGATCGCGTCAGCCGCCTCGGGAAGATTTTTGTCGACATGCAAGCGGCCGTCGGTCACGCACCGCGTGACCATCTCAAACGCATCCCGGCCCCCCGGCCCCCCGAACGCCGTGACGAGAGAGATCTCCCGCCGCTCCGGAGGCGTTTTCTCGGAGAGCAGCGGAAAGGCCCTCTCCATGACCTTAAAGGCATGCGCAACCCCGCCCGGGTATCCGGTGCCATGATACTTAAGCATCTCGTCAAAGCTGTACGAAAAATTGACGCCTTTTTCCAACACTTGGATCTCGTTCACCTTGGAACCTCCTATGGAAAATGAAATGTCCGCCAACGGCGGACTCGGTCCGAAACCTCCCTAGCTTGAGTTTCTTGCGAAGACGCAGATGCGGTATCCCGCCTCGGGAACATAGACGATGCGAATGTCCGTTTGATAGATATCGCGCAAGTTCTCCTCGGTGATCACCTCGTCGGCGCTGCCGCAGAGGAACTCTCCCCTCCGGTTCAATATCGCGGTCAGGCCGCCGAGGCGCATCGCATGATCCGGCATGTGCGTCGTCATGACGACCGCATAGCCCTTCTTCGTAAGCTCGCCAATCTTGTTGACCGTCCGGAGTTGATTGCCGAAGTCCAGGTGGTTCGTCGGTTCGTCGAACATGAGGATCTTCGGCTCCTGGACGAGAGCGCGTGCAATCAGAGCCTGTTGGCGCTCTCCGCCGCTGATCCGCGTATAGGGCCTGTCGGCGTAATGAAGGATATTCAGCTCGCCCATCACCGAGTCGGCGAGAGCATAATCGGCCGCCGACGGCCTGCGAAACATCCCCAGATGCGGAGCTCGCCCCATCACGACGAAATCGCGCACGGTATAAGCGTACATCGCATTGTGATTCTGCGGCACGAAACCGATGATCCGGGCCACATCTCTAAGCCGCATCCTCGACAGAGGGCAACCGTCGAGAAAGATCTTACCACTGCTCGGCGTCAAAAGATTGGCAAGGCAGTTCAGCAGGGTCGATTTTCCCGCGCCGTTCGGCCCCAGTATCGTCAGCACCTCGCCAGCGGCGAGGCTCAGGTTCACATCTCGAAATATCTGCCGGCCGGAGCCCCGATAAGAAAACGAAAGATCCCTGACTTCAAGCAGCATCAACAAGGGCCCTCCGTATCACGAGAGGCTCATCCTCTGTCCAGCGAGCACCATGAAATAGAACGGCGCCCCGATGATCCCGGTCAGGATGCTGAGCGGCAGTTCAAGCGACGTAAGCACACGCGCGAGCGTGTCGATCGCCACCATGAAGATGGCCCCCATCAGGAGGCTGACCGGTATCGACTTCGTGTTGTCCTGCCCGACCGTGATACGGCTCAGATGGGGGATGACGAGACCGACCCAGCCAATCGTTCCGCAGACGCAGACCGCCGAAGCGGTGAGCAGCGTCGAACAGATGATGACGACGCCTCTGACGAAGCCGACATGCACGCCGAGAGCCCGCGCCTCTTGTTCGCCCAGCGAGAGGATGTTGATCCTCCAGCTCAGCAGCAGGACCATCAGGCACCCGGCGGCGATCACTGGCGCAATCGCGAAGAGGTCCGAGGACAGGACCTTGACAAGGCTGCCCAGTGTCCAATAGGTGATGTCGGCCAGCTGTGTCTCGGGGTCGGCAATATACTTGATGATGCCAACCACCGAGTCCATCATGCCTCGGACGATCACGCCGGAGAGCACGAGCATCATCATCGACGAGCTGCGGAACAGACGCGGGATCAGCATCGTCAGGGTGACCGCGCCGATGCCGACGGCAAAAGCCAGTGTCTGCACGCCCAGCGAGTTCATCCCGAGCAAAATCGCGATCGCCGCGCCGACGCAGGCACCCGACGACACCCCAAGCAAATCCGGCGAGACGAGGGGATTCTTGAAGACCCCCTGATACGCGGCACCGGCGAGAGACAGAGCGGCACCGACGAGGACGGCGCCAATCGTCCGGGGAAGGCGAAGCGTGAAGATGACGCCGTAGGCCTTGTCGTCCCACGTCTGCGTTACGTCGAAGACGCTCGAGGCCAGAATACGCACTACTTCAGTCACTCTTATACTGTACCTTCCGGCGCACAAAGCGATGAAAAACACGACGACGAGCACTACGACGAGCAACGTGATCAGTACAGGACAGGATAGTTTTCGCATGATACGCTTCGGCTATCGGCTCTGTTCGTTCAGGCGAACCCGCAGGATCGTGTCGATCTGCTCTTCCGTCAGATTGTATTTGTAGTACGAGGCGTAGAAATCCCTGATCTCCTTTCGGATGTCGATGTCAGAAAAAAGCTTCGGCTGAACGATCGCAGCCGTCCACTTCATGTAGAGCGGCTTCTCGAAGGAGTTCGGAGGAGCCCATCGGTAGAGACCGGCAGGGACCTTGTAGACGCGGCGATTCTTCACGGCGCTTATCCCGCTCCAGTCCTGGCCGTCAAGGCGATTTTCGTAAAAGTCCTGTGGGGTTACATCGTCAAAGTTGCTGATGAATATGATGTCGGGATCGAAAACAAGGACATCTTCCATCGTTGGAGCGGCCCTGCCTACCGGCAGCTTGAAATTTCTGCCGCCCTCGATCTCCGTAACGTAGTGGTTCATCCCGCCGCCGTAGACCTGAAACTTCGACGCTCTCTGGAAGTGCAGCACTTTCGGCCTGTCCTCTTCGGCAAGTGCCGCAACCGAGGCATCCTTCCCCTTGAAGTAAGCCTCGGTCTCATGATACCAAGCGAGCCCTTCCTCGGCGCGCTCACGGCAGTTCAACACATCGCCAAGCAATGCAAGGAGCTCTTTCAGGGAGGCAAGGTCGGTCGCAGACCGGAAGAGCACGCAGGGAATCCCTATCGCCTCGAGCTGCTTCGCCGAATCCATCTGCGAGTCCCAGTTCAGGACGAGGTCGACATCCGCCTCGGCCAAGGCCTCGACATTGAGGGAAAAATCGTTGTTGATCATCGAGGTATTGACGTTCTCGAGTTCCGGTGCGAGAAACCGAAACGTGCCGATCTGCCACCCGGCATAGGACGCCGGGTTGATGGCAACGATGTTTCGTGCGTGTCCCTGCAGGGCGTAAACCATGTTCGGAAGGACCGTCGTCCCGATCGCGATACGCTGAGGCCGATCCGGAACCCTCACCTCGCGCCCGGCCGCGTCGACGATAGTCCTGGTCCCGCCCTCCGCGGCAAACAGACCTCCCGCCCCTGCGAACACCCAGATCATTGCAAAAACAACAGTCAACAAAGAAGACCTTTTTCCTTCAGCGAACATTATATCCCTTCCTTATTGCAATCATAACGCACCATTTATAAGGACAAAATCTGAAGAACACTTCCTCAGGTTTCAATTTTTACATGTTATATGTTTGGCTACATAAACTTACAATAAGATACAATAAGAT
>ERZ772772.2666-NODE-2666-length-10476-cov-3.332790_pt1 | contig 10476 bp, 15 predicted proteins | sample MGYA00511484_ERZ772772 | MGnify/ENA primary metagenome ERZ772772 (study PRJEB29015, sample SAMEA2737913) | human oral metagenome | biome: human oral; feature: human-associated habitat; material: dental | place: China | collected 2088 ... | reverse complement strand
TTCTGGAGTACCTTCAAACTCTCGAACAAAGAAAACCTGTGATTTTCTGTGGCGATCTTAATGCCGCACATCAAGAAATCGATATTGCAAGACCTAAACAAAATATTCATAATGCAGGTTTTACTAAAGAAGAACGCCTTGGTATTGAAAACTACATTAACAGTCACTTTCTTGATACTTTTCGTTATTTACACCCAGATACCATAAAATATTCTTGGTGGTCTCATTGGGGATATGCACGAGAAAATAACGTTGGCTGGCGAATTGACTACTTTTTTATTTCAGAAAAATTAAAAGATCACCTGATTGCTGCAGAGATCCATAACGAAATCCTCGGCTCTGATCACTGTCCAGTTTCTATCACCCTTGAATTTTAAGGAAAGGAAAAACTCATGCAACCAACAGAATATTGGAAAAAAATAGATACTATTAACAATCAGTCCATCTTATGGAATATTCCCGAACAAAAAACTGGCAGGATTGCAGTTTTAGGTGGTAATCTTCAAAACTGCATGGTTGAAATAAAAAATACTGAATTTTTAAATCAACTACCAATAAAATCCGCCAATCTTCTTTTGCCAGATGCCCTTCAAAAAAAATTACCAACTTTTTCAACAATATATTTTGCTGAGTCTACCGATTCTGGTTCCTTTGCAAAATCCACTACACTAGAAAACTTCGCGCTAAATTCCGATCTTGTATTCTTTTCCGGAGATTTTTCAAAAAATTCAATCACAGAAATCGCAATTATCGATGTAATTAAAAAACTGAATGAGCAGCAAATCATTGTTTTAACTAGAGATACAGCCGATCTAATCACCGCTGATATCCAAGGTATCCTCGAAAAACAAAACCTCATTCTATTTGCTAGTTTAGCCCAGCTCCAGAAAGTTTTTCATGCTGCACTGTATCCAAAAATGATTCTACTCTCCATGCCAATCTTCCCAATCATCGAAATCTTGCACAAATTCACTTTAAGTTATCCATGCACTATTTTTACCTTTCATCAAAATCAAATCATCATTGCTAAAGCTGGCGCTATTCATACCATACCGATTGACAAAACTTCCTATACTCCTCTCTCACTCTGGTCTGGAACGCTCGCCTGCAAAGTTTCTGCATTTACTCTCTGGAATCCACAAAAAATACAAGACGCCATAGAAGCTGCAATCTTTTGGGACTATCGTCAAAAATAACCAATTATGCTAAAATAACCACAAGTATTATTCGAGATATTCCATGTCAAATAAAGTAATGATCATTGGTACAGGTAACGTTGGTGCTAGTATTGGTTTTTCACTAGTTTCTCAGCCTACTCCAGTCAACGAACTAGTTCTAGTTGATTTAAACCAAGCCGATGCCGAAGGTGAAGCGATGGATCTGCGTGATACGCTTGCGGTTAGTCCAACTTATTTAAAAATCTCCGCAGGTAGCTACCAAAAAGACGCAGAGAGTACTGACCTTGTCATCTTCACAGCCGGTGCCGCTCAACAAAAAGGCGGAGAGACCCGCATGGACCTGCTTGCACGCAATACCAAAATTTTACATTCAGTAATCGATCAATTACTCGAATCAAATTTTCACGGAATTTTTCTTATTGTTACCAATCCAGTTGATGTGATGAGTTATTTCGCCATGCAGTACTCCGGTTTTCCTAGCCATAAAATTATCGGTTCAGGGACCGTCCTTGATTCTGCTAGACTTCGTTATCATCTCGCAGAAAGATTAAACGTTTCACCAAAATCCGTTCACGCCTATCAAATCGGTGAACACGGAGATTCAGAATTTGCCATTTGGTCTACTGCTAACGTCGGCGGACAGCCTATCCAAAATCTCCTCAAACGTAATGAGCTTGAAAAAATAGAAACAGCAACCAGACTTGAAGCTTATAAAATTATTGAAAATAAAGGTGCAACTTATTATGGCATAGGCGCCTGCGTAACTAGTATCGTCAATTGTATTTTCAATGACGAACGGCGCGTTCTTCCAGTATCAACCTATGATTCTTTTTCAGATACTTTTTTATTACCAAGTATTGACAATACAATTATATATATCTTATCTTTAGGTGAAATGTTTTCTATTCCTAAATCTTCTACACTATATGTTATAAGCTTATTAAGGTTTTGTCTTATTTTTATCATACTATATGAATATCCGGCATTTATAATATTCAAATTTTTTTCTTACTATTCCTAACTCTAATATATTTTTTAATATATTATCCTGAAATTTTTCTTCTCTAAAATTTTTAAGTTCTCTTTCTTCTCTTTCTAAATAATCTGAGAATTTACTTTCTATTATTGTTTGTGCATAATATTCATCTTCTATTGCTTCATCTAATTTACTATCTGTTGCATTATACCTTTTATTAAACTTATCACCTGTCATTTTAAGTGCTAATATTGTTTTATCTTCACCTATTTTTTCTAGATATTTTAATCTTTTTTCTATAGTTTCAGTTCCAAGTCCTAATACAGATATATTATTTAAAAGATCTTTTACCATTCCATTTTCTATTACTAGATCAAAATTTTTTTCTATATTTAAAATAGGTCTGCATAGGAGTGACATTGCTCCTTTAAGTTCATTTAATAATCCATTTGTTTCAAAAAAGTTATATACTTTTTCCATATTTTCTTTTTTACCTTTAGCAAAAAGTATTCCTGGTATGTCTACTTCTGGATTATTAAGTAAGTTTTTACTTTCTAAAAACTTTTTAACCTCATCTAAATCTTCTGGTGTTCCTTCTGCTAAAATAGTCTTACTTTTTTTAATTATATTTGTACTTAAATCAACATGTTCATTTTCTAATTTTTCTAATATTTTAGATATATTATCATATTCACCTTTTACTAGAATAAAAGTGTTTTTTAATATCTCCCTGCTCATACCTCTTTTATCTATTTCTAGGACTATATTATATATATTTTCTGCATCACCTTCTAAAAATATCGTAGGATTTGAAAGTAATTCTTTATCAATATTTAATTCTTCAAAAGTTTTTACTATATCTAATATTTTTTGTGGATCTGATATTAATAATATTTGTTTATTTTCCTTATAGTATTCTTCCATTCCAACATTTTTTAAATTTATTATGGTTTGTTTTACTTTTTCTGGTGTCGTTTTTGCTATTATTTCAGGATTTATTTCTATAATATTCCTTTGTAAGTTTCCTTTTTCTATTTCTTCTACAAAATCTATTAAATTTTGCATATTTGCTGAAACAATATCTTTAAAAGATTCATTTATAACATTTTTAAATATATCATCATATGCTGTTATAAACTCGAGTTTTCTTAAAAGCTTATTTATTGAAACTTCATCATATGTTAAAACTTCTGGTGCATTATTTATTTCTTCTTTTGCTATACCATATCCTTTTATCTTATTTATAATATTTTCTATTTCTTTTGTTTCATTTACATATACAATTTCTGGAACTTTTACTATTACATTTTTATCAATTCCATTTCTTTCAAGCATATTAACAATTGCTTGTATTCTAACTTTTGTAGTTTCTGCTAAAATTTCTGGGTGTTTTTTTAATATACTAATACCGTAATTTTTCTTTAGGATTTTTATATAATGATATAATATCAGATATAACCATACTACTATTTTTATATATTGCCTTTGGATATTTTTTTAATACTATTTTTAATAGGTCATTTTTATCTAAAACATCTATTATTTTTTTAACTTCCGAAAATTCTCCATTTGCAAGTATGTCTCCACCTGTTGTTTCAAAATATTTTTTATCTATTTTTATCTCTTGGAATAGTTTTATAATATTTATAATATTATCATTTTTACCAATTGCTACAATATCTGGAAATTTTTCAAGCATTTTTTTTGTTAATATTTTTTCATTTAAAAGCTCTGCTATTTTCTTAACTCTTGCTCCATTTGTTCTTTCAATAATATTAGGATTTTTTTCTAAAATCTCCATTGGTAAATTTGATTCTTTAAAAGCATCTATTATATTAGATACCTTACTTGATTTAATATTTACAATTTCTGGATACACGTTAATAGTACTTATGCTTATTTTTTTGTCTTTTAAGCAAGATATTACTTCTAGTGCATTCTCTCTATTTTCTATTTCTATCCCAAACTTTATAATTATTTTTTCTAATATATTTTCATATTGTTTCACATTTTTTGCCATATCTTCTCCTAGAATTTTAATATGTTATATTTGTATATACTCCAACTATTTTACCTAAAATATTTTCTGTACTATCTCCTCTTTCGTATCTCTTAATTCCTATTCTTGTGTAACTTGCTTTTTCTTCTATTATTGCTACAAGATCTCTTGATATATATCTTTCTTCTGTATCAAATATTACTAAAGACTTATTAAGTATTCCAACTTCTTTAAATTCTGAATTTTTACTTTCAAAAGCATACATATTTTTTTCTTTACCATATTCTATAGGAATTGCTATATATTCTTTTAAATTTTCCTCTGAAAATATATTTTCCTTATTTTTAATCTTATATATATATGGTACTTTTGCAACCTTTAAACTTACAAGTTCATGTTTTTCATTTCTCTTTTTTCTAAGTTTTGTTCCATCAACATTTAAAGAACTTATTACAAGATCATATCTTTTTACTTTATCATTCTTGTTTATAGTCTTTTTTATATATCCTTTTTCTTCTAATTTCCTTATAGAAGCATATACAGTTGATGTAGAACCTATATTAAGTCCTTTACATATTTCCCTATATGATGGAGTAAATCCTCCATTTAAATACCACTGTTCCTCAATATATCCTAAAATCTTTTTATCTTTATCTGTGAGATTATCTGAATAGATTTTTTCTTCATATGTCATTTTTGCCATAATTTTTTCCCTTATTATACATACCATTCAAATTCATAGTCTGCAATACTTATTAAATCACCTTCTTCTATGCCAAGCTTTTCTAACTTTTCAGTTATCCCTGTTTCTTCTAAAACTTTATGTAAGAAATGCATTGATTCATTATCTGCAATATTTACTCTTCCCATTATTCTTGTTGCAAGTTTTCCTGTAACTTTAAATAATTTCACACCTTTTTTAAGGATAATTTTTTCTACTAATACTTCTTCTTCCTTATCTTTTAATTCATATATTTTTTCTATATCAACTAATGGTTCATTTGGTATTTTTTCTAATTTATCTGCAACCATTGAAACTAATTTTTCTACATTTTCTGTTGTTGCTGCAGATATTAAAATATAGTCTAATTTTTCTTTTTTAGCATATTCTTCAATTTTTTGTATATTTTCCTTGCTTGCTACATCAATCTTATTGATACATAAAACTTGTCTCTTACTTCCAGTCTTATCACTATATTTTTTTACTTCTTCATTAATTATTCTGATTCTTTCTATAGGATCTCCTTCCATACCTGAACCATCTACAATATGTAAAAGTAATCTACATCTTTCTATATGTCTTAAAAACTTAAATCCGAAGTCCTACACCTTCAGATGCCCCTTCTATTATTCCTGGTATATCTGCTACTACAAATTGTCTTCCAAACTTATCTGTAACAACTCCCAGATTTGGCTCTAAAGTTGTAAATGCGTATCCTGCTATCTTTGGTCTTGCCTTACTTATCTTTGATAATAATGTTGATTTTCCTGCATTTGGAAATCCAAGAAGTCCAACATCTGCTATTGTTTTAAGCTCTAAAACTATTTCATGTTCTTCTGTTTTCTCACCATCTATAGAAAAATTAGGTGCTTGTCTTTTTGAATTTTTAAAATGTGTATTTCCGAAGTCCCCCTCTTCCACCTTTTAATATTAAATATTCTTTATCACTTTCCGAAATATCTGCAAGTATATGTCCTTTACTATCTGCAATTATTGTACCTTTAGGAACACCAATTTTTAATGTTTCTCCTTTTTTCCCAGTACAATTTGAACCTGCACCATTTCCACCATCTTCTGCCTTGTATAGCTTGTTCCATCTAAAATTTCTTAATGTGTTTTGATCTTTATCTACGACAAAAATGATGTTTCCACCATTTCCACCATCTCCTCCATCTGGTCCACCATCTGGCACATATTTTTCTCTTCTAAAACTTGTTGCTCCGGTCTCCACCGTTTCCGAGCTTTTATTCTAATTTTTATATAATCTATAAACATGTTATTCCTATTCTTAAAATTTACTTTCTTTTATTATTTTTCTTCTAATTTTTTTCTTAAATATTCAGTAAGTTTTGAAATTTCTACTCTTTCTTGGTTCATTGTGTCTCTATCTCTTACTGTAACCATGTTATCTTCTAAACTGTCAAAGTCAAAAGTAACACAATATGGAGTACCAATTTCATCTTGTCTTCTATATCTCTTACCAATACTTCCTGTTTCATCAAATGTTACAGAGAAATATTCTTGTAATTCTTCATAAACTTTTTCTGCATTTTCTGAAAGTTTTTTAGAAAGTGGTAATACTGCCACCTTATATGGTGCTAATCTTTTATCTAATTTTAAAACTACTCTTGTATCTCCATCTTCTAAAGTTTCTTCATTATATGCATCACATAAAAATGCTAATAATACTCTATCACATCCTACTGATGGTTCTATAACATGTGGTATATATTTTGATTTATCTTCTCTCATTATTTCCATGTTTTCTCCTGAGAATTGTTGATGATTTCTAAGATCAAAATCTGTTCTATTTGCAATTCCCCAAAGTTCTCCCCATCCAAATGGGAATAGATATTCTAGATCTGTTGTTCCTGCACTATAGTGTGATAATTCTTCTTTTGAATGATCTCTTCTTCTTATATTTTCTTTGTTCATTCCATGTTCAATAAGCCAATTATGGCAAATGTCTTTCCAGTATGAAAACCAATCTTTCCCATCTTGTGGGTCAAAAAAGAATTCAAGTTCCATTTGTTCAAATTCTCTTGTTCTGAATATAAAATTACCTGGTGTTATTTCATTTCTAAAACTTTTACCTATTTGAGCAATACCAAATGGAAGTTTTGCCCTTACAGCTCTATAAGCATTTTTAAAATTAACAAATATACCTTGTGCTGTTTCTGGTCTTAAATATATTTCTGCCTTCTTATCTTCAGTTACACCTTGGAATGTCTTAAACATTAAATTAAATTTTCTTATTGCTGTATAGTTTAATTTCCCACAATTAGGACATACAATATCATTTTCAATAATATAGTTTTGCATTTTTTCATCACTCCAACCATCAACTACACCTTCTATACCATGTTTAAACATCCATTCTTCTATAATCTTATCTGCTCTATGTCTTGTTTTACATTCTTTACAATCCATTAATGGATCACTAAAGTTTGATAAATGTCCGAGATGCTTCCCATACCTTTGGATTCATTAATATTGCAGAATCAAGTCCAACATTATATTTAGATTTTCTTATAAATGTTTTTCTCCATTCATCTTTAATATTATTTTTTAGTTCTACTCCTAGAGGCCCATAATCCCAAGTGTTTGATAATCCCCCATATATTTCTGAACCTGCAAATATGTATCCTTTTTCTTTTGCAAATCCCACTAATTTTTCCATACTTATATTCATATTTCATGACCTCCTTATTTTTTCTTACATGTAATTTTATCATATATGTATTTCTTTGTAAATTTAAATAACCGATATCTTATCCCTTTTTTTATTTATTTTTAAACATTTCTAATTTTACATATCAAAAATTTTTCGAATTTTTTATTAATCTATTTAATAACTCTTTTTATTAAATAAACAAAATACAATTGAATATTTTAACTCTGAAAAATAAAAGAAATTTGATTTTTTTAATATTTATTATATAATTGAATTATAATATAATAAATTTCTTTTTTAATGAAAGGGAGTGGTAATAAAATGTTAAAGTTAAATATAAGTGATGTAATTACCTTGCATGAAGGTAATTACAAAGGGAAAAAAATATATTATATAGTAATATATAATAGTTTATCCATTCCCGAAGTTTATATATACGATCGGGAAAAATTGGATCTACTTCTTAGAGATAGAAATAATATAAGTATTTCGGAATATAATACTTATATAAATATTTGTAAAATCTGTATAACAACATTCTATAATAAAGACTTCGAGCCTACATATAAAACTAAAGCTCGAAGAATTGAATATTATTAATTTTAATTTTAACACTTAACAAAAAGCAGTGTATTTACACTGCTTTTTATCATTTATTTTTCTTTATTTTAATTTATTCTATCAGTTCAATTCTTCTAAGATTTGTTCAAGTGTTTTCCAACTTAAAAAAGCACATTTAACTCTTGATGGCATATATGCAATGTTTTTAAAAGCATATGCATCACCTAATATTTCCATAAGTTTTTCATCATTTGTTTCATTTAATTTTATCATATTAAAAAATGAAGTTATTATTTTTTTTGCATCTTCCTTTGTTTTACCTTTAAGTATTTCAGACATTATATTTGCTGATGCTTCTGATATTGCACATCCTCTTCCTGTAAAGCTTATCTCTTCTATAATAGAATTATTTTCATTCATTTTTACAAATATTTTTAGCTCATCTCCACAACTTGGATTTATGCCCTCTTTTTCTATTCCTTTTATTTCTTTTTTATGTGTTTTATCTCTTGTATTTTCTATAATTATATTCTTATACATTTCAACTAACTCTTCTTTACTTAATTCCAATTAAACATTTCTCCTATTTCCATTATTTTAGATATTGTATAATCTATTTCCTCTTTAGTTGTATACATTCCAAAACTTAATCTTAATGTTGATACTTCATCAATATATCTATGTAATGGCATTGCACAATGATGACCTGCTCTTACTGATATTTTTTCTGAGTTTAACATTGTTATTATATCATGTGAATGTATTCCTTTTATCACAAATGTAACTATACCGACAAGTATTTTTATTAGCATATATTTTTATATTTCTTACTTCTTTTTTTAATTTTTGTATTGTATATTTTGTTAGATCTTTTAAATGTTTTTGTATATTTTCTATTCCTATTTTTTCTATATATATTATAGCTTTAGATAGTCCATAAATTCCTGCTATATTTAATGTACCACCTTCAAATTTTTCAAAACCTTCTTTAAATGTTACATTATCTTCTAAAACATATTCAATCATATCTCCACCATAATTTCTAGGATTTACTTCTGCTATTTTTTCTCTTTTTAAATATAATACCCCTATTCCTTGTGGTCCATATAGTTTATGTCCTGAAAATACAAATGCAAATATTTCTTTTAATTTTTTAAGATTTATCTTTTTATGTGTTATTGCCTGTGATCCATCTATTATTAGATATGGTATATCAATACCCAATTTTTCTGACCTATTTTTTAAAATATTACATATTTTCTCAATATCTATTTCCTCACCAGTAACATTACTTTGCATTGTTATCCCAACAATCTTAGTTTTCTTTGTTATTTTTTCCTCAAACTCTTCATAATTAAACCCATAATCTTCTTTTAAATATACATATTTAATTTTTGAATGACTATTTTTTGCAATAATTTGATATGGTACAATATTTGCATGATGTTCTAATATACTTAATAATATTTCATCATTTTCTTTAAGCTTATGTTCAATTCCAAATATACAAGTATTTAAACTCTCTGTTGCTGATTTTGTAAATATTATTTCATTATATTCTGCACCGATATATTTAGAAATTACCCTTCTAGATTCTTCTACTATCTCACTACTTTTATCTCCATATATACTCATTTTACTATGAGAATTTCCGATTAAACTTATTATAGTATTCATCTATAGCATCTATAACAACTTTTGGTTTTAATGCTGTTGCTGCAGTATCTAAATATATATTTCCATCTTCCAATTGTTTAAAGTCTTTTCTTATCCCCTCTATATTATATCCCACTTTTACCTCTTTTTATTTAATTTAACATATTATATCATATTTTAAAAAAATCAAAAAGGACAAGCCTAAAACTTGTCCAAAAAATGATAAACAATTTCCATTAATGGGTGATAATTAAAAATTGCCCCCATCACAAAAAATATTATCATTAAAACAATCATCATTTTTCTAACCAATGCACTAATTGTCAAGCTTCCACTTGACATCCAAGCATTTATTTTGCAGTTTATAACTAATAAAATAAATACCCAAAATTTAAATTGGTACATTGGCGTAGAATAATATACCATTAACGATATACTTCCTACAGTTAATAACAAGTAAAATACTAATCTAACTGCAGGTATCCCACATTTGCCATATGCTGCTGAGATTCCTATTATCATTGGAACTACAGTTCCAAAAATAATGTATATTAATATTAACATTGAATAATCTTTCATATAAATCCCTCCTATTATTTATTTATTAGATTCCAAACATCGCATATATCATATTTTTTATAAGAAATATTAAAATCAGGAATTTCTATAAGGAGTGTTTTCCCTATTTCTATATTTCGTTTGGCAAAATCA
>ERZ772772.2662-NODE-2662-length-10488-cov-2.543468_pt1 | contig 10488 bp, 16 predicted proteins | sample MGYA00511484_ERZ772772 | MGnify/ENA primary metagenome ERZ772772 (study PRJEB29015, sample SAMEA2737913) | human oral metagenome | biome: human oral; feature: human-associated habitat; material: dental | place: China | collected 2088 ... | reverse complement strand
TTCCAGCCGCCGCAAACATATTGCCTGTCTTCTCAAACTCTGCCACAAGTGAGCGAATAATACGCTCTTTTTGACGTCCCAGACCATTCGCTATACTTTCAGCAAGAAAGACACCAATACCAACTCCAATTGTCCCGATAGAACCCGCAATCTGCCCTAGTGCATAAGCGATTTTCTTGGTCATGCCATTAAAGGCATTGACTACTCGTGGATCAGTTGCTATTTCTTCAAGCGTCGTCTTGATTTGACCAAGACCAATCTTGATACGTTCTAAACCTTCAGCTCTGAATGCAGCAGTGAAGCCCTTGCTAAATAGGTCCGTTAAACCTTTTAGCTTGTCTCCAAGACCGTCAAAAATGCTCTTGAATTGGTTGTCCATGTCGGTCAAGGCTATTTCTGGCAAGATGTCTTTGAAAGGTCCGCTACCGCCTTTTCCTTTCTTACCTTTGCCTTTGCCTCCGCCACCAGAACCGCCTGATCCTCCGTCGTCCGAATCATCTTTCTTGTTCGAGAGCGTGATTTCATCGAAACCGGCTAACCCGAGCAGTTCTTTGACTGCTTTCTTGGCATTTTTGGCAGAATCCCCAAGGTTATCAGCTAGACCGCCAGAAGCGTCGTCAGCATCACCCATGGCATCTGCGAGGTCGCCTGCGCCTCCTGCCGCATCTTGTAAGGCTCCGTTCATATCTCCGACAGTGCCAGCCACACCGTCCTTAACAGTCGCTTTCTTGTTGAACATTAAGGCGATAAACTCAGCGAGTTTAGCAGTCGCATTCTTCAAGACCATAGCAAACGAATTTAAGACTGGCATAATTGCATTGATAATCGGCAAGAATGCGTTACCTACGTTTAAAGCAGCATCCTTCAATAGCGATTTAAACAAGCTAATACGCCCATTGACGGACTGAGACAGGGTCGTGCCATACTTAGCAGTGGCTTGTTCCAAAATCGCCATTAATCGGATTTGTTGCTGTGTCTGATAGTCGAGTTGGTCCCAACTTTGGCCATTTGCAAAACGTTTAAACGCTTCAGTCGATTGAATCATGGCCACATTGACGTTGATTCCTAGGTCTTCAATTGCTTCGGTGTTCCCTAGTAAACCTGAGCGAATACGCTCCATAACGTCTGTAATGCTACGACCTGAACCCTCTGCGACTACTGCAGATGTCTGAAGCATCTTAGCAGTATATGCGCTCAACTTGTTTGAGTCTTTGATAAAGCCAGAAAATAGGTTTGAATATACCGCCCCATATTTCGTCGCTTCGCCAACGCCCATATTCATAGCGTTTGCGTTGTCATTGATCCATTTTAAGAATGTCTGCGAGCTCTCGCCCATCTGACGCTTGATTTGGTTAATAGATGCTGTAACTTCAAGAGCCATCTGCGTTGAGTACATACCGACATCTAACAATTTCTTGCCAAGATAGGCAAATCCAGCGAATTTAGCTAGCTTACCAAACACACCTAGCATTGAACCAGACTGTGCCTTGATTTTGTTTGTTGAGGCCTGTACTTTGCTAGAAGCATCCTTGACCTTGTTCTCGACTTCTTTCATCTTGTTTTTGAAAGGTGCAATTTCAGCATCAATCATAACCTTGAGCTCATCAAGAGTAACTCCCATCTATTCTCCTTTCATTTTCATTTTTCGATTATGACTTTCAGCAAACATGCGCATGCGTTCCTGGTGCAATTTCAGCTCTTGTGCCAATCTCGCTTGTTCGACCTGCTCTCGCTCTTTCTCAAAAAGTTCAGGAGCGTAATCCCAAACGTCAAGCGGTTTAGCATCTTTTGAAAGCAAAAGAGAAACGTTATTTGCTATCATCTGCGAAAGTCTGTAAGATTCAATAATCTTTTCTTTTTGCTTTTGGATTGTGACACGATTATAGCTCTCAATCATCTCTCTGATTTCAAGTACCGTCAAATCCCAAAAATCGAGAGGCTTGCCCCCAATATCCAAAAACATCGGGTATAACCTCTCGACCATTTCTTTTACTGATGTAACTGCAGTCGATTCTAGTCGACTACTTCCATTTTCGCTTTGGATTTCTTGGGAGCTTTTTTGCTTGTTTTCTCCCGTGGCATAAAACCCGATACTTGAAGCATCGGCAAGATGACGTCTGCCATGAATGCTGCTTGATCTCCACCATTATCGACATAGTCATCATAAAGGTCAGATACATCTTCAAATGAGATTCCATGCTCGAACTTTTGAAGCGCTCCGTGAGTCAATAGCAACATGACTTTTAGAGGTGGTAAAGCAAAGGCTTCTCCCTCAGATGGCATGAAGACCTTGAGCAGGTTTGCTCCGATTTTTTCTTCGACTTTCGTCGCTTGCAATGAAGTGAGTCGGAGCTTTAACTCCTTATCCTCACTAACCTTCCAAATCGCGTATGGTAGAGCCATCTATTAACCTCCAATTCCGTCTGTGAATGCAAGTTCAGACTGCAAAGCAATCTTAAGCGTGAATTCGATAACAGAGTTCACTCCGCCACCGCCAAGTTTGACGGACACTTGCCCTTCAAATGTGACCTTGGTACCGTCTGGATAGGTTTGCTCAAAGTAGAGTTTCTTCTTGCTGTCCGCTGCCTTACGCAAGACACGATAAGGAGCGTTTTCGCTTGAGTTATCATAAGCGAACTTGTACTCAAGTTCCCCAGCATCACCAATACCAAATTCATATTTTTTAACCTTGTCTGCAAGAGTCGTATTCTCGACTTTTTCAGGTTCAATACCAAATTCAGGTACTTCTTTCAAACCTAAAAGGTTTTGATAATCGCCTTTAGTTTCGTTAAAAGCAAGCTTAATTCCATTTGCTAACATGTATTAATTCTCCATTCTGTATTGATAAACCAATTCTGAATTAAGGTCCACGATTCCCTCGAAGCGCATCAACTTGTGACGCAAATGCGACGGATCAGGCACGTCTTGACAATCTGTCCTTCGTAATCCTAAAGATGCAAAGATTTCATTGATCTTGACCGCTAAATCGCTTGTGCTATCTTTGTCGAAGATATCCACTTTATAGCGAATATGCGACTTCTTCTCTTGGTCATCGTACCATTCACCCGGTTTATTCTGTTCTTCCAAAAAAATGACGACTGGGACATTCTCCCAATCGTCTGGATAAGTATCGGTCACATTATCTGCGACCTTTTGTAATTCTTTATAAATTAAGGGTTTAATATTAATCATTTTATCTGTTCTCTTATCTTTCTGCTAACGTATTTTGAAATGTTACTAGATACACGTTCCTGATTATCTTTCAAAGCAGGATACAAGTAAGGTTGCGCAGGCTGACCATACATCTTGTAAAACTCACCTCTTTTAGCAAAGTGGTAAGGTCCTACATTGATTTGGTCTTCATGCACGTACCAGGGACTAGACCGATAAGACACGCTTATTTCTGGCGATATGCCAGAGTGGTTTTCTTGCCCTTTCGGACCAGTTCCAAGCTCGACATAGGCGCCATGGTCTGAGTTTGTAAAGACTTCGCTCGATATCTTGTTGCCGTTTATTTTTAGACGCACTCTGATGCTATTTCTCAACTCACCTTCATTTGCAGGCGCTCTGAGTTTCGCTTCAGCTTGTACGACTGTTTTAGCAGCATGCAAGACCGCTTGTCCTACTATTTCGTTGCTCTTTGCACCGTATAGCTTACGACATTTAGCGATTAAGCTATCTGCTCCGATTAAACCTGACACGTTCCAACTCCAATACTTGATGATGACTGTATACTTTTTTTGAGATAACCCGATGTGTGACATCCGTCTTACTGTCGATACAGATGCAATCTTTGACATTGACATCTGTATCCTTGCTCACATTTGCGTTAAGGATGTCATTCAATCGCTCACCGTAAATTTCAGATTGCAGTTTGCTAGTAGCTGGCCACAACTCAAGTCGTACTTCTTCAACCTCGTCCGCATATCCCTCTTTAGCGACTCCCTCATTTGTCACGATTTTCTTGAATCGTCTGAGGTTATATGATTTCAGTCTATTCTTTTTCAAAAACATGACCTGCCACCCTCGCTAACCGATGCATCCGAATACGCTGTAAAAGGCCCATAGATAAGCCTGGCTCTGCATAGGTAACAGAGATACCACCCTCGCTCCTAGATTGCTCTCCCTCACTCCCAGAGCGATTGTAGAGCTCAATTACAAGCTCAGGGATAAGCCTTTCAAGCGCTGGTGTCAGCTTGTCTCGGTTCGTCTCAGATAAAATGATGTTTTCAGCCCTTAAAAGTAAAGACGAGAGGACTGCTTCGTCACTCTCGCCCGTCAATGATTTTAGTTTTTCAAGTTCCATAAGACCTCCTAATCGTAAGGAGTCGTCTCGTCTCCTTGGGTTTCGATTTCGTCAATGATCTCGACAACGTCTGCGATATCGACTGAGAACTCACTCTTGAGATTGTGCGACAATTCGTTGAAACGCTCGTCTGTCATCTCAAAAACATCATTCTCATGTCGTCTCACTTTTGCTTGCCAGTCATTGAAAGCTTGTTTTACTCTAACTTTCATAGGTCAGACCTTATTTCTTGATTTCAGCAAGCACGACCTTGGAATCGTCTGAAACGGCTACTGTGTAGAATTCATCAATTGAGATTTCAGTAGAACGCTTCAATGATTTGCGGTCCACTTCAACATTTGGATCACGTTTGAGATATACGGTTAGCGCTGGTGTGTCTTTTTCAGTTTCGTCATCATGAGTAAGCTTGATGATTGGGCAAGTGTAGAATGCACTAGTAGTATCAAGAGCAACTTTCTTAGTGGCAACGATACGTGTATTTGCAATCATACCAATTTCACCAGTCATTACAACTTGATTTGGATATTTATCCGCTGAGATGAAGTTTGGATCTTTACGCAAAGTTGTGACTTGTTTTGGATTGACAAACATAACTTTTTCAGTATTGACTTCTTCTTCAAACAAATCAATAGCATCAACGATTACATCATAGCTAATTGCTTTTGTTTTTGAGTCAAATTTACGAGTGTTTGTTTTCAAAAGAGCATCCATTGCATCATTATCGATTTTAGATGCGATTGAGAGTGCAAGTTGATTTTCAGCGTTACTAACTGGGTCGCCATACCCTGATAGAACAGCTTCGTCTGTCAATTCAACAGCTTTCATAGCTTTCTTGATTGTAGCGGTCTTAGTAGATGTTCCAAGAACTACAACGCCAGCTTCCACACCTTCGTTTACATCTTCGGCATCACCGATATATGTGTAAGATGGGACTGTGATTGTGTTCCCTGGTACGCCTTCAAGCGTGCGGTCGATAGCTGCAAATGGAATTACTTGCAATTTCTTTGGTAGTTTAGCTGCGATCATGTCTCCCATTACTTCAGGATTCACGAGATTTGCGATTTTTGTTTGTGTCATTTATTAAATTCTCCTTGTTATTTAATTCAAAAATGAGTTATATAATTCAGGATTTGACTGCTTCAATGCAGCCTTCTCTGAGTGGCTCATTTGGAAAAATTGAGCTTTTGAGAGCCCTGTTGATTGTTGTGGCGCGGTCTTAATAGGTGCGCTACCCTTCATGCGGTCAGATACTCCTTTCTGGACTGCATCCTCCCACGTTTTCTGAATGCTTGCGACCGATTCAGTCACGGCTTCAGCGTTTGACAAATCAACCACGGATACTAATTCAACTGGTAAGCCACGTTCACTTAGCATCGCTTTAGCCTCTGCGGTCAATTCCTTGCGAGCAATCGCTTGTTCACGGTCAGCCAATTCTTGCTCACGCTGATCCAACTGATATTTCTGTTTCTCGTCAGCGTTCATTTTGGCAAGCTTCTTCGCTTCGTTTTCTTTGGCTTCTTGCTCAGATTTCCACTTAGCAAATTTCTTGTCGATGATAGCATCGACTTCTGCGTCTGTGTACTTCTTCTCGTCTTGCGGTTGTGGTGTAGGTTCTGCAGGTACCTTTTGTTCTTCAACCATTTCGACTATTTGTGTTTCTTCGTTCATTGCGAACCTCCTATTTTTAAAGTCGTCCCCGACTGTATAATTCCATGGCTTTTTACGTCTTCAATGCTCGGACAATATAAAAACCGCATCAAATCTGACACGGTTTATAGCAATTTACAGTAATTTATAGCAGTCTATTCCTGCTAGTCAAGATGTTGGATCACCTCCTAATCTTTAATGGCACGATTTGAAAGCTTGGCGTAAACATCCACATAAGTCTCTTTCTTGTCTCCGTTATGCGTGATTTCTGCATAATCTCCACAAGGTTCGCTTGATGTAATTGCGTTCGTACTAACAAGAGCTTTCCAGTTTTGCAGGGTCTTACTAAACCAAACTACAAAGCAATCTTCTGCTTTGATTTCACGACCTGATAAGCGCGAAAATTCTTGTGATGCCAATCGTTTTGCTTTTTCTAACATTTTTATTCCTCCATTTTTTCATATGTTTCTGCAAAAATATCCGGCTTGCATGGATAAAATTCTCCTTGGACACCTTTGATAATGTAGTCACCTTCTGTTGCAATCATCAATCCTTCAAGTGTTTCTATCTTTAAAACTGGATTATCCAAATCAGCATAATCTACACGAACTGGATCTAATCCTAATTTTGATAACTCCAAAATTGATTCTTCTGTATCTACGAACTGAACCGCCTCAATTACAACTGGTTTCTTTCTGTATTTCATTTCTTTAATCCTTTCTTTACACCTTCAACTATTCCACTGATCACGGCCAGAATAATAAAGATTAGCAACAAGAGTACCAACCACCCAAGAGCAATCAGCACCCAATCCCAAATAAACATATTTTTTCTCCTTTCTGAGTACGAAAAAAGCACTTAGATTTCTCTAGGTGCTTTGATTTCTAGCTATACTTATTATTTCTTTCAAAGTTGGTTTTGTCTTTCGTATTTTATCCCATGCTCTCATTTTTACAAAAGTACCCAAATAGATGCCGTTTATCTTTGGCATTTCGTTAGAAAGATTGTATTTCTCTCGAATCTCATCTTTATGACTTTCTACAAATTTACTACGAGGCAAGCAATAAAAGATACCCTCGCCAAAAAAACTTAAATCTTCATCAGATAGTTCAATAAGTTCTTCAGGTTTTACAAAAATCGCTCTATTTACTCTATCTTCAGGCCGATAAAAGGCTTTTTCTATGAACGATTTATCAAGTCCCATCTTCTAACACCTCCAAGCCATAAATTAGCAAACCGTCTTCGCTTTCTGTTTTAGAAACAACGTTATATTTCAAGTTAGGCTTCATCAGATATTCTTTTTCAGGGTTATAATCTGCTAAATCAGCAATATAAGCTCCCGTCTTCTGACCTTTCTTAACAGTAACCTCAAATAATATATTTGCCCCGTCGCCGTCAATGGCAAACTCTTTAGCGTAATTTTTATCCAAACTGAATGAAGTGAAAGCTTTATCCAGCCTGAGAGATTGGCCAACCTCTAAATCCAAATATCCCAAATCTTTGCCTAAAGCAGATATAGACCCGCTTCCACGATAGGCCTTAAAGCTTTCTTCCGGCGCAAATTTTAAAATAGCTTTCTCTAAGATTGGAATATTCGACTCAGTATCTTTTACAATATCTAAAGCAAAAGGTAAATCAGCTACATCTCCGTCGTTTTCAAACCAGAACTTTTCACGTATTTTTAAAGCTTCGTCAAGTCCATAGCGTTTTATATTATTGAAATTATGATAATTTTCTGTTGTATAAGAGTAAATAACGCTTCTCTCATCATCTGTAAGTCCATTATACCACTTCTGATAAGATTTTTGTTTCTTAAAGAAGTCGTCTATTTCACTTGGTTTATCAGCTACAAAAACCTTGTCATCCACTTCTGGCTTAGATTCTTTGACATCCTCCTCACCATCTACATACTTGCTATACCAGTCTTTATAAGTCATATCAGCAGGCACGTACTCGACTTTACCCGTTTCGGGATTCCTTGCTCTGCGTTCTAATTTACTGTAATCGATATCGTCATCGTGTGCGATAGTCGTAGACCTGCACCACGGATGCAAAGGCGGATAATTCACACCAGGCTCAGCCTTGTTCGTATCGTAGACCTTATTGTCGTGCTCCTGGCAAATGTGCGATGTGCGCTTATCCAATACTGCTACGAAGCGATACTTTGTGATTTCAGCATCTTCATAGCTAAGAAGTTCCATTTGGTTATGGAAGAACGCTGACTCAGTTCGAATCAAGCGCCTAGCTTTATTTTGACCAACTTCAAATCGTTCAGCTATTACTTGGGAGGTATCCTTGACACTTCGTCCAGTCATGAGACTTACTAGGAGCTCGTCTTTCACGCTTGAAGCAAGCGCCCCAGTATTTGACCATATCCTATCCGAATAGGCCTCTCCCGTCCATTTTAGCCCCCTCAAACGCTTGATTTCAGTTTCAGGGAGATTAGAGAAACTATAAGCGAGTTCTGTCTGTTGTTGGAGGTCAAAAGTAGCCTTGTAGTAGCTATCCTTCATCAGGTCGCTATAAAAAGCATCTGAGCCTGATTTCTCTGAATGATAGATAGACTCACGCATACGGTCTAAATCGTCGTTTAGACGCTCTAAACGCTTCATGCGATAAGCATAGGATGGGCTGTCCAAATCAGCAAGTAATCGTTGAATATTTGGATCATTCGGTCTAGCTTCAAGAACCTTACGAAGTTCGTTTAGATCCTTCTGGTCTTTCATGTTCTTTAAGACCTGTCTAGCATCACGCTCGCTCAAACCATAATCACGCTGGAATTTATCAAAAACCTTGTTGATTTCCTTGTCTAAATAGGCTTTAGATTGCTTGTAAATCTCGTCGAACTTGTCAGCTTGCCTCTCAGCCTTATCCATCTGCTCATAGATGAGATTAGCCTTCCTCTTCGCCCAATACTCCTCGTTCTTCATCTGCTACCTCTTCGTCTGGCTTCGTGTTCGCTTGATTAAAGAATGGCACACGGTCCTTATTCTTCTCTTTCTCTTCCTCAAGACTTTCAAGTTCAGCATCAGGGTCTTCAACGAACGGCAAGAGTGAAATAAGCTGGCGAAGTGAGACCTTACCTTCTAAATTATTGATAATCTGTGACAATTCAAGCAAGTTCTTAGGCAATCCACGACTGAATTGTGGCACGATTGAATGTGCTTCCAGCGCAATCTGCTGCATGCCCAAATAATGAGCGAAGATAGCAATCCGCTGTCTAAGACCTCGCTTGTAATTCGCTTCTTTCGTCTTAGTAATCATTTCAAGACCTAGTAGCTTGAATTCCATAGCTACGCCCGAACTATTTCCTGCGAAATTCTCGTCTGTCAAATTCGGCACATGGCTAAATGTGTAAATGTCTTCTTTCAAAGCCTTACGCAAAATTTCAGTTGCGTTCTCGTCCAGAGCGTTCTTTAAGAAATCAGCCTTAGCATCTGCTGGCAATTCCAAAAGACCTTCTTCAGCAAGGATACTCATTGCCTCTCTAGCATCTTCCAGGTTGTCAGCTAACTGCGCACCGTACAATACGAGGATAGACTCGACTGCTTGTTCTTTGTCATTTACACGATTGCCCATCAACGAATTGTAAGCATCAATCAAGCTGATCTGTTGCTCGTAGTCGCCAATCGCAAAGTGGTTGTTGCGATATTCGATGATTGGGATTTGACCAAGATTATGAGGTTCTACTTGCTCATTCTGTGTCGTTCCTGTACTCGAATCACGCAGTACAATGTGATAATGCAAGTTCTGTGTAAAGACTTCCGCTTGATACTTAGTAGCATCTTTTGTGTCGTCTTTAATTTCGTAATAATAGACCGCAAACAAGGCCTTGCGTTCAATGCTATCATCGTAGACGATGAATACATTCTCAGGGTCGACGCTAGTCGAATCTAGCTCAGTCAGCCCTTCCTTCGCATAGATGTACTCGTAAGCACGTCCATAGATAGCCATGTTCAAAGCGTTCTGCGCATCTACCTGGTCGATTTCAGCATCATCAAAAGCTACAAGCAAGGGTTCAAGGTCGCTAGCAGCCGTATTGTTATACTTGATAGGATTGCCCATGAAATAGCCAGTAGACGTGTCTGCGATGTCCTTAGCGTGGTTAGCTACCGTCTTGTAATTTGGTGCATTCTGATTCCTTCTCGTGTGATTCAAGATAGCATGCTCACCCAAGTAGTATTTTCTCAATTTCTGCAAGCGACTGTGCTCTTGTGTGTGCTTGCGAATCAGCTTGTAAATCAGCTCTTTCTTCAAAGAACCCTCATCATATCCATCCCGTGGATAAGTAAAAATCTGATACATTTAATTCCTTTCTATAAGCCATATTGCGAACGTCTGCGAACGGTTGCTTTTGGTTGTGCATGTTGTGAGTAAATCGCATAACGCACAGCATCCAGTACGTCATCATTCTCTTTTACTGGCTCGCCCGTCTTTTCATTCCAGATATACTGATAGACTTCATCTTTGAACTTGCTGACCTTATTTGATACAAAAAAGCGCCCAGCCTTCATCAGCTTGGCGACTTCTTCAAT
>ERZ772772.2659-NODE-2659-length-10492-cov-9.479065_pt1 | contig 10492 bp, 8 predicted proteins | sample MGYA00511484_ERZ772772 | MGnify/ENA primary metagenome ERZ772772 (study PRJEB29015, sample SAMEA2737913) | human oral metagenome | biome: human oral; feature: human-associated habitat; material: dental | place: China | collected 2088 ... | reverse complement strand
CACCAGGTTTTGGTCCTGGCATGCGGGGGTTCGAGTCCCTCCACCCCAGCCAAATTAGAGAAAGACTTCGAGAGGTCGCCCACACGGGCGGCTTTTGGGTTGGCGGCGCGCAGCGCCGACCAAGCGGTTTCAGGGGGTGATTTGATTTTACCGTCGCTGAAAGCGACGACGTTTTTATCTTTTAACAATAGGTTCGACCCGAATATGTCCAGCAATAGCACTTTTTGCGCGTCAAAATCCCGATTTTCAACGATTTTACAGATTGAACCTACTGTTAAAACCCAACGGCGCATGGGTTCGACCCACGCCGTACCGCCACGCTCCAAACGAGCTAATTGCTCGTCAAAAGTTACTTACTGGCTCATCAACTCGGCTTTCTTTTCAGTGAATGTCTGTCGGTCAATCACTTGGTCGAGGTAACCATCTAGAAGTAACTTTTGTTTGGCGGTCAAATCGGCGACTTGTCGCCGTAAATCTTCACCATCAGACAGATTATGGCTACTTTCGGTGCGCTCGTCCGCGCCGTTCCATGACGTGCTGGCATTTGTCGCACAAAGATTTTGAGATAATCGTTGTATGTTCGCCTTTGTGCAGCTCGTCGTTATACATAAAATAGCTGTAGTAAAAAGGATTTTTCAAGATCTTTTTTATACGATCATCTTTTATCTTATTGCCGCCGCGCTTGATCGCGCCCTTGCGCTTATTGTAGCGACCGTCCGTCTTAACTCCATTGTCATACAGATATTGCGATATTTCGCTCATTGTCTTGTCACCCTGCGCGTACAGCTTAAAAGCCTCGGTAATTTTAGGTGCAACGCGCCTATCAAGCACAATCCGCTTGGTATTTTTGTTATTAATATAGCCAATCGGCGCAATACCTGGCATTTCGCCGCGCCGAACCTTTATCCGCAGCCCACGCTTGACATTTTCCGAGAGATTATCGACAAAGTGCTTGCTCTGGCTAAACTCCAGCGACAGCATATACTTGCCTTGCGGTGTGTTCTCAAACCAAAAGTGCGGGAACTTGAGATCGACAAGTATACCCTCATCAAGTAGATATAACAGCAAGCCGCTATCAACAGGGTTGAGCGACAATCGATCAGGTAGCCATGAAATTATACCGTCCGCCTCGCCTCGCCGTATACTGTCAATAATTTGTTAAACTCCGCGCGACCTGGGCTTTTGGCGGACTGCTTTTCGATAAATACTTTGACAATATCAAGGTCGGCGCTGCGCGTCTCCAACCCAAAAGCCACCCGTGCGGGCGACCTCTCGGAGTTTTTCTCTAATTTGGCTACAGTCTACGAAAAATCTCGAACCTATTTCCAGCGCAATGCTAGCTGAGTCGTGTAGGCTCAGTCCCAACGACTGCCCGGGCAAGCCCGTGCTCGCCCCCCACCAGAAACACCCTTTGCGACTAAAAAGAAATTCGGCGGGGGGGAAATCTCAAAAAATAAGGCAAAGGGTTTTTTCTGGTGGTTCGGCTGCCATTTCATGGCATGGGTGTTGATATTTTGAGAGTTCAGGAAAGTTGCAAGTAAATTGAAGGTATTACAGATTATGCGGTGTGAATACCGAGATATGTTCATCGTCTCTCATTGCAATTCTTGCCAACTCGGACGTTACGTGGGAGATTCCATGCGATTCAATGATTTCAGCCACATAAACGCCGTCATAAAAAGTAACACGGGCGCCTAGATTGCTAAGGCAATCGGCTTTATGAGGTGTCGGAACATGCGATTCATCTACGGTTAAGCTAGATAAATCTGCAATACGACTCATGAGTTCTCTCGTATCCCAATATACTTTACTCTCTGTATTTTGATGAGAATCTATCCAGTTTGTCGCAGTCCACGACTGCATCGACTCATAAATTGCTTTTTCTGCGGCTTGCATTGCATTTTTCGAGCAGCCACCTCCAAGAACAGCAAATGGATAATCACTTTCATTCGATATAATACTACAGGCAATCTTGTAATCTGGGTTAACTGACTCAACCAGCCCAACACGCACAGAGAAACTCTCGGGTATTTCTATCTTGTGATTGCGCACAATCTTTTCGACTGTATCATCTGAGAACTTCGCCAGAAAAGGCCTGTCGAGTGCCCACCATGCGGCAAGTGAAATTCTCTCAATCGCTTCTTGCCATGCATTTTCAAGAGCAATCTCTTTATCTGCATGTGCGGCTGAGGCTACAATTTCTTGATCATTTGCATGATCAGCCTCTATTCTCTCCATCATCGTGCGCACTTTTAAGTTATCAATGTCCAGACCTGTTGAACAGGGGCGAAAATCGCCTCTGTCATCTAACCGTACCGTTTTTATCGGTGAAAACGGCGTATCTATAATTTCAAACATAAATATCCATGTGTTTTATGCTTGTGCTGGGCGAAATTTCCTCCGCCCAGCACAAGTTTTGTGATTGCTATGCGACCACGAGGTTCGCAGGTGCGAACACCTGTGCGAACTCACTCTGCCAGCTGGTCGTCCGACTCAGGCTCTCCAGCGCTGCGACGAAGTTGCTCGTCAGAGCCGGATCCTGCCACAGCGACTGCTGCAACGAGCCGCTGACAGCGAGCGTCTGGAGCTCCAGGCGCGCCACCGCAACCTTGTTGACCGCATCGGAGATCAGCTTCTGCTGTTCACCGAAATCGACCTCAGGCGTACGAACAGACGACCAGAGCGCCGCGACCGTGCCGAGTGTTGCTCGGGCGCTCGTCAGAGCGTCCTCGCTGCTGCTCAGCAGCTGCATGGCAGTAACAAGGTCACCGCCAGTCATGACCGCATCTTCGATGGCAACGTTCGCCTCGAAGAACTTGGCAGACCCATCGAACAGCGACTTACAGTAGCTTGCCAGCTGCTCAATGTACTCAGTGGAGAACTCGAGGCTGACGTTGCCGCCGCCACCTCCTCCGCAGTTGATTCCTCCCATGGTAATCACCTCCTTGGGCGGGATAGCAGGTACGATAAGGGAAAGCCTCCCAAATCTAGTAGTATTATAGCACGAGAAAACACACTTCTCAAATATATTCTACCTAGTAGGTATACTTATAGTATTTGTTATACCGATATTCTGCACAAAATCTCGGTCGTGGGACACAATCAGGACGCCTCCATTATAGTTTTTTAATGCGTGCTCTAGCGCTTCGATTGTCGGTATATCAAGATTATTGGTCGGCTCATCAAGAATCAATAAACCAACATTATTGGCGGCTATTCCTGCCAAGAGCACCTTGGCGCGTTCACCTCCGCTCAACTCGCTGCCTGGTGTTACTTGAATAATATCTTTCTTGAGATTGAACCGAATAAGTAAATTAATTGCGTCATGCAATTCAAGTGATGGCGCAAGGTGACGAAGGTTATTGAGCGCAGAGTCGTCAGGTAACGGCAATGTTTGATTTTGATCGACGTAGATAACATTTGCTTGCTTGCTGGCATGAACATCGCCAGACGAAACAGGAGCGTCACCCATGATGCCGCGTATCACAGAGGTCTTTCCTGAGCCATTCTTACCCTTCAATAAAATCTTATCGCCAGTGCGAATCGAGAATGACACGGGACCGATCGTGTGCCCATTGCCATAGTCAATTTCCAGATTAGATACGGAAAGCAGATTTAGTTTCTTGCCCGCTTCTTCCTTGAAAAGAAATTTTAGCGACACATCTTCTTCCGGTCGCTCCGGTTCCTCGAGTTGTCCGAGCCGACTACTCATGCCGCTGGCTGCGCTTGCCAGTCCACTTGCGGCTTTTTCTTTACGAAAATGAGCCGTGAGCTTATCGTTGTCAGAATTTGAGCGGTTTGATCCAGCGGAATTTGCCTTAATCCGTGCTGCCCTCGCAGCACGATCAAGTCGCTTCTTTTCTTTTTCATACTGTTCGTAGCGATTAAACGTTGCTTGCCTTGCCTTTTCACGGGCTTCAACATATTCATCATAACCGAGTCCATATTGCCGCATACCTTGATCACCGCCCATAAGCTCAATAATACGGCTTGTTGCATTTCTTAGGAAACGACGGTCATGCGAGACCATCAAGAAAGCTGCATTTGAGCCCTCAATAAATTTTTCCAATACAACGACACCTCTGTCATCAAGGTTGTTAGTCGGCTCATCCAATAAGACAACATCGTAGCGTGAAGCAAATACCGCTGCAAGTGCAATGCGTGTTCGCTGACCACCAGAAAAATTACCAATTTCTTTACCTGTATCTATAGATGATATATCGGCGCGTTTAAGTGCTTTTTCTAGATTCGCATCAAATGACGCCACCTCAAACTTGTCATATTTCTCAAGCGCATCAGCATATAGCAGGAGAGTTCGTTCACTCGAGTCATGCTCAAGATTCGCACATTGCTCATCAAACTGCTCGCGCGCATCCTTGACACCGGTCACTTCCTCGATAAATTCATACACACTATGATCTAGCCAATCACGCATGTCCTGTGGCAATATCCCGATTTCTTCGTTGGTTTTAATGATTTCTCCAGAGGTTGGAGTTAGGTCACCATTAATAAGTCTTAAGAGGGTTGTCTTGCCTGCGCCGTTTGAACCGACGAGGCCGACCTTATCACCAGTGTTAATAGAGAACGACACATCGTGAAGTATTTCTTTGCTACCGGTAGCGTAGTTGACGCGATTGAGGTCAATCATGCTAACATATTATAGATTATTCTTTACTGTTAGGCAACTTTCCTGAACTCTCAAAATATCAACACCCATGCCATGAAATGGCAGCCGAACCACCAGAAAAAACCCTTTGCCTTATTTTTTGAGATTTCCCCCCCGCCGAATTTCTTTTTAGTCGCAAAGGGTGTTTCTGGTGGGGGGCGAGCACGGGCTTGCCCGGGCAGTCGTTGGGACTGAGCCTACACGACTCAGCTAGCATTGCGCTGGAAATAGGTTCGAGATTTTTCGTAGACTGTAGCCAAGCTGTATAGCAGAGTGAGGTATAAGATTTCGGTTTCGTGGTCTTTGATTCCAGTAGATGGGCAACTCTGTTGTAAAGCTTAACTAAAAAGGAATTATCATCCAGTCTGAGGTGACTGGGCGGTCTATTTTGTTATTTGGTTTTTTATTATCATCAATTAGTAAGGTGGTTGTCTCGGCTCATGTCTAGAATTTTGCGACTTGCGAGACAGCAGTTGGTCTAAAACAGTTCTTAAATTGTGGCATCAACAAAAAGATGATGTTTTTATAGTATGATATGCATATGAGCAAAATCCATCTTTATATAGCAAATGCCAATCAAAACTTTACAGCGAGAGAACTTTCTATACTTAAAAATGCTGCTAAAAAGGCTGAAGCCTTTATTTTCACCATATTCCAGCAGTTTGACTATGAAGTTGACATAATTATCACCACGCCATCATTTATATTACCTACCATTGCGGAGGATGGCATTGCTGGCAAGACTCTACACTCGCGCCTTGTTGTGCTGTCAATCGATAAGCAGCAGCGTAAAATTAGTGAGGATTTTGTATTTGAGACCATTTGTCATGAGATGTCGCATTCGTTTCGCTGGGAAAAGTTGCCTGAATATGCCGAAACTATGTTTGACGGCATGATTCTGGAGGGCTTGGCGGTTGTACTAGAAGAGGAAGCGATGGTTAAAACTGGGCGACAAGATAAGCAGTTTTTCTTGAAAGAGATGCAGAAAACTCCTCAAGCTGAAATCGATAAGATGATTGCCGTGCTAAAAGATAAACTTGAAGGCAAGGTTTATGATTATAATAAAATATTCTTCACCGGCGATGATATTTTACCGCGCTGGGCTGGGTACCGGCTTGGATATTATTTCGTGAAACAGTACTTGCACCAGACTGACCAAAATATTGTGCAAGCAACATTAGCTAGTTATAAGGATTTTACTCTATAAATTGAAGAGTCCCTATCGCGATATGCGTAACGACGGGGATGAGACGTAGTGCTCACTACGTTTTTGTAATCGCACTATTCGAGGAGATGGAGACTACTTGCCACAGCCGCTACCGCAGCTATTACCTCCGCATCCGGAACCGCAACTGCCACCGGCGCAGCCGCTTCCGTAGTTATTACCACTATACCTCCACCACAATGGCTTCCGCCACCACTGGCCATAGCCCGGGAGATGGGCGACACGGTTACCGTGATCGTCGAAAGAGTCTTGGTGTGCATAAAATCACCTCCTTTCTATTTGGATTAGCGAATCTATCCTGTACTATTCGCATATCTACACAGGATAAACTCAAGCAAAATAGTGTGGCATAAGATGTGTATCATCTACCACACAAGTCAGTGAGTGATGAGAGTAGTGTCCGGCACCAAAGCCAAAACTGATCGGAACCAACTTAGGACTTAGTACTTTTACAACTTTCAGCGCAGAGCCTTCTTCCGATACATCCACGACAACCGCATCCAGCTTGTGTCTTAGGTTATCAATTGAAGTTGTTACTTCAGGAATAGTTTTTGAGATTTTACCCCCCAAAAAAAAGAAATTCCAAGTGCTCATGATACCGCCTTGACTGAGCGTAAAGCGCTTCATGGTCCAGGACGCTATAAACGTGCTCAGGAGTAAGTTCTCGTGTACTCTGCTCGTTTAGGCCGTAGATTAGTCTGGATTCAGCCTCTTGAAAAGCTTTGAGAACAGCTTCGTCAAACGACTCCAGCTAGCTGACGCGCCACTTAAAAGCGTTTAAAGTATAGTATAAAATCGTCCCTTTGTTATCACCTTGCTAATTAAGTTAATTATAATATTACCTATATCATAGACTACCTGTGCGTTCTACGATATGCATCCTTTCTCGCTCATAAGTCTCTGCAAGTTCACGTAGTGATGTTGCAAGATTTATAAAACCTAAAGACTCAATCTTATCTGCGCGATCTCGCCACTTATCCCGCAAGGAGGCCTCAGCCTCGCCCGTTTCGTCCACTGCATGAACACCACGCGAATTGTATACTCCTCTGCCGTATCCGGACCTCATAGACACCGAGTCGTTTCGGTCTAAAGTTTTCGCTACCGTTTTGTTGATCCATAAGCCGCTTTTGTCTTCAGGGGAGTTTATTAGGTACCCACCTATAACAGATTGGGCAATGCCTAAGTGTCCACTCGTCTTACATATCTCTTCAACCTTGTGTATCCAGGCAGTAAAATTATCTTCTCGGAATGTGTCATATCGGTCTATGCCCGGCATGATCGTAAAGTCATTAAATGATAATATTTTTAATAGTCTGTATTGGATAGCCTCGTCAAGCTCTTGGTGCTCGGTGTCGGGAAGGTCTGATTTGTAGGCAGTCTTAATTAGATTGCAGAAAAAATCTGCATCATTTGCAATTCGATATATTAATGCTCGCGGTTGTCCTATGCCGTGTTTTCCAAATAGCTTAAGGTAGGCCCACTCTGCCTCCCATAGACTTGTCTGGATATAGTCAATACTGTCATATAAATACTTGAATACTCGACCTATTTCGTACTGTAAGTTATTTGTGCCTGAAATGTTTTCAGTGGTATTTAATGATGCCATTAGTGCTTTTAGACATAGTTCTGGATCAATTTGCTGTTTGATGGAGCTATCACCCATAATGATCGCTGAGGCAATATATTCAATTGCGGCCAGAGGGCGCTTGGCCTTCAGAAGGTTTCTAACTGCAGCTTCGGAACATTTGTCATCTGTACGTCGAAAATGATCGACTCTATTCCAATATTCTTTAGTAAGGTCTTTATCCTGTTGTGCGTCCAATAGGTCCCAGGTGCTTTGGCTAAATGGCAAAGCTAGAAGAAGTAGAATCTTCTGTTCGTTATTCCAGCTGGCAAAATCTAACTTATCAATCCAGTTGATGTTACCTTTATAATGGAAATATCTCGTATAAATGAAGTTACTAATGAATTCTTTTTCAGTTTTATTTTCGTTGAGGAATTTAGGCAATAGCATGTTTTCGATGGATGGATAATCTATAGATCCCAAGCTAGATCCTATAGTGTACGGAATCTTGGCTCGGTTAATGAGCTCATTCAGCTGGCAAATGGCATTATCTGAGTTTAAGATCTTGAGAAGTGATTCTCGCTGCTTCTCTTCCAGCTCTTTCTTGCCTTTTTCCCAGTCGTTATAGCCTATTAGTTCATGGTCGTAATTACTAAATAGATATATAGACTTGCACAAATCGTCCTCAGGCTCTATATCGCTGGCAATTTTTTTGAGTATCTTTACCCTTTCGTCTTCATCTTTACTGCGCCGATCTAGATTATTTATTTTTTTAAGTAATATCTCCCATATTACTTGCTTATCTTTGTCAGCCATTTTTTGTAGATGTCTATTTAGTTGATCTGTGAAATTCGAAAAGGCATCATCTGTAAGATGGTCGACATTTTCAATTGCGTCGATAATTTCTTGAAGAGACTCGGCTGTATCTATGTAGAGATTTGAATAGTATGAACTCTCCTTCCACAGTTCTTGTTGCGTAACAGGCTGAAGGGTATTGGTAATATCTAGCCACTCCGGGAGCTCTCTCTCCATGGTTGTTAGAGTCATATTCGGTAACAGGCCCTTGAGCAGCTCTCGTCCGACAGCCTTATGCTCGTTAACTATTTTTTCGACCACGCTGTGCCGAACATCTAAGGAGGCGAGCGTTTTCGGCTGCCACGGCAGGATCGTATGCAGGATGGTATCTAGGGAGCGTTTTTTATTCTCTGTCTGATAAATTTCGAGGGTTGCAATCTTGGCTAATGCTAAACTAGCTCGTGAAAAATATTTTTTATCCCAAGATAAATCAGCCAGCGCCCAGCGCAAGCCGGCCATATAATCCGACTGAAAGAATGAATCGCCCGAACTTTCCTTTATGACTATTGCAATTGGATTATTATTTTTTATTTCAAGGGTGTTCTCTAGCTTTGACAAAAATTGAACTGGAGATGCTTGGGCGATTAAAGAGGTGTTGTCCGTGATGCTCATCCATAGTTTGGGATTTTCATTATCAGAAAGCAATCTTAATACTGTACTATTTACTGTGTCAGCTATTTTGCTGGCAGAGCACTTATCAAGTATGTCCTGGTTATTTGCAAGCATAGCCATACCATTTGCTACGCCAGTCCTAATTGTCTCTGAGTATGCTCGGCTCTTTTTGTAAATATTAGCCATATATCTTTCGTCTGTTGGCAAATCTAGCGCTGGATTGATTTCGCTCAGGATCCTTAAATAAACATTGGCAAAATTATCGATATGGCTATTATAAATGTAGTTACTTAGTTGCTCGATCGTAGATTTAATATCAAGAACCTTCCATGTGGTATTTCTTAGTTCTAGTACTTGATCATCGGTAGAATTTATTTCTTGGACTACATCTAACAAGGAGTCTTCATCACATCTTAGCAATTCAGACACTATTTTTTTATCATTTGAATTTGCAGAGTCAAATTCACCAATTAAACATAGTAATGCTAACTCTTTTTTGTGTGCTGTTTTAATTGTGATCTTGTTTTTTGACGGTTCTGTTTTTTTGACTAATTGATTTTTATCCGGCAAGCTCATTACATTATCTTGTCGGATTACTTTCTCTTCTTCGAATATCTCCAGTAGTTTTTTAGGCAGATTATCTTTTAATATCTCTAACTGGTCTTTATTACGAGTAGCTACATAATGACAGAGCCGTTCCCATACAACTTTAGGGCTTACGTTATCTTTCCATTTTTTCTGTGCCAAGATGCTATGAATCAGGGCGACATTAATATCGCCATTTTCAAACAGATTTTCATGCATGTCAGATTTTATTATGAAGAAAGATTTCAAGAACTTAAATTCCACTTCTCTATCTAAAGCGGTACTATCGTTGGCTAGTATTAGTTTTTCACGCAGACATTTAAGACCCTCGCGCTCCGACTTGTTTCTACCCAAGACCTTATTATCGTAGTTTTCCCAAAACTGATCAGCCGACTGATAAGAGCTTTGGATATGAGTCAGTATATTCTTCAATCCAATTCCATTCCTAGTAAGATCACCAGTGACGAGCATTATTCTATCAGAGTTCCTATTAAATCTCTGGCTGTTAAAATCGTTCCAAGCATCTTTTATGGTTTTTGTAAATTCACCGTTTGAAAGACGAATACTTCGCTTTACCTGAACCAGTAGCGTCTTTTCTCTGCTTGGGTTGTTCAGGTCTTTAAGGGTTACTTCGCAATCATCAGTCTTCCTTCCGTACCGCTCTGCCTGGAGTACTATCCTCGTTACTTCGCAGTTGTCCATCCTCGGTACTAGTCCACCCGTGATCATTTGGATCACAAAAAATGCCTGCACGGAATGCTCAAAAACATATCCATCGCCAGCTGCAGATATAGGGCTCGTATATTTCTGATGTATTGCTAGGTCGCCACTGCTCATAATGTAGGATTATAGCATTTATATTTATACTTTAATATAAATACATATTTAAATTTATATTATTGACTTTATATCATTTCTATGATATATTATTTGACTGTGCAGGTGATTCCGCTTGTATGTACCTACTATTCAAGGAGATTATCGA
>ERZ772772.2658-NODE-2658-length-10493-cov-2.545890_pt1 | contig 10493 bp, 11 predicted proteins | sample MGYA00511484_ERZ772772 | MGnify/ENA primary metagenome ERZ772772 (study PRJEB29015, sample SAMEA2737913) | human oral metagenome | biome: human oral; feature: human-associated habitat; material: dental | place: China | collected 2088 ... | reverse complement strand
ATGAAGCTTTTGCTAAAGGACTCAATGCCTACTTTGCCAAACACCAGTACGGAAATACGATTGGTCGTGATCTCTGGGATGCTCTAGGAGAAGCTTCTGGTCGTGACGTAGCTGCCTTTATGAACTCTTGGCTAGAACAACCTGGCTACCCTGTTTTGACCGCTACAGTGGAAAATGATACCTTGAAACTCTCGCAAAAGCGGTTCTTTATTGGAGAACATGAAGATAAGAAGCGACTATGGGTCTTACCATTAAATAGTAACTGGAAAGGTCTACCGGATACGCTAGAAAGCGAAACGCTAGAAATTCCAAACTACACTGCTTTAGCTGCTCAAAATGAAGGAGCATTACGCTTTAATACTGAGAACACTGCTCATTATATTACAGACTATCAAGGTGAATTGCTTGATAGAATTCTAGATACTATTGCAGTATTGGATAGTACTAGCAAGCTTCAAGTGGTGCAAGAACGCCGTCTCTTAGCAGAAGCAGGCCACATTTCATTTGCTGATTTAATCCCAGTTATTGAAACATTGACGGAAGAAACATCCTATTTGGTAGTATCAGGAATCAGAGCAGTACTCAATGAACTTAAACTATTTGTAGATGAAGGTGGCGAGAGTGAACAACACTATCATAACTTAATTAGAAAACTTAGTCTCTATAACCTTGATCGACTCGGTTTTGAGGCTAAAAAAGGCGAAAAAGATGAGGATGAATTGGTTCGTCAAATCGTAGTTGGAAATTTAATTGCTGCCAATGATGAAAAAGCGATTCAAGAAGCAGAACGTATCTTTGATTCTTACCAAGATGATTTGGAAAAACTACCAGCGGCTATTCGCTTGCACATTTTGATTAACCAAATCAAACATCATGAGAGCAAAGAACTGTCGGAACAATATCTGAAGAATTATGTATCGACAGTTGATGGAAGTTTCAAGAGACAATTAGCTTCAGCTTTAGCCTACACTAATGATAAGGAAACACTTGATAAAATTTTAGAAGCTTTAAAGAATAAAGACATAGTCAAGCCACAAGATTTAGCTATGAGCTGGTATCTGCCTTTACTCAATCATGATTTTACTCAAGCTACTGTTTGGGCTTGGGCGCGTGAGAATTGGGACTGGATCAAGGCAGCCTTGGGAGGTGATATGAGCTTTGATAAGTTTGTCATCTATCCAGCTAATGCCTTCAAGACAGCAGAAACACTCGCTGAATACAAAGATTTCTTCGAGCCACAGTTGTCAGATATGGCTATCAGTCGTAATATCAGCATGGGTATCAAAGAAATTGCTGCTCGTATAGCGCTTATTTCTAAAGAAAAAGTAGCAGTAGAAAAGGCATTTAAATCAACCAAGTAATAGATAAAAAACAGTGGATCTTGTAGTCTGCTGTTTTTTTAGAAGTCAGTATAAGGTGGCTATCCTAAAAATCATGTCATAATAGCAATGTCAAAGAAATTTTATCTAGAATTGTATAGGATGTTAAAGGATTTCGTCTAGTCAATTTGTGAAGAAAAGAATAACATAGAGAGGAAAAGCAGATGTTAGGAAAACAATTAAAATTACTTAGAGAACAAAAAGGCTATAGTCAGAATCAAATTGCAGAATATCTGGGCACGACTCGTCAAACTATCTCAAATTGGGAAAATGATAAAACAATTATAGATAGCCATAGTTTGATTCGCTTAGCTGATTTTTACCAGATTTCTTTAGATGAGTTATGTGGGCGAAAAATGACTTTTAATTACAAGAATTCAAATATCAGGTCTATGATTTTAGCAAATGCTTGCACACTTTGGACTCGCTTCACTTCCACTCATCGCTAAATCAATTGTTTTCCAACTAGCTTTTCAATTCTATTGATTCTAGGAGGACAATGATGTCTTATGTTTATTTAACTCTTGCTATTGTATTTGAAATAGCTACCACAAGTCTGTTAAAACTGTCGCAAAGTTTTTCAAAAATGCTTTTTGGGATTCTTGCTTTAGTCTTATATGGCTTGTGTTTTTTCTGTTTATCTTTATCTTTGAAAGGCCTTCAACTAAATCTAGCCTATGTTATCTGGTCAGGTATTGGATTAGTTGGAACAACAGTGCTATCTATTATGCTTTTTCATGAAAAAGTAACGCTCACAAGCCTCTTGGGAATTACTTTGATCATTGTAGGGATTGTTATATTAAACTTATCACAAAAGGTTCACTAACGAGGAGGTATGTTATGTGTGACAATTATTTTAAAAATAAAAAGGTCGTTATTATTGGTGCCAGTGGAAGTTTGGGACAAGCCTATACACAAGCTTTTTTTCAGGCGGGGGCTCATTTATTTCTTTTAGGTCGCAATATGGATAAAATAGCTGCCTTTTCTGAAGATATTGCTTTCAACATTCCGATTTGCTCAGTAGATATAACGAGTGAAAATTCTCTTAAGGTCGCTGTATCTGAAGTTCAAAAGTGGTCCGATAGTCTTGATATTGTTATTAATGCAACAGGGTTTGACGTACGAAAATCCTTAACATCTCACTCTGAAGGGGAAATCAATCAGACTATGGCGATTAATCTTATAGGGGCCATTCTTGTCAGTAAATATTTTTTACCTTTGTTGAAAAATCAAAAAGGAGCAACCATCGTGCATTCAGGAGGTTTTGCAGATGGCAGACTGGCTTTTCCCTATTATAGCGTAGATGTTGCGAGTCGTGCCGGACTTTTTTCTTTTATCGAGTCAATGAATCGTGAATTAAAGCAGGAGAAGAAAAAGGGCCATCTAACTTATTCTTGCCCCAATGCAGCAGATACACCATCAGAAAGGCCTTATCATCCTGTCTGAAGAGAGATGGGGATCGCTATTTCAAGTACAGATTAGGTAAGTAAAGCCTTACTTAAAGGTATAAAAGCTCATAAAAGGGTAATTTTGATGGGACAAGCTACAAAGTTTTTTGCGACATTAAACCTGTTATCCCCATCAATTGCGGATCATCTCTTACTGAAACAATACGGTCGTATACTAAAAAAATATTTTGGATGAATTTTCTATCCTTATTCTAAGAATTTCCTCAACTTTTAGTATTCTTTAAGAAAAAATTTAGCTCCTTTTAAGAATAAGGATTTACGATAAATATATCTTAAAGAAAGGATGTGTTGAATTTGAAGTTATAACCTTCACAACTTTATCACACATATTACTTAAAGAAAGAAGGAAACGTATCGAATGAAGAATGAAAAAATGATTGTTGTTGAAAAAAGCGCCAAGTGGTGGATGTCTGTCGTAGCCAGTGCGTCGCTTGCTGTCGGTGTGCTCAGTGGATATACCATTCACTCATTGACAAATGGTGTTAGTGTAGCGAATCAAGGCTCCACTGTTCAGTCAAATATGCCTCAGCAAAATAACCAGCAAGGGCATCAAATGCAAGGTCCTGGCGGACAGCCTCTTCAAGGACGAAGAAATGAGAATGGCATGCCTCCACAAATGAATGGCCAAGAGGGTCAAGCCGGACCTGGTGGAAACAGTGGTCCTGGAGGGCAACCGCCTCAAGAAGCAAATGGCCAACAGAATCATAATTCTAAGAAAAAGCCATCAAATGCAGATGGAAGCACAAAAAACGAAAATAAAGATTACAACGAAAATAATGCTGGAAATTCCACAAATTCTTAAGCCATTAGATAAAGTCATGATATAATAGTAAGAGAAAATACGCTTCAAGAATAAAACAGTCATTTTCAATTTGTAGTTGATGGTTGAATGAAAAGTTGTTTATTTTCTTAGAGCAGGAGGAGAAACCGATGATTAAGATTTTATTAGTAGAAGATGACCTTGGATTATCGAATTCCGTATTTGATTTTTTAGACGATTTTGCGGATGTTATGCAAGTTTTTGATGGTGAAGAAGGTCTTTACGAAGCAGAGAGTGGAGTATATGACTTGATTTTACTGGATTTGATGCTACCTGAAAAGGATGGTTTTCAAGTATTAAAAGACTTGCGCGAAAAAGGGGTCACAACTCCTGTGCTGATCATGACTGCTAAAGAAAGTTTGGATGATAAAGGGCATGGTTTTGAATTAGGTGCAGATGATTATTTGACAAAACCATTTTACTTGGAAGAGCTAAAAATGCGTATCCAGGCTTTACTGAAACGTTCTGGTAAATTTAACGAGAACACCTTGTCTTATGGCGATGTGACTGTGAATCTTTCTACCAATGCAACTTTAGTAGAAGGAAAAGAAGTAGAACTGTTAGGGAAAGAATTTGATTTGTTAGTTTATTTCTTGCAGAATCAAAATGTTATTCTTCCTAAAACGCAGATTTTTGATCGTCTTTGGGGATTTGACAGTGATACAACGATCTCAGTTGTAGAGGTCTATGTCTCAAAGATTCGGAAAAAACTGAAAGGAACGACTTTTGCGAACAATCTTCAGACACTTCGTAGCGTCGGTTACATTTTAAAAAATGCTGAATAAACTCAAAAAAACGGTTTATGCGGATGATTTTTCATATTTCATTCGCTATTTTGGCGTGTTTACCCTCATTTTCTCAGCCATGACGCTTTTGATTATTCAAATTATGCGCTCAGGTCTATATACAACGGTTGATGACAATTTAAAAAGCCTTCGCCAAAATCCGAGGTCTGTCTTGCATCTAGCTCTATCACGTGCTGCATATATGCAGACTGTTGTGGACGAAGATCGTGACCGAGCTTCAGTATCAGGAGAAGAGACGGATCATCCAAAAGACCCCGATTCTCTAGATAATCTCAAAGTTAATTCGAATACAGAGGCAATTCTTTTTGATGAAGACTTAAAACCATTGACTACGGGTGATCATTTTCTAAGCTTTAAAAAAACGACAATAGAAAAGAAGCAAATTAATAAAATCACTCAACTGAGCATTACAAATAGCTATGGTCAAGAAGAAGTATATCGTACATTAGTTTTTGAAATTAATCCAAGTGAGTTTTTATCGACTAATCTTTTAACAAAAGTGAAGTATGCGGCTGTTTTGATTAATGTCAATCAACTCGAACAAACCAGTCAAAATCATGAACAAATTATTGTGATTGTTATGGTTAGCTTTTGGTCTATTTCGATCATTGCCAGTATTTATCTAGCGCGTGTAAGTGTTAAGCCTTTAATTGTTGGTATGCAAAAACAAAAGGCATTTGTGGAAAATGCCAGCCATGAGCTCCGCACACCGTTAGCTGTTTTGCAGAATCGTTTAGAGACACTATTTAGAAAACCAGAAGCAACAATCATGGAATCAAGTGAAAGCATCGCATCTAGTTTAGAAGAAGTGCGCAATATGCGGATGTTAACAACTAACTTATTAAATTTGGCTAGACGCGATGATGGAATCAAGGCTGAAATGACAGAGATTGAGCCTGACTTCTTTACAACAACATTTGAAAACTATGAAATGATTGCGGATGAAAATGAGAAAATTTTTATCTATGAAAATCATATACAACAAGTGATAAAGACTGATCGAACCTTACTCAAACAACTGATGACGATTCTATTTGATAATGCGGTTAAGTATACGGAAGAAGACGGAGAGATTCAATTTGTTGTTTGGATCAAGGACCGTTACCTTTATCTTCGTGTGCTAGATAACGGCCCTGGAATCAGTATGGAAGATAAGAAAAAGATCTTTGATCGTTTTTACCGTGTGGATAAAGCTAGAACGCGTCAAAAAGGTGGATTTGGGCTAGGACTTTCACTAGCTAAGCAGATTGCTGATGCTTTAAAAGGGACTATTACTGTAAAAGATAACAAACCAAGAGGTACAATTTTTGAAGTTAAAATCGCTGTTAAAGTAGATAGCAAGAAAAAAGCAAGCAGGTTAATAGAAAGTAGCTAATATGAAGATATTGATTTACGGTGCTGGAACTATTGGGCTGACTTATGGCTGGCTCTTGAGTCAAGAGCATGATGTGGAAGTTTTTGTAAAAGAGAGTAGCCTATCTAATTATCAAAACGGTATTTCGCTTTTCGTTAAAGATTTGCGGAAACATGAGAAATCATATCGTAGTCACCATTTTGCTCCCAAATTGGTGACTAGTTTGATTAATCATTATGATTTGATTTTGTTGACAGTAAACAGCAGTCAAATTAAACAAGCTGCGAAGGAACTTTCGACTTTAGCAGGAAAGGCTCATATCTTAATTATGCAAAATAATTGGGATATTACTGAAAAAATATTGCCTTATCTTGATAGAGAAACCTATTCACTCGCTTTTCCGTCGTCAGTCGGAGGCGGAAGAAAACATGGAAAAGTAAAAGTCATTATTTTTCAAGCTCCTACTCTAATTGATGAAGACGGGCATCACAATATAATTCGTAGAATATTTGAAACATGTCAGTTAAACTGTAAAAATGTGCCAGATTTAGCGAAATGGATGAAAGTTCACTGTCTTCAAGAAGCTGTCATGGCAGGTGCGATAGCAGAATCTGGAAACTTTGAGGCTGTTTTGACAGATACGCAAGCAATTCGGAAGTTGATTCTTGCATGGCGAGAAGGAATTCTCCTATGTGAAAAGGAAGGTATTTCTAAAAAAGCTTATAAGCCGACCAAGTATTTGTTTTTGCCACTTTGCATATTAATTCCAGTATTGAAAAGTTTTTTAAAGCAACCGCTTACTCAAGAAATGATAAGAGGTCATCTGACATCAGGCTTTCAAGAGTGGACAGATCAATATAAGGAAATTTTAGAAACAGCAAGAAAGAGGGATTTTTCCATACCTACATGGCAATCATACCAGCCTTTTATAGAGAAGTATAAACAAAAAAATCAGCTATGAAGCTGATTTTTTTATTGTTTTATAGACCAGACACTCACTGATTTTTTGTTTACTGGAAATACTGCCCACCCATCTTGGTCTATTCTGACAGTTTTTTGGCAATTATTTAGATAATCCGAGCATTCTTGTCCCGACCATTCCTTACCAAAATACATGCGCTTGGAATTTTCAGAGCTATTTGTTAGTACAATAGCGATTGGTTGGCACCCATTTTGTCCTGCTCTTGTCCACCCGATGCAGTGTGGATCGTCAAAATAATCTCTTTGCTCTCCGTATGCAAGATTCAAGCGAATATCCAATAATATATCGATAGTATCTTTGAAATCTTGTTGAGCAAATTGACCTGATATGCCATAGTAATCACCATAAAAAACACAAGGAAGACCACTTTCTCTTAGTAGTATCAGGGCATAAGCTGCCGGTTTGAACCATTCTTCTATTGTAGACTCTAGGGCTTGTCCACGTTGAGTATCGTGATTATCCACAAAGGTTACGGCAGAATCTGGATGATTTTTCACTAAGGTTTGGTCAAAAATTGTTCGCAAATCATAAAGTTCATTCAAACGACTGGCATCAAAAAGATTGTTATGTAGGCGTACATCTACCAAATCAAAGCGATAATTGATGTTTTCTAAGTATTCGTTGTTCGCCTCTTCATCGTCATTCCAGAATTCACCAAAAACGTGAAAGTTATCGCCATATTTCGCTAGTATGTCTCGTATAAAGTTCCTCATGAAAAAAGAATCGATATGTTTAATCGCATCTAGACGAAAACCAGCGATATCTGTTGTTTCAATAAACCACCAAACCCAGTCATAAAGATTTTTGATGACGTCTGGATGCTTAAAATCTAGGTCAGCAAACATGAGGTAGTCATAGTTGCCGTTTTCATTATCGACTAGCTCATCATTCGCCCAACCTTTGTTATCTCCTTGGATAAGATAGATACCAGATTTACGGCGTTTGGCATCGTAGTCTGTACCTGTAAAGTGATACCAATGCCATTCAAAATCATTATACTGTTTCTGACGCCCTGGGAAAGTAAAATGCGTCCATCCTTTAATTGTAAAAGGTTCTGAAATAGCTGTAGTACGATCATTTGGATCGACTTCGATAACAGAAAAAGTCTCCGTCTGATCAGCAGCTGCTTTGTGATTTAAGACGACGTCCGCTATTGGAGCAATTCCATAATCTTTTAATACGCGAATCGCATTTAAATATTCTTCTTTTAATCCATACTTTGTTCGTATGCTTCCCTTTTGATCAAACTCTCCTAAATCAAATAAATCATAAACCCCATAACCAACATCATTTGCATTGGTCGCTTTAAAAGCAGGTGGCATCCATATTTGGGTGATTCCTTTAGAGGCCAAATTGGGTGCATCTGCACTCAGGCGATTCCAATGCTGACCATCATCTGGCAGATACCATTCAAAATATTGCATTAAGGTCTGGTTTTTCATGAGAACTCCTTGATTGTTAACAAAACTATGTCTATTCTACCAAAATAAAACAAACAAAGCAAACGTTTGCATAATCTTTGAGAAATTGTTTTAAATAATTTTGAATTTGATAAATAAAAAAAGCCCTTAAGAGCTTTTCGTTTAAAAACAATTATTTAGCAAGCTTAGCTGAAAGACGTGCTTTATCACGACTTGCTTTGTTTTTGTGAATCAAACCTTTTGTTTCTGCTTTATCGATAGCTGAGCTAGCAGCACGGAAAAGTTCTTCAGAAGGATTTGCTTCAAATGCTTTAATAGCAGTACGCATAGCTGATTTTTGAGCTGAGTTTTTTTCGTTCTGTTTAACGTTCAGTTCAGCGCGTTTGATAGCTGATTTAATGTTTGCCAAGTTTTTCACCTCCAATGTATACTAACTATCTAATTATATATGAAAAGTTACTATTTGACAAGTCTAAATTCTTTTTTTTGCGAAAAATGTCTTGATTTAAACTATTTTTTTAAATAAATTTCATCAATTTCGTGGTCGTAGGTCTTGTGTAAGATAAGCTCAGCACGATTACGTGTTGGTGCAATATAATCTTGTAAGTTAATAAGATTAATGGTTTTCCAAATATTTTTAGCCATTTCCATGACCTCATTAATAGGTTGATGAGTAAAGCGATGGTAATAATTGCTCTCGTCCTTTTTGGCTAAATCTAGTAGTTTTTTAAAGCGATCCAAGTACCATTTTTCGATATTTTCAACTTCTGCATCCACGTAAATCGAAAAATCAAAGAAATCCGTCATATAGAGACGCTCATTTTGCGGATTTTGAAAAACATTGATACCTTCAACGATGACAAAATCTGCAGCTGTCACAGACTGTTTTTCATCAGGAACAATATCATAAATTTCGTGAGAGTAAACAGGAATTTGGAAATTCTGTCCGTTTTTGATATTGTCAAGAAAGTCAAGTAGCAGTTCCATGTTATAACTTTCTGGAAAACCTTTACGTTTTAGAAGATTTTGTTTCTGTAAGTAAGCATTTGGATAGAGAAATCCGTCTGTTGTTACCAGTTCGACAGTAGCATTTGAAAATGTACGAGATAAAAGGATTTGCAAGAGCCGGCTGGTAGTAGATTTTCCAACAGCAACGCTGCCAGAGACACCGATAATAAACGGTTGGCGTTTGATAGCTTTCTGTAAAAAAATACCTTTTGAAAATGCTAAATCTTCTTTTGAGCGCTTATAAATTTGGATGAGATTGGTCAAGGGAAGATAAACATCTGTTACATCTTGAAGGCTAATCTTATCATTGAAACTTTTGATAGAATTCAATTCTTTTTGCGTCAAAGGCGGGGTTGTTTTACGATGCAGATTTTGCCAAGTTTTTCGACTAATTTTTTCAAAATGGATAAATTCGTTCGTCATATTCACTCCTATAATTGACAAATAGTATAACATATTTTCGATAAAATTGTAAACGGTTTACAAATAAAAGGTCTTTATGTTAAAATAACTTTATGACTAAAATGTATTTCGCAGAAAATCCAGATGTAGAACATGATATCCATAAATTAAAAGTTCAGCTTCTGGGGCAAAATATGACTTTCTTGACTGACGCAGGCGTCTTTAGTAAGAAAATGATTGATTATGGAAGTCAAACGCTTTTAAAGTGTCTTGATTTTCATAAGCAAGAAAGCGTATTAGATGTTGGTTGTGGCTATGGAACATTAGGACTTACTTTAGTCAAGGCTAAAGAAGTCAAGGCGACCCTTGTTGATATAAATCAGCGTGCTCTTGATTTAGCTCGCCAAAATGCTGAGCGTAATCAGGTTCTAGCTACGATTTTTCAATCTAATGTTTATCAAAATGTAGAAGGGAAATTTCATCATATTATCAGCAATCCACCAATTCGAGCTGGGAAACAGGTTGTTCATGAGGTGATTGCAGGAGGCTATACGCGTTTACTAGATGATGGAGACTTGACAATTGTTATTCAAAAAAAGCAAGGAGCTCCAAGTGCAAAAGCTAAGATGGAAGAGGTATTCGGAAACTGCGAAATTCTAAAAAAGGATAAGGGATATTATATTCTTAGAAGTAGGAAGGAAATATGAGAACAGTTGATGTGATTCAGAAAAAGCGGGATGGCTTAGAATTAACCAGCGATGAAATTAAGTGGTTAATCGAAGGATATGTTGCCGGAACCGTGCCCGATTATCAGATGTCGGCTTTTGCAATGGCAGTATATTTTAAAGGCAT
>ERZ772772.2656-NODE-2656-length-10496-cov-7.914184_pt1 | contig 10496 bp, 10 predicted proteins | sample MGYA00511484_ERZ772772 | MGnify/ENA primary metagenome ERZ772772 (study PRJEB29015, sample SAMEA2737913) | human oral metagenome | biome: human oral; feature: human-associated habitat; material: dental | place: China | collected 2088 ... | reverse complement strand
TCCGGTGTGCTGGCGGCGGTGGTGGCGGGCCTGATCATCTCGACGCTGTCGAACCAGCTCAGCACCCCCGAGTCGCGGACCCAGGCGGAACATTTCTGGCCGCTGGCCACCAGCCTGCTCAACGGCGCCCTGTTCCTGCTGATCGGCATCGAGACGCGCCTGCTGGTCGTCAACTTCAGTTTCTCCGAGCTCCTGACGCTGGCGGGCATCGCGGTCGGCGTGGCCGTGACCCTGGTGGTCTCCCGTTTCGTGTTCCTGCAGATCACGGTCATGATCATCCGCGCCCTCGACCGCCGGCCCGAACAGCGGCAACGGCGCCTGAGCTACCGGGCCCGGGTCGTCAGCGCGATCTCGGCCTTCCGCGGCGGGGTTTCCCTGGCGATCGCGCTGTCGATCCCCCTGGCCATGAAAGACGGTTCACCGTTCCCCTACCGCGACGAGGTGGTTCTCGTCGCCGCCCTCGCGATCGTGATCGGGATGGCGGTGCAGGGTCCGCTGCTGCCCAAGGTGATCGCGTGGGCCGCCAAGGGCGGTCACACCGGCGACGACGAGGAGGCCGAGCTGACCGAGGAACAGCTCGCCACCGAGGGGCGGCTGGCGATCCTGGAGGCCGTTCGCCCCGAACTGCCCACCCTGGCCGAGCAGGCGGGGGTTTCCCCACGGATCGCCGAGGCCATGGAGGAGCGCCTCGACGACATCGCGGCCCACATCGGGGCCGACGACGAGGAGGAGGACGTGGCGGAGATCGTCGCCCTCGAACGCCTCCACGGGGCGGTTCTCCGACGGAAACGAGAACTGCTGGGCCAGTTCGTCCGGGAACGGAGAATCAGCGACGGGACCGCCCGGATCCTGCGGGCCCGCATGGACCTGGAGGAGATCCACCGCAACGGCTATCTGCCCTACGAGTGACCCCTGAATTGGTTGAATCGTCTCACACTTCGGCACCCCGTCATTTGTATTGACATTTCATGCCCTTTGCGACAGGATCAAATCGTCGCAGGGAGGCGACTTCCAGGTCCTGTTCGGGACACCGACACGAGGAAGTGAGAAGTGATGAAGCGAGTACCGAAGTTCGCCGTTCTCACGCTCAGCGCGATGCTTGCGCTGAGCGGGTGCGGCATGACCAGCGACCCGTTGCCGGGCACCACCGGTGAGGACGGCCAGCCGGTGGCCGTCACCACGCAGGACTACGCCCCCGCCGAGGTCATCAAACCGAAAGACGGCAAGAAGGTGAAGATCGGCGCTTCCTTCCCGCTGCTGGACCAGTTCCTCCAGAACGTGGCCAACTCCATCAAGGAGCGGGCCGAGGCCGCCGGCGCCGAGGTGAGCGTCACCTCCGCCGAGGAGAAGATCGAGGTCCAGCTCAACCAGATCGAGAACTTCATCGCTTCCGGTGTCGACGCCCTCATTGTCCTGCCACAGGACACCGCCACCACCGCCCAGATCACCCAGAAGGCGAAGGCGGCGAACATCCCGCTGGTTTACGTGAACCGCCGTCCCTCCGAACTGCCCAAGGGCGTGCCCTACGTCGGCTCCGACTCCCTGGTAGCAGGTCAGCTCGAGATGGAACAGCTGGCCAAGCTGTCGAATCATCAGGGCAACGTCGCCATCCTGCAGGGCGACCCCACCCAGGAGGCCGCCCAGCAGCGCACCAAGGGCTGCGAGGAGATCGCCGCGAAGTACAACATGAAGGTCGTGTTCAACCAGACCGGCCTCTGGATGCGCGACAAGGGGCTCGCGCTGGCCGAGAACCTGATCCAGTCCGGGCAGCAGGTCGACGTCATCTGCGCCAACAACGACGAGATGGCCCTCGGCGCCATCAACGCCTTCGAGAACGCCGGCATGCTCGACAAGGTGGTCGTGGGTGGCGTGGATGCCACCGGCGATGCGCTGAACGCCATGGCCGCGGGCAAGCTGGAGGTCACCGTCTTCCAGGACGCCAAGGGCCAGGGACAGGCGGGAGTCGACACCGCAATCAAGATGATCAACGGCGACGAGGTGCCGGACATCATCAACGTCCCCTACCAGCTGGTCACGCCCGAGAACATGAGCCAGTTCCAGCAGTGACGACGCAAGGGTCGGGAATTCCCGTCCCCTTGAGCAGGGAGAACCAATGCAAGAGGTAATTCTGCGGATGCAGGGCATCCGCAAAACCTTCCCGGGCGTCGTGGCGTTGGACAACGTCAACCTTGACGTCCGCAGCGGCACCGTGCACTCGCTGATGGGCGAGAACGGGGCCGGCAAATCCACCCTCATGAAGTGCCTGATCGGCATGTACACCCCCGATGAGGGAACCGTCGAGCTGGCGGGCGACATCGTGAGGTTCAAGGACACCAAGGACGGCCTGGAGCACGGCATCTCGATGATCCACCAGGAGCTGTCCCCCGTACCCGAGATGATGGTGGCGGAGAACATCTGGCTGGGCCGCGAGCCGCGTGGCCGGCTGGGGCTGCTCAGTCCCGCCGCCATGTTCCGCAAGACCCGCGAACTCTTCGACGAATGGAAGATCAACATCGATCCGAAGGCCCGGATGAAGGACCTGACGGTGTCGAAGCAGCAGATGGTCGAGATCGCCAAGGCCATCAGCTACGACGCGAAGATCATCATCATGGACGAACCCACCTCGGCCATTCCGGAACGCGAGGTGGCACACCTGCACGGGATGATCAAACGCCTCACCGATTTCGGCGTCGCCATCATCTACATCACCCACAAGATGGACGAGGTCTTCCGAATCTCCGACGACATCACCGTCTTCCGCGATGGCAAGCACGTGGGCTCTTACCCGGCGAAGGAACTCGACCGCGACAAACTCATCAAACTGATGGTGGGCCGCGAGCTAACGGACCTGTTCCCGAAGGAGGAGGCCGAGATCGGCGATGTGGTGCTCTCGGTGCAGGGTCTCAACCGGGGCACTGTGGTCAAGGACGTCAGCTTCGAACTGCACCGGGGCGAGATCCTCGGGCTCGCGGGGCTGATGGGCGCGGGCCGCACCGAGGTGCTGGAAACCATCTTCGGCATCGAGAAAGCCGATTCCGGGGAGGTTGTCCTCAACGGCAAAACGCTGAGGATCAAACAGCCTGCAGACGCCATCCGGGCTGGCATGGCGCTGCTGACGGAGGACCGCAAACTGAACGGCATCATGGGGGTGCTGTCGGTGCGCGACAACATCACGGCCGCGGCCCTGCCGCGTTACAGCCCCCGCGGTGTTCTTCGCGTCGGCGAGATGCGGAAGGACTCCGAGGATCAGCGTGAGAAGCTGCGCATCAAGACCCCGTCGTTGAGCCAGCTGATCAAGAACCTCTCGGGCGGCAACCAGCAGAAGGCGCTGATTTCCCGCTGGTTGCTGACCGTCCCGGACGTGTTGATGATCGACGAACCCACCCGCGGCATCGACGTGGGCGCGAAGTCCGAGATCCACCGTCTCATGTCCATGCTGGCCCAGGAGGGCAAGGCAATCATCATGGTCTCCTCCGAGCTGCCAGAAGTGCTCGGCATGAGTGACCGCATCCTCGTGATGCACGAGGGACGCATCTCCGGTGAACTCTCCCGCGAGGAGGCCAACCAGGAGTCCGTCATGCACCTGGCAACCGGCGGCGACGAGGTCGCCGCGAGCGAAGGAAACCCCAATGACTGAAACCGCAACCGCCACTCGTTCGAGCCTCGAATTCGGGGAGTTCCTGAAGAAGTACTCGATCGTCTTCATCCTGCTCGGATTCGTGATCCTGCTCGGCATCATCACCGAGGGCCGGTTCCTGCAGCTGCAGAACCTCCTCAACGTCATCGTGCAGGTGGCTCCCATCGGCATCATCGGCCTCGGCATGATGGCGGCGATCATCACCAAGGGCATCGACCTGTCGGTCGGTGCCACCGCGGCCCTCGCCGCCGTCGTCGCCGCGTCCCTGGCTCAGCCTCCGGGCCCCAACACCTTCTTCCCCGACCTGCCCGCCCTGCCGATCTTCGTGTCCGTGCTGGCGGCGCTGGCGGTGGGCACGCTGGTCGGCACCATCGTCGGCAGCCTGGTGGCGGCCTTCCGGATCCCGCCGTTCGTCGCCACCCTTGGCATGATGACCGCCGCCCGTGGAGCCGCGAACCTGTACACCGACGGTCGTCCGATCTCCGGAACCGCATGGAACTTCAACCTCATTGGACAGGGGATCACCCCCATCATCATCCTGGCGCTCGCCGCCAGCGTGATGTGGTTCGTGCTGAACCGGACCCGTTTCGGACGTCACGTCTACGCCATCGGCGGCAACGAGATGGCCGCGAAGGTTTCTGGGATCTCGGTGCCGAAGACGCACCTCAAGATCTACGCCCTGATCGGTCTGTTGGCCGGGCTGGCGGGCGTGATCCTGACCGCCCGTACCGGCTCCGGCTCCCCGGCTTACGGCACCATGATGGAGCTCGATGTCATCACCGCCACCGTCATCGGCGGCACCTCTTTCAACGGCGGTATCGGCACCGTCTGGGGTGTCATGGTCGGTACCCTCATCATCGGCGTCATCAACAACGGCCTCAGCCTGTTGAACGTCTCCCCGTACTGGCAGATGGTGGTCAAGGGCGGAATCATCGTCATCGCCATCATCATCGACGAACGCAAGAACAGGTAGCGCTGAGGACCTCAGCGTCCATCGTCACAACCGCATCCGTGAGGGGGTGTGTCGTGTACATGCGGCGCACCCCCTCACCGCACCGCTAGAGACCTTTCCGCGCGGCCTTCACCAGCCGCTTGGCCTCCTTCTCCACCAGAACGCGGGTGTTCCTGTTGAGGGGGCATGTCTGTTCCAGATCCTTGGGCTTGACCGCGTGCATCTGCTCCACCCTGTGCCCCTGGGCTTCCACGGCCTTCACGACGACCTCCAGGGCCTTCTCGGCGAAGAGGTTCTTGTTGGTGCTCTCGTAGCGTTGTTCGACGGAGATGACGACGTCAGAGAGAGCTGGTTCGAGGGGACGAGCAGCCAGGATGGCGTACTGTTCCCCCATGTGTTCCCGGATGCCGGGGATCAGGTTGAAATCTTCCGGAAACAGATCGGTCAAGTTCGGTTTCCAGCCCGACTTCTCCCCCCGGCTCATGACGTGCACCACCCACGGGGAGTCGCCGCGCAGGGCGGGCTGCCATTGGATCTTCGCGTCCCGGTACCTGGTTCCCCATTTCAGACCGCCCAGGCTCGTCCGGGCGAGCTCCACGAGGGGAACCGGGTCGATTCCCCGAACGACCATCCTCGCGGTGGGGTTGGCGTCGAGCATCCCCCATAGTCTGAATCGATCAGCCATTCTCTTGGACCCGTTGGAAACAGTCCGGACCACCAGCCCAGTGCAGGGACCAGCTCATCCCGGAGGACGGTTTGTCTCGGAAATTCTTCACGCCCGGAAGGTGGTCGTTGGCCTGGCGGTCCAGCATCTGTCGTGCGAGTTCCAGGTTGTGGTAGTCGACGTGCATGGGCGGCTCCGGTCTCATGGGCGGCTTAGGGCGCAATGGTGGCGCCGACGACGATGCATCATTCTATCGGCGTGACCAGCTGGTGGGGGTGAGTTACACCATTTACAAAAGACCCTCCGTCATCCTGCGCTCGTGATCGGCTGCCGGGAGTTCGGGACCTCGTCGATGGGCCCATAAAGCCTTGGTGTGCAGGGCTCACCGCTTCAGCACGACCCGTCTAGCACCTATGATGTACGAGACCTCAAATTTCATCCCTGCAGGAGCATCAGATGTCGCATCCCACGTATGGGGGAACTGGCAGCACCCCCTCTGCCGAAGAATCGAACAGCACCGCCTCTGCGCCCCAGACGGCCCAGCCAGTCGGCAATGGCGCCGCCGCCCCGCCCGCAGGGGCCTATTCCGCCACCTCGGCCCCAGCCGGTGAAGCGGAAAGCAACGGATACGGCGCGGGCGGCGACGGATACAGCTACGACAAGGATCAGACGGCTCAAACCGAGAAGACGATGCGGGACGAGGCGAGTCCCGCCAACTACGATCTCGCCAAGCAATTCGAGTCCATGCACGACGCCCAGACGGAGAAAAAGTGGGGTGTCGAGGACGCCGCCGTCGACTACAGGAAGAACTACCAGCAGAACCTGCTCGTCATGCGAGACGAGTTCAAGACGCTGGGGGAGCGCATCGACAAGTTCGTCGAGGCCCTCCAGGACACCGTCAAGGCCATGGAGAACGACGAGCAGGATGCCGAAGCCATCCAGGCGAACCTGCAGACAAAGCTCCAGGCAGCAGCGATGCCTTCCACCACCACGACCGGCCCGGGCCCCTACACCTACAACGCGCCCACGGCTTCCCTCCCCCCGATCAACACCTCCACGTCCCAGGAAGGCTGACACCATGTCAGGAAACGTCTGCACGGCCTCAGACAGCCCCTACTACGACAGGCTGCGAAACGTCTCGGAGCTGATCAGCTTCTTTGATGGCATATTCGACACCATAAACCAGCGTCAAGTGGAACTCGCCCTCGAGAAGGCACGCACTTTGGTGACGGATGTCAAGAAGAATCCCGGCCTGACCGGAAAGGTCGGGGAGATGATCGACAAGCAGCTCGGCAGCTACCTGAGCGCCTACGATCTGCACGAGAAGAACATCAAGAACCTGCAGGAAAGCCACGACGAGGCCCGCAAGGCCATATCCGATGCCGGGGAGACCTTCCGCAATCTCTCACCAGAGTTGCTCTCCCCCCTGGAATCGGGCATCAAGAACATCACCGAAAAGGTGGAATGGGCGGGCGTTCTCATGCCCGTGGAAAAATACCTCGAGGGAGTCTCCCAGCAGAACAACCTGAAACGCGAGGAACTCTCCAAGAAGGCCTTGGACGTCATGGCCAATAGTCTGCGAGGCAACCGCCCTAAGGTCAAGCCCTATCAGGAAGACGCTCCCGATACGCAGAAGAACTGGCAGAGGGGTGGCGACGAGTCCGGTGGCGGTGGCGCTGGTGGGGGCAGCATTCCCGGCGGTGGCGCTGGTGGGGGCAGCATTCCCGGCGGTGGCGCTGGTGGGAGCAGCATTCCCGGCGGCGGAGCGGGTGTGATTTCCGGAATCGGGGTGGGAGGAGCCGGCGCTGCCGCGGCTGCAAAGTACGCCTCCGGCCTGCATTCGGGAGCCGACGGCATCATGCGCACCACTTCCCCCGCCGCTTCCGGCGGTGGGGTGGGGTCCTTCAAGGACGCCCAGTGGCCCCAGGACGCGCTCAAGTACCCCATCAACTCCCGCATGACCGCCGACGGGCCGGTGGGCGGATACCTGCCCGCGGATGTGGGCAACGCCAATGATCCCCGGTGGCGTTCTGATTACTCGCATCCCGCCATCGGGTCGGTGGGTGAACCCAAGGCCGGTATCGCGGGTGGAATGCTCACGCCGGGTATCGGCGCCGTCGCGGGCGGCGGTGCCGGAGCCCTGGCGGCCCGCGGCATGGGTGTCCTCGGTGCCGGCGGAATCGGTGGCATCGGCGGTGCCGGGAGTATCGCTGGCATCGGTGGTGTCGGCGGAATTGGTGGCGTCGGTGGTGTCGGCGGCACGGGGGTTGGCGGCACAGCCGGTGGCCTGACGGGAACGACCGCTGCGAACGCGGCCCGCGCGGGAGCCGCGGGTGGAGCAGCATCCGGTGCCGCGGCCCGCGGTGGCGCCGGGATGGGCGCCTTCGGCGCCGGCGGTGGCGCGGGGAGCGGCAAGGACAACAAGAAGTCCCGCAACCTGGTGGGCTACCAGGTGGTGCGCATCGACGACGACGAGGACGCCGCGGCCGTGGATCCATCCCTCTTCGGCGCCGGTGATGCCTCTTCCTTGCAGCCCTTGGACACCAAGGAACAGGACAAGTGGTGACCTTACGCAGGAAAATCCTGCGCCGGGCGGGAGTGCTGGCGACCTTGGCGTCGCTGGCACTCCCCCTGGTGGGTGCTCCCGCCGCGGTGGCCGACGATGCAATCACCCATCAGGACTACGCCGACATGCTGGGCCTCAAGGACCTTCACGCCAAGGGTTACACCGGCAAGGGTGTGACCATCGCGTACATTGAGAACGCCCCTGACATGAGCGTCCCCGAATTGCAGGGGGCAAACATCGAGCAGCACAAGACGCCGTGCGACTTCGAGCCGGACCCTGGCCTGACGTCTCACTCGACAATTGTCGCTTCGATTCTGGGGAACAAGGACTGGGGCTGGGCACCCGAGGCCAAGATCGTCAACTACACGGCTCGACTCATGGACAACCGGGACCTTCCCGGACAAAAGTGCTCGGACGACCCGAACACAAACAACAACGTCAACGCACAGATCAACCGGGCCCTCAACGATGGGGTGGACATTATCAGCCTGTCCGTGGCCGGCCCCGATCGGGGAGAAGCCCCGGTGATGGCCAGAGCCGCACAGCTGGGGGTGCCCATTATCGCCGGCGCCGACAACACCGGTACTGAGCAAAACATAAGCTATGGAACCTTCAACACCGTGGTTGCGGTTGGCGCCACTGATCTGACAGGAAAACGCTCAGAATTCTCCTCCTACGGGGACCACCTGACCATCATGGCCCCGGGAGAAGGAATCACTGATCGCGAACCCGATGCGAATGGAAATCTGACAAAGATCATCCCAAATGCAAAAGGTACATCTCTCTCCACTCCCATGGTGACAGGCCTGCTGGCCCTGGGAAAGCAGAAGTGGCCGAATGCCACCGGAAATCAGCTGATCCGTTCCCTCATCAACACCGCCAACAACAACGGGCAGGGATGGACCAAGGAGTACGGGTGGGGGCTGATCGATCCGGTGAAGTTCCTCACCGAGGATCCGACCTCCTTGGAGGATAGCAACCCCCTGTGGGAGAAAATTCCCGGCGCCCTGCCCACTCAGCAGACGCTGGCTGACTACCAAGATGGCCTGATAGATCCCGTTAATCTCCCGGCGGACAGCTCCTACGTGTATCGCGGAGTGGATGACGCTATTGTCGCCAACTACCCCGACATCTCCGAATACGCCACATCTCCCCGCTACCACAAGAAGTAGCGTGTTCTGCGAGTAATTGATGGGTGCGACCCAGAGGTCGCACCCATCAATTATTTCATCCAGCCGAAATGTGGTAGACACGAGCTGAAAAATCTCATCTCCGGCGCCATTCCCGAATCAAGATCAGCCTGACGAGTTTTCCGTGCACACGGAGCCACTCAGCTTTGCCCGGCTGTTGGGCTCGGCAGGGGTTCGGTAGGGGCAGGCGTTTCGGTGTTGATCGTATAGGTGGCGGCGGGCGTCGCGGTCGGACGAATGAATGAGATCGTGTCCAGCATCCCGATCAACTCCGCCGGAATGGTATTGGTGTCACTGAAGCCCCTCACCTCGATCCGCCACAACCCATCTTCACGCCACACGAACCATGTCTGATTCGGAAACAGCTTGCCTTCCTCCCCGATGATTTTCCCCATGCTCGCGTATCCCCACGCCTCCGACCCACCGATCTGGCGAGGCCCCAGGGGCGCGGTGAACCTGTCCGACCCTCTCTTCTCCGCATCAGCCATACTTTGATCACGTCTGGCTTTCAGGTCGAAATCCGGACCTTGCATCGTAAAGTAAGGCGGATAGTTTCTTATCCACACTCCCACGGGAGGGGAGCTATCCAGATTGGGCGCCACCACCAGGTCATACGCGGGCGGTCGGTTCTCCTTATCCACCAGCACCCACCCATCAGGAACATCAATTGTCACAGCGTCATGGATCTTTCGTTCCTCCCACGAGACACTGGGCGCCGGCTCCTGATCGGAGCTTGCAACACATCCCGCTACCCCGAGACAGGCAGCCACAATTGCGAGAGAAATACCCCGAAAGACAGCATCAAACAAACGCCGCATGACGTCTCGCCTCCTCTGACTCATCGTTCACCCCGAGCATTCTTGCGGGTGTAGGTGGCACCGGCCAAGGAATCACCCACGGCCTCGAAGGTATGCCCATAGAGGTATTTGAGCCCACCTTCTCCATTGATATATATCCGAAAGGATTCCTTCTGCTCCTGGGTCATCTCATTGTACGGCATGACAGCGCCATTTTCCCGAAAATCAACTGCGCCTGGATTTTTCTCGAAGTAGGCATCGGGTGTTCGCTCCGGATCATCTCCCCAGTATCCACTCTCCGAGATCACCTGATAGGTTGAATCGTGCATGGAATTCATCAGCGTTTGTTCCGCATTCGCCGATTCCTTTCCGACGTCAACCTCGATAGGCTCCTCCATGAGCGTCTTTGAGAACTCGGGGATCACGATTCCCTTGGCCCGGTCGAGCACCCATTTTGCGAAATCTTTTCCTTCCCCCAAGAGATTGCCATAGGGCAGAGTTCCGAAACCTTGAGGCTTATTCACAGAATCCCAAAGATGATCCCTGTGATGGCGTTGACTGTGGTTTGGAATGTTGAGTATGGGCGGCGGTAGATGGTGTGGAGGATGCGCCAGGTTTTGAGGTGCGCGATGGCTCGTTCGATGGGCCAGCGGATGTGGTTGATGCGTTGGTTATAGTCTTTTTCCGGCC
>ERZ772772.2649-NODE-2649-length-10505-cov-2.322010_pt1 | contig 10505 bp, 9 predicted proteins | sample MGYA00511484_ERZ772772 | MGnify/ENA primary metagenome ERZ772772 (study PRJEB29015, sample SAMEA2737913) | human oral metagenome | biome: human oral; feature: human-associated habitat; material: dental | place: China | collected 2088 ... | reverse complement strand
GTCTGGGTCATGGCGCAGCACGGCAGCTATCTTCTGGAGTATTGTTTCGGGCTTGTAGGATAGCTTCGCTTTGCGCAGACCTTCCAGCCCCAAGTCTTCCTCTCTATTGACATAAACGTACTGCTCTGGTATCGTCGAGGCGAAGAGCTTATTGATCATCGTGTACGAACCTTCATAATCTCGGTCCGCCTTCTCAATATGTACGCCGAAGGTCGTCTCATTGATCGGCGATCCCAGCGTGAAGGCCACGACCTGACCATCTACACGCAGGATCCCGCCTGATAGTCCGAGCTCGTCGAAGTGGTCGAAGAGGCGCTGGATGACTTCTTGTTCCTTGTCCTCGCCTTCCTCAGTTCCGTGCTGGCGGAGCCATTCCTGCTCGACGGCCAAGCATTCGGCGCTGTTAGCCTTGGTCATTGGTTCGTAGCTGTAATTCGGATAGAGCTTCTCGAACTTATTGACATGATTCCGCTTGGACTGAAGAGATTTGCCCGAAAGGCTTACTAAGCGCTCTCTCAGGTAAATGTAGTCGGCGTTGCCTTCATCTTCGAGGAAGGTAAAGGCACCGGGCAAGACCGACTCCAAGTGCTCACGACACCGGGGTGTGATGCCCATGATCACCAGCGGATAATTCCCCCGCTCGGCCTCGGCCTTCAGTCGGTCGAGCGAAGCATCGACACAACCTCCGCCCCGCATGATGGGGATCAGGTAAGCAGGATGCGAACGGGCGGGCGACGTGAAGCGAATAAACAGCGTGTCATCCGCAATGGCATAGCACGTCTCGTACTTGACGGCCCAGCCGTAGAGGTTCGCAAAGGCCAAGTCACATATCCGTGAATGGCTCTGGAGCGTAAAGGACGTGACCTCTTCCCTTGAGGAAGGAAGGATCGGTTTGAAGTCTAATGGATCCATAAGATTCTATGGCTTGGGATGGGCGCTTCAGGAGGCTCTATAGCTGAGTTCCTGAAGGGGGTCCCAAATGTTATATTACTTTCGGTCGAATGTTATATTACTTTCGTCGGAAGGTTATATTACTTTTCGCCGAATGTTATATTACTTTCGAAGCGAACTTCAGGTACTTCGCCTGGGAAGTAGTATAACAACCCGAGCGAAGTACCTGAAGTTCGGAAGGGAAGCCCTAGTAGTTCCCAGAGGAAGTGCCTTCAGAAGCCTCGCCTTCTCCCTACTTCGCCTCCCCACGCGTCATGCGGAAGGAGACCTTATAGCACATAAATAGCGGAATGGCTACCCCCACACCGAGGGCGAACATCGTCAAAAGCGCCGTGATCATATTCGAAATGATTCCCGGCAGATACTGCTCTTGCGCCACTTCCTGCGTCGACTCCATGAAGCGAATCATGCCCAGGATCGAGCGATATGCGAATTGACCCGGGATCATCGGCAGGAGAGCAGGGAAGGCAAAGACTTCGATCGGGTAGCGAGCATGGTAAGCAAAGCCCACGGCGATGAAGCCAGCGAAGACCGAAGCTAAGAAGGTGGCGATGGCGATATTCATTCCCGCATAGGTCATCAGCGAGAAGCGCAGCGCATTCCCCAAGAAAGCGATGATCGGGACATATCGGAAGGCGGCCTTCGAAGGATTGCCGACGGCGGCGAAACCTAGGGCAGCGATGGCAGCAAAAAAGCCCTTTTCGAGAATAAGCAGAAAGTCCATACGGTCGGAAGATATTAGGAAAAGGGACTAGAGAAGCGACAGACCAAGCGACATCAGCGAGAAGCTCAGCCCCACCGTAATGCTCACGACGATCATCACCGCCGTCAGCAGGCGGGAGATCCCATTGAGGACATAGCCGTCGAGTACGTCCATCATCCCGTTGATGAAGGGCACTCCGGGGATGAGGTACAGGACACTGGCGCTGAGAGCGATCTTGGGATACTCCTCGTAACCTAGTTTTGCCCCGACGCCTACGATGAACGACGCCACCAGCGCCGAGAGTACCACCGTCAGATAGTGGTAAGCGTGCCGGCGATTCAGCTCTTGGCGAAGGAGGAACCCGCAGAACGTCCCGAGGAATACAAAGAGTCCCGAGACGAGATCACCGCCGAAGAGCAGGCAGAATGCCATATTCGCCTGGCTGATGAGATAGAGCACCAGCCAGCGATTCATCGGCGGGGTGTTGATGATCTTCTGGAAGCGCTCTTCGAGTTCTTCGAGGCTGGGATGGTGGTCGTAGGTATACCAGGAGAGACGACTTAGTTCGGCGTTGAAGAAGAAATTGAGCGGGCCGTGGCGATGCTGGAGCATTCCCGAGACAGGATGCGGATCCAGCGGGCGGTACGAATGCTTCCCGTCGCCGAGGACGGGGGTAAGCGTCATGGTCATATTCCGCTGGAAGGTCATGATCGTCGGCTCGTAGCCATAGGCATGAGCGATACGGGTGGTATTGACTACGATACGATTGGTCTGCACCCCGACGCTGGTCTGCGTCGTAGCATAGCGTAGCAGGAAGTCAAGTAAATGCTCCTTGTCGATATCCTCACGTAAGGGACAGGGTTTGGATTGGGCCATAAGCTTCGTTTGGCTACTAAAGATGTAGGTAGAGTAAGTGTAGTGAGCGCCGTGCCTCAACGGAGTTTGCCCTTGCTGACCGAGTCGCTAGCGAGCCGACTGCGGGTAGTCGGAGCCGATCTTGCGAGTAGTCGGAGCCAGCCTTACGACCAGCCTGAAGCTGTCTTACGACTAGTTTTCCCAGACTTTGCAGTGAGTGAAAAGCCACCCTGCGACGAGTTTCATTCCGTTCTGCGATAAGATCGAGCGAATCCAGCGACTAGTTCCATCCTGCCCTTCAGTCAGTTCAGACGAGCACTGTAGTCAGTTCATACGAGCCCTGCAGTCAGTTCAGACGGGCCCTTCAGTCGGTTCAGACGCACACCGCAGTCAGTTCAGACGAACCCTGCAATGAGTTTGGACAGATCCAGCGACTTATTCGCTTGAGTCGAATACGTTTTTAAGTCAGCGTTAGCAACAAAAGAGCCTCCACTGTTGATCCAGGGGAGGCTCAGGTATCAGTATGAGGCACTGATTTTCTCTTGTTGCGGAGGCAGGATTCGAACCTACGACCTTTGGGTTATGAGCCCAACGAGCTGCCACTGCTCCACTCCGCGCTATCTTTTTGCACTGCAAAGGTAGTATTATTTTCTTAACCTACAAACTTTAAGAATATCCAGCTCCGAATTTTGCTCCTCATAAAGCAAGAGCGACTACCCCATCCGTGAGGGATCGTCACCCTATGATCGAGTGTCGAGCTCTGCTAAAAAGGAAGGTCACTTGGGTCAACGGTGCTAGCATCAGCCGTAGCCTGGTCTTCCTCTGCCATAGTATGATCTTTATCTTCCATAGTCGGCTCCCCTTCCTCTTCCGTAGTCTGCTCACCCTCCTCGGTAGACTTATCTAGCCATGATTTTGTGAGGGCGATCGTTTGACTTTCGGGTTGCTCCTCCTCGCTGAGACGATCGACCTGCAAGATCAGTGGAAGATCGGCTATGATACCCGAAAGCACACAAGCTCCAGCAGGTAATATCGGGAGCGACTCTATTGAGATCTTATCAAGATAAGCAATTGCCTTCTCCACCATCTCTAGATCCCGATTGTTGATCAGACGATGGATGAGGTAATTGTGGAGCTGAGAAATAATCGTCGCTGATATGTCAGATGGTCGCTGACTTGCGATAGTCAGGAAGACGCCAAACTTACGTCCCTCCTTGATGATCTCCTCAAACGTCTCCAGTCTAAAGTCCTTCCAGTCCTGGCTCTCTCGTGTCGAGTCGTACGACAAGATATTGTGAGCTTCGTCGATGATAATATTCAGCGAACTAGTGACTACATGAGACTTCTTATTCTTATGCTCCTGATAGTACTTATATGATAGAAGTAGCGGGATCAGTTTCTTCATCGAGACAGAGACTTTACTCATATTGATCACCGCTAGTGGCTTTCCCTCCTCCCAGAGACTAGTATTGCCTATATCAGTCGGAATAGAAAATACCTTCGAGAACTCCTTAGTCAAGCTTTTCAGCTTATTGATCGCAGGAGCGACATGCTCATTCTGCGCACGATTTGACAATACATCATCAATCAGTTGAATGTATAGGAACTTGGTAATCCATGAAATAAAGTCCTCATCCTTCTCCAACAAATCTATTGCTTGCCAATGTTTAACTTCCGGAATACCAGCCTCCCAATCAGGGCTATTAAAATAAAAAAATGAATTTACTTGCGTCCTACGGATATAAAAACACTTATGTTCAGAATGCCATCCCAAATTAGAGCGAAGATCATCCTGATAATCCAGTATACTTTCCAAATACCCCAAAGTTAAATCAGCAAGAGACCCATTGCTTACTTTGAGGATTTGCTTCAACTCATTCCTAAGAATACCCTTCGTATATTCCAAAGGGGACTGTGCTTTTTGAGCCTTTCCATATAGCTTCAGTGCCCTCCGGATAAAAGGTTGCTGTGTCTTCTCCGTGGCGCTCGCAAGGATAAAGAAGATTTCTGGTGTAAGTATATCCTCTGACGACAACTGAATCCTATCAGCCTGATCGCTTTTAGTAGACAGGTTATATACCTTCTTGAGCGGAGTTATAGTGGTTGCATTGGCATACTCTCCGTTGAAATCAAAAAGGATAAAGCGTGCATTCTCTTGGAATTTCATTTGCTTTCCAAACTCTTGGAATAGGTTCTTGTAGAGCGTCGCTAATGTATGACTCTTACCGCTCCCCGTATTCCCAAAGATACCTATATGGCTTGCAAAGAGTCGATCAACGGATACGTCAATGGAGACACGCTCATCAGTTATCAACGAGCCTAAGCGTATCTTGGACTCTCCTTTTTGAGCAAAGCTATGAATCTTCTTATACTCGTTTAAATCTAAGAGTACGCATTCATTACCTATTAAGGGAAGCTCCTTGATCCCCTTACGGTACTTATCCCCCGAGAAGTAGCCAAGCATCTTAACCGATAGGAAACGAATAAATCGCTCTTCAGGCTGAGTATACTCAGGAGATTGGGAAGTCGACTTGTCTTCTTTGATATACTCTTTCTCGATCTTACCTATCAGGCTATTGAATCCCTTGATGAGCTTGACATACCCACCCACAGATACATTAGACAGTAGCTCTCCCCGATAGAGGATGTGCGAGCGATTCTTCTCCTGATCGACTCGAACGGAGACCTCTCTACCATCGACACTGGAGACCTCCCCGATACGAAAGATCGATTTCTTAAGTAGATAATCGTCGTGATCCATTGTAGATTTCCCCATATTCAATTGATACGATTCCTGATCTGTCCAAAGACATACTTATTAATAGATGCCAAATCGAACACATCCAACTCTTTACAGGCCTCTTGATCTAACACATCTTGATCCTTTTTAAACTTTGATGGCGATAGGATAATGATATTCTTATGGTTGCTCTCTCCTATACATTGCTGTATAGCTTCCTTTGCCCCATCATCATAGGCAAAGATAATGATGAGTAGAGTTGGGTTAGATGATGCCGCTCGACGCGTGATCTGAGCTATATGCTCATCGGCAAAGGAAAAGCCCATTGCAAAGAGGCAGGTAGTCGGCTTCTCTAATGCATTTGCATACAAGCGCATCAGCTCATAGAAATGCAAGTCCAAGACCGTCTCTCTGAACTTTGCCTTTCTCGGGTTAATCATCACTAACTCATCGTATGCCTCTCGGAATGATCGCATCAGCTTATCAGAGGCAGGGTCGATGCTCAGAGGTTCGGTAGGTATTTCTTTCTCTACAGCACTTTCCTCTACAGGCACAGACTGGGATTTACCAATAGCATATCCCACAGCGTTCACTAGATCATCAAACTGCAGCTCCCTTTTTTGGGCATCATCCTTTCCTTCATTCTCCTTATCAAGTTCATCCTGTGGTCGCTTTATAACCTGAAATTGGTCTGGATACTCCTTGATACAACCGACGACTTTCTTCAATGTATCCAAACTCCCATCATAGAATATTTCATCACTATTCTCCTTATGCCGCCAGTTAACCGAGCCGTGCATCTTCAGATAGTTGAATGTAGGTAGCTCCGAGGTGCGCTGATAGAGTGGGCTCACCTTAGAGACTATCGTACTAAACGCTTCTTCTCGAAAGACAGGTCTCATCACGCCCTTAAAGCCATTATTGAACTCTATCCCCAGATCTTCAGCCACCCCCTCAAGCAATGGATCTATATTGGTCGTGAAGATATTGACTTGCTTGCTCAAGAGTGTACTACCTCTGCGAGAGATGATATGATTCCAGATCTTCAGGAAGTCACGATAGGCAGCCTCTACTTTCTGGAGCTCTTCAGGCTTCTTATCCATCGAGATGGCATCAAGACAAGGCTTCATGACACCTTCCACATAGGCAATCTTTAGATTATCCTCGGTGATTTGCCTTACCCTACCATTCTCAATCGTGGCACAATCTGTTAGCCACGTCTCGATATCACCCAAAGTCGTCAGGTAGGGGCGTGAAAGCCCAGCCCCGAATAGAAAGTTGATGTGGCTTGATTGTATGATATCCGTTAGCTTTTCTAATTTCATCGGAGTGTCTATATCCTATAAAAACTTCTGTGCTAAAAGGTATTACCTCCCACAAATGTATAGAAAGCAAGCTTCAGAAACAAGCAATTCACGACAGCACCACAGGATCTAAGCAGAGAGATAAAAAGACGGGTGCCCGTACTTCCTTGGTCAAGGAGTACGGGCACCCGGGATAAAGTGGAAGCGCTATCTAGCGCCGTAGGAGCTTAGTGCTGTGCGACAGAGTCAGCTGCAGCTGCAGGGACGATCTTCACAAGCTCGATCTCGAAGACGAGCGTGCTGAAAGGAGGGATCTTTTCACCAGCGAAGCGAGCACCATAAGCAAGCTCCTGAGGGATGACAACCTTTACCTTTTCGCCGACCTTCATGAGCTGAAGCATTTCCGTCCAGCCCTTGATGACCTGATCAACACGGAATTCAGCAGGCTTACCCTTAGATTCGTCGAAGACGGTATCGTCGATGAGCTTGCCGACATAGTTCACCTGGACCATGTCCGTAGCCTTAGGCGTCTCGCCATTACCTTCCTTGAGGACCTGGTAAGCAAGACCAGAAGCGGTGGTCTTCACGCCAGCCTGCTTCTTATAGTTCGCTACGAATTCAGCGCCCTTCTTCTTGTTCTCGCCGTACTGCTCTTCCATCTGCTTCTGCATTTCTTCTTCGTACTTGGCACGTTCCTGCTCCTGCTTCTTTTCGTAGTAAGCCTGAGCGATGGCGTTGATGCTATCGGACTGCGCAGCACGGGCAGCAGAGTCGAGGCTTAGCGCCTTCTTGAAGCCAGCGAGGAAGACAGCCTTCTTCAGCGTAGAGTCATCCTTGAAGCGCATAGCAGCCTGTACGCCCTGCATCTGGCCTACATAGTACCAGAGCTTGGTCGTATCGCTGTTGAAGCCTTCCTCAAAACCCTTGAAGAAGAGTGCTGAGTCGACATTCTCGCCCTGGGCCTTAGCGCCCTGAATAGCGTTGATGAGTTCGTTAGCATTGCCAAAACCAACGGCGAAGGATACGCTGTCAGCATTGTCCTTGAGGTTAGCAGAGCCACTCTTAGAGCAAGAGTAGATACCGAGAGCCATGGCTGAAGCAGCCAGGATCATTGAGATCTTTTTCATCTTTCGTTGAGATACTGGATTGATTGGATATTATTCTGTTGTTATTTCTTTCGCTTGGCGGGCTTGCGTCCCTTGGTCGAAGGAGTGGCCTTAGCTGGAGAGGCAGAAGAGTCATCCTTCACCTCGGCCTTCGACTCCCGGTAAGGGCGGATGTCGAGTAGCTCTACCTCGAAGAAGAGGGGCGCTCCTGGAGGGATGACTCCATTGACACCTCGCTCGCCATAGGCTAGGGATGCAGGGATGAGGAACTCATACTTCGAGCCCTTCGTCATGAGGCAGATCCCTTCGGTCCAGCCTGCGATGACCTGAGAGAGCGGGAAGACAGCAGGCTCACCGCGCTTGATGGAGCTGTCGAATTCCTTGCCATCGGTGAGGCGTCCCGTGTAGTGGACGACGACAGTATCCTGAGCCGAAGGGCGCTCCTCCTGTGCAGCACGTAGCACTCGATACATCAGACCGCTCTCTGTAGTCTTCACTCCTTCGCGACCCTTGTAAGCGGCGAGGACGGAATCAGCCGAAGCCGTACGACGACGTGTCTCCTGAGCACGGAGATCTGAGGCATAAGCTTCGAAGATAGACTGCGCATCGGTAGCACTTATCTTGAGGTGCTCGCCGAGGAAGGCATCACTGAAGCCCGAGAGGATCTGCTGACGGCTGAGGCTATCACCAGGCATCCGAGAGACGACTTCGGAGAAAGCTCCGCTATTGAGCACACCGAAGGCATAGGCTACCGAGTCTTGGTGACTCGCTAGTGCCGACTTCTGCGTATGGAGCTTCTTAGAGCAGGAGGCCGTAGCTAAGGCTAGGCTGAGGCCTAAAATCAGGGAATGGGAGATCTTCTTCATGCAGGCTACTTCCCTACGATGCCGATGAGCTCGATGATGAAGACGAGGGTACTACCAGGCTGGATCATCTCGCCTGCGCCACGGTCGCCGTAAGCAAGGTCCGAAGGGATAGTGACCTTCCACTTCGATCCTACGGGCATGAGCTGGAGGATCTCCGTCCAGCCCTTGATGACACCCTGTAGAGGGAACTTCGCCGTCTGCCCACGATCCATAGAGCTATCGAAGACCTGACCATTGATGAGCGTGCCGTGGTAGTGGCACTCTACGGTATCGGTGAGCTGAGGCTTCTCGCCGTCACCCATCTTGATGACCTCATACTGCAGGCCACTAGGTAGGGTCACGACCCCAGCCTTATGACCATTGATCTTGAGGAACTCTTCACCGGCGGCCTTATTCCGCTCGACGGCCTTGCGACGTACTTCCTGGAAATAATCGTTGATGACGACCTTCGCCTCATCATACGTCATCCGAGGCTCTGCCTCCTGAAGGACATCACGTACTCCTGCGAGGAAATCCTCGAGACTGATCTCATCGAAGCCCGAAGCTCTGAAGTTCTGGCCGATGCTTAGCCCTAGGGCGTAGCTTACTTTATTCATTTACGTTGCTTAAGTTCTTAGTACAGAGCCTACCTCAGCCTTACTGCAGGTCTGCGAGCAAGCTCCCTTGCCTAGCTTAGGCATATCAGGGGACAAAGTTAGTCATTTTTGTATCGTTGCAAAGCGGATATAAGGCGAATAGGAGCGAAGCATAGAGCAAAGCGAGACAGTCCTACGAATAGGCACGCCATACACCCACGCATCAAAACGAATCGACCTCGCCCCACACCACGCTGATGAGCTATGGATATGGGGCGAGGTCGAAGGTCTAGATCTAGCGATCTACCCTAGGGAAAGGATTGGCTACATCAAGGCCGTGAGTGCAGCAGCCAGACCGAAGACGATACCAGGGGCATTAGCTACCACGATAGGCCAGTCCTTCTTGGGCTGCAAGAAGCCATAGAATACCCAGAGGGTACAGTTGACAGCCGCCACTAGGGGCTGGATCCAGTCACCCTTGTGTCCGCTGAGGTTGCCCTGGATCGTACTGATATAAGAGACATACATGAGGATAGCGGTCACAGAAGCGACAGTCCCCAGGATGGTCAGGAATTTAGACTTTGTCATAGGATCTACGTGATGGATAAAACAATATTACCGGCGCAAAAGTAAAAAAACACAAGACAACACTCCCTACTCCCTTCCTACAAATATCCTCCGCCCCCTCGGAGAAATGGCTAAAAAGACAGGGGCTATACCTATACAGTCTACACTGCTAGGCATAGCCCCTGAGGGCGAATCCCCACGCTAGAGAAGGTGGGGTATCGTGGATGGCGAATTACTTCTTTGCTAGGTCGTACTGCGCAGCGAGCTCACCTTCGGGGAGCTGCTTGGTCGTCTGGTCGAGCAGCGTGATCTTACCTTCACCGACCTTGTAGTAGGTCTCAGCGTTGGACGAAGGAGTGATGAGGGTCAGCAGGCCGTCAGCTTCGAGCTTGTACGTCCCGTTCTCATCGACAGGCTCTACGCCAGCCTTGGAGAACTCCTCGTGCTTGCTGTACGTACCATCAGCGTTGAGGACGATCGTCGTCTTCACTGATCCGTCAGCACCTGGGATCGTACCTTCGTAGGTACCCAGAGCTGCTTCGTTAGCTGCTGCAGGAGTTTCTACTACTGCTGCTACTGAATCCTGATTCAGGCTATCGCTCTGCGAAGCCTCCGTGTTACCTTGGCAAGAGGCCAGTGCCAGTGCCAGTACTGCGAATGAAACAAATACTTTCTTCATAATCGTACTATTGTATTAGTGGCTCTCCCGTCAGCAGTCTTCGCCATGAAGCCCTGTACGGGTGTTAAGCCGGGTACAAATGTACAAAAAAAACGTACCGATACTATACTTCGAAAATAGTTTGCTAGTCCTCGTCAGACAGGGCATCTACAACGGCGA